>Ga0209355_1000030_pt1 | contig 74755 bp, 70 predicted proteins | sample LauGreSBDMM110SN_3_FD_187563 | JGI IMG/M metagenome (GOLD analysis project Ga0209355, IMG submission 187563) | Freshwater lake microbial communities from Lake Michigan, USA - Sp13.BD.MM110.SN (SPAdes) (version 2) | ecosystem: Environmental > Aquatic > Freshwater > Lake | place: Lake Michigan... | reverse complement strand
CTTTTTAGGGCTTTTGTGGTTGTATTTACTCGTCTTTTTGAATTTTATTCACTAAACTTGCAAAAAATTTCTCATAAAATGGCCGGACATTCTGCTCAACTAGACGCCAAAACACTATGGGGTGGTAAAGAATCCCCATTCCAAACAAGTTATGGAAAACTCATGATGTGGTTCTTCCTCGTTTCGGATGCACTCACCTTCACTGGTTTATTAATTGCTTATGGTTTTACCCGCCACGACGCCCAAGACGCTTGGCCAATTGGTGAAGAAACCTTTAACTCCATGCCCTTCTTAGGTCATGGCTATCCACTACTTTATGTAGCCCTCATGACCTTTATCCTTATTGTGTCCTCAGTAACTATGGTATTAGCCGTAGAAGCTGGTCACCGCATGGATCGTAAAGGTGTTACCAAATGGATGATCGCAACCGTTATTGGTGGCTTTTTCTTTTTAGGTTCACAAGCTTGGGAATGGTCTCACTTCATACATGGCTCCGAATTTGGTAAAATTGAACTTGCCGATGGTTCTGTTGCTATCGTAAAAGGTCATTTTGGTGAAATCAATAACTTCACCATACTAGAGGCCGGCAGGAAACACAAAGTTGGCGCGGTTATTAAAGATGACCTCATGCACCAATTTCAACACGCTGCTGAAAGAGGGCATTTAGAAGCCGGTAAAATTCATTTAGCCGATGGTTCTATCGCCAAAATAAATAAAATGAAAGACCACGACATGAAACTCATCATTAAAAAAAGTGGCAAAACCTACAAACTTGGCGGTAAAGAAATAACCGGAGCAAAGGCAAAACAGCTCTACTATGAAGCACTTTACGCCGGCGAGAAAAGCCGCGTTATCTACGGTGCGAACATGAAACAAAACGAATACGGCCCGCAACAATACGCTCAGTTCTTTTTCTTCATTACCGGCTTTCATGGCTTTCACGTCTTTTCCGGAGTAGTCATCAACATTCTAATCCTTCTTGGCGTTTTATCCGGAACGTATCACAAGCGTGGTCACTACGAAATGGTCGAAAAAACAGGTTTGTACTGGCACTTCGTTGACCTCGTTTGGGTCTTTGTATTTACATTCTTTTATTTATTGTAATTCTCTCAAACAACACAACACATGGAAAGAGACGACCTCATAGAATATTCACTTCACGCGCACCACGACGAAGATAAAGGCAAAGAAATCCGCAAGAAGATTTACAAAGTAACCATTCTCTTGACCTTAATTACGGTCATTGAAGTATTTATTGGATCGAGCATTAAACAATCCTCTGACTGGTGGACCACCGTTAAAATCATATTCATTTTACTAACGCTTCTCAAAGCTGGCTACATCGTCATGGTATTTATGCACCTCGGCGACGAACGCAAATACTTGCGCAATATAATTCTCGTGCCTTATTTTATTTTCGTTTTATACCTCATCTTTATCGGACTTTGGGAAGGGACTGCTATTGGCAAGGTTTGGGAAACTATGTGGCAATAAAGCATGGAAAATAAAGCCGCTGTTCGCAGTAAAAAGAGGTCGCTCTTTGCGTTAACTCTTGTTTTTGGTCCAGCGCTCATTCTTATTTTCATGGCTACTCGTGGCTGCGACCACCGTTTTAAAACCTTAGCAGACTACGGATTGGTGGATACGCCAACCTTTACTGTATACAACCACAAAGGCAAGCAACAGCAAACCCTCCAAGATTATCAAGATCAAATCGTTTTAATCAACACACTCCAAACAACATGTCCACACAACTGTGGGCTCGCCTTTTTTCCGCTGACTCAAAATATTTACAAAGATTTGCGCACCAACAAACGCAAAAAGCTCAAGCAAGTCAGAATGCTCTCTATTGTTGTAGACTCTCTCGGGAATCCTGTTTCAGAGCAAGCCCTACTCGACATTCAAGATATGTTGCGAAGCCGTGTAGAAGGGTATGACCCCGAAATTTGGCAATTGGTCAGCGCCGACCCAAAAATATTCTATAATTTGACCAACAACGGCCAAAAGTTAATCGTGAAGGACACTAAGTATTTCGGCGGTGTTTCCTACAACGAACTGATCATGCTCCTCGACAAAAACAATCATTTACGAATGGTGCTCAATGGGCACACAGAAGGAATGATACGAAAAATGAAAGAGCATTTGGCGCTTTTAATCAAACAATACGATAAAGAACGTGCTCAAACACAAGATTAGTTGGATACTCATCAGTCTTTTCTTAGCATTCGCTTGTACTAATCAAGAACAAAGACGATTACCCTATTTAGGAAACTATGATATTTCCTATAAAAAGGTGAATGGTCAAACGCTTACTGACACCATTTATCAGCGCATTCCAGCCTTCACCTTCTACAATGAAGACTCCGTGGTAGTCAATCATCAGACCTATGCCGGTAAAGTCTGGATCAGCGAGTTCTTTTTTGCAAGTTGTCCGAGTATTTGCCCTATCATGAATACGCAACTTAAAAATGTGGACAAATCGTTAGCCGCCTATCAAGACCACATTCAATACTTATCCTTTACAATCGATCCAACAAACGATACGCCTAGTAAGCTAAAAGCACATAAAAAACAATTAGGTATTACAAGTACCAACTGGGCTTTTTTAACGGGCAATGAATCATTTACACATCAACTAGGCATTGAACACTTCCTTATTTTTGCCGGAAGAGAAGAAGATGCGCTGGGTGGCTATGCGCATTCCGGCGCATTTACCCTTGTAGACAAAAAAGGATACGTACGTGGTGTATACGAAGTAGTAAAACCCGATCTTAGCGTCAACAAAAAAGAATTTGAACGGTTAATCAAAGACACCAAAACTCTTATCATTCATGAATACAACTTCCGCCCCGAATAAAACCAACCTCCGCAAATGGATTGTAGCCGTCTCTATTGTCATTCCTATTGCCGTTGCAGCACTATTTGGAATCAAAATTGAAGGGGTCGACTTCTCTTTTTTACCACCAATTTACGCTACCATTAACGGCATAACCGCGGCCTTGCTGGTTCTTGCCCTTATTTTTATAAAGCGTGGCAAAATTCAACTACACCAAAAAACGATACAAACAGCGCTTGGTTTAAGTGTGCTATTTTTGTTGTGCTATGTAGCCTACCACATGACTTCCGATTCTACATTATACGGTGATTTAGACCACAATGGAAATTTATCGGCAAAAGAACGCGAATTAGTTGGCCCTACCCGACTTGCTTACGTCATTCTTTTAATTTCTCACATTTTCTTGAGTGTAGCCGTGATTCCTGTAGTGCTTTTTACATACTTGCATGCTTGGGAAGGCAATTATCAAAAACATAAAAAATTGGCCCGCTTCGCTTTTCCCATTTGGCTATATGTTGCTGTTACTGGAGTCATTGTCTTTTTAATGATTTCTCCGTACTACAATCATTGATTTTTATGTAACTTTCGATACTCATTAACAGTTACTACATGGCCAATCTCCATTTACTCAGCAATCATTTTCCTATACTGGGCTCGTTGTTTGGTGTTCTCTTATTGGTAGTGGCCTTAGTTAAGCCTAATTTGAATACCACACTCAGCGCCTACCTCATTCTTTTGGTCAGTGGTTTTGGAGGAATTATCGCTTATTTTACGGGCGAGTCTGCCGAGGAAAGCATAGCGCACTTAAAAGGTATTTCTCATAAGGTCATTCATATTCACGAAGAAATGGCTGAAAACTCACTGATTTTCATTTTTCTGTTAACCGCCACAGCCGTTGTTGGACTTTGGGCAGAGCGCGCACAATGGGAAAGCAAGAAAAAAATCGAACGTTTTGCGCTCATTATAGGCATTATTGCTTTTATTCTTTTTGCATTTACAGGCTACCTAGGTGGGCATATCAGACATGGCGCATAATACCAATTCAAAACAACTGCGATACGATAAAGCCTATTTACGCTTAGCCGCGAGTTGGGCACTACTTTCTCATTGCAAAAGAAAACAAGTTGGAGCCATTATTGTCAAAGATGCCATTATTATATCCGATGGTTACAACGGCACTCCTGCAGGATTTGACAACTGCTGCGAAGACGAGCACCATCAAACACATTGGTACGTCTTACATGCTGAAGCGAACGCTATTTTAAAAGTAGCCCGATCAACTAATAATTGTAAAGACGCCACGCTCTATCTAACACACTCCCCTTGCAAGGACTGTAGTAAACTTGTCTTGCAATCTGGCATCAAGCGCTTGGTTTATCAAGAGGCCTACAAAGACCTCTCCGGTGTAGAATTTTTGAAATCTGCTGGTTTAGAAGTTACACAAATTGAAAATATTTCCGATGTCTGACCAAGGACCTAAACCACTCTATTGGCTTCCGTTTTTAATGACTTTAATTGCGGCTTTGGGTATCTATGTTGGCAGCGAACTATTCGGTAGCGCTGAGCGCTCAAACAAGGAGATACAAAAGCTCGAACAAATCTTTCAAGTGCTGGACAACCAGTATGTAGACAAAATCAACAAAGAAGAAATCTTCGAAAAAACGATTTCTGAAATGTTGCACCGTCTTGATCCACACAGCAATTATATTTCCGCCAAAAATCTCAAACTTTTAGACGAACAAACCAATGCGGCATTTGGTGGTATTGGCGTGCGTTTTTTGTTGTTTCGCGACACAATCTGTGTCACGCATGTCAATGCGGCATCTCCTGCCTTCCTAGGCGGCTTAAAACGCGGTGATCGCATCATTGCAATCAACAAAAAACCTTCGGTAGGCAAAAACATTAGCAATGACAAAGTAATGGCCCTGCTTAAAGGAATGCCCAACACTGAAGTAAAGGTCACTATCCTTAGAAAAGGCAAAAAACTACAAAAAACCATCGTTCGCAATACCATTTCAATCGCAACGGTACCTGCCTACTACATGATCGACAACCAAACCGGGTATATCCAAATAGCGCAATTCTCACTGCCTACTGCCCAAGAATTTCATCATGCTGCCCTTGCGCTTCGGGCTAAAGGCATGAAGAGACTACTTCTCGATTTACGCGGAAATGGCGGCGGAACAATGGATGCCGCTATAAAAATCGCAGACGAATTTTTACCAGATGGCTACCTCATCCTCAGTTCAAAAGGTCTACACAGCCAAGAACAAAAATACCGCTCCACAAGGGAAGGCGTGCTTGAAAAAACCAAAGTGGTCGTACTCATAGATGCACAATCGGCTTCTGCTAGTGAAATTCTAGCTGGCGCATTACAAGACAACGACCGCGCCAAGATTGTCGGTAGGCGGTCTTATGGAAAAGGACTTATTCAGCAAGATAAGCGCTTAAAAGACGGCAGCAACTTACGCATTACAGTTGCGCGCTATTATACGCCATCTGGGCGCTCTATTCAACGTCCTTACAAAAAAGGTTATGAAGCGTATCGTCAAGACGAACAGAAGGCTTTTACCGAAGAATACTTTAAAGTGGACTCCAGCATTTTTGTGGACTCTCTAAAATACAAAACACGAAAAGGCAGAACAGTTTACGGAGGAGGGGGCATCATGCCAGATATATTTATTGCAGGCGACACCACCGGCCGCTCGTTGTATCTATCTGAATTGCAATGGGGAGGCGTGTTTAATGCTTTTGCTTTTGAATACCTCAATAAGGTAAATATCAATTACTCCTTACAAGAATTTATTACCGAATTTAGTATTACAGACCAGCTCCTTGAACAATTTACCACTTTTGCTAACAATGAATTCAAGGTCCGTATGCAACGCAATGAATTCTTGCACAGTAAAGAAAATATGAAGCAATTGCTCAAGGCAGAAATTGCCCGGCATCTATTCTTGGAAAATGGCTACTATCAGGTCATGAATAACTATGATCCTGAGGTTCAGCGTGCGCTTAAGTGCTTCTAATTTTTACGGTCCGTTAAGAACACAGCAAAAATTATACTCACTATTGCAAACACTGCTGCAACTGCCCACCAAAAATTATTGTCAAATTGAGGTATAAGTGGAATCATACTGCAAAGTTTAGTTCTATGAATGTAAATGATAAATTCATTCACTCCATATCAAATGAACAAATGCAGTCGATTGGTGAATATGTGTGGGCGCGCAAAGAACAATAGCCTATTTATTCAGCTGGTTTTCACCCAAGTACGTCTATAATTAGGTCCAATTAAAAAATAACTACCCGGCTTTAAATGACCTAAATCCTGATGATTTTTACCGAGTTGCCAATCAATGACATTTCTTCCACTCGTGTCAATAAGCTCAAAATCTTTTAATAAGTCTTTTGGAATATAAAGAATGTGCTCGTGAAAATAGATCGGCGGGGCATTTAATGTTGGGCCGTATGTCAAAGTTGAAAAATCAAACTGGTGGAGCTTAGGAGCTATGGTTAGTATAGATATGATTTTCTCGCCACTGATAAAACCCTGTGCCGCACCCGAAACACAAATTCCTTCTGTTTGCGCTAAAGTCAGCGTAGAACCCAGTTCTATGCGTTGGTAATCTCCATCAAAAAAAGAAGTGCTTTGCGAAGCAAAACGATACATAAACGCACTATACAAGCCACCGGGCTCCTTTTTATAGCCCAACAAATACATTTGATGCAGCGCCGAGTCTATAGCGGCATCGGTAATTAGGCCATTTACATCAAATGAATCTTGTGCCGACACTACTAGGGTGTCTTGCCAGATGGTCGGCAAAACGTAATGCTTTGTCCAGAGATTTTCCCAATTTTTAGTAAACAAGTGCAAAGAATCTTGCCAATAAAACAGAGCTTCACAATCAAAATTATGCGCATTCATTTGTAATCCAGTAGTTGGCTGACCTGCCAATTTAAAAGATTGTTTTTGCGAAGAAAGTACCGTGTTGGTCGTGATTAATTCTTCTTTGGGAATAACGTAGATATCGAGTGCTGTTCTGGTGCCCATGTTATTGCCTACATCGGCTATAAACAAATGTGCGCTGTTTTGGGTCATGGCTTCCCAGTCTTGATTTTGCGCATTAGACACCGTCCAGCTGTGTACATGGCTGCCATCTGAGGAAAGCAGCGCATGAACCGCAGGGGTGTTTCCGCTGTCATTAATAGAATAGATTGTATCGTTTAAGTAAACCAAGCCTGAAGATTCATTGTATGGAGCAGAAAGGTTAGCAACAAAAGTTGGTGCATAATTAATGGTTCCTAAATCTATCCCTTGCGCTAGTAAAAATATGGGAAAGAAAAATAGAAGTAGGCCAAGCGAATGTCTCATCCTATAAGCTTGTCTGACCAATCAGTTGCCTCTTCATTGCTAATTAAGCCTAAGTCTAGTAAAGAGCGGACCGTTTTTTCGAGAACTTCTTGGTCTAAAGTTGTTGTTGTTGCCCATTTTGTTTGATTTAACCACTCCTCTACTTCGTTTTTTTTAAGGGCATAACGCCACGCCAGCACCTCCGCTGCATCAGTTGAATTTTTAAGTTGTGCCGCGCGTTCTTGCACAATTGTCAAAACCTCTTGAAGAAGCGCTGCTTCTGAATGCAAGATGTCGGATCTAACTGCAATTACAAAACAGGGCCAAGGCGTATAAACCTCGCCGATACGCCTACATTTGGCTTGATCGACAAATGGCTGGGTTGTGTACTTTTCCCATAAAAATCCTTCTGCCTCGCCATGATTCAAGGACCAAAGGCCACCATAAACGTCGCCCACCACATTAAAAGACAAGGCGCTTGGCTCCCAACCTTCTCGCTGGGCCAATACAAAACTCATCAAATGTGACCCAGAACCCTCTCTCGAAATGGCAAATGTAGCGCCGTCAAGATCAGATAGTTTATGAATAGCTTGATTTGCCGGCACATGCACTCCCCAACACAAAGGGCTCTGTACATAAACCGAAATGAGCTTAGCGTCCAAGCCCTTGAGAATTGCGCGTGTAATTCCTTCTGTTAACAATACGGCAATGTCTAGAGATCCGGCTTGAAGTCCTTTGATCATTTGTCCGGTACCGCCTGTCATGTCCGACCAATGAAGTTCTATTCCTGCAGCTTTAAATTTACCCTCCTCTATAGCGAGTCTCCAAGGCAGATTGAAATGTTCGGGCACGCCGCCAATTTTAAATCTTTTCATGCTTCCTGATTGAAATATTGCCTGTCGGACAAATTCTTGTAATGACCGCCTAAAGCTAGCAATTCGCCATGAGTGCCCTGCTCAATGATGCGGCCTTTTTCCATTACGATAATACGATCGGCTCGCCGAATAGTTGACAAACGATGGGCAATAACAATAGAGGTTCTGCCGGCCGTTAATTTTTCAGTTGCCCGCTGTATCATGAGTTCACTTTCGCTATCTACACTCGAGGTAGCTTCGTCCAAAATCAATAAAGAAGGCTGATAAACATAGGCCCGAATAAAAGCCAATAGCTGGCGTTGTCCGGTAGATAGCGTGCCTCCTCTTTCGCCTATTTTGTGTGCATATTGCTCCGGCAAGGCGCTGATAAAATCATGCGCGCCAACTTCTTTTGCCGCCTTCACAACTTGTTCATAGGTGATGGCGGGGTCACCGAGTGTAATGTTATTCAATATAGTGTCTGAAAACAAAAAAACATCTTGCAATACAATTGCAATATTTTTGCGCAAGGTTTGGAGCTGAATGGTTTCTATGGGCACCTCTCCTATTAAAATTTGACCTGACTGGTGCTCGTAAAAACGACCCAACAAGTTAACTAATGTTGTTTTGCCTGAGCCTGTAGCGCCCACAATTGCAACCGTTTGACCATAGGCAATTGTTAAGTTTAAGTCCGAAATAACGGGCTGGCCTTCCACATATGAGAAATTGACCCCTTTAAAATGTAAGCTCTGATTAAAATCTATGTTTGTTTGGTTTCCTTTGCCCTGAACATCAGTTTGTTCGTCAAGGACTGCAAAAATGCGTTCCGCCCTAACAGTTCCCCGCTGTAATATGTTGAATTTATCAGCCAGCATTCTGATGGGTCGATACAACTGACTAATCCAAAATACAAAGGCAAATAATTCGCCAAACATATTTTGAATTTGTGCATCCGTTTTTCCTTCAGCTTGTAAGGCCCCCCATACGAGAAGTGCGGCTATAGACAAAGAACTCAGTAATTCTACAACCGGGAAAAAGATAGAGTTGGCCCAAACCGCTTTGATATGGGCGGCTCTGTGCTCTGCGTTAATTTGATTAAAGTGCCCCGCCTCTTGTTCTTGACGATTAAACAACTGAACAAGGCTCATGCCGGTAAGCCTTTCTTGCACAAATGTATTGAGTTTGGTGACGGCCTGTCTTTCTTGCTGAAAAGACGTTTTCATGGAACGCGCAAAGATCCGCGTAGCAAAAATTAAAATCGGCACAGGAAGTAAGGTCATGAGCGCCAACTGCCAATCTGTTAAGAACATAAAAGTGACAATAAGTACCAAGGACAATAAATCGGCAGCGATATCCATCATGCCAGAAGAAAAAACCTCGGTGATGGCCTCCATATCAGACACAACTCTAGTCACCATTGCGCCGACCGGATTTTTATCGAAATATGCCACCCTAAGTTTCATAAAATGCCGGATTACTTTTTGACGAAGATCACGAATTACGGACTGTGCAAGTAGGTTCGAAAAGTAGGTACCCAACACTTGTAAGATGGCCTCTGTTAATAGCATCGCCAGAACGAGCAATGATCCCAAAAGAAGCATATTTGGATCTTTGTCTTTTAATAGATAGCGGTCGATAATTTGACCGATGACATAAGGCCGAGAGGGCGATAGCACGGCCAACAAAATTGTTGCGCCGACAGCTACAATTAGGTATTTTTTATAGGGCTTGGCAAAGGCGAAAAGGCGTTTGAACAAGGAATATTGTAGCTTTTGACTCATTGTGTTACAAAATTAGTTCTTAATTCCTTACCTTTGCATCCAATTTTAAGTATCGTGGGCGTAAAAATCTTTGCAGGCAGGGCTTCAGAACAACTCGCAACAAACATTGCTAAGTCATTTGGCGCATCTTTAGGTGATGTCAAAGTCAGTGTTTTTTCCGACGGCGAATTCCAACCTTCGTTTGAAGAAACCGTGCGGGGGCAAGATGTATTTATTGTTCAGTCAACCATGCCGCCGACTGAAAACCTTTTCGAACTTTTATTACTCGTAGATGCTGCAAGACGCGCATCCGCAAGAAAAATCATTGCCGTTATTCCCTACTTTGGTTTTGCGCGTCAAGACCGCAAAGACAAACCCAGGGTTGCTATTGGCGCCAAGCTCGTCGCTAACATGCTTATGGCAGCTGGTGTAGATCGCGTCATGACCATGGACCTACACGCCGATCAAATTCAAGGCTTTTTTGAAGTCCCTGTTGACCACCTTTTTGCTTCTACACTCTTTTTTAAAGAGGTAGAAAAACTCGATCAGCAAAATTTAGTAGTCGCAGCACCAGACGCTGGTGGAGCAAAACGTGCCAATTCTTACGCCAAAAACCTAAATTGCGGCTTGGCTCTATGCCACAAACACCGCAAAAAAGCGAATGAAATTGCCGAAATGACGGTCATTGGCGATGTCATGGGTAAAGACGTTGTCATTATCGACGACATGTGCGATACCGCGGGAACACTCACTACCGCAGCCGATCTTCTGATCGAAAAAGGTGCTAAAAGCGTTCGTGCATTTACCACGCACGCTGTATTGAGCGGCCCAGCATTCGAACGCATCAATGCGTCCAAACTCACCGAACTCATCGTTACCGATACCATACCACTCCAAAAGCACAGCGACAAAATTCGCGTAGTGAGTGTGGCTGACCTCTTTGCAGATGTCATTAAGCGCCTGGTAAACAACGAATCGATCAGTTCACATTTTGTAATCTCTTAAATTAATATATAACATGAAAACAGCACATTTGAGCGGTTCGCTCCGGGCGAACGTAGGGAAGAAGGATGCTTCGGCTTTGCGCAATGCAGGCTTGGTTCCTTGTGTGCTTTACGGACAAGGTGAGCAAACTCACTTCGCGGTAAAGCGAACAGCAATTGACAAAATCGTTTTTTCTCCTGATGTATTTCAGGTTGCCCTAGACATCGAAGGCAAAAAAGCAATAGGTATCATTCGCGAGTTGCAACAACACCCGACCAAAGACACCATCCAGCACGTAGATTTCTACGAGCTCGACCAAAACAAAGAAGTACGCGTTAAACTTCCAGTACGCATTACGGGGTCTTCTCGTGGCGTATTAGCTGGAGGTAAACTGATGACCGTTTTCCGTCAACTACAATGTATTGGTTTGCCAAGCGCATTGCCAGATGCAATTACCCTTGATATCACGAATCTGCGTATTGGTCAGTCTATTCGTGTCAACAGCATTGAAATCCCGGGTGTTAAATTCCTGGATCCTGCCAACGCAGTAGTTGTTTCTGTGAAAATGGCTCGTGGTGCAGTTAAAGGTGCCGACCTGGTTGACGAAGACGAAGACGAAGAAGCATAGTCTTTCATCATACGAAATAAAGAACCGCCCATGTGGCGGTTTTTTTTTGTCACTTTTCTTCTTTAAATTCGTTCAAATTAGATATGGCCAGCCCCAGAACGCTCATTATTATTCCTACCTATAACGAACTCGAAAACATTTCCAAGATGGTTTCAGCCGTAATGGATCTTAGGCAGGGTTACCATATCCTTTTCATCGACGATAATTCTCCCGACGGAACCGCAGCTCAGATAGAAGCACTTATGGAAAAGCACCCGGCCGTTTTTTTAGAAAAAAGACCCGGGAAATTAGGCCTGGGAACCGCTTATATCCATGGCTTTGAATGGGCGCTTAGCCGTGACTACACCTACATCATCGAAATGGACTGCGACTTTTCTCATAACCCAACTGACCTCCCGCGCCTGATCAACGCTTGTGAAAACGGTGCAGATTGCGCAATTGGCTCTAGATACGTTCGTGGGGGTAAGGTAAGAAACTGGCCTGCTAAACGCATCTTGATGAGCTACTTTGCAAGTGTTTACGTCAGGCTCATCTTATGGATTAATATTAAAGACACCACCGCGGGGTTCAAGTGTTACCACCACAAGGTGCTGGAAACGATACCCCTTAAAATCATTCCTTTCAAAGGATACGCCTTCCAAATTTGCATGAAATACGCCACTGTAAAGCTTGGCTTTAAAGTCAAAGAAATCCCCATCACTTTTGTAGATCGGGTTGTGGGTGAATCCAAAATGAGCACCGGCATATTCAAAGAGGCCTTCTTCGGGGTTTGGGAAATGCGCAAAATGAACTGGAAATGACAACAATAATTAAAAACGGAACCCTCATTAACGAAGGCAAACAAATAAATGCAGATATCCTCATTGTCAACGGGAAAATTGCCAAAATTGCCAATCAAATTATCAGCGACGCAGCTGTTCAAGAAATAGACGCAAGTGGTTTGCTGATCTTACCTGGTTGTATAGACGACCAAGTTCACTTTAGAGAGCCCGGACTGACTCACAAAGGAAATATTTATTCAGAATCTAGAGCGGCCGTTGCTGGAGGTATTACCAGCTTTATGGAGATGCCCAATACTGTTCCTAACGCCCTTACCCAAGCATTATTGGAAGATAAATATCAAATTGCAGCACAAAACGCTATTGCAAATTATTCTTTTTTTATGGGGGCGTCCAATGACAATATTGAAGAAGTACTCCTAACCGACACCTCAAAAATTTGCGGCGTAAAGGTGTTTATGGGTTCGTCCACGGGAAATATGTTAGTAGACAAAGAAAGTGTGTTAGAGGGCTTGTTTTCACGCGTAGGCGCCCTTATAGCTACGCACTGTGAAGATGAACACACTGTAATGTCAAATCTTGCGGCATTTCAAGCAAGATACGGCAATGACATTCCTGTAAGTGCTCATCCACTCATTCGCAATGAAGAAGCCTGTTACCTGTCATCTTCGAAAGCCGTGGCTTTAGCTAAAAAGTATCGAGCGCGTTTACACGTACTACACATTTCCACAGCCAAAGAAACCGCTCTTTTTGACAACGCACTCCCATTAGAACAGAAACTCATTACAGCAGAAGCCTGTATACATCATCTTTGGTTTAGCGATGCGGACTACCAAACAAAAGGCAACTATATCAAATGGAATCCGGCAGTAAAAACAAGTGCAGACCGAGACGGCATCTGGGAGGCGCTGCTCGACAACCGTATTGATGTCATTGCCACCGACCACGCACCACACACCATTGAAGAAAAGTCCAACCCCTATCTTAATGCTCCATCAGGAGGGCCGCTTGTTCAACACGCCCTACTGGCCATGTTGGACAAAGTCAGAGCCGGAAAAATCTCTATCGAGCGGGTAGTTGAAAAAATGGCGCACGCTCCAGCTACACTATTTCGCATCAAAGAACGCGGATATCTTCGCGAAGGATTTTATGCAGATATCGTACTCGTAAAGCCTGAGCCAGGCCAATTAGTTAGTCAAAAGAATTTGCTATACAAATGCGGTTGGTCCCCTTTTGAAGGGCATCATTTTTCTCATCAAATTCACAGTACCTATGTCAATGGCAACTGTGTATATGCCAGTGGCCAAGTGCTAGAAAATGGTTTAGGAGAACGTCTTCTTTTCGAGCCCCGATGACACGTTTTTATCAGACCTTCGCTTTTTTGGTGCTCATTGCCTGTCAACAGACGCAACCGCCCTATGATGTCTTGGGCCTTAATCAAATGGCCTTGATTGTAGAAGAAATTACAATTATAGAAACCCATTACCAAAGTAGATATGGGGTGCCAAGTCAATACAAAAAAGCATTAGATAAATCGGTTGATCAAGCATTAGTTAAAGCGGGCTGCACGCGAAAAAAATTTAAAAAAAGCTTACGCTATTACGCCGCTCATCCCGAACTACAAAAATCACTTAACGAAGTATTGCTAACCAATATGAGCCGTAAACTCAATTGAGACTAAAAGCTGTGATGAAGAGCATTAATGACCTCTCCAATGAAATGCTGAGCCCTTTGATTAAAAACAGTTGTGGTTTCCGAAGTAAAGTACGAAACAGCCCCTGACTTAGACAAGCGCGCTTCCATTTCTGGGTGCGCCACAAGATAGTTTTTGAGCTTTTGAGCTACAATTGGGCCCTGGGGCACAACCTGTATTTTGGGCCCAACTAAAGACTGGATTTGCGCTTTCAACACTGGATAATGTGTGCATGCTAACAACAAGGTATCTATGTCTGCATTTTGGCTCAGTATTTTTTGGATGTCTTCTTCAATAAATTGCCGGCCAGCCGGGTGCTCATATTGTTGATTTTCTATTAGCGGCACCCACATTGGACAGGCGTGCTGGAAAGCTTCTATATGGGGGGCAAACTTAGCCAGCTCAATTGGAAAAGAATTCGAAGAAATGGTTCCAACGGTTCCTAAAATGCCAACCCGCCCCGTTTTTGTGCGTTCTCCAAGCACTTCTGTGCTTGGGCGAATTACGCCAAGCACCCGGTTGTTTGGCGCAAGTTTGGGTAGATCTATTTGCTGTATTGTGCGCAGTGCTTTTGCAGAGGCGGTGTTGCAAGCTAAGATAACGAGTGGGCAACCTTGATCAAATAGAAATTTGACGGCTTCAAGCGTAAATTGATAGACGACGTCGTACGAACGACCGCCGTAGGGAGCCCTCGCGTTGTCGCCAAAATATAAAAAATCGTGGTTAGGTAGTTTTTTTCGAAATTCAGACAACACCGTTAAGCCGCCATAACCTGAATCAAAAACTCCTATTGGACCTTGCTGTTCCATTATCCAAAACTAAAGAAAAAAGGGCAACCAATGGCTGCCCTTTGAAGATCAACATGAACTTGGTTTATTTTCTTGCTGCTGCATCGAGCAGTAATAACTCTGTGATTACTTCACTAGTAATATCAATTCCGCCTTTAGAATACATCGTTGCCGACACGTCTAGTACATAATTCAATTTCTTGCGATCTGCAACGATATCTATGGATTTTTGAACGCGCTCTAAAATTGGTTTGTTTAATTCTTCACTCACAATTTGCAATCCCTCTTCCAATGATGCTTGAGTTGCTTCTAGCATTTGCTGTTTTTGCATTAAGCGGCCCTCTATAATTTGTCTTTCTGCCGGAGATTTGCTCGCTTGGTTTGTCATGTAGTCTTGATATGCCTTTTGAAAATCAGCATCCATGATTTTGAGTTCTTCCGTGCCAGCCGTTTTCATCGAATCTAATTTTCTAATGGCGTCTTTGCGAGACTGCAGCGTGTCTAATAATTTTTGTGAGTCTACATGACCTATTTTGGTCTGAGCTAAAGTGCTGAATCCGATGACAACAAACAGACCTAGTAATACATTTTTCATTTTTATATTTATTTAGTTATTCCCATTTCTTCGAGCACCTCCTCTGAGATGTCGAATTCTTTTTCTGCATAAAGCAGATTGCTTTGATTTGCTTTGTCAAACACGAAAGCATAACCTTCTCGTTTTGCTACTTTTTTCATAGCAGTAAAAACCCTATCTTGAATAGGCTTAATGAGTTCTTGACGTTTTTGGAAGTAATCTCCTTCTGAGCCAAAATGCTGCGTTTGAAGGTCAATGGCTTCTTTTTCTAGCTTCTCGATTTCAGTCTTGCGCTTCTCTCTTTCCTCTTTTGGCAAGAGCACTTCTTCGCGATCATAATTGCTTTTAAGCTCTTTAATTGTAGTATATCGGTCTTCGATTTCTTTGGTCCATCGTTCCGCCATTTTGTCAAGGCGCTCCTTGGCTTCTGTATATTCTGGAACATTTTCTAAAATGTAATCAGAGTCTATAAACGCGAAGGACTGAGCACTGACAAATCGCATGCCAAAAACGAAAAGAAGAAGCGCGAGGTATTTTGCGTGTGTCATTTGCGTGCTTAGAACGACGAAGTTACCAATTTATTGTGAATACTACAATTCTCCGAGGTTCATACCGATGGTAAATGTAAGCTTCGGATAATAGCCTTTTGTGCTTATATCAAGGTCTGAGCCTTTTCCAAAACCACTTGCCCAAGAATCCATTTGATCGAAACCTAAACCGTAATCTAGACCTAACATACCAAACATTGGTAAAAACACCCTAATACCGACTCCGGCAGTTCGTTTCACATTAAACGGATTGAATTTATCGAAACTTGGGTATGTATTGCCAGCTTCCATGAACGTGAGCGCATAAAATGTTGCTTGTGGATTCAAAGAAATAGGATAGCGCAGCTCTAACGTATACTTGGCAACAATTGGGTCTCCACCAGCGGAGGATACCGTTTGATCTTCGTAACCACGTAAAGCGATAATTTCTCTTCCGCCAATTTGATTGGCGCCCATTCCGGTAAGGCCGCTTCCGCCCATAATAAAACGATCAAAAGGCGATATGCCTTTTGCTTTGTTGTAAGCGCCCATATAACCAAAACCAAACCTAGACATTAGCACTAGTTTTTTGTCTGCACTTAGAGGCGTATACCACTCACCTGTAAACTTAAGTTTAAAATACTCTAAGTACTTATAGCGGTCTTGCTGCGACATGCTTGCATAGTCTTTTTCAGGACCAAGTACAGAGTATGGCGCGGTGGCCTTGGCTGAAAATGTGAAATTAGATCCGTTTTGCGGATAAATTGGCGCGCTGACTGAGCTGCGCTGCAACGTATATTTCAACGAAATATCATTGGCAAACCCATTCTGAAAAAGTGGGAAAAATGAATATTTTTGAACATCATAATACTGATAAGACAGTTCATAAGAAGCTACAAAGTAGTCGTCTGGCCACTTTTTGCGGCGGCCCATTGCAACTCCTGCTCCTGAAATAGAAATGCCGTTGTAATCGGGATTTGTGCGCAATAATCCATTGGTTGAAATCGAAGAATTGGTCACATAAAAAGTCAAAGAGTTTGGTTTTTTGCCACCCAGCCAAGGCTCCGTAAAAGAAAAATTGTACCCTTGATAAAAACGGCCTGTAGACTGTGCTCTGATCGTTAGCCTTTGGCCATCTCCACCTGGCAAAGGACTCCAAGCATCTTTTTTGAAAAAGTTCTTGGTGGAAAAGTTGTTAAACGACAAGCCAAGAGTGCCTATTATACGGCCCGATGTATTTGGACCCGCCCCGCCATAACCTCCTGAAAGTTCTATTTGATCACTAGATTTTTCTGCAACGACATATTCGATATCTACCGTTCCATTTGCCGGATTCGGCTTCGGGTTTACTTGAAACCCTTGTTCGTCAAAAAAGCCAAGCTGCGCTAACTCTCGTTGGGTACGCATGATATCTGCTTTATTGAATAGGTCTCCGGGTTTGGTGCGAATCTCGCGTAAAATAACGTGGTCATTCGTTTTGGTATTGCCCCGAATTGTTACGGTTCCAATATGTGCTTCTTTGCCTTCAATGATACGTACTTGATGATTAATTCTATTCTCCTTTACACCTGTTTCTACAGGCGAAATCTGAAAAAACAGATAGCCCCTGTCCATATATAAAGAAGAAATGTCTCGGCCATCACCATTTCCATAAAGGCGCTGATTGAATAAATCTGTATTATACAAATCTCCTGGCTTGATTCCTAGTACGGTGTCCAAGAAACTAGACCTATATTTAGAATTGCCAATCCATTCGATGGTGCCGAAATAATATTTTTCTCCTTCGTTGATTTCAATACGGATTTTCATATTCTTGTCGTCGAGCATAAAGACAGAATCTCGCACTATTGAGGCGTCTCTTAAGCCTTCTGCGTTGAATTTAGCAAGCAAAGCCTTTTTGTCTGTTGCATAGCTTCCTTCGGTGTACTTCGAGCGCTTAAAAAGACGTTGCGGACCTTTTTGTTTGGTGTCTTTCATAGCCATTCGCAACTTCCAAATTGGAACAGCGCTCACGCCTACAAATTCTATTTCTTTTATACCTATTTTAATGCCTTTGTCTACTTTAATACTGAAAATTTCAGAGTTATTAATGAGGGTATCTAATTGACGATCTATCTGCACCTTTGCATGTAAAAAACCTTTATCTCGGTAATAACCTCGAATCTTGTTGTTGGTTTCAAAGACAAGATTTTCTGTAATTGTTTTGCCCGCATACAAGGATATTTCTTCGCGGAGTTTGTCAGCTTCTCGCTTGTTAATGCCTTCAAATCTAAATTTTGATAGCTTAGGTCTAGGGCTCAATTCTATTACTAAAAAGACAATTCCCGCCACTTCTTTCTCTGCATAAATAGCCACATCCGAAAACAATCCCTCAGCCCAAAGACGCTGAATGGCTTTGTTTATTTGTTGGCTTGGCAATGTTATTTTTTGACCTGTACGAAGATCCGCAATTAACTTAATTGCCTGGTGGTCGTAATTGTCGGCTCCAACAACTCTAATAGGACCTATTTCAAATGTTTGGGGATTGGCATAATCAAAATCTAGCCCACCTAAACTGTTTGGAACTTGAGCAAGCGCCAAGTTGGCACATAACAAAATAAAGATGAATCGCAATAGGTTCATTTAGTGGTTTGAATTTGTTCAGAGACTAGTCCAAAGCGCCGTTCTCTTTTCTGAAAATCTGCAAGCGCAGCAATAAACGCGTCTCGCCTGAAATCTGGCCAATGGGTATCTATAAAAAGCAACTCTGTATAAGACAATTGCCAAAGCAAAAAGTTACTAATGCGACACTCTCCACTCGTGCGGATGAGTAATTCTGGATCTGGAATATCCTTTGTTTGAAGCAGAGAAGCAAAAATATCTTCGTTTAACTCATTGATTTCCATTTTGTTATCTTTCATAAGCTCATGGGCTGAAACCACGGCACTTAATATCTCTTGACGGGCAGAATAGTTGAGTGCTAAAACAAGCGTAAGATCCGTATTGTCTTTGGTTCTTGACATCGCGGCGCGCAAAGAATCGCGGCAATTTCCAGGAAGTCCTTGGATATCTCCGATCGTCAATAAGCGCACTCCATTGGCATGCATTTCATCTACTTCATTTGCTATTGCCTCTACAAGTAACTGCATGAGGCCCTCCACTTCTTCATTTGGCCGGGCCCAATTCTCTGTAGAAAACGCATACAAGGTAAGATATGATATACCTAATTCTCGGGCTGTTTGAATCACAGATTTGACAGACTCAACGCCTGCTGCATGGCCAAATAAACGGTGCTGTCCCTTTTGTTTTGCCCAACGCCCATTGCCATCCATAATGAATGCCACATGACGTGGAATATTCTGTAAATCAAGGTTCTTAATGTTACTCATTTTGGAAAAACGAAAATACGCAATCTTTTGGTGAAAATTTCATAAAAAAAGGGAGTGGTGAAACCAATCCCTTTTAGAGTTGTTTTTTGAATAACTTATTCAGCTAAAACAATTAGCTTCTGATTATTAAGCTCTGCCACACCACCTTTAATTTGCACGCAAACAGTGGAGCCTGAAACTTCTAAAAAGGAAGTAGCCTCTACTGGCGTGCTCGATTCAAAGCGCAATTCACCTTTTCTCAAAGAAGATATAATTGATGCGTGGTGGTTCAAGACCTGAAAAACACCATCTAAGCCTGGAAGACTCACGCTGCTTACCTCTCCTTTAAAAAGACTTGCCTCAGGTGTAATAATTTCTAGTATCATAATTAGGCGTCAGCTAACATTTTGTCTCCGGCTGCAATAACGTCTTCAATTCCTCCTTTGAGGTTGAATGCTGCTTCCGGGTATTTATCAAATTTGCCGTCGAGGATATCATTGAAGGCTTTAATCGTATCTTGAATATCAACAAGTACGCCTGGTATACCAGTAAATTGCTCTGCAACGTGGAAGGGTTGAGACAAGAAACGTTGAACACGGCGAGCGCGGTGTACAATCATTTTGTCTTCTTCAGAAAGCTCATCCATACCTAAGATGGCAATAATGTCTTGTAATTCTTTATAGCGCTGTAGCGTTAATTTAACGCGTTGTGCACAATTATAATGTTCTTCGCCTACGATCTCCGGAGTAAGGATACGAGAAGTAGAATCTAGTGGGTCTACCGCTGGGTAAATTCCTAGCTCTGAAATTTTACGAGAAAGCACAGTAGTTGCATCGAGGTGAGCAAAGGTATTTGCAGGTGCCGGGTCGGTAAGGTCATCAGCAGGAACATATACCGCTTGAACTGATGTAATAGATCCGTTTTTTGTTGAGGTAATGCGCTCTTGCATGGCGCCCATTTCTGTGGCTAACGTTGGTTGGTAACCCACAGCTGATGGCATACGGCCTAAAAGTGCTGATACTTCTGAACCCGCTTGCGTAAAACGGAAGATATTGTCCACGAAGAAGAGGATGTCTTTTCCTTGGCCTTCGCCATCGCCATCGCGGAAATATTCTGCAATTGTAAGTCCTGAAAGTGCTACACGCGCTCTTGCCCCTGGGGGTTCGTTCATCTGTCCGAACACAAAGGTTGCTTTGGATTCTTTCATTTCTTCGAGATCAACTTTAGAGAGGTCCCAGCCGCCTTCTTCCATGGAATGCATGAAGTCGTCACCGTATTTGATGATGCCCGATTCTAGCATTTCGCGAAGTAAGTCGTTGCCCTCGCGAGTACGCTCACCAACGCCTGCAAAAACCGAAAGACCTCCGTGTCCTTTAGCGATGTTATTGATCAATTCTTGAATGAGTACTGTTTTACCAACACCCGCACCGCCGAAAAGACCAATTTTACCTCCTTTTGCGTATGGTTCAATAAGGTCGATTACTTTGATTCCTGTGTATAAAATCTCAGTTGCAGTAGAAAGTTGGTCAAACTTAGGGGCTTCACGGTGAATAGGAAGTCCGCCTGTGTTGTCCATGGTGTTGATGCCGTCGATAGCCTCTCCAACCACATTGAACAAGCGTCCTTTAATGCGATCGCCCGTTGGCATTTTGATTGGAATTCCTGTAGAAACGACCTCCATTCCACGGGTAAAGCCGTCGGTGGAGTCCATAGAGATGGCGCGAATTGCGTTTTCTCCAACATGAGATTGAACTTCCAAAACCACGCGCGCTCCGTCGGATTTGTACACCTCCAACGCATCATAAATGTTTGGTAGCGACGTTCCGCGCTCGAATCGAACGTCCACAACTGGACCGATAACTTGTGAGATTTTTCCTTTAATTGATGACATCTTTTGTCTTTTAAATTTGGGCGCAAATATACGAGATTTTATTTGAAATGCTTGTGTATAAGGCAAAAATATTTTACGTTAATCAAACGAAGCCTTACGAAGTAAAAAGCGAACAGGAAAATAAGTAAATAAGAAAGATAAAACACTGGATGCGAGTAGTATGCTCGCAAAGTCTTTCCACTTAAAAACAATAGGAAAAGGGACATTGGCGCCTGGTACGATTAGCCAACCAAAATATTGCTGTGTCCAGCACACCAACAAGCCCAAAATAACACCACTCAGCACACCTATGAAAGATAAGAGCAGGCCCTCAAAAAAGAAAATTTGAAACCTGTTTTGCGCAGTCATGCCCAATGCTTTTAAAACTTGCAGGTTGCCTTGTTTTTCGTGTATCAGCATTGTCAAAGTAGCGATCAAATTAAACGAGGCAAGAATGAACATAAAAAGCAGTATAATGAACACAACCAGCCTTTCTGATCGACTCGTTTTGTAAATAAGGGCGTTTTTTTCAAATTGTGTCCGGACTAAAAATCTTGGGCCTAATAATGCTTTGATCTCCGTGCGTAAATCCTCTAAATTGATGTTTTGTTTGTGATATACATGAAGGCGAGTAACCGCTCCCTGCTGATTAAAAAACTGCGCTGCGGCGTCGTAATTCCAAAGAAGCGCGCTGCCGTTTAGCTCCTGGTTAAAATTCATGGCCCCAGCCACTTGAATTTGTCGGATAAAAAAGGGCGTCTTCCCAAGCTGCATGCGAAGGCCTCTTTTGGGCACATATAGTTGGATGTTATTATCCGCTGAACCCAACCCCAACCTTAATTTTGAAAAAATATCTGCGCCTAGAAACACACGGTTTTCTTGATTTAAATGAGCGGCACCAACGCCGTTAATTAAGTGGCTACTCACGTTTGCTTGCCTCACAAATACAGCGTCAACAGCATGCATGTTTGCATTCACCCATCTTTGATTTTTTCTAAGCACCACTAACTCTTCAAGTTCTTTACTAAAACAGCTAACACCCCGTAACTTTTGTAACTGACCAAGGTCTATTTCGCGTAAAAAAAAAGTCTTTCTAGTTTGGTGCTGTATAGTAATTGGTGCGTCAAAAGAGGTATAAAGTTTGGAAATCATGCCTTCAATGCCATTGAAGGCAGAAAGCAAAATGACCATTGCTGCGGTGCAAACAGCTATACCCACCACAGAAATTCTTGAAATAATCGTTACTATCGATCGTTTAGAACGACTAAATAGATAACGTTTCGCTATGTGCAGCGGAGTTTTAATGGTTATTTCTTGAGGAGTTCGTCGATCTTTAAGGCATAATCTAAAGAGTCGTCGATGTGAAAGACAAGGTCTGGTATTTTGCGCAAGTTCTTGAGTCTTTTGCCTACTTCTAAACGGATTTTGCCGCGGTTCGCTTGTATGTTTTCTAATACAAGCTCTTTGGCAGGACCTGCAAAAACACTCAAATATATTCTTGCGAGGCTAAGGTCTGAGGTAATGCGAACAACCGTAACGGTAACCATGGCGCCTAAACAAATTTCACCTGCTTGTCTTTGAAAAAAAGCGGCAAGTTCAGCCTGTATGACGGCTTCTATTTTTTGTTGACGTATTGAACTCATAATGCAAAGGTAAGAATACTTGCCGTGAAGGGTGGCATCTAAACAAAAATGTATCTTTGTATCAATGTCTTACTACAAGGAAATTTATAACTATACCTTTAAATACAAGGGGCTTGCCTTGGCTACCATTTTATTTAATTTCTTGTTCGTTGTCTTCAACTTGCTTTCTCTTGTGCTTTTTGTGCCGGTGCTTCAGTTGATCTTTCGAACAGAAAAAACGCTGCCTGTTGTTTCCGTCCCTCAATGGACAACTGGTTTTTCAGGAGTAATCAACTACATCAAAGATTCTTATAGTTACGAGATGTATTTACTAGTCAAGACAGACCCAAAAGGCGCATTGCTTTTTGTTTGTGTCAGTGTTTTCTTGGCCTTTTTACTAAAAAATATTTTTCGCTACGGTGCCATTTGGACACAATCGAAGTTGCGCATGTCTGTCGTACGCGATGTAAGAGGCTTGCTTTTTGAAAAATCATTGAAGCTACCACTCGCCTATCACAGCAATGAAAAAAAAGGAGACCTTATGGCTCGAATGAATAGCGATGTCAATGAAATTGAAGTTGCTGTTGTCAGCCTTTTAGAGCTGATTTTTAGAGAGCCGCTCGCTATTTTAATCAATCTCGTTACCCTCGTGTACATGAGCCCTCACCTCACTTTGATTTCGTTACTGCTGTTGCCTGTTTCTGCCTTTGTCATCTCGCGTATTGGAAAGAGTCTAAAAAGAACTGCGCAAAAAACACAAGAACAACTGGGCTTTCTTTATGCCTCAATGGACGAGCACCTAGGAGGAGTTCGGGTGATTAAAGCATTTGATGCCATAGGATTTATATCCAGGGCTTTTAGGCAAACAAACGACCAGCACCAAAAACTAGCCACTCGCGTCTTTAGAAAACGCGACCTCTCCCCGCTGGTGAACGAAACACTCGGTGCTACTGTTTTGCTAGCACTTGTATATTTTGGTGGCCAACTTATCTTAAGCGGAAAAGAAATCGGACTTTCCGGTGAGGTTTTTTTGACTTATATAATTGTATTTTCTCAATTTTTGAGGCCTATACAAAGTGTTTCTAACAACATGGCCAACATGACAAAAGCCCAGGCCTCACAAGACCGCATAAATAGCCTACTCGACGCACAAGAAACCATTACAGACAAACCTTCATGTCTAGCACTAGAACAATTTAATCGCAGTATAGAATTTGACAAGGTGAGCTTCTCTTATAAAGAAAAACCCATCCTTGAAGACATCAGTTTAACCATTCAAAAAGGCGCATTAATTGCTATTGTTGGTGAATCTGGCAGTGGAAAATCCACACTAATGGATCTTTTACAACGATTTTACGACACAGGGGCAGGGTCTATTAGAATAGATGATATTGACCTTAAGGATTTACGCTTGTCGTCACTTAGACGACTCATTGGCGTGGTTAGTCAAGAGTCCCTGCTTTTCAACCTAACGGCCGCTCAAAATATTGCTTTTGGCGACGACCATCCTGACCATGATAAAATCATTGCGGCAGCAAAAGTTGCAAATGCGCATGAATTTATAAGCGGCTTAGAAAACAGCTACGACACCCTGCTTGGTGAGCGGGGCAATAAATTATCCGGTGGGCAAAAACAAAGATTGGCAATAGCGCGGGCTGTTTATAAAAACCCGGCCATACTCATCTTAGACGAAGCCACTTCTGCACTAGACGCCGCTTCGGAAACGCTGGTCCAACAGGCCTTGGAAAATTTAATGCAAAACAGAACCTCAATTGTCATTGCACACCGTTTGTCTACAGTCAAAAACGCAGATGAAATTATTGTGCTTTCTAAAGGTCGTATTGTGGAGCGCGGAACACATGAGGCGCTACTCCAAAAAGAAGGTTTATATAAAAAAATCTGCGAACTTCAGGGTCTGTCTTAAAACAAAACTATGATTAGGATTGTTGCTCTAATTTATAAATACGTACCTTTGATTCTTAAACAATACTAAATGCCCTACGCGCCAGTACAGTTCTCAAAAGAACACAACTCAGAGTTTTACAAAACACTGAAGTCTAGAGTTAATTCTTATTTCAAAGACAACAATATTTCCAAAACAGCAAACGCTGCTATGGTTTTTAAGACTTTCGCGCTACTTGCGCTGTTTTTAACGCCTTATGGGTTTCTTTACAAACAAGAATTGCCTATGCTTGCTTATTTTGGCCTATGGGTGGTAATGGGTTTTGGAATGGCTGGTGTGGGTTTATCTGTAATGCACGATGCAAATCACGGCGCATACTCACGCAAAGAATGGGTCAACGTTCTTGTAAGTAACGTTATGATTTTATTGGGTGGAAGCGCTAGAAATTGGCGTATTCAGCACAACGTCTTGCACCACACCTATACTAACGTGACTGATCACGACGAAGACATCGACCCCCCTTTATTTATGCTGCGCTTTTCGCCGCACTCCAAACACCATGCAATTCATAAGTTTCAACATTTATACGCTTGGTTTTTCTATGGTATGATGACACTTTTCTGGTACCTCACCAAAGACTACCAACAAGCATATCGCTACAAGAAAAAGGGTCTAATCGAAGCGCAAGGCGTCACTTTCGGTCAGCATATGTTTAGAATCATTTTTTTTAAAGTAATCTATACCGGCATCTTTTTATTCTTACCCATCTATTTTGGGGGCGCTTATTGGCTAACCAATATTCTTGGTTTTCTCATCATGCAGTTTATTTGTGGCCTTATTCTTGCCATGATCTTCCAGCCCGCACACGTTGTGCCAAGCTCCACTTTTCCTATGCCAAATAACTCCGGTGTAGTCGAGGCAGATTGGGCTGTTAGTCAGTTGTTCAACACGGCCAATTTTGCACCAAAAGCAAAGTTTTTTTCTTGGTATGTGGGTGGCCTAAATTACCAAGTAGAACACCATTTGTTTCCTTCTATTTGTCATATCCACTATAAGCATATCGCTAAAATTGTTGAACAAACAGCTAAAGAGTACCAACTACCTTACCATTCTTATCAAACATTTATTGTTGCGCTTTCTGAGCACACCAAAATGCTAAAGAACCTAGGTAAAGCTGATCCTGTTTTAGCCTAGTGAAAATCCGCTTGGATAAATATATCTGGGCGGTTCGGCTAAGTAAAACGCGCTCACAAGCTAGTGAGCTCGTAGCAAAAGGCCGCGTCTTGATCAACAATGCACACGTGAAACCATCGCGTGAGGTCAAAATAGGCGAAACAATTGTGCTGCTCAAACACAGTTCACGCTTTGAATATAAAGTCCTCGGCTTACTAGATAAACGAGTCGGTGCTGCGCTTGTGAAAGACTACATTCAAGACACTACGCCGCCTGAAGAAATCGCCAAACTCAGTGCTTACAAAGAGGCGCAAAGAAATTACCGCCTAACAGATGGTAAACCAACCAAAAAAGACCGTCGTGAACTCGACAGTTTTATGGATGACTGGCAAATAGATTAATGAAGTTCGTCCGCTAATATTTTATCGGCTAAAACACTGCTTAATTTGATGTAACTTTCTGTAGTCCAGCCGCCTACATGAGGAGTTAAACAAACGTTTTCAGCTGTAATAAGGTACTTGAAGTCGGCTGGTATCTCTTGATCAAAAAAAGACTCAAAGCTTTTTTTCTCGTATTCAAGAACGTCAAGGCCAGCGCCTTTGATGTGGCCGCTTTTTAAACCTTCTACTAAAACAGCCGTTGCCACAATTTTACCTCTAGACAGATTGAGTAGATAAAATGGCTTTGCCATCCGACGCAAAAATTCATGGTCAAAATAATTCCGTGTTTCTTTATTTTGTGGAATATGAAAACTGAGTACATCAGCTTGCTCTTGAATGGCATCTAAAGTACATTCCTGTACCTGATGGTCTCCAAAGCCTGTTTTATACTTATCATAAGCTAAAATCTTTGCGTCAAAACCGCGTAGTTTTTTTGCAAAGGCGGCGCCATTATTCCCATAACCAATTATTCCAACCGTCTTTCCGTCCAATTCTTCCCCTCTATTACCCTCTCTATTCCAAACGCCCTCTTTAATTTCGCGATCCGCTTTATTCAATTTATTCATTAGACTAAGCAGCATTCCTAAAGCATGTTCCGCAACGGCATTTCTGTTGCCTTCTGGAGAATTATACAGCCGGATATCCAACGACCGGCATAGTTTAACATCGATGTTTTCTAAACCTGATCCTGAACGCGCGATAAACTTTAAGTTTCCACAGTTCGCTAAGAATTTTTCGTCTATCGCAAATCGAGACCGAATGACAATGCCGTAAGCTTGCGGTAAAACATTCTGTAATTCTTCGAAACTACTTTTAAAGTGTCGCTGACATAAAAATCCGGCTTGTGTGAGTTTTTCCTCTAGAACTGGATGAACGCTATCAATAAAGAAAACTATACGCTTAGTCATACAATAAAGGTAGTACAAAAAGATGAAATTGGTTTCATTGATTAAAAAACGGGCTTTTTAAACGCGTTTTAACAAGGCTTCTCATGTCGGGCAAGGTGATTCCGAAGGGCGCTAGACGAACGTCTTTTAAAATGCTTTAAAATGAGTTTTAGCGGCCCAAATGGACCAAAAGAACCGAAATGTCGCTCGGTGAAACCCCAGAAACGCGTGCCGCCTGACCAATTGTTGCGGGCTTGAGTTTATTCAGCTTCTCTTTAGCTTCTATACTCAAACTTTTAATGCTCGAATAATTCATGGTTTCTGAAAGTTGTACATTTTCTAGGCGTTGGTGTTTTTGTGCCTGTTCCTCTTCTCGTTCTATGTACCCTTCATATTTAAGCAGAATCTCTGTTTGTTCTACCGCTAAAGGTTCAGCCTCCATTACTTCACAAACCGCAGTAGCGGTTTGTTGGCTTACTTGAACCAAATCTGCTAAAGTAACATGGGGTCTTGTAATCAAGGAGCTGGCTTTCATCTGTTGGGTAATAGGCGCGGACTCCTTATCTAGAAGCATCGGATTCGCCTCGGATGGGCTAATGCCTATTGACCTTAATTCTGATTTTAATTGTTTGATTAATTTTTGCTTTCGTTCTACTTTGTCTAGCGCGCTTTTGTCAGCTAGGCCAAGCGCAAAACCCAAAGCTGTTAATCTTTCGTCTGCGTTGTCTTGACGTAATAAAATTCTAAATTCTGCGCGACTGGTAAACATGCGGTAAGGCTCATTAGTGCCTTTGGTAATTAAGTCGTCTATTAATACACCAATGTACGCCTCGCTTCTTGACAAAATAAAAGGCGTGCTGTCTACTGCTTTTTGGTGGGCGTTAATACCCGCCATTAATCCCTGACACGCCGCCTCTTCATATCCGGTGGTTCCGTTTATTTGTCCGGCAAAGAATAAATTATTAACCAACTTAGTTTCCAAAGAGTGCTTTAGCTGAGTAGGGGGGAAATAGTCATATTCAATTGCGTAACCAGGCCTAAACATTTTGGCGTTTTCAAAACCCGGAATGGTTTTCATAGCTGCAAATTGAACCTCTTCAGGTAAGGACGTGCTAAATCCATTTACATATATTTCTACCGTGTTCCAGCCTTCTGGCTCCACAAAAATTTGGTGTCGATCTCTATCTGCAAAACGAGAAATTTTATCTTCAATGCTAGGGCAATACCTTGGGCCGCTGCTTTTAATAGCGCCATTAAACATTGGAGACCGATCAAAACCAGTTCGCAAGAGCTCGTGTGTGTGTGTGTTGGTGTAAGTAATGTGACAAGGAAGCTGTGTGCTTAATGGATGGGTGTTTCCATAGCTAAACTTGGATGGGTTTAAATCACCATGTTGGACTTCCATTTTAGTATAATCCAAACTTCGGCCATCGACTCTGGGAGGCGTGCCTGTTTTCATTCGGCCGGCTTCAAAACCTAGCCGAACCAAAGCTTCGGTGAGTCCTGTGGCGGCCTTTTCTCCGGCTCTTCCTCCGCCAAATTGTTTTTCACCTAAATGAATCAGGCCGTTTAAAAATGTTCCATTCGTCAAGACCACTGCCTTTGCATATGCCTTGGTTCCCATGGCCAACTCTACACCAACAACCGTGTTGTTTTCAACCAAAACACCAACCGCCATGTCCTGCCAAAAGTCTACATTTGGATTTTGCTCTAACAAATAGCGCCACTCTAAGGAAAACATGACGCGGTCGTTTTGAGTGCGTGGAGACCACATTGCTGGGCCCTTAGACCTGTTCAACATCCGAAATTGTATTGCGCTTTTATCACTTACAATTCCTGAGCCGCCCCCAAGCGCATCGATTTCTCTGATGATTTGACCTTTCGCCACGCCACCCATGGCTGGATTACAGCTCATTTGAGCGATGGTATTCATGTTCATTGTAATGAGCAGAACTTTACTGCCCATACGCGCCGCGGCATTTGCCGCTTCACAACCGGCGTGGCCAGCGCCCACTACAATTACGTCGTATTTATCTAACATCTTTATTGTGTTTCACGTGAAACAACAAGCTTTACGATTCATTTGTTTCACGTGAAACAAGTGCGCATAAATAAAAATCTTCCTTTTCACGCATAATGCGCTCATCTTCTTTGGTCTTGTCTTTGTAGCCGCACAAATGTAACACACCATGAAAAACCACCCTATAGAATTCTAACTTGTATGATTGTTTTAAAGCTGCAGCGTTGTCTTGAACACGATCCAAAGAAACCATAACATCGCCAGATACCTCTGGAAAAGTAGAGTAATCAAAGGTAATAACATCTGTAAAATAATCGTGATTCAAATATTGCTTATTAACCTCTAACAAATAATCATCGTCAGTAAAAACCAAGCTCAAATCCTTCAAGATTTTTCCTTCTTGTTGCACCAATTCTTTTAGCGCCTGCTTCAGTTCTTTTTTAGATAAAAAATCTGGGAGTCGGACCCCTAGATTAACAATAGAGGTCATTTACGAAAGTATAAATTAACCACACTTCCTGTGTTTAGAAACTCAACCTCATCTGCAAGGTGCTGCATTAAAAAAACACCTCTGCCACTATCTTTGAGTAAATTTTCTGGCGCAGTAGGATCAGGGAGGTTTTCATACGAAAAACCAGCCCCTTGATCTTTGATTTGAATACAAAAAATATCAGCGTGGTTCGCAACTTTCACTTCAACTTTTGCTTCAGGATTATTTTGATTACCATGCTGAATCGCATTATTGACTGCTTCTGATACCGCAATCAAAACGTTTCCAAAGGCGTCCTCTTGAACACCAAACTCTTCACAAACTGTACCAACCAACCTCTCTACGTCTACAAGAGACTGATAATCAGATGGTAACACCACCTCGGTAACTATAGAAAAACCTTCTTTCATATGATATAAATCCAGGAAATCATTGACTTAAATATTTGTCAGACCTTTGTTTGTAGTACAACTGCAAAGATGGGTCTATGGACTTAATTAATTCCAACTCATTCCATTTGGACCTTTTATACTCATCAAAACGGATTTGGTTACCTTTTTGCTCATCTTTTGCAGATTGAGACTCTCTTTTTTCTTCAAAACCTCTTTTCATGATGGCGTTTTCGCTTTCAAGCAGGCGTGTTAAAATTTCTTTTTGCCTTTGAATCGTCTCAGGGTTAACTCTTTTCAGTAAAAGGTCTTTTTCCTGTTGTTCTAATTCTTTTAATAGCGGATTTAGTTGATTGCCAAGCCCCTTTCCTTCTTTGTTTAGCTCTTGTCTTAATTGCTCTAGTCTTTGTCGAATAGCGGTTTGTTCTGCTGCCATTTTCGCTAATTCTTTCGAGCCTAAACCTAGCAAACCCGAACCTTGTTCTCCTTTATTTCCGGGAGAAGAACCCGGCTTGTTTCCTGGATTTTTACCGCCGGGGTTTGACCCTTTTTGCATCTGTTCAAGTTGCTTCTTTAACATTTCTTTCATGTCTCCTGTCGACATTGATTGCCCAGACTTAGGACGGCCTTTCCCTGGATTATCGCAGCTTCCGCTTCCTTCCATAGCTGCGTTCATCTGTTGTTGCATGGATTGCAGCGCTTCATTAAGCAACAAGGCTAAATTATTGTAGGACGTCATGACCACCTGTTGGTGTTTTTCGATATCTTTTTTTCTATGATCATCTATTGCTTCTATTGCAGCTTGCTGTTGTTTCTCAATGGTATTTAATTCTCCGTCTATGAAAGTCGCTATTTTTGGTTGTCGTTTAGCTAGAGCTATTAAACTATCTTTTATAATTTTTGTGTCGTCATTGATTCTTTGCTGTCTCCTTCCTAATTTTCTATATACCGGGTCTTTGGTGCTTATTTTAAGAAAGGCTTTTTCATTCATTTCTTGGTCTAAACTTAAATTAATAAGACCTTCTAAAATTGCACGCAAGCTTTCTATATCCTCCTCTTGTTGTTGCTTATTAGACTGGTTTTGCTTTGCGTTTAATTGAGACGCCATGGCTTTCATTCCATCAGAAGCCGCCTTTTGATTTTCTGCTGCTTTTTTAGACTTACCCTCTGATATTTCTTTGGTGGCATTTTCTAAATCTTTTGACACTTCTTGTTCTAAATCATCAATAATATCTAAGTCTAGAGGACGTTCCAATTCGTCATTTAAGTTATTAACCTCTTTTATATCCTGTTTTAACGCTTCAAATTTTTCATTGAGTGCTTGTTGTTTTTTTAATAGCTCTTCTTTCGAGAGTTCCTGGGTTTGATCTTTTATTTCTTCTTGTTCTTGAGCCAATTGATTTAATTCTTTTTCTAAATCATCTATACGTTCATTAACTTGTAGTTTTTTCAATAATTCTAGACTTCTATCTAATTGTTTATTCATGTCTTCAGAAGATTGTTCCAACTGTTCGAGTTTTTCTTTACTATCTTCTCTATTTTGATCTTTCAAAAGCTGCTCTAATTGTTCTAAAAGCGCTTTTAATTCGTCGTCCATTACTTCTTTAAGTAACTCTTCGAGTAATGCTTGTTTTTCTAAAAGATCGTCGTCGAGCGGTGACAATTGATTCTTTTGCGAAGTGCTTTGTTTGATTTCTTCTAGGCTCTCTTGTATTTGCTGTTGAAGTTCAAGTTGTTCTTGTTGTAATTGTTCTACTTTATTGAGTTTATTCCAATTATTTGTTTTAGACTGGGTGCTTTCTTTTTTGAGTTGTTGTATGTCTTTATTGAATTTTTGCATTTTTTTAAATACATCTTCTAACTGCTTAATTTGCTCAGTTTGATCTTCTTTTCTTTGTTCATTAAGTTCTTCTAAACTAGGTAACTGATAAGTACTCACATCACTTTTTGTTGCTTTATGGCCATTTACACCATCGTTGTCATAAACCATGAAGTAATAGGTTATACGATCTTTTAATTGAAGTTTTTCTCTTGAAAAATCTACAGCAAATTCAAATTTTTGCGTGGTGCCTTTTACTGCTTCAACAGCTACATTTTGTGTTCTAGTTTGACCATCTTCTTGCGTTATAGTATAAATAAATTTTAAACTACTTAGGCCATAATCATCATTTATTGAGCCTGTAAAATACTTTCTCCCGTTATATATAGAATCTTGCTGTTCTTGAACTTCAATTGCCGGATGCGAATCTTTTAATACATCTATTGTAGAAGTAAGTGAATCTTTTTTACCAGTTTGAGCATTGGTAAAAATGAAATATTGCTTTAAACTATTTCTATACTCTTGATCAAATGTGCTGTATACAGGATCTAAATAACGAAGCTTTTGCTGTAATAATATTTTTAATTTACTCACATTTTTAGTTGCTAACTCCCACCTTACAACTGTACCCTCAGGTATATTTAAATCAACAGTATTTTCATAAGTGTAGTCGGACCTATTCAAATATTTAGGGAAGATGCAATGCGCTTTTATGGTTCCTATTAGCGCTTTTTTATTGATTCTAATCCATTGTTTTGCACTATTAAATTCATTAGTGGTAACAATAAAAGAGCTTGTTTTTTGTAGTTGATTAAAGCGATAAGAAAATACATCCCTTTTTTTAGACTTTAGTAAAAATTTACCTTGATCATGAATGATATACAATTGTTTAGGTAAGGTATGGAACCCTGGTGCGGGTTTTACTTTTACAAGTAATTCAAATGATGCTCCTTCTTCCAGACCTGACGGAATCTTGCTAAACGTAAAAATATATGGATTTGGTTCCTTAAATTCTCTAGTATACTGTAAAACTCTTGTTGAACCCTGAGTTAAAATCTGAGGAATAAACAACGCAACACCTAAAAAACCGAACAGTACAGGCACTAAATATTTTAAATATTGACGTTGACTTTTGTATTGTATGGCTGTTTCAAAAGAAATAATACTTAGTTGTGTTGCACGCTGTTGGATGCTAGCAGAAATTAACGCTATATTTCCTAAATTTTGTACTAAATCTTGTTGCAGTTGAATGGTGTTTTTGAGCTTATCAGCTACCTCAGGAAAAAAAACACCTATTATTTCAGCAGCTTGAAGATGAGAGATACGGTTCCCAATTGCAAGGAGTCGGCCGAGTGGTATGGCAATTAAACGAATAAATAAATAACTCTGTAGAACAATAAATCCAAAAAATAAAACGCCCCGAACGAATATGGGAAACTTACCAAAGAATTCAAGAGAACTGGTGAGTAATAAGGCGAGTATAAAGAACAAAGTAAACAATATAAAACCTCTAATCAATTGATTTTTATAGTACTTCCGGATAAAAGCATCTATTTGATCAATAAGGATATTATATGGATTTTGCATAGGTTAAAACTACTGTTTCATTTGTTAGCTACAAAATTAATACCTAAACCAACGCTTAATTATATTAATATATTTCTTTTAAAAGAATTTATAAAATTTTACTATTACTATTAAGGCTGTTGATATGTGTATAAAATGAAGCTAAAAAAAGAGGGTTGTATAAAACGTTTGTTTTACAAACATGTTTTACACATTAAAATCGAATTATATAACTGATAGATAAATACTTAGTATCATATTAACATATACGTTAATTTTGAGATTGTTCATAAATTATACAAGCCTTATCTTTAAAAATAGTTCACAATACGTTTATAAGGTTTGTATAATAAAACGAAAAATAATGTTGTTATGTCAAAGGAATTTAGGCTTATACAAAAGAATCATATATTCAAAAAATGTTTTAATGTATTGTCAACACGTTTTTAACTCAAAAGCGCACTTCAGTGTTTGTAAATACAACCTATTTATTGAGTTGTAGGGCCGCTATTTTTTAGTTTGTTTATAAGTTTAAACCTAAAATAGTGCTTAATTTAGCAAGAAAAAGATGATAATACCCATTGGCTCCGATCATGCCGGTTTTGAAACCAAGCAACTGCTCATCACTTATTTGACTTCGTTAGGCTATGAAGTCAAGGACTACGGATGCTATTCAGACCAAAGTATAGATTACCCAGATTATGCACATCCTGTTGCGAAACATCTTGAAGCCAACCCAGGAAGCTTAGGTATTTTACTTTGCGGATCGGGAAACGGCATCAGCATGACTGCCAATAAACACCAAGGCGTCCGTTGTGCACTCTGCTGGACGCCAGAAATAGCAGAACTAGCACGTTTACACAACGATGCAAATATTATTTCATTGCCCGCCCGTTTTATTTCGGTAGAGGAAGCTAAAGCAATGGTAAATATATTTTTAAATACCGAATTTGAAGGTGGGCGGCATGCTACCCGTGTTGCAAAAATTTCTTGCTAAAGTTTTCGAATTAATATTTCTACTCTTCGATTGGCTTCCTTTTGTTCCTCGGTTTGTGGCTGAATATAAATAGGTTTAGAGGATCCAAAACCAAGAGGATAAAGCCGCTCGGAGCGCACACCATTTTGAACAAGATATTTTTTTACCATCATTGCGCGTTGTTTGGATAATTTTTGTGCTGTTTTGGCGCTGTTTTCATCTAGATTGACGTGGCCATGTATTTCTATAGAGATATTAGGATTCAGAATTAACAAATCTCTTAAACGATTCAGTTGTACAAACGATTCTTCCATGATTTCAGGGAGTCCAGCACTAAAATAGACCTGTTCTAGTTTAGTAAGCTCACCGGGTTCAAATTTATGTAGGCGAATCGTATCCGTTTTTTGACTGTTCAATGGAATATTTCGCTCTTTTAACTCAACAGGAAAGTAGCCTGGCGCATCGATTTTAATGGAGCCCTTTTTGACAGGTTGTTTGAGATTCATATACAATTTAGAAGCGTAATAAGAACCGCTTATTTCAGCGCTACCCTGTAAAAAAATACGGCCCGCCACAGGCGTCAATGTTCGTTCATCTCTAATTAGAAGGGTGTAGGTCGGTAATGCGTTGTCATAAACCAAGTTCAGCACATGCTCTTCTTCTTGTGAGTTGTCTGCTTTGAACGCGCAGTTAAAAGTAACCTCATCTTTAAGACCCGAGCCCGAGGTTAAACACAAACTAGCAAATTGGTTTTTTTCTACGTGAAAATTTAAATTTTTACCTTCCCTTATCTCAAAAGTGATACTATCAATTGCTTGACTTTTTCTTATAGACATTTCGCAAATTTCAGCATCACTTCTTATTAAAACACCTTTTGATGCAGTCATTGACGATCCGTTAGCCGTTATGGCCAATTGAATATCTCCTGATTTAGGCGCAACAAAAACCACCCAAATTTGATTTGACTTTTTATCGCCTAAGAAAGAAAGGGAAAAAGAACCATCTACTGGCGCAAATACAGCGCCTGAACAATGATTATAAGAAGAGCGCTGCCCGTATGAACAGTTGAGTAAAAATAGAAACCCAAAGCAAATGAAAATTTTCACAAAACCTTTATACGACTTAGTCTATTTTTAGTTTCAACCGACCAGTTAAACGAGAATCTACAACGAGGTGGCCTGTGGTTAAAATTAAATTTTGAACACTTAATTCTTCTATTTTTCCTGACAACCAAACACCTTTTGTGATTTCTCCATTGATTTGTTGTTCAATTGCTGTTTTTGTTTCAGCCAATATAGGACTCAAATCCACGTCGATTTTAGCAGTTAGTTGTTCTTTTAGTTTGGAACTTAATATCCATTTAGCGGAGTGCAAAAGCACGCTTTTGGTTCTCAATTCATAATCAACCTCTCTTATTTTTAAATGTTGTTGTTGGTCAATATATGGTTGCACGACTAAATAAAGCGTGCCTTTCTTTGTGCCTGAAAATTGAACTGAGAGCATCAAACGCTCCCCTTGTGGACCGAGTATTTTTACATGTTCAACGTTGATGTATTTATTATTCGTGATGTAAATTTGTTGTGTGTCGAAGTCGCGCGAAATAAAATGGTTAATCGAATCGTAGGACGCAACAGTTCTAAGATTGAAAACACTTTCCTTTGAAGCACCTGCGCGGGGGGTGTTTTGTGGTAGGCGCGCATAAGGCATGCTTATCGCATTTGTTGAAAACAATGGTTGGGCCGCAATCTGGGTGGTAAATACGGCTTTTTTACCTTCATTTTTTAAAACCAGATCGTCAATACCAATTTGGCTTGGCCGCAAATAAAAGTAACCATATGGAGCTACAAGAATCGGATCTTGTAAAGATTTCCAAACATCTTTCATGGTAGAACGCACGGGTGTTGAGGCTAGTTGCTTGTCTATTTCTTTTTCAAGTTGCACCAAGGACGTTTTGACTTCTTTTTCGATTGTAGCCGTTGCATCGTACTTAATAACAGTAATTTTACAGGGATCAACAAGCGCAAATGAATGAAGTTTTGTTTGAGACTTGAGATTAAAGTCAGGTGTTATTTCTACTTGACTTTTGTATGACATCATTACTTTTCTTTTGGGTTCATTTACGCCGCAAGAAGCAAAAACTCTTGGCGTCATGCAACGTTCATCACCAAAAACATATTGACAGGCAGGGCAATAATTTAAACTTAAATCAAATTTTCCGCTTATCTCACAGCGCACTTCGTTGCCTTTGAACTCAAAATCAAATGGGTCGCGTTCAAAATGGTATTTGTAACTAATTCCTTCACATTGTTGTTGTTCTCCATTAAACTTTTGATCTAAGGCTTGATCTGCCTCCGTTAAGTACGGTTTAAGCGCTAATTCGGTTTGTAAAGAAAGAAAAGAAGGTTCAAGAGCACCTATCTCATCAATAACTTTGAGGTCTGGAATGGGTAATTCAATTGTAATTGTTTTACAAGAAAACAACCCCAAGATTAGAAATGAAATGATTTTGATATACTTCATTATTTTGAGCAGTAGGCGCATAAAAAAAGGGGCCTAAGCCCCTAAAATTAATGCATTTTTGCTTGTAATCCTTGATCAAGTGCGTCTAGGAATTCTTCGGTATAAACAAAGTGTTCACCGTGTTTAACTTTATTGCCATGAATACAAACGGCCAAATCTTTGGTCATTGTACCACTTTCAACGGTTTCAATACAAACGCGCTCTAGTTGATTACAGAAGTCAATAAGCGCTTGATTATTGTCGAGTTTTCCTCTAAATGCCAAACCACGGGTCCAGGCGAAGATCGAGGCGATCGGATTGGTGGATGTTTTTTTACCCGCCTGGTGATCTCTGTAGTGGCGGGTTACTGTTCCGTGTGCAGCTTCAGATTCCATGATTTGTCCGTCTGGCGTAATTAAAACGGAGGTCATTAGGCCTAGAGAGCCAAAACCTTGCGCAACGGTATCAGACTGTACGTCGCCGTCGTAGTTTTTGCAAGCCCAAACAAAATTACCATTCCACTTTAGGGCAGAAGCAACCATGTCGTCAATGAGTCGGTGTTCGTAAATAATACCGGCTGCTTCAAATTGTGCTTTGAATTCCGCATTAAATATTTCTTCAAATATATCTTTAAAACGGCCATCGTACTTTTTGAGGATGGTGTTTTTTGTAGAGAGGTAAAGAGGCCATTTTTTAGTTAAAGCCATATTAAAACAGCTGCGCGCAAAACCAGCAATAGATTCATCGGTATTGTACATAGCCATGCCCACACCATCACCTTTGAAATTATACACTTCAAAAGTTTGTGTTTCGCGGCCATCTTCAGGAGTGAAGGTCATGGTTAGCTTCCCCCTTCCCTTAAAAACGGCGTCTGTAGCGCGATATTGATCACCGAAAGCATGACGTCCGACAATAATTGGGGCCGTCCAGTTTGTTACCAGGCGCGGCACATTTTGCATAACTATGGGCTCGCGAAAAACAGTGCCATCTAAAATATTGCGAATGGTTCCATTAGGAGACTTCCACATAGATTTCAAGTTAAATTCTTGAACTCTTGCTTCATCTGGGGTAATGGTGGCACACTTGATACCAACCTTGTATTTTTTAATTGCTTCAGCCGCATCAATTGTGATTTGATCTTTGGTTTCATCTCTTTTTTCAATACCAAGATCGAAGTATTTGATGTCTATATCGAGATAAGGCAAGATAAGCTTGTCTTTGATGAATTTCCAGATGATACGCGTCATTTCATCGCCATCGAGTTCTACTACCGGGTTGCTAACTTTAATTTTTAACATGTAAAAAATTTAAGCACAAAATTAATCATTATTATGCTTGTGCTTCACTCAAAGACTTAAGAAACACCACGTAATTAATCTAAAGAACCTATCATTTTTGATGGGTCAACGATTTGATCGTATTCTTCAGCGCTTACATGTCCAAGCCCAACAGCGGCTGCTTTAAGTGTCATGCCATTTTTATGGGCATATTTAGCAATTTCTGCCGCTTTATAGTAACCAATTTTTGTGTTGAGTGCTGTAACAAGCATTAAGGAGTTTTCTAGGTGCTGCTTTACCATCGGCAAATTAGCTTGAATACCCACAGCGCAGTTGTCTGCAAAAGAGACGCAAGCATCGCCGAGGAGGCGCGCAGATTGCAATACATTTGCGGCAATGACCGGCTTGAAAACGTTGAGTTCAAAGTGTCCGTTAGAACCGGCAATACTTACGGTTACGTCGTTGCCCATGACCTGAGCACACACCATAGTAAGCGCCTCCGGTTGTGTTGGATTAACCTTACCCGGCATGATAGATGATCCTGGTTCGTTGTCTGGTATAATAATTTCTCCTATTCCGCAACGCGGCCCAGAAGATAGCATACGGATGTCATTTGCAATTTTCATTAAGGAGACAGCCGATCTTTTAAGGGCGCCAGACAACTCGACCATAGCGTCGTGAGCAGCAAGGGCCTCAAATTTATTGGCCGCAGTAATGAAAGGAAGCCCTGTAAAGTCAGCAATTTTTTGAGCAACTAAAACATCATAACCTTTAGGTGTGTTGAGGCCTGTTCCGACAGCAGTGCCGCCCAAAGCCAACTCAGCAACTACCGCTAATGCATTGTTTATTGCGCGCATGGAGTAGTCAAGCTGTGCCACATAACCACTAAATTCTTGACCTAGGGTGAGTGGCGTTGCATCCATAAAGTGGGTGCGCCCTGTTTTGACGATGTCTTTGAATGCGATTACTTTCTGTTGAAGAATGTTTCGCAAGTGTTTCAAACCAGGAAGAGTTACCTCTACAGCCATTTTGTACGCGGCAATGTGCATTGCGGTAGGGAAGGTGTCGTTGGAAGATTGTGACTTATTGACGTCGTCGTTGGGGTTGAGCACCTTGTTCGCATCAGATAATTGTCCGCCGCTGATCACGTGGCCACGGTTTGCAATGACCTCATTGCAATTCATATTAGATTGCGTCCCAGAGCCGGTTTGCCAAATAACCAAGGGAAACTCATTATTGTGCTGACCGGTTAAAATTTCATCACAAACTTTAGAGATGAGGTCTTTTTTTTCTTGCGCCAAAACACCGAGTTCATGATTGGCATGAGCGGCGGCTTTTTTGAGGTAGGCAAAAGCATGAATGATTTCGATGGGCATCGAACCTTCGGGGCCAATTTTAAAATTGTTGCGAGATCTTTCGGTCTGTGCTCCCCAATAGCGGTGGGCAGGAACCTTTACCTCTCCCATGGTGTCTTTTTCGATGCGATATTCCATTTTTTGGTGTTTGTGAATTAATTTATGTAATTTTGAAGTGTTTTTAAATGTAAAAATAATAGAAGATGAGCACTTTCGGTATTGTAATGTTTCTTTTAATAGTCGGTATGGCCTTTTGGATGTTGTTCTTTTTATTAGGGTTCATCCTTCCTTATTGGCTTACCCTAGGTTTGTTCGAGCAATTGCGCCCAAAACGCATTTTTGACGAAGAAGTGAAATCATAAAAATTACCATATTTTCCGAAAGCGCCGTTAGGCGCTTTTTTTATGCCCCAAATATTTGTTGCACGTTATCTTGAATGGTTAAGCAAAGTTGATCCGTAGGCAAGTCGTTTTCGTCTATACCAAACGGATCCTCAATTTCCTCTGCCAATAATTCCATACTGACCAGCGCATAGAACACAAAAGTTGATATAAACACAGACAAATATCCAAACAACGGAACAAATGCTAATGGCATCGTTATGACGTAAATGAAGATAAACTTTTTGATAAAGAGGCTGTAAGAAAAAGGAATGGGGGTATTTTTAATTCGTTCACATATTCCTAGAGAGTCAATAAGCGCGTCCAAATCGTTATTTATCGCAAACCATTGCATATGTTGAACAGTTCCTTTTTGGTATAGTTGTTCGACCTCAGCCCGCAACATTTGGACAATTCTTAAAGGCTGGTGACCGCTTAATTCCATATCGTTTAAGCCGAGTTGAGCAGAGGCTTCTTCTTTAAGGTCCTGGTTGCGTAAATGTTGTTTGGTTGCATAAACAAAGAGAGGAATAAGCCGAGTAAAGGAGATTTTTTCCTCCACTGTTAAATGGAGGGCGCTTAATTTAGAACTTAACGAACGGCTATCGTTAACTAGAGCACCCCAGGCTTTTCGTCCTTCCCACCAACGATCATAAGCGGTGTTGGTTCTGAAAACCAACAAAAGTGAAATAACAAAACCAAGCAAAGAGTAAACAGCTGTTAAATTTTTTAAAAAGTACGCCTCTGGAAAAAAGGTGATTTCCACATAGGCAATAAGTATGGAGAGCGCACTGATATAAACAAGCTCTTTCCACATCATACGAACGGTGTCGCTTTTATGAAATGAAAAGATAAAATTGAGCCAGTTTTTTGGATTGTAGTTGATCATGCGCTAGTTTGATTATGCTACAAAGGTAAAAATTCTTAAGGCACTTAAATTTTGTTTAATTTCGAACTAGCATATCAAGCAAAAAAAGATGGAAATCACAGCAGAGCTCAAAGAGAAACTTAGTCAGTTAAATGAAAAATATGCCGCGCTTGGCGAAGATTTTAATGCCTATTTAGAGGGCTTATTGCATGCCGACGTCACCACCTATTGGGACTACATCCAACTAGACACCCTTTTGAGTTTACAAAAACCAAAAACATCTTTTCCAGACGAAGTTGTTTTTATCATGTATCATCAAATAACAGAGCTATATTTTAAGTTAGCGCTGCGTGAATTTGAGGCCCTTGGGCAAATGACGAGCCTCAATAAAAGCCATTTTATCGACAGGGTGGGCCGCATTAATCGTTATTTTGATGCCTTAGTGAAAAGTTTTGAAGTTATGATAGACGGGATGGATCGCGAGGAATTTTTAAAATTCCGCATGAGCTTATTACCCGCATCGGGGTTTCAATCTGCTCAATACAGAGAAATAGAAATTTACAGCACTGATTTTATCAATTTAGTGGCAAAAGATGTACGCGAAGAAATGCGTGGAGTGGACGAAATAGATCAATTGTTTGACCATATTTATTGGAAAGCAGGAGCCACGGAGGCAGAAAGCGGCAAGAAAACCCTTACGCTCATACAGTTTGAAGAAAAGTACAAGAACCACTTTATAGCACTTGGCAACCATTGTAAGCATAAAAACTTATGGCAGGTATACTTACGCCTCAGCAAAGAAGATCAAGCCGATGAAAACGTGAAACAAGCGCTTCGTCAAAACGATACCAACGTAAACATCAATTGGCCACTTGCTCATTATAAATCAGCGGTGAAGTACTTAGCCCGACAAGATAAAGACGTGACAGCCACAGGCGGCACAAATTGGCAAAAATATTTACCTCCAAGATTCCAAAAACGTATTTTTTACCCCGAACTTTGGACCACAAAAGAACACGAAAACTGGGGAAAAATGTGGGTAGAAGACAACCTAAAGTAAACGTATTGTTTTTATAACTCTTTGATAAATACTTTTGCGTAGTCTAGTAGTCCTGATTCATTGAGTTTAAAATTGCGAACACCAATTCGATAGAGGGCGATAAAATCTTCGGTATAGATAGGCAATAATGCCTGTTGGTCTATAATTGCTTTTTCGCAGCGGTGTTGCGCTGCAACTTTTTCACTTATGGAACCGGCAAAAACCGAAGCCAAATACAGAGAATCCACAAGTTCATTCTTAAAGTATAATTGTTTTTGGGCTGCGCTGTAAAAAAGCCTTAGATAAGATTCTGGGCCTGGGTAATCACCAACCCAGCCGATACGCCAAACCGATGCGGGCTGCATGTTTAATGGGGGTTGTTGCTCAAATAGTTCAAGTGTAATCCCTAGATGCTGCTCAAGCATTTGGGCTACTGCTACTGACCATTTATAAGCTGCTGTGTTTTTTTTGCTACCAATATAAAATTTGATTTTCGGAAACGACGCCATTGATTGGTAGCCTTCTTGTTGCAATAGGGCTTTTGCCTCGTTCATCTTTTCAGAGAAGCCCCGGTTGTCTGGTTGGAGATAAGGATTTTTGTGTTGGGTTGTGGTTGGTATCAATAGATTGTTTAATGCACGGCCCTCTCCCATTAATACACTATTGCAAATGGTTGTCGCGTCAATTGCCATTGCAAACGCTTTTCTTATGTTGGGATTATCAAAAGGCGCTTGAGTACTATTGAATTGCAAATAATGAACCTTCGCCGCTGGTTTGATATAAATTTCGTGTAAAGGGTTTTTACCGCGTTTCGCGTCGTAAAGTGTTCCAAACGCCCCTCTCAAATCTTCGATAGGTAAATCAAAGAGTAAATCAAGTTGGCCTTTTAAAAAAAGCGCATGTGCATCTTCTCCTGGCACGCCAATTTTTAAACGAATTTCTTCGAGATAAGGAAGTCGGTTTCCAAAGCGGTCGTGCCGCCAATAATTTGTATTACGCTTAAATGTGTATTTATTTTTATCGACCGTATACAATAGAAATGGCCCCGTGCCAACTGGGTTTGCGTCTATTTCTTTGCCGTAATATTGCACGGCCTGTTTACTAAGTATTCCTAAACTAGGGCTAGACAAGACATTTAAAAAATGGTTGTAAGCACCGGTTAGCGAAATTTCTAAGGTGTAATTATCAATGATGCGTATTCCACGAACGGTTGCCAGAAGAGGGTCGGCATTTTGTTCGTAAAACGCTAGTCCGCCCTCTATTATTTGGGGTAAAATAAGATCCTGTTTTGCACTTGTGTTTTTTGAACAGGCGAGGCTTAAGCTAAAAGCGACATCTTCCGCAGAGAGTTCTGAAGAGTGAAAACGAAAACAAGGGTCATCGGAAAAATGTACGTTTTTACGCAGTTGAATGCGTAATTTTTTACCGGCGTTTAAACTTGAAATATTATTGGCAAGAAAATATTTCCAACCGCTCTGGGTTTGCGAAGGTTGGAGTAACGGCTCAAAAATAAGCTGCTGCATGCGATGGTGATCTAGTGTATGATCAGCAAGAGGAAAAAGAGTTACCCGCTCACTTTTAACAGAGATATTTAGCACCCCTCCGTATTTAGCATCACCAATGGCCTGGCGAGGCATTTGGCCGTAGTAAAAGAAAATAATTATTGCGGCCACTACCACAAAACCGGGTAAAATGTAGCGCAATAGTGAAGGTTTCATTTAATTAAAAACCGTTACTTACTGTTTGTCCACAAGGTGAAGGAAACCATGGCCGGTTGTTTCTTGTAGGTTGACACCAAGATATCCTACAAATTTGTAAAAATAAATTCCTTCTTCAGCTGTTTGTCCGTCTATTTTACCATCCCACTGCGGATTCTTCAGCTGAACATTCGTGGACAATTCTTGATAAACAACATTGCCCCATCTGTTCAAAATGATTAACTCTAAGGAAGTTAAGCTTTCTGTATTGCGAATAAAAAACACATCGTTGTCTCCATCATTGTTAGGTGAGATAACATTTGGTCCAAATGGCTGTTCGTACTGGCAGCTACCGTCGTCGATTTGCGCTGTTGCATCAAAATTAAGCGCCAAAGAATCGGTACAACCCGTTGGGTAAACACAAGAGCCGTCATTGACGTTTGCATTTGCGTTGTAGTTGGTAGCCTGCGGATCTGTACATCCACAGACATCCACCTGAATAGCAATGGTTGTTACATCTGAACATTGTGGGCCTTGGTTGGCGGTTAATGTAACGATGTAAGTTCCGAACGGAACATCAAAAACATGGTTTTGAGCGCTGAGGTCATTGCTGCTGGCGCTTTGGCCATCCCCAAAATTCCAACTAAAAGTATTTGCATTCTGACTGGTGTTGGTAAAGCTTACGTTTAAAGGAGCACATCCGGCTGTTACACTTGCGCTGAACTCAGCCACCGGTGGATCGAGCACATCGACAAATACGCTATCTGAAACCGAACATACATTATCTTCAACAGTAATGTAATACCAACCTGTAGGAATGTTTTGCCACACAGAGGCATCTATAAAACCTCCAGGGCCGGGGCCGATCCAGTTGTATTGAGGCACACCTTGAGTGCCCGATACCTGGACAGAAACAAAACCTGTTGGTACACAAGTAGAGGGCCCTACATAAATTGTGTCAATGGCCAAAATTTGGTTCATTGTAATGCTCACAGTGTCGACCTGGGTAAAACTACAGTTGTCAGTAGCGGTTACTAAATAATACATAGTGCCGTTTTGACTGATTCCTACTGAAATGGAGTCGTTGGTGCCCAGATTGGCTCCAGCTAAATTTTCCCATTGATAATCATAAGGAGCATAGCCGCCGGAGGCGCTTGCGGTGAGCCAGACGCTATCGCTGGCACAATAAACAGTAGGGTTGTTGCCAAGAATATTGATAATAGGACCTTCGCCTATATAAATGGTCCCAGAAGAGGTAATGGTGTCTCCGCAAGGGTTAATGATTTGTACACTAATAATAACAGACTCGAAACCCTCATTGACACCATCTTGTGTAGGTGTTAGGGTAATTATAACGGTGTCCTCACCAGGCAAGAAAACAATAGGATTTATGAGTGTATTATAATCTATGCCTTGTTGTGCAACCCCACCTATGGTGTAATTAATAATCAGTGTGTCGTTGGTTTGCCCTGGAGGGCGTGTAAAAATAAAATCAGCATAAGTACATCCCTCTACAATAGTGGTATCACCCGAGACAGTAGCAACCGCAACATCAACTGCTGCAGAACTAAATGAGCCGGCCTCTAAAAACACACCAGAATCATAAGATTGGTCTCCCACATTTGAAATAGCAAGTTTGATGTGATACAATTCATTGCATTGAACACTAGCGGAAGCCGTAAGAAGCACGGTTGTACCGTCGTATTGAATGGCATCTCCATAGGTTAGCGTAGAGCTGGCTTCGTTGAAGACGTAGTATTGTGTATTGGATACATCACCTACGTTGTTTATTGTTACTGGAATACCACCAGGAATGGTTGCGATGTTGTTGCCCCCATTAGGATAACCAGCTAATACATATGGGCCGGTAATTCCAGGACCCCACAAGAAAAGTCCAAAGGCATCGTTGAAAGAAGATGGGGAAAACTCAGGGTATTCATCTGAACCAAACATATAATTAAACAAGAGGGTGTCACCAGAGGGGATAAAGTCAAATTCTAACACCACCCCATTAGTGACGTTTCCGGCCGCAATATCGTTGAGGTGGGGGTCAGAGGTAACTAGGCTTGTTGCGGGGTTGTTGAGCGTAAAATTAGTACTATTATTTGGGCCAACTGCTGCGCTTGCGTTGCCCGTTGATAGGATAAGACCGTTATTAATTGGGAAGGCAGGGTTGGTGTTGGTGAAGTACCCGACATTAGTTTGCGCTGTATTTGAAAGCGCAGGATTTCCATTGATTGTGACATTAAAAGCTGTGACACCAAAACCCAACAAAACGTTGTCTACTAATTGTTGAGGGGTTTGGGAGGTGGAGACAGCTATCGGCTGTGCAAAAAGCGAACCGAATGCAAAAATAAAAACGAGGTGTAGTAAGTGTTTCATATGTGCAAGTTGGCGGTTAGACGTCAAAAAAGACAATAAAGTTGCATTACAAAATTAATATAAACTCCCAAGCAGCAAAACACACCGATTTTTCGCAACTTTGAAGCAGCAAAAAATTATGGAAAAAACACAACAGTTTATTAACCAACACAAAGACAAGTTTGTTTCAGAGTTGTTTTCACTTTTAAGAATCCCTTCTGTTTCTGCTGATCCTGCATTTCAGCAAGAGGTGGCTGCCTGCGCAACTCATTTAGCAACTCATTTAAATGATATTGGTTTAGATGGGGTAGAGGTGATTTCTACAGCGGGTCATCCAATTGTTTATGCTGAAAAAATTATAGATGCATCATTGCCAACCGTTCTAGTCTATGGTCATTATGATGTGCAACCCGCTGATCCGCTAGAATTGTGGCACACCCCCGCATTTGAGCCGGTAATCAAGCAAACGGCGATACATCCCGATGGCGCTATTTTTGCGCGTGGAGCTTGCGATGACAAGGGTCAATTTTTTATGCACGTTAAAGCAGTAGAAGCAATGCTACAAGCACAGGAGCTCCCTTGCAACCTAAAGCTCATGATTGAAGGAGAAGAGGAAGTCGGGAGCCCGAATTTGGCGATTTTTGTCAGAGATAATAAAACCAAATTAAAAGCAGATATTATTCTTGTTTCTGATACCGGGATGTTGTCCAACGACACGCCTTCTATTACAACAGGTTTGCGCGGCCTTAGCTATGTTGAGGTAGAGGTCACAGGCCCGAACCGAGATCTTCATTCGGGGCTTTATGGCGGCTGTGTAGCAAACCCAATTAATATGCTTACCCAAATGATAGCGAGCTTACACGACGAAAACATGCGCATTACCATCCCGGGTTTTTACGACAAAGTTATAGAGCTATCAAATAATGACCGCGCCGAGATGGCCAAAGCACCATTTTCTGAACCAGCATATTGTGAAGCTTTGGATATACGGTCCACACATGGTGAAAAAGGATATAGCACTATGGAGCGCGGCTCCATTCGCCCTACATTAGATGTTAATGGTATTTGGGGTGGTTATACGGGCGAGGGAGCAAAAACGGTCATTGCCGCTAAGGCGTTTGCAAAAATCTCCATGCGCTTGGTGCCAGACCAAGACCCTATAGAGATTACCAACCTTTTTCAAAAACACTTTCAAAGCATTTCGCCATTGAGTGTGCGCGTTAAAGTTACACCTCACCACGGTGGCGAACCCGTTTTAACCCCAACAGATTCTTCGGCATATGCAGCAGCAAGCCGAGCCTATGAAACCACTTTCGGAAAAAAACCAATACCTGTTCGCAGCGGTGGCAGTATTCCAATAATTGCAATGTTCGAACAAGAGCTTGGGCTCAAAACAATATTAATGGGTTTTGGCTTAGACAGTGATGCCATTCACAGCCCGAATGAACATTTTGGTTTGTTTAATTATTTCAAGGGCATAGAAACCATTCCTTATTTTTACAAATACTTTAGTGAAATCAACGCATGAAAATAGGCAACTATCTATTTATTTTGTTGACGTTAGTGGCTTGCAAAAGTATACAAGAGCCAGTTGAATTGATCAGTTTTGACGGCACCCAAATAGAACAATTCAGCGGCCAACTCGTGAAGTTTAAGGCAAGTTTTCATATTCAAAATAAGCTATGGGTTCCGGTTAAAATGAAGCCCGGTTCTTTTGAAGTATTTATCGATCAACAGAAAATAGGTGATTTATATTTAGACACCCTGATTAAAATTCGTGGTCACAGGGAGACTGAGCTTACGGTGCCGCTGCGCATGATACCGGAGCCCGGATTTATAGCTACTGCATATAAAGCGGCCAAGAAGCCTATAGCCAATGTAAAAATCAGCGGCTTTCCCAAGGCGGGGGTTTTATTTATTTACAAGTCTTTTCCCATATCTAAAGAGGCACAAATTGAACCTGCCCAATTTATTCCTTTCATCCCTACTTTCTAATGCTTACGCCAGCCGCCCCAAAAAAACTCTTTTTACTTGATGCTTACGCGCTTATTTATAGGGCTTATTTCGCCTTTGCAAAGAACCCACGGGTGAATTCAAGAGGCGAAAACACATCTGCTGCTTTTGGTTTTACCAACGTGCTTATCGATGTCTTGAAGACGGAACAACCAACTCACATAGCAGTTGTTTTTGATCCGCCGGGCGGGTCTGTCCAGCGCCAAGAGGAATACGTTGAGTACAAGGCGCAACGCGAGCAAATGCCCGAAGACATTCGCTCCATGATTCAGCCGATTAAGCAAATTGTTAAGGCCTTCAATATTCCTATTTTAGAAGTGGCTGGTTATGAGGCCGACGACGTCATTGGCACCTTTGCCAAACTGGCTGAACCCAGGGGCTTCATAACCTACATGATGACCCCCGACAAAGATTACGCCCAATTAGTGAGCCCACAAACATTTATGTATAAGCCGGGCAGGGGCGGAAACCCTCCTGAAATTTTAGGTGTAAAAGAAGTTTGTGAAAAGTTTGAGATCAACGCACCAATTCAAGTGATTGACATTCTGGGTTTGTGGGGCGACGCCTCAGACAACATTCCCGGGATTCCCGGGATTGGAGAAAAAACAGCAAAGGCTTTAGTGGCAAAGTACGGTTCCATGGAAGGTTTATTTGCAAATGTGCACGAACTCAAAGGCAAGCAAAAAGAAAATGTCGAGCAATTTCAGCAACAAGGACTTATGTCCAAATCGTTAGCCACTATTATTCGAGACGTGCCCATAGAATTTGATGAAAAAGATTTAAAGGTCTGCCCCGTCAATGCCGATGCTATTCGAGACATCTTTACGGAATTAGAATTCAGAACACTAGCCAAGCGCATTATCGGCGAAGAGCTTGTCGTAACCCAAGCTCCCGTCAATAAAGAAGAGGCTCAGCTCGATCTTTTTGGTATGCAGAGCATGCTGGAGCCTCAAGAAACCGCTTCTACGGCTAGCTATAAAACGATCGCTACAGAAAAGCCAAGTTATCATCTCATTACTTCGGCAGAAGAACGCAAAGAGCTACTCGCTCTATTGTTAGTTCAAAGTGAGGTCTGTTTTGATACCGAGACGAATTCTATCGATGCGCTTCATGCAGATTTAGTGGGCTTTTCTTTCTCTTATAAGCCTCGTGAGGCATTTTATGTTGCTGTCCCTGCTGACTTCGATACAGCAAAACAAATCGTTCAAGAATTTGCCGCTGTATTCGAAAATAATTCCATCGAAAAAATCGCCCACAACATCAAATACGACCTCAAAGTATTGCATCGTTACGGTATTCAATTTAAAGGCCCGCTCTTCGACACCATGATTGCGCAGTATCTCATTAATCCTGAGTCCAAACAAGGCATGGATTTCTTGGCAACTTATTATTTGAACTATCAACCTATTACAATTGAAGCGCTCATAGGTAAAAAAGGAAAAAATCAAGGCAATATGTCTGAATTAAAGCCAGAGCAAATTAAAGATTACGCATGTGAAGACGCCGACATCACCTTCCAACTAAAGAAAGTATTAGCGCCTGAAATCGAAAAGCCACATTTACGGGATTTATTTTACAATGTTGAAATGCCCTTAGTGCGGGTGCTCAAAGAAATTGAACAAGAAGGCATTGCTATTGACACCGAAGCGCTGTCATCATTTTCCCAAGAATTAGATGCCCGACTGATAGAGTTAGATCAGCAAATCAAAGATTTGGCAGGAGAAGCCTTTAATATAGACTCCCCTAAACAACTCGGAGAAATTTTGTTCGATAAGTTAAAGATTTCAAGTAAAGCAAAAAAAACCAAAACAGGCCAATACGCCACATCAGAAGACATCCTTCAAAAGCATGAAAACGACCACCCAATTATTGGGCACATTTTAGAGTACAGACAGTTGCGTAAATTGAAAAGCACGTATGTAGATCCGCTGCCTACGCTTTGCGACCCAATAGACGGCAGAATTCATACCAATTTCATGCAGACTGTTACCGCAACAGGCCGCCTTAGTTCCAATAACCCGAATCTTCAAAACATACCCGTTCGTTCGGCTAAGGGCAGAGAAATCCGCCGTGCTTTTGTACCCAGGTCTACAGATTTTCAGCTGATGGCCGTCGATTATTCACAGATAGAACTGCGCATTATTGCTGCACTTTCTGGCGATGCCAACATGATTGCCGCATTTAAAAGTGGCCACGACATTCACTTGGCTACCGCTGCCAAAGTTTTTCATACGCCCATTGACGAAGTTACTCGAGAACAGCGTAGCGCAGCAAAAGCCGTTAATTTTGGCATCATTTATGGTCAGTCTGCATTTGGTTTAGCGCAGAATCTGCAAATTTCACGCACAGAGGCAAAAGGCATCATCGACGCTTACTTTGAACAATATGGCACCATTAAAACGTACATGGAAAAAGTAATTGCCCAGGCACGAGAATTAGGCTATGTAGAAACCATTCTCAAACGCCGGCGATATTTACCAGATATTCATTCCGCAAATGCAGTAGTCAGGGGTTTTGCAGAACGAAACGCAATTAATGCCCCCATTCAAGGTTCAGCTGCTGATATCATTAAGCTTGCAATGGTAGCTGTGCACGAAGCCATGAACAAAGAAAAGTTAAAATCGAGAATGATTTTACAGGTCCATGACGAACTTGTATTTGATGTGCATATAGAAGAAACCGAACAAATGCAATTGCTTGTAAAAAGCACCATGGAAAAAGCTGTTTCTATGGAAGTGCCCATGGAGGTTGAAATGAAAACAGCTTCGAATTGGCTAGAGGCCCACTAATAAACTTAAGGTATCTTTGTAAAATACAATACAGAAAATGGAAATACTCATTAAAGCAGCACAGCTCATCACCTCTTTAGCAATCCTCGTTACTCTTCATGAGTTCGGACATTTCATACCAGCAAAACTTTTCAAGACGCGCGTCGAGAAATTTTATTTGTTTTTTAATCCATATTTTTCGCTATTCCGTTGGAAACGAGTGAAAGGAGTTAAAAAAACTTCATGGCTGAGTAAGACTCCCCCAAAAGAATGGTCCGAAGACCCAGATACCACAGAGTGGGGAATTGGTTGGGTGCCATTAGGAGGGTTTGTTAAAATTGCCGGCATGATAGACGAATCAATGGATACCGAGCAGCTCAAAAACGAGCCCCAGCCATGGGAATTTCGAAGCAAAAAGACTTGGCAACGCCTTATCATTATGGTAGGCGGTGTTACTGTCAATCTAGTATTAGGCTTCTTGATCTATATAGCAGTTGTCTTTACTTGGGGCCAGTTAATACTTGATCAAAACAAACTTCAGGCAGGTTTGGGCGTGCATCCTTTTTTATCTAAATATGGAATCGCATCCGGAGACATTATTTTAAAAATTGAAGGAGAAAAGCCACTGAATTTAGACGACATCAATAAAGAAATTTTGCTCCGCGGGGCTCGAAATATCGTTGTTCAACACACTGATGGAAAAACCACCAACATCACACTACCTTCCGATATTGATCAGCAATTATTTGAAGTAGGCGCATTGCCTGCATTCACCTTGCGCGCAAAAAGCCTGAAGGTAGCAGAGGTGACCAAAAATTCACCAGCACTCAAAGCAGGCTTTCAAGCAAAAGACCATGTTTACGAGGTTAATGGAATGCCAATTCAGTATTACGATGAATTTCAAGCCATTTTATTTGCGAATAAGAACAAAGTGGTAGACATCAAAGTTGCGCAGCGAGGCAATGCGAAAGATACGATTACCCGAGAAGTAAACGTAAAATCAAACGGCACTATTGGCATCATGACTAATTCCGAATTCATTGATAGAAAAGCACTCTCCGAAAAAAAATACGGCTTTACACAAAGTATTGGTATCGGCATGAGTTATGGTTACCACACCCTTTCAGACTATGTTAGTCAGTTTAAATTTGTCTTTACAAAAAAAGGAGCAACACAAATTGGCGGGTTTGCTTCTATTGGCAATATGTTTCCTCCGCTTTGGGATTGGCATACGTTTTGGCTAACGACAGCTTTGCTCTCTATCATTTTGGCTTTCATGAATATCTTGCCAATTCCAGCTTTAGATGGCGGGCATGTAGTTTTCTTGTTGTACGAAATGATAACAGGCAAAGAAGCGCCTCAAAAAGTATTGGAGGTTGCGCAGTATATCGGGATTTTCTTACTTCTTTCTTTGATGGTTTATGCCAATGGCGCGGACTTAGTGCGTTGGTTAATGAAATAAGCACATATGCAACGTTTTCAAAATTACATTCTCGGACAATGGGAAGACGGCCAAGGCGTCGAGACACCATTATTCAATGCTATTACTGGCGCTCAAATCGGCGAAGTTTCTAGCGCAGGCCTCGATTTTTCAGCCGTACTGGCTTATGGCCGTGAAAAAGGAATATCGCTACGCAGAATGACTTTTCAAGAAAGAGGCCGTATGCTCAAAGCGCTTGCTTTGTACTTAATGGAAAGAAAAGAGAAGTATTATCAAGTGTCGGCGCTCACAGGAGCCACGAAAGTAGATTCCTGGATAGACATTGAAGGCGGCATTGGCAACTTGTTTGCAAATGCAAGTTTGCGCCGCCAATTTCCAGATCTTCCGTATTATGTAGATGGCGTTGCTGCGCCCCTCTCCAAAAACGGAAGCTTCATTGGCCATCACATCATGGTTCCTAAAGAAGGAGTGGCCGTACATATTAACGCCTTTAATTTCCCAATTTGGGGCATGCTCGAAAAAATAGCAGTCAATTTAATGGCAGGTGTACCGGCGGTTGTTAAGCCATCTGAATACACTTGTTTTTTGACAGAAGTGATGGTTCGGGACATCATCGACTCCAAAATTTTACCTGAAGGAGCCCTGCAATTAATTTGTGGTTTAGGCCGTGGCATTCTCGACAACGTTACTTCTGCTGACACCATTACTTTTACGGGAAGTGCAGCAACAGGAAAAATCCTGAAAGGCTTGTCCATTATTTCAGAACAAAGCGTGAGCTTCAATCTTGAGGCAGACTCCTTGAATGCAACTATTTTAGGTCAAGCTGCTATTCCGGGCACCGAAGAGTTCGATTTGTTTGTCAAAGAATGTGTTAAGGAAATTACGATAAAGGCGGGCCAAAAATGTACGGCAGTGCGTCGAATCATTGTCCCTGAAAATTTATTGGACGAAGTTCAGCACGCAATTGTTGCGCGTTTGGCAAGCACCAAAATCGGCGACCCTTCAGCAGAGGGGGTGCGCATGGGCGCACTTGCTACTAAATTACAAGTAGAGCGTGTGAATGCAAGCGTTGCTGAATTAGCCAAAACGCAGCAAATTGTCTTTGGCGATCTTTCGGGTTTTGAAGTCATTGGAGCCAGTAAAGAAGGGGGGGCGTTCTTCCCGCCGGTGTTGTTTCGCAATGAACAGCCTTTTACTGCAACTGCTGTTCACGAAATAGAAGCATTTGGCCCTGTTGCTACTATTATGCCATATAAAGACATGCCAGCAGCTATAGAATTGGCCAAAATGGGTAAGGGTTCGTTGGTTTCTTCGATCGTAACTCCAGACAATAAAGAAGCCGTAGAGTATGTTGTAGGCGCTGCTAGCATGCATGGTCGTATTTTGGTATTGAATAAAGATTGCGCTAAAGAAAGTACTGGTCATGGCTCTCCAATGCCACTACTCACACACGGAGGCCCAGGCCGAGCGGGGGGAGGCGAAGAAATGGGCGGAAAACGCGGTGTGCTGCATTATTTACAACGCACGGCCATCCAAGGCCATCCAAGCACCATAACGGCCATTACACAGCAGTTTCAGACTGGAGCAGCAATGCCTGAAGCACAGCCTCATGTATTTAGAAAGCACTTTGAGGAATTGCTCATCGGCGAGACGGTATTTACGCACAAGCATACGGTTACAGACGCTGATATCGTCAACTTTGCAAATGTTTCTGGCGATAACTTTTATGCCCACATGGATGCCACATCTTTAGATGGAACCATATTTGAGCGCCGTGTGGCACACGGTTATTTTATTCTTTCCAAAGCCGCTGGTTTGTTCGTTGATCCTAAAAAAGGACCTGTTCTGCTCAATTATGGCATCGAAGAAGCGCGCTTTACTAAGCCTGTTTACCCGGGTGCTACTATCGGCGTCCGTTTTACCGTCAAAGAAAAGATCGACCAAGAAAAGAAGTCTGCTGATGATATCGCAAAAGGAATCGTAAAGTTTTTGGTAGATGTCTATGATGAAACTGGAGAAACTGTTGCGTTGGCAACGATTCTAACAATGGTCAAGAAACTACAAGACGTTTAACGTTCAATTAGACGCTTTCATTATTTTTTTCATCCGGAAAATCTTCGCCAAATTCGATGGCTAGTTTGTCCATGTCGTAATCCGTTTCTTCGTAATAATTATCAAAGAAAGGTTCTTGCAGAGAGCGGATATTGATCTTTCGCTCTAAAGTTAAGAGCAAGGAGGGTAGAATAATTAAGTTGGTAATTGTACCAACAAAAATGGTAATAGAGACTAACAAACCTAAAGCCTGCGTTCCGCCAAATTGTGAGAAAGAAAACATGAGGAACCCAAAAAACAATACAATAGACGTATAGACAATTCCTAAACCGGTTTCTCGAAGAGAATAAAGGATGGCAAAACGTGTATCCCACGCATGAAGCTTAAGTTCGCTTCGGTATTTTCCTAAGAAAAGAATAGCATTATCTACGGTAATCCCTAAAGCAATTCCGAAAACAAGAATAGTAGAGGGCTTGAGTGGAATCTGAAGGTAACCCATCATGCCGGCTGTGAACAAGAGAGGGATTATATTAGGTATCATAGAGACCAGAATGATTCTTAGGGAGCGAAACAAAAAGCCAATCATGATGGCAATTGAAATGATGGCAAAAACCAAGCTTTGCAGCAAGTTGGTAAAAAGGTATTTGGTACCTTCAGTTTGCACCACTTTAATTCCGGTAAAGACGGGTTCTAGATAAGTTTGGTCGATGGCAGTTCTGAGTTCTTTTTTGAATTTGGCCTCTCCGGCATAGGTTTTTACTTTGAATGGGTCCAAATCAAAAGCCATTTGTTTTTCGGCATCGCCCTTTGACAACAGTGCACATAAGTTATTGAAAACGTCAGGGTGTTCCATTATAAGGGTGTCTACCATGTTGGTCTTTCCTTTTGTTATTTTCGCGTAGAGGCGCTCTAATTGTTTTTTTTCAGGATTGAGAATCTCGTCGGTAGTTTTTTTATGTTTTTTAAGAGCAGGCGCAACTTTGTCAACACTGAGGTCTTTCATTTGCATTCTTATGCGCAGCGTAGTGTTGGTGGTATCAACAAGGCTTTTTAAAGAGATAGCTCCCCCGTTTAGACTGCTTAAATCGAGCTTGTCGATATATTTTTTGAGGCGCAATTTATCTCTGTTGGAGATAATCGTGTATTTATTGGGGTTTCCGCCGTGGTAAGCCATATTAATAGACTTGATGAGGTCTATGTAGGAAATACTTTTGGAAAAAAGAGAGTCCTTACGGAAGCTTTCTTGAATAGCCTCCACTTTTCTCATGGTGTTCATATTGAACAAACGGCCTTTTTCTTTATAGTTTATCGTGATTTCAAATGGGATGGAGCCACCAAAATTCTTTTCAATAAACTTGAGGTCAAGTAAAATGGGGTCATCCGGAGGTAAATCGCTGGTAATATTACCCGTTGAGAAAATTTTGGTCATGCCAAAAAGACTGATGATCACGAGAACAACTGAACTCACATATACCCATGTTCTATATTTAGTGACGATTGTAACGGCGAGGTCGAGAAACCATTTTGATGATTGCCTCGATAAATGATGAAGATGTCGAGGCTTCGGATTGCCAATGAAGGAAGTCAAGATGGGAAGAATAGTGAGTGAAAGCACAAAAACCACCATAATGTTCCAACTAGAAATAATGCCAAACTCTGCGAGTTTATCAGAACTCGTAAAGGTTACAAAACCAACAGCGGTTGTTACGTTTGTGAGAAAAGTAACAGAACCAACACGTTTGATCATGATAAAGAGCGCGCGCATTTTGCTGTTGACACGTATGTATTCTTGATGAAAGCGCGTGAAAAGAAATACACAATTAGGCACACCAATAACGATCAGCAATGGTGGAACGAGCGCCATGATAATCGATAAGGTATAGCCCATAAAGGCAATGCTTCCGAGTGCCCAAATTACCGATATAAACACAATGATATTACTGATCATCATGATGGTAAAAGACTTAAAGATTAAGTACATTAAAATGGATGAGGCTAAAATGGATAGGCCCAAAAAGATGTACATTTCATTGACAATACGCTTGGCAACAACAACCCGAATGTGAGGCAAACCGGCAAAGTATACCTTTCCAAATTGTTTTTCATATTCACGAGCAAGCGCTTCAATTTTGAATACAACTTTGGATTTTTTAGGATTCGAAAGCACCTTTTCGTCTATTCCAATCATTAATAAGGATACATTGCTCTTTTCGTTATAAAGCAAGCCATTATAGATGGGGTTTTTGCGCACTTCATTGCGCACCTCTTCAATGGACTTATCTCTAAAAGTAGTGTCTGAGAAAATGCGGTGAATCTCAAATTCATTCTTTTTGATATTGTTGGTCATGCCGAAGAGCGTGGCTTCAGAAACAACGTTATCAACACCTTTAATTTTAAGTATTTGGTAGCCCAGTTCTCGCCATTTTTTAAAATTGTGTTCCGTGTAAAGAGAGTCTGTTTGCACGGCAACGACGAGTGTAGAACCGTCTTCTCCAAATTGTAATTTGAAGTTTTCGTAATCCATTTGGATCGGGTCGTCTTTGGGCAGGGTGTTGCCCACACGGTTATCTACCTTGAGCGCAGTAGCCGCATAGTAACCAAAAAAAACAGTTATGATGGCAATAATGGCCAGTATAAACAAGCGATTCCTTAAGATAAAACTAGCAACCCTACTCCACATGCGACTAAATGTACAAAATTTTGAGGCGTGAAGTTACGAATTATTGCTTAACAGACTCTTTTCAATAATATTGGATAGCTTTGAGCTGCAAAATCCCAATATCAATATATGCCCGATATTATTTTTTATGGTTTTTTAACAGGATTATTGATGAGTGTAATGCTTGGCACCGTTTTTTTTGCTTTGGTTCAGAACAGCATTGATCATGGGTTTAGGACGGGAATCTTCATCGCAACAGGCGTTATCAGTTCAGATATCTTATTGATCGCTTTGAGTTGGTTTAATGCAGAATTGATTCCAGCGGGGAGCACTACTGATTTGATTGTTCGACTGTGCGGAGGGATATTTCTGTTGCTCTATGGCCTCTCCAATCTATTGAAGAAAGATAAGGCCCGCTATCCAAAAACCGAGAAAAAACGAATGGCTAAGTTCATATCTATGGGCTTTTTTCTTAATGCACTCAATCCAGGAAATTACATAGGGTGGTTGGCGATTACAACCCAAATAAAAACCGTAGCACAGTACGCTCTATCAGATGCCGTTTTTTATTTTTTAGCAGCAGTGAGCGCAATCTTTGTGATGGAGTGTGTCATTGCTTGGGGCGCAGCATCTTTAAAGCCATACATTACCGAGGGGTTTTTAGCGCTGGTCAATAAAATAGTTGGCGTCGTGTTCATTGCTTTTTCTATCGCGCTATTCTTCTATTAAAAATCGAGAAAGATTACCCTTTAAAAGGAACCTCTCTGCAAAGAATTCAAGTTCTTCAAATTCTTTTTGTGCTGCTTTATCGTATTTTAAAACACCCCTGTTTTTCCTAAGTTTTTGGTATTCTAATAACAATAGCCGCTTGACCTTCCCTTTTTTTATTTCAGCATAATTGTAAAACAATTTAGCATATAGGTTCGATAAGACCACAACCCCATTGATTTTAGAGAGTTCAAATTTCAGTAGCAGCGGAAGCTTACACCATTTGTGAATATCATAAGCAATAAAATCTCCTTGCGAATAAACAATCGTACTTTGTTTGGATCGCCCAGTAAATGGATCGGTAAGATCAAGAAATTCGATGGGTTGCGCGTTGTGCGGGTGGCCGCCAAGTACGAGGTCAATGCCAGTTGCTTGGCAAATATGATGTATGTTGTCTACAATTATTTTGGACGGATATGGCTGGTAAGCACAACCCATGTGTAAAAAAGCCACCAAAAATTCAGCACCTCTTTGTCTGGCCAGCCTGGCTTGTTCTACAATCAACGAAATATCCGGATTGGCTTCATTGAGATGGAGATGGTTTGATAGGTAAGCTTTTCCTGGAGGGCAAACTAGTGCATTTAATGAGAAAGTGTAGGACAAAAAGGCTACTTTGATACCATTCCTTTCTATGATAGGAAATTGGTTGCGCTCTTCAAAAGACCTTGCGGTTCCAACGCTATGGATATTTTTGTCCGCTAAGAATTGAAGCGTTTCTTTTACCCCTTCTTCGCCTTGGTCCAAAGCATGATTGTTGGCAGTTGACAGCACATCAAATCCTTTGTATTCGCCAAACCCTGAAAAGACATCGAATATTTCATGGTTGGCGTTGAAATACATATTGCTTAGCATGACTTCCGGCACGTATGATGCCGGTTTATTTGGATCTAGGGGTGTTTCTAAATTGCCTACTACCAAATCAGCATCAAAGAAAAAATCGCCACACCCTTTCCATATATCCCGACACTGTTCTTGGGTGATACAAAAATATGGCATGAGGTCGCCGCCAGCGCTAAGCGTAATTTTATGGGTGCTATTGGAAGTGTCTTTCTTTTGAAATTTCGCTCCTTGACTTTCAAAGTATTGTTCGAGCCCTGCCCCTTTATCTCCTTTTAAGATTGTACGGTAGTAATATTTGTAGCCAAAATAAAGCTGCTGCTTTCGCGTCATTTTGCGCGGGTCTTCATGGTGGCCTTCCAACGGCTGCTCCCAATCTTGCCCACCAAAAATCTTTCTAATTTTAAAAAGCAAACGCACTAAACCCACCAAAATGTGTCCCTTGAAGGTAATAGGCTGAACAGGGTTGTAATTTGGAGGAAAAAGCATGAACAAAAGTAAGGAAATATAGTCGGGATGACAGGACTTGAACCTGCGACTTCTCGCCCCCCAGACGAGTACTCTACCAACTGAGCTACATCCCGATAAAATGCAATCTATGTTAAAACAAAAAACCCTTAATTCGTTCAGAGTCAAGGGTTAATTTCACAATTTAGTACTCGAGGCGGGACTTGAACCCTAAAAACCTATTTATACTAATTGAATCTTAATTACCTTGATAATGCTGGGTTCTATACGATATAAATAGCCATTAGAATCTAATTAAACACAAAAAAGATTAAAAAAATCGGATAATTCATCGGATAAAACATTAGTTTTGTCAAAAAGCGCTATGAAGGTACTATTTTCTTTTGGAGCAATTTCTGATAAGTCAGAAAAAACACAGAATATCAATATCCGTGTTTATCATAGTAGCTTAGATTTTAGAGCCACCACTGGCTTAGGAATAAGCCGAGATGAATGGGATTTTAAAAACAGGCGTATCGTTGACTTATCCAAAGGAAAAAGAAGCGCAGAGCGTTCTGCATATCTCAACGAGGTTCGAATTAAATTAGAACTCATACGCTCAACATATGAATCCGAATTCTTGAAGTTTTCAATTCAAGGTGCAAAAAGAACATTAGATAAAATAGAATGGAAGAATTGGTGTCGTGAAATTTTAGATTCACATATTGCCATTGCGCGCACGGAAAAGAATGTAGACAATAGCATTCTATCCAAATTCAATGAATATATCGAACTGAATCGTCTAAGTTGGAGGCCCAATACACTTAAGGGATATCTCAGCAACGTCAATGTATTAAAATCCTTTATGGATTATAATTTTCTATTGGACACAATTAAAGAGGATGCAAAGCCATTGCGAAACTGGTATAAAGCAACATATGGTAATAATTGCACAAAAGATTTTCAATGCGCTGAGTTAGATTTAGAATTTTACAGGCTTCTTGAAGAATGGTTTGCACTTAGAGGTCTTGGAGATAATTACAGAGGCTCACTCATTCAAAAGATTAAAGCAGTTATAAGACATTTTGCAACTACCGAAAAAGATTTTGAGTTTCATCAGAACATTCGCCACCCCTCTTTTAAAACCATAAAAAAAAGTGTAGAAAGTGACGTGCTTACAGAGGATGAGATAGAGAGGCTATTCAATTTTAGAGGAGAGGATTATTTAGAAAACACAAGGGATTTAATGTTAGTTCAATATTATGCTTGTCTACGATATAATGAGTTAAAATCAGAACTTTTAAAAGGATTTGATGGGTTGAATATTTTCAAAGTCACTATTCAAGAAGAAGAGAAGTTGATGTGGCGAATTATGCAGAATAAAACAAGTGCATTGAAAACAGTCCCTATTTTCAAAAGGTGCGAGCACATCTTATTTAATTCATATCCAAGAATAATAAGTCCTCAAAAGTATAATTTCTACATCAAGAAGCTGGTGGATAAATTGGAGTTAAAGGATAAGAGAATAACTACTCATACACTCAGAAGAAGCTTCTGTACCAATATGTTCAATAAAAACCATCCAATTAGAGACATAATGCAATTTTCAGGACACAAGGTTGAGAGTGAATTTTTGAAATATGTAAAAGGAGAAAGTATTAATAGAGTCAATTCAATACCATTAGAATAGCGTTCAAAATGTGTAAATCTTTTATTGGTATGTTGAGTGATGCTTTAAAGCCACACCCACTCTAAGTTTCAGAAAATAAATGTTGAGAACGCTAACTAAATGTTGAAATGTAAAAATGAAAATAACGATTATTAGATAGAAATTTGGAACAGAAATAAATAAGAAAAGGCTCTGAACGTCTCTACTTTGGCGAGCGGAACATTCAAAGCCTTCTGAATCACTTTGGAGATGACGAAGCACCCCTTCTGTTTTTCAAAGGTAGTGATTCTTGTGAATTTGTAATTTTTTAAAACAATCATATGAATAACTCTTCATTTGAAATGAACAATCTGCTAAACCATTTAAACGATATGCTAAATCGTTTTACAGTTACACTGGCAGAAGAAGTAAGTCAACGAATCACCTCTAAAGGTGAAGGTGAAAGGGACGACTCAAAAAGGACTGACACAGAGTTCTTAAATACGGAGGAAGCTTTAAAGGTCTTGAAAATTAAATCTAAGGTAACATTAAGAAGCTATGTTTTAGCTGGTCTCATACCAAAGCCCAAACGGATTGGAGGACGAAAATTAGTTTACAAAAAGTCAGACCTTCTAAAATTCCTTGGCGATGGACAATAACGACTTTCCCCTCGAATTGGTTTTCCCAAACGAACTAATTAAAATCGTTGAGGATTTAAATAAGCACCAAGGCTTTCCAAAAGAGTTTACGAGCTGCTCTTTGCTCTATGCAATATCTGTGGCTATTGGAAATAATTTTCATATCAAAGTAAGAGAAAGCTGGACGATGAATTGCTCCATATATTTGGTATTAGTAGGTCCCGCAGGTAGTATGAAATCTGCTCCATTAACATTTGCCATTGAACCTTTATCAACAAGAGATGACGAAAGCTACAGGGTTTGGGAGGTTGAAAAAAAGACATTTGACGCCAACAAAAAATTAACTGAAAAAGAGAGGATAGAGAGCGCAATACTTGAGCCAGTTGAGCCTATTTTAAAAAAGTTCATTGTAAATGATGCAACTATGGAGGCCTTACAGGACGTATTGAGGAATAACCCGAGAGGAGTTGGGGTTTACCACGATGAGTGGAGAGATTGGTATTTGAATCTTGATAGGTTTAACAATGGAACTAATAAACCAAAAATGCTATCTCTTTGGAGCGGTACAAGAATCTCTATAGATAGAAAAGGAGGGTTGCCAATTCGGATTAAAAATCCATTCCTTTCATTGGCTGGAACTACTCAAACCGATTTGTTGTATGAATTATATAAAGGAGAAAACGCAGTAAGTGGCTTTCTTGATAGATTTCTAATATGCAGCCCTAAAGATTTAAAAAGGAAGCGTATTGAAGAGAGCGAAGGTGCTAATAACACAGAGCATAGGTGGAATCAATTAGTCAATAAGATTCTTTCTTTCGATACGAGGTATGATGAATTCGGAAATGTAACATCAAGTATAGTTCCTTATGCCAGAGAATGTAAAAGCGAGTTGAAAGAATTTGAAGATTACATCAATGGTTCAATTAATCAAGAGACCTTTTCACCTATAAAATCTTATTATTCAAAAGTTGAGACTTATACCCACAGATTTGCACTTATATTTCAAATGCTTCAAACCATTTGTGAAGAAGGAAATATGAATGAAATATCAATTATCTCTTTTAATCGTGCGAAATCAGTTATGGAGTATTTCAGCAGTAACACCATATCAATTCTTGAACAAGAACGCGAGAACAAACTCAGAGCCATCTGCAAAGACCTCTTGACCTTTGAATGGTATAATAAATTAAACGACCAATTTAAAACCCACGAAGCTAAAGAATGTCTTCAAAGTATAATTGAAATTCTTGAAGTTGAGAAAATGTCAATCGAAGCGATGGATAAAAAGACAGACCGATACTTGAGTAACACATTATTATTTGAAAAGATATCTCACGGATTGTACAGAAAACTATACTGAAAACCTGTCCCTATTGTCCTTATCGTCCTTATAAAAGGACAAAAGGGACACAAAGGACATTGTTCCAAGGAGTGTCCATTTCAAAGATGGCTGAAAACAAATAAGAAAAATTGAGTTTATAATATGAGGGAGAATCAATTAATGTACCCATTGAAAACAACAATAAATTCTGAACAAAATTCAACTAAAATGCAATATAGTTATGCCATTCATTAAAGGAAAAAGCGGAAACGTGCAAGGACGAAAACACGGAGTACCGAACAAAACAACAAAGGAAATGAAAGAAATACTAAAAACTGTGCTTGAAGAAAACCTTGCGTACTTAAATTCTGTTCAAGACCAACTCACCATTCAAGATAGGATAGCACTAATAAAAACAATGCTCCCATATACAAATCCAAAACTTTCGAGTATTGTAGTGAAAGATGCAGATAGCCATAGCGCATTTAGAACGATTGACATTAATATTATAAGACCAAATGACCATCAGGAACCCAACGGAGCTTAAAGCCTTTCTAATCGAAAATTTTGACTGGATTTTAGATGGTGACTACGTCGAAATAATGGCGAATACTCTTGGAATCTATGAATACTCGAAGCCTAATGATTTAGATAAACTCCTTTCGAGAATAGATACTCACGCAGCATATCTTGCAACGCAACCAATTAGCCACGAAGCACCATTATTCTGGATTGCAGAATGAAATAGAGATATATCGTAAAAGTGAAGAACCTCTCCACGGGAGCAGTCAGAGTTCGGGAAATGCTATTAGATGAGAAGCAATGCGAGAGTCTAAACTTTTATCTATATTTATTTCGTAAAACGAACTTTATGAGAAATCTATTACTAATTCTTGCGCTTACAATTACGTCTGGTGTTTTATATTCACAATCAAAAAAGAACCAAATTGAACAACTGCAATATACTGCCGATAGTTTAAATCGTGTTTTGAATGCTGAAAAAAACACCAGTTTAGAAAAATCAAATAAGATTTCTGATTTAGAGCGCACCATTTCTTCTCTAAACACCAATGTATCTAAATTAACAACAGAGCTTCAAAAGAGTAAGGCTGAAAAAGAATATGAAATTGGCAATTTACAGTCTCAATTAAAGAGCAAAATGGATAGTTTGGAACTCATTAATACAGAATTAAGCAGATATAAAAATGCAAATCAAGTCGTATACATACCAGATGCTAATTTTAAAAAATATCTTATTGGAAATAAGGACATAAATACAAATGGAGATAATGAAATACAATTGAGTGAAGCATCTTCGTTTGATGGGGAGATTAATTGCGGTGAAATGAATATTTCTAATTTAAAAGGAATAGAAGCCTTTACTGCTTTAACTATATTGTATTGTTATACTAATCAACTCACGAGCTTGGATGTAAGTAAGAATACTGCTTTAATTGAATTGGGTTGTGATGATAATCCACTCAGAAGTTTGGATTTAAGTAAGAATACTGCTTTAGCTTATTTGTCTTGTTATGAAAATCAACTGTCCAGCTTGGATGTAAGCAAGAATATTAATTTATCTAAACTAATTTGTTTTTCTAATAGAATCAACTACTTGGATGTTAGCAGGAATATTGCTTTAATTGAATTACATTGTTATATGAATAACCTAACAACCTTGGATGTTAGCAAGAATATTGCTTTAATTGAATTACACTGCCATTTTAATAAACTCACAACCTTGGATGTCAGCAGGAATACTCATTTAATTAAATTAAAGTGTTACTATAACGAACTCAAAAACTTGGACGTAAGTAACAATACTGCCTTAATTGAATTAGATTGTGTAGATAATAAATTTGATTGTGATGCTTTGAAAAAAAGTCACGGTCTAAAATAATCTTTTAACAATTCATCTTTCCAGTTAGCTTAAAAGACGAAGTAAATATTGCTCAATAAAAAGCACCGAAATACGAGAGCCTCAAATATAAACGAGGCAAGAATAAAAAGGGGTATCAGTTAGTGGATATATTTCTTTAATTCACTCAGTAAGCTGTCGTACTCACTTTGTGTAAGCAACCCTAAATCTAATTTTTTCTTTGCCTCCGTTAATTCATACATTGCCTCATTTGAAGTGCGGAAGCTTTTGTCTTTAGATTTTAACTCTCCTCCGTTGATTGCCCTATCTACAGGAATTCGATAATAGTAATTTCTACTTGAAATAGTTTCAAAACACACCTCTCCAAATTGGTTTGTATAAATACGCTTTATAACTGCTTGAGTATTAGGTATTTTAGGCATTGACCTAAAAAATTGCGTAGTATCATTTTCTGCTAAGTTATATTTAATGTGAGCATATTTATTTGAAGCAGATGGTTCGCCATAGCCTAAGGTCAAAGTATCTCCTATGAAGTATTCTTCACCATCAATCGCTTTGTATGAGTTTTGAGAAAAGGCAATTGAAGATACTAAAAGAGAGCAAATGATAAATAGAGTTTTCACAATTAGATTTTTTAAAAGAGGTTTTAATTTATACCATTGCGTATATAACAGAGCCACCAAGTAGACTTCCAATGGTCAACAGTACCGCAATCATACAACCTTTTTTCTCAGGTGTACTCTTTTTCTTAGTTTCAAGTTCGGTGACTTCTGCTTCAGTTAAAACAAGGCATTTAGAAATTAATTCATATAATACCGCGATATGTTCATTAGCCTTTGATACTTCGTGGGCTTGGTCGAATGCACCTACTTTTCTTCTTATTTCAATCGAAATCTCTGTTCTTGATTCATCTTGTTTTGAAAAATTAATATCTGCAAAAATACCAAGACTTAAAAATTCAAGCGCTTCAAAAGTGAATGAATTTAATATCTCATTTTTCGAAGTAAATTTATATTTAGAATTTAAAAGAGGAATTAGCTCTACTATTGATTTTAATTTTTCGATTGAAAAATCAATTACTAAAGTTTTTTTTGGATTTGAAATAGCCCCTATCATAACTGAAAATTTAATTAGTAAGTAAATATAATCAAATGTAACTAATAAATATCACCCCGTCCTTTAAAGATGAATTAAAAGGAATCAAAAACTGAATTTGACAAAAAAGCGACAAAAATCGGATAATTTGTCGGATAGTTTTAAAACAAAAAACCCTTAATTCGTTCAGAGTCAAGGGTTAATTTCACAATTTAGTACTCGAGGCGGGACTTGAACCCGCACGGGCAAATGCCCACAGGATTTTAAGTCCGGCGTGTCTACCGATTCCACCACTCGAGCTCAAAAGAGCGAGAAACGGGATTCGAACCCGCGACCCCGACCTTGGCAAGGTCGTGCTCTACCAACTGAGCTATTCTCGCTTAAGACTCCCATTATGGCTCAGCCTTTGCTTTGCTAGGGGGCACAAAGTTAATGGTTTTTTTAATTTTTCAAAATACTAAATCAATTTTCCTTGCGTTTTTTTAAAGAAAAATATAACCAAGTAAGGGGTAAAAGCAGTGCGTAATTGTAATAGAGGTCTTCAAAAGGAATGCTGATCATTCGCCAACCAATGATGTGTTTTGCGCTGTACCAGACAATTGGCTCATCTGTAAATGCACCTGTTAGAATACCGTTGACAATAAAAAAGGGGATTAAACAAAGCAGGTATGTCCACATAAAATCCTGATACCATTTTCTATTACGCAACAAAATAGTCAGTGTGGCGCTTAGAAAAGTAGCTAAGAAGGTGTAATAGTTTGCACCATACAAGAGCATCCAAAGTCCAGAGGTAGTTAAGAAAATGAAAGCGAAAACAGGAGCAATTCGCTTTTTATTTCTATTAGGAAAATAGGCCTGGACAACCTTTAATAAGAAGATGAAGTTGTAAGGGATTACTATAAAAAACAAGACTTCTTCCAAAGGCAAGCGCCCAATATAAATTTTTAAGAGATAGTCAGCATTGAACCCCCAAACGCCCCATTGCGTAAACAGTTCGTCCCAAATAAGAAAAGGCAGCGCAACGATAAGTGCGGCTATAAATACAAAAGCCCATTCTTTATAAAAAGATACTTTTTTATCGAAGCTGAGTGCAAACGGCCCAGCAAATGACAATAAGATTACCCAGGCATATAGGCTCATGTTTTTTGTTGTTTTTTGAACTGTTTGATACTATCCAAATAAAAATAAAAGGGCACTAAAAGCATTCCAAAACACTCGCCATGCTCTTTATCTAAATGTTTGTGGTGTATTTTGTGCGCTCTTCGGATGGCATAAAAGTAAGGGTGTTCAATATCTCGCAACCATTTGAACCTTCGATGAATGTATACGTCATGGATCAGAAAGTAGGCCAAGCCATATGCAGCAATGCCGAAACCAATCCAAACCGGGAATAAGGTTTGATTCATCATGCCAAGCATGATACACAACCATGACGGAATGGCATAGATCAAAAAGAAGACGTCATTTTTTTCGAAGAAACCGGGCTCAACTTGATGGTGATCCTTGTGAAAGTACCACATAATACCATGCATTACATATTTATGTGTTGCCCAAGCCATAAATTCCATCCCAAAAAAAGTAGCAATTAGTAATACAGGACCCCACCAAATCATAGCTAAAAGTTTAAAATAGTAAAAAAAATAGTCAAATAAATAAACAACGCTATAGCCACATTGTTTGGCTCATTTAGTCGCCATTTGCGGTATAAAAGCTGTAAAAGTATCGCAGTAAAGAACCAGCAAACATAGTTGTAGAGCGGAATAACCTCTCTCTTCCAATGCCAAAAACCGAGTTTAATGGCCACAGGTTCTAGTAAAAAGTCTAGAAAGACCATTAAGGCCGCTGCCGTAACTACCCCTAACCAAAAATTAAGCTGAAGGGAGGCGAGTAGTGAGGCGCTGACCATGCACAACATAGCCCAGTTCACGCCAATAATGATAGGCACACCATATATTTTTGGACCTAAAACAGAACCGTATTTGTAGTCTCCAAACAAGAGGCCAGTATGTACGCCAATCCATTCTACAAGCATACCTGTGGTAAACGCAATACCTATAAATAGCCAAAGTTTTATGGAGTGTTTTTTTCTTCCGAGGATTAGCGCGCCAAAAGAGAGCAAAAGATGAAAAAAAGACAAGTCAACAAAAAAAGATTGATAAGGCCCTACAGTCATGCCCAGAATGCCTACTAGGTAAAAGATACCGATGAAAATAATCAGTTTCCGACTCAATTTTTTATGTTTTTTTCTATATAAGCCTGGCCTTCAATCATATTTTGAATAATATCTGCCAACGGCGTGTATTTAAATGACAATTGTGATTCAATTTTGTTGCGATCATACCGCAGCACTTCATGAGATGAACGCGCGGTTTCTATTGTAAGCCCTGAGCGTTTTGCAGAAATGTGGCACCAAAGTTCATGAAATGCTGCAACGATCATAGTTAGTGTTTTAGGCGCGGCAATACTTGGTGCTTTGCGCCCAAGTTGGCTAGCAAATGCACTAAAGAGCGCTTTAAACGATTGTTGTGGCCCAACTACTAAATAGCGCTCGGCGTGCAGCTTTTGTTCAACGAGTTCTACCATTGCCCACGCCACGTCTCTTGCATCTACAACAGCATTAGCGCCGCGGGTATAAAATTTGAGACCTTTTTTTGCGGTATCGAGCATTTGTAAGGAAGGGCTTCCCGGTGCTGCTGGGCCTAGGATAACACAAGGATTCACAATGACGGCCTGTAAACCTTCTTCAATGCCACGCCATACTTCTTTTTCTGCCATTAGTTTTGAAACCCCGTAACCACTATGCTGTCCACCTACTTGCCACTTAGATTTTTCACTTATTAGTGCTTCTTTACCTCCAATGGCAGCAGTTGAGCTTACATGACAAAAGTGCTGAACGCCAAAATGAATGGAGAGATCAACCAAATTGGCCGTAACATAACGGTTTTGTTGAAGGCAAGCTTCAAAATCTGCTTTAAAAAAAGACACCAACGCTGCACAATGATAAATATGCGAACTGCCGGCCACTATGGATTTTAAATCTCCGATATCCAAAAGGTCAACTTTTTTCCAACTAATGAGTTCCCATCTGCTGCTTGCATCTTCTTTAAAGTAGAAATGAAAGAGCGCTTTAACAGCTGAGATTTTTTGTTCATTACGGTACGTTGCACGTACGGGCATATTTCGCTTTGTGAGCGCTATTAATACATGACTTCCGAGAAGTCCGGTGGCACCAGTTACTAAATTCACAGCCTAAAACTTGGTATTACTTTTCATAGTATGCGGCAAGTGCGGCTTTGATTTGTTCTGCAGCAAAAGCTAATTGTGTGTCGGTATGCGCCGACGATATAAAACCAACTTCGTAACCACTTGGGCCGAAATAAACCCCGACAGAAAGAAGAAAGTGATGCATGAAATTGAAGGCCGACATATCGCTGGCAATTTGATCAGCTGCCGTGATACGTTTTTTGCCATTAAAGGAGAACCAAAAAATAGAACCAACACAAACAAGCTCCATAGGATGTTGGTGTGTTTGGGCAAAACTATTGATATCGTCAACAAATTGTTGGGTGCGCAATGCTTGTTTGGTATAAAAACCTTTAGCTGCACAAAGTTCGAGTTGAGCAAGCCCGGCAGCCATGGCTACGGGGTTGCCTGAGAGAGTGCCGGCCTGGTAAACAGGCCCTTCAGGAGAAACAAAAGCCATGATATTTTTTTTGGCTCCGTAAGCGCCGACAGGTAATCCGCCTCCAATGATTTTTCCATAGGTAACAATGTCGGGATTGATGCCAAAAAGTTCAGCTGCTCCGCCAAAAGCCACTCTAAATCCGGAGATGACCTCATCAAAAATGAGAAGGACGCCGTATTTTGTACATAAGGCCCGCAATAAGTTGAGAAACGATTTATCTTGCAAGAGCAGCCCGTTATTTGCAGGAATAGGCTCAATGATGACGGCGGCTAGATCTTGGTATTGCGTTTCAAAGCAGGCCTGAAGGGCTTCTGCATTATTGAGTGGCAAAACAAGCGTTTCATTGGCAAAAGATTCGGGTACTCCAGCGCTAGATGAGGTCCCAAAAGTAATTAAGCCACTACCTGCCTTAACCAAGAGCGCATCGACATGCCCGTGGTAACAACCCTCAAACTTGAGAATTTTATTTTTGCCAGTCGCTCCTCTAGCCAGCCGCAGGGCGCTCATCACCGCTTCCGTTCCAGAACTGGTAAATCGGATTTTATCGATAAAAGGGAGTCTTTGGAGCATGAAAGCTGCTAACTCATTTTCTTTGCGCGTTGGTGCGCCAAAACTGGCTCCGTTTTGGAGTGTTCCGACAATTTTTTTAAAAACATAGGGGTGATTATGCCCATGAATGAGCGGCCCCCAGCTACAACAGAAATCAATAAATTCATTGCCGTCTTCGTCCCAAATTTGCGCGCCGTTTCCTTTGGCAATAAAAAGTGGCGTGCCACCGACCGACTGAAAAGCACGAACGGGAGAATTGACTCCACCCGGAAAATATCCTTTAGCGGCTTCGAATAATTCTGATGAACGGCTGCGGTCGATAGGAGAGGGAGTCTTCATTCTTGTGTATATTTGTGGCTGTAAAGTTACGAATAAAGCCGCTTATATGATGTTTGAAAACAGCTTATCCTTTGCACAAGGTTTAGATCAGAATGACCCTCTTTCGGGGTTTCGTTCGCGCTTTCATTTTCCAACATTTCATAGCAAGGACCCGATTTATTTTACGGGAAATTCTCTAGGTCTTCAGCCTAAAACGGCAGCCAATTATGTACAAGAAGAATTAGAGGCTTGGGCATATTTTGGAGTGGAGGGTCATTTTTTAGCCAAAAGACCTTGGTATTCCTACCATGAAAATTTAACAGAAATGGCGGCAAGAGTTGTTGGTGCATTGCCAATTGAAGTCGTAATTACCCATTCGCTTACCACTAATTTACACCTATTGATGGTCTCTTTTTACAGGCCTCAAGGCAAACGCGTGAAAATTCTTTGCGAAGCAAAAGCTTTTCCGAGCGATCAATTTGCTTTGGAATCGCAGGTAGCTTTTCATGGCTTATCTGCAGACACCATAGTAGAGGTTGGGCCCAGGCCAGGTGAATATTTAATTCATGAAGCGGATATTCTTAAAAAAATCGAAGAACTGGGCGATGAATTAGCGCTGGTAATGATAGGCGGAGTCAATTACTATACGGGCCAATTTTTTAATCTTGAGAAAATTACAGCGGCAGGTCATGCTGTAGGCGCAGTAGTTGGTTTTGATTTGGCACATGCAGCGGGGAATGTCAATCTTTCTCTTCACGATTGGAATGTCGATTTTGCAGCGTGGTGTGGTTATAAATACTTGAATTCATCGCCAGGCGGTGTTTCAGGTTTATTTGTTCACGAACGCCATGCAAACAATAAATCTTTACCTCGCTTTGCCGGTTGGTGGGGCCATAATAAAGCCGATCGTTTTCAGATGAACCCTGGTTTTGATCCCATTGCTGGGGCAGAGGGCTGGCAACTAAGCAATGCGCCGATATTAGGAATGGCAGCACATTTAGCTTCTCTTGAAATCTTTGAGGAGGCCGGCATGGACCGAATTGCTCAAAAACGCGATCAACTGACCGCTTTTCTGGCCTATTTAATTCGAGATGTTTCCCAAAGAAATCAAGAAAAGTGTTCTTTTGAAATTATAACTCCGGAGAGCCCGCTTGAACGAGGCGCGCAATTATCTATTTTGGCGAAAGGTCAAGGCAAGCAGTTATTTGATCGGCTTACTAAAATGGGTATTGTAGCGGATTGGCGAGAGCCAAATGTGATACGAATAGCGCCTGCACCACTCTATAATTCTTATGAAGACTGTTTTAGGTTCGCACAATTTTTAGAGCGCGCTATCGTATAGTGCTTTTTATAAAAGTGTCGAGGTCTTTTGCGTAATGTAATAATTCAAGTGTTCGTACTTGTTGCTCAATCTCTATTGCAGTTGAGTTTACCTTGAGCGCAATTGCATGCTGAAAGAGTAATTTACCTTTGTCAAATTCTTCATTGACAAGATGAATAGTAGTTCCACTAAAGGATTCTTCTGCAGCCCATACCGCACGATGAACATATTGGCCGTACATACCAGCTCCACCATAGCTTGGCAATAGAGCCGGGTGAATATTAATAATTCTATCCGGAAAAGCGCTGAGCAATGCGGAAGGTATTTTTTTAAGGAAGCCCGCTAAAATGATCCAGCTCGCACTAAGTTCAGAACAGAACTGCAGGTAACTTCCAAAATCATTACCAGGGATATGGAGATATGAAATTTTCTGCTCGTCACAAAAGGTTTCCATCTGTAAATTAGGCTTACTGGAGAGCACACCAACCACCTTAACACGTTCATTTTCTTTGAAATAATGAATTATTTGCCGCGCATTACTACCGCCTCCAGAAATAAATAGAATTAATTGTTCCTGCATTTCGGCTATAAAGTTAAGCATAGTGTACGATTCCTCGGCTTTGAGCCACAAAGTGTTGATAAATTAAATGGAGATAAGTTTTGTTTATTGGGCGATAGTTTTTTTCTTTGCAAGCTGAAACCTTTAAAATTTAAAAAATGTCTGATATCAAAGCTAAAGTTATCGCGATCATCGTAGATAAACTGAATGTTGAAGAAAGTGAAGTAACGAACGAAGCTAGCTTTACAAATGACTTGGGTGCCGATTCTCTTGACACAGTCGAGTTAATCATGGAATTCGAGAAACAATTCAACATATCTATTCCAGACGATAAAGCAGAAGGTATCCAAACAGTTGGTGACGCTGTTGCTTACATCGAAGCAAACGTTTAACAATTCCCACATTTTCTTTTAGTTAACGGGTATGCAATTAAAAAGAGTTGTTGTAACAGGTCTTGGTGCGCTTACGCCAATAGGTAATACAGTACAAGAGTATTGGGATGCTTTATTGGCAGGTAAAAGTGGCGCTGCACCAATCAAACAATTTGATGCTGCCTTGTTCAAGACACAATTCGCATGTGAACTAAAAGATTTCAATGTGGAAGACCACATCGACAAAAAGGAAGCGCGCAAGCTTGATCAATTTTCGCAGTATGCCATAGTAACCGCAACGGAAGCTATGGCAGACTCTGCTTTGCTCGAGTCAAACCCAAATTTAGACCGTATTGGTGTCATTTGGGGTTCTGGTGTCGGCGGTCTTAAAACTTTTCAAGAAGAGGCTAGAGAATATTTCAGTGGCGACGGCACACCGCGCTTCAATCCGTTCTTCATCCCAAAAATGATCGCAGATATTGCATCAGGTCATATTTCCATTAAATATGGGTTGCGAGGCCCAAATTACGTATGTGTCTCTGCCTGTGCATCTGCCACTAATGCAATCATTGATGCCTTCAACCTCATTCGTTTAGGCAAAGCTGATGCTATTGTAACTGGTGGTTCTGAAGCAGGCGTCAACGAGATGGGTATGGGCGGCTTCAATGCGCTCAAAGCACTATCTACCCGCAATGACTCACCGCAAACAGCTTCTCGACCTTTTGATCTCGATCGCGATGGTTTTGTGCTCGGTGAAGGATCTGGGTGTTTAATTCTCGAAGAATATGAGCACGCCATCAAAAGAGGTGCAAAAATTTACGCAGAGGTCATTGGCGGAGGTATGTCAGGCGACGCCTATCACATGACAGCACCGCATCCAGAAGGTCTTGGTGCTCGCAACACAATGCTTGCTGCTTTAGAAGACGCAGAAATAAATTTTTCTGAAATCGACTACGTTAATGTGCACGGAACCTCAACGCCGCTCGGTGACATCGCAGAGATAAAGGCCATTCAACATGTATTCGGAGACCACGCTTACAACCTGAACATTAGTTCTACAAAATCCATGACGGGTCACCTTCTAGGAGCCGCAGGAGCTATCGAGGCTGTAGCGTGTGTTTTAGCGGTCCAGAATGATATAGTTCCACCCACCATTAATCACTTTACCGATGACCCCGAGCTCGACCCTAAGCTCAATTTTACTTTTCATCAACCACAGTCCCGCACAGTAAATATAGCATTATCCAATACCTTTGGATTTGGAGGGCACAACACCTCTGTTATTGTAAAGAAATATAAAGGCTAAGTTGCTTAAAATACCCCTCTTCAAAAAAAGAAAATCTAACGAAGAGCTACTTGTTATTCGTTTTGTATTGTCTCAGTTTGGTTATAAGCCCCAAAACGTTTCTTTTTTTATTCAGGCCCTAACACATAAAAGTTCGCTAACTGATTATGAACAGTTGGCTGCCAATGAACGATTAGAGTTTTTAGGAGACTCTATTTTAGACGCTGTTGTTGCCACTTTTGTGTACCATAAATACCCCGAAATAGACGAAGGCCAGCTCACAAAAATTAAATCGAGAATCGTAAACCGCAAATCACTTTCTATAATTGGAGAGCGCATGGGCATAAGAAAACACCTGATTTATAGTCAAGGCAGGAGTATCAATTTAGCCGGTCTAGAAGGCAATGCCTTTGAAGCTTTAATTGGTGCAATATATTTGGATGGAGGCTTTGAAAAGACACAAAAAGTTTTACAAAATACGGTCTTCAAAAAGCACCTGAACTTAAATAAACTATTGGAGGAGGAGTTGGATTTTAAATCAGCTCTTTTTATATGGTGCCAACGCAAGAAATTAGCATTGGTATTTATTCTCTCCAATGAGCAAATCATAGAAGGTAAGGTCGTCTATGAAATGAGCGTGCAAATCAATCAGTCCATCTACGGCAAAGGCAAAGGCAACTCTAAGAAAGAGGCTGAACAGGCAGCAGCAAAAGAAACCCTCACCTTAATGGGAGAAATTTAGTTGACTTATATTTTTATTGAAATTTGTAGTACCTTTGCAATATAAAAGAACACAACATGACTTGGACAACCTTCGTATACAAAATTGGTGACCTATTTCAATGGTCTTTTGGCTTTTTTGAAATGATTCAAAATTACTTTAATACAGCACTTATTTTACTAGGTTTTTTTGGTTTTTATTTTTGGATGCGTACGCAAAACCGCCTAAGCGCAAAATCCAATGTTCCTGTCGAGGTTAAAGACAACCAAGGTTGGTACAAAAAAGAAGGTCAACAACTCAAATAAATCTTACGGATATTACCTTATATAAAAAAAGGGCGGTCATTGACCGCCCTTTTTTGTTGGGTTTGAAAATACTTATTTAGTGGAAGTAAGTGAAGCACCTAAAAACTCACGGTTCATACGAGCGATATTCTCTAAGGAAATACCCTTAGGACATTCTACTTCGCAGGCACCAGTATTTGTGCAGTTACCAAACCCTTCTTCGTCCATTTGACGCACCATGTTCAGTACACGGTCTTTAGCTTCTATTTTTCCTTGGGGTAATAGCGCGTACTGTGATACTTTTGCACCAACGAAAAGCATGGCAGAGCCATTTTTACAAG
>Ga0209355_1000029_pt1 | contig 81814 bp, 72 predicted proteins | sample LauGreSBDMM110SN_3_FD_187563 | JGI IMG/M metagenome (GOLD analysis project Ga0209355, IMG submission 187563) | Freshwater lake microbial communities from Lake Michigan, USA - Sp13.BD.MM110.SN (SPAdes) (version 2) | ecosystem: Environmental > Aquatic > Freshwater > Lake | place: Lake Michigan... | reverse complement strand
CGCTGAACATTTTTGATGTAGCTCTTAAATAATGCAACATGGCAATCCAATACAATGCCTGGGCACTGTCTTCGCAATACATCGGAGCCACAATACTAATTGAGCCAGGATCACTATTTTTATATGCGTTGAACGCATAGTTATTATGTACCGGAGATACACCGTTATAGTTGGTGGATTGTGTTATTGTGATTGCAGGAGTATAAGGAAAAATACATCCACCTGCTTCAGTCAATGGTTTAAGTACAGGACTTTTTCTAAAGGAAGGCCACTTGGGTAAACTCAGTCGAACACGCCAGTCATTACCTGGTGCATCGCCTCCACCAAACGTTGCTATTGCACTCATGATGTCACCCACTGCTTCGCCTGCGGTTGGTAATCCAATTGCTCTGAGATTGTCAACAGCACCCAAATCGGCAAAGCTACCCGCAGTCGAGGCAATGGTGTTTACTGCGTTATTGGCGGCTGATATTGCACCAAACACGCTGGTTGCCGCGCCTATAGTTTGGTTGACGCCTTGTACTGAATTGAATAGACCCATAATATTTGGTTCTCCTGATACTCTATTTATTTGACTTTAATCTGTGCGTAGTTTATAATTTACTTTACGAGGACTCTTTAATGACAGCAAAAATCAATTACTTGAACAACAAAGATATGCTTTTGGAAATACATAGATCTAAAAGCAGTTATTGTAGTTTTACCGATCCAAAGTTTCATCAATATGACTTAATTATACCCAGCACAGACAAGGTAAACATACGCACAGTTGCCGAGGCCAAACGCAATCAAGCCAAACGTATTGGAGATGCTGAGTATCAAAGGCGCAAAAAACTAGGTGAAAAAGTCAAACAAGCAGACTGCGAAGTAGACTATAAAAAAATTCAAAAGCTGGATTTGGTATTCAGGGTTATGACTTTTGACCATATTCCTCTGAACAGCACACGTAAGAAAAATCCCAAAAGTCTAGCTGACCACAGAGACAAGGTGAACTTTCCACCGTTCCAACATTGGAAGTTCAATGATACAGACGAACTAGTTTGTGTGGGTAAAAGCCACTGGAAGGGCACATTGGACAAGGGCCACTTTGATAAAGATGCTGGACAAATTACACCTACACTGGCCCGCATGATGATTAAACTGTGTGAACGATATGCTACCCGTGGCAACGTTCGTGGCTATACTTACAATGACGAAATGCGGGGACAAGCTATTTTACAGCTAACACAAGTGGGCTTGCAGTTTGATGAAAGCAAGAGTGACAATCCGTTTGCTTATTTTACTGCGGCTGTGACCAACAGCTTTGTTCGTGTTATCAACATTGAAAAACGCAACCAAAACATCCGCGATGATATACTAGAAATGAATGGTATGAATCCATCATACTCACGTACCGGCGCTGGAGAACATGCGGCCGCACTTAAACGTCATGCAGAGGACACAACTAATGAATCAACCAATGACACACCAACTGTTTAAAAAAGTTGCCTGTTTCACAGACATTCACTTTGGATTAAAATCCAACAGCAGTGTACATAACCAAGACTGCGAAGATTTTGTGGATTGGTATATTGCCAAAGCAAAAGAGGAAGGGTGTGATGTTGGCATCTTTATGGGAGATTGGCATCACAATCGCAACAGTCTTAATATTACTACTATGGACTATAGCCTTAGAGCCCTTGAAAAACTGGGACAGGCTTTCGATAAGTTTTATTTCTTTCCTGGCAACCATGATCTTTATTACAAAGACAAGCGGGACATCCACAGCGTTGAATTCGGAAAGTATATTCCTGGCATCACTGTGGTACATGAGCCCGTTACTATTGGTGACGTTACTTTATGTCCTTGGCTCGTTGGGGACGAATGGCGAAGCATAGGCAAGAAAGGCGGCAAGTATATCTTTGGTCACTTTGAATTGCCCAGCTTCTTTATGAACGCAATGGTACAGATGCCGGATCACGGTGAGATTGCACTGGATAGTTTTAAAGGTTATGAGCTGGGATTTAGCGGACATTTCCACAAACGTCAGCAACAAAAGAACATGATTTACATTGGCAATGCTTTCCCGCACAACTATGCAGACACATGGGATGATGACAGAGGCATGATGATACTGGAGTGGGACGGCGAACCTCAATATCACAGCTGGCCTAATCAACCTACGTTTCGTACAGTTACACTGAGTCGTTTGATTGATGAAGCTGATACCATTATCAAACCCAAACAACATTTACGTGTTGCACTGGATATTGATATCAGCTACGAAGAAGCTAGTTTTATTAAAGAAAAGTTTATTACAGATTATGCTATTCGTGAACTTACTTTGATTACAGAACGCAAAGAAGTTGAAATGAATACCAATATAGATATCCAGTCGTTTGAATCCGTAGACCAGATTGTCTCCAATCAGATTGTAAACATTGACTCAGACACATATAATAAGAATACCTTGCTGGAAATTTATAATAGCCTATGATAAAGATTAAAGAATTAACTGTTAAAAACTTCATGAGTGTGGGCAATCAAACTCAAGGAGTTGCTTTTGACAAAGCCAACCTAACACTTGTGCTGGGTGAGAACTTGGATCAAGGTGGTGATGACAGTGGTAGCCGTAATGGTACTGGAAAAACAACCATTGTGAATGCACTGAGTTTTGCCCTGTTTGGTAATGCTCTTACCAACATTAAAAAAGACAATCTTATCAACAAGATCAACAACAAAAATATGTTGGTCACATTGAGCTTTGAAAAGAATGACATCAACTATCGCATCGAGCGTGGGCGCAAACCTACACTCATGCGTTTCTTTGTGGATGATCACGAACAACACGCAGAAGAAACAGATGACGCACAGGGCGACATGCGTGAAACACAGAAAGACTTAGATGACTTGCTGGGCATGAGTCATGACATGTTCAAGCATATCGTTGCGCTTAACACTTATACAGAGCCGTTCTTAAGTATGCGGGCCAATGACCAACGTGCTATTATTGAGCAGTTATTGGGCATTACAATTCTTAGTGAAAAAGCAGAAACACTCAAAGAACTAATTAGAACAACCAAAGATCAAGTGCTACAAGAAAGCGCAGATATAGAGGCCGCTAAAAAGTCCAATGAGAAAATTCAGCTTAGTGTTGACAGTTTAATCACAAGACAAAATGCTTGGAATACTCAACACGAAGCAGATATCGAAAAAACTGCACGGGCTATTATTGAACTTGAAAGTGTGGACATTGAAGCTGAGCTTGCCGAGCACAGCGAGCTAAAACTTTTTGAAGAAAAGACTGCCAAGCTGAAAAGTCTCGCTAAGGAGCGGGCAACGCTAGACAGCGCAACAGCGCAAGCGGAGCGAAGCGTAAAAAAATACGCTGACGAGCTTGCTAAGTTGAAGGACAAAAAATGCCACGCTTGTGAACAAGAACTGCATGATCACAAACATGAAGAAATGAGCGCCACTGCTCAACAGCACTTGGCGGAAGCCAACCGATACAACAACAAAGTGGCCGCGGACCTTGCTAAAATCATGAAAGAGATCGCCGCTATTGGCGAAGTTGCTGGGCGTCCCAATACCTATTATGATACTGTAGAGGCCGCACTGAAACATCAGAACAATTTGAAAACTCTTGAAACACAATTGACTGTGAAAGCAGGCGAAGCGGATCCTTATCAGGAGCAAATTGACGAACTGCGTCACACGGCCATGCAGGAAATCTCATGGGACACAGTCAACACTCTCAACACACTAAAAGACCATCAGGAGTTTTTGTTAAAACTATTGACCAGCAAAGATTCGTTTATACGCAAAAAGATCATAGATCAAAACCTAGCTTATCTCAACAATCGCTTAACGTATTATCTTGACAAGATGGGATTGCCGCACACAGTGGTATTCCAAAATGACTTGACCGTTGAGATAACACAGCTGGGGCAAGACTTGGATTTTGACAATCTAAGTCGAGGAGAGCGTAACAGACTTATATTGGGTTTGAGTTGGAGTTTCCGTGACGTGTGGGAAAGTCTATATCAGCAGATCAACCTGTTGTTTGTGGACGAATTAATCGACAACGGCCTGGATGCGTCGGGTGTTGAAGGTGCGTTGGCAGTGCTTAAAAAGATGAGCCGTGAACGCAAAAAGAACATCTTCTTGATCAGTCACAAGGATGAATTGATTGGGCGGGTAAACAACGTGCTTAAAGTCATTAAAGAAAATGGCTTTACCAGCTACGCAAATGATTTAGAGGTAACAGAATAATGAATATGGATCAAGCCGCTGTCTGGTTAAGCGCCAGTATTTTAATAATGTTGGGTTTTGTAATTGTGGTAGCTGGTGCTGTTGTTATCAACAATATCATACATAGATTCTGGAAACCCATACGTATTTTTACATCGGACAGTTGGAATCTAAACCCTCCCATACAGTATCCGTCACAAGAAGATCCGGTGCTGACCAAGGAACAACCTAACAAATGATTCCACAGGATGAAGAACTACACTCGCAGATCATGCGGGCGTTTAATGAGTACTTCAAAGCAAATCAGCGTTGGATCAATCGAGGCACACGCCGTGCTGGGGAACAAACACGATACTGGTTAGCCCAGATTCGTATCCTGTCACGTGAAAGGCGAAAACTAATACAAGACTGGCGTCACGCAGTGGACGCTACAAAGGCTCAAAAGAAGCAGGGGACCGGAGACGCAGACACTAACTAGTGTATGTCTTGGACTTATGAAAATACTTTAATAGAAATCCTGCCCGAAGAATGTGTGGGTTTCGTATATCTCATAACCAACACAATCTCTGGACGCATGTATATAGGCAAAAAATTAGCCAAGTTCGCCAAAACATCCTACCGGGTGGTCAAGCTCAAGAACGGAACTAAGAAAAAAAAGAAAATACGGTCAAAAATTGATTCGGATTGGCGTGATTATTACGGTTCAAATCTAGAATTAAATGTGGACGTATTGAAATTAGGCAAAGAAAACTTCACTCGAGAAATCCTATACTACTGCACATCCAAGGCGCAATGCTCTTACTTCGAGGCCAGAGAACAATTCACCCGCAAAGTTCTAGAATCAAAAGACTATTATAACGGCCAGATATCTGTCCGTGTGCATGGTTCACACATACTCAAAGGCCAATAATTCAGGCTGTTTAACTGCCAAATAAGCCCGCACAGGCGACCATATTGTGCCCTTACAGCTGGATCACGGATCGCAGTGAATGGAATTCCTTACCTTGGCGGAAGGGTTTAAAATCACTATCGTAACAGACGCGGATTGGATATGCCTATAACCAGTTTGATTTTAAAGAGAAAATATTTAGAAAGGCTAAAAGAGGGAGAAATACCCGCGGCTATTGGCATGTTAACGTATGCTCATAGACCTGCCGTTGTAATTAAGACTCAGCTCGTGGTACCGGACAACCGCCACTGTAATGCTGTAACGTTAAGTGAACTGCTCAACTCAGATAATGTTCATTTTTAGCCCGTCAGGGCTAAGTGTGACTACACAATCTAGATAATATTTACAGTGCTTCGCACTTGATTACTACACAGTAAGAAACAGAAAAAGCTCGAGCGAAAGCGAAGAGCAGATGTACGCAGTACATCTTTCAATACTATAAATAACATATCATGAAGATTTTAGACATAATAACTGAAGCCGCAACACCTGTTACTGCTGAAGCAGTGGCACTGGCTTGGATAACAGCAAACCCTGACCAAGCTGATGCACATCGGGCGGCACTAGAAAAGAAATGGACTGCTGGCAACAGTGCCATGCGATTTTTTAAAACCACTAATATATGGTTGCCTACTATAGAAGCTGGTGCCAAAGTATATGCTTTGGAACAAATTGCTGGACAGCCCCTTGCACAATTCAAACAAGGCTATCCTGAGTTTGCCAGCTACACAGAAGAGCAAAAAGCAATATGGATCAGCAAGGCAAGAGATGAAATATTTGGCATATGGGTCGCTCAGTATGCCACACAAGCTCTGATACGATTTGCATTTGGATCTGCTTCATTACTGGGAACATTTTTACGCACATTTGGCGGAGCGGCTGGCACTGTCATTACTAAAAAACCTGGCATTGCCGGTAAATTGATTGAAGAAGGTATAGTTGCGGCCGCACAGGTATTTCTATCAAGCCCGTATGGAACCAAAATGATAAAAGAATATATTGGTCCTGCATTTTTCAATGTGCCAGGTGCAATAGTTACTGGTAGTTGGGATTGGTTAGTTAAGTGGATTGAAGAGTGGACCGGTATCAATATCAATAAAACGGTCACACCTAATATTACTGCCGCAGTGGACGTGGCATCAGCCGCAAGTACCAATGGCATAAAATGGTCCGATCCTGCGCAGGACGCTAAAGACTATGCTGATTTTGAAAAGCAGACACGATCAAGAGGCATGACAGGTAAAATGCCAGGTCAACTTTAAACCAACGGCATTCCACTTTTCTGTGTGATCTCAATGTTTTCTTCAATGATGGTGCCCATCAGTGTTAGATCTTCTTTGCTAAGTGTAAACAACAAATCGTCTATGCCAACACCGCCACGCATGTACCAGCATATACGAAACAATGTGGTCTTGAGTCGCTTGACATCTTTTTCTAGCCTAACTAGATATTCTTCAATTTCTTCGTTGGAAAGTCTAATTAGGCGTTGGCGAAAAAACTGGATTGATCCATGTTCACAAACAGGGAATTGTCAGCTTTGCAAGACTCGCAAACCACTTTGACCGCTGGCAGTTCCCAACGTTTTCTATTTTCTTCAACTTTTATCTTGATAGCATCAAACACACTCTTGTCACAGTTGTTGAGCCACTCTTGAATAAACTGTCGTTGGTTGGTAACACCCTCTGGCGACTCAACACTTTCCACTTGTTGCATCAGCAGATCATTTTGTATCACTGTGACTTTTTCAAACAATCCAGCCAGCAATTTCTTTTGTTCTTCTTCATGCTCGATAGCATCCATGGCCATAGCCTGCGCCAGTTGACGTTGGATTTGAAAGTTTTTGGTTTGAAATTCAGTCCATTGCTTGTAGTTTAATGGGTGTAGTGTAATTGTTATGTCTTCCAAAGGCACTTTGCTGTTGTATTCGCAAGTGCTAAAATGCTGTACAAAAGTGCCTAGGTCAATATCATAATCATTTATTTCTTTGCAAGCACTACAGGTGTGACTAACTGCCATGGTGTTGCCTTCAGTGGCAATTCGTATGGCCACTAATAACAAATCCAAATCCAACAAACACAAATCCCAAGCATCCTTGATTGTGGGGCAACAGCTTTCAATGACCTTTGTGGTGCTTTCTCCGTTCAATAGTGCATCAGGAGTTTTGACTAGAATTTCGTCCATGCCAGTCATGCCATAAACTGATACGTTATCAGGGTCTCCGTTCAGTGTGCCCGGTTGATTAAAAATACCCTTGCTAGGCAGTTTAACATAGACTTTGGGTTGTCTAAAATACTTTTTCAATGGGTTATTGGCCATTATTATCTCCAGATAAATATACTATAACGTATTTATATGCGTGTATTTCAAGGAAAAAATAATGGCCGCTTCAAAAGTTGTTGATATGACAGTAGACGAGTTTGCCCAAGCAATTGCCAAAGCAGTAGGTGGTAGTAGCTATCAAACCGACAATTCATCTAGAAGTGCCGCCAAGGCAGACTCGGTAGCATATTTGGTCGACCAGATGAAGAATGGTTTGACAGGCATACTGGGAGAGATGAAAAACTTTGCTGGCAAAGCTATTGAGCAAACAGCAGATGTTAATGATGCAGTGGAAATGGTTGGAAATACCATGAGCAAAGTTTTACCCAAAGAGATTGGAGCAATCTTCAAATCATTGGGTGGTTTTGTTGCAGATTCAGTTAGAGATTGGCAACAGGTCAGTAGCTTAGGATTTCAAATGGGCGGTGATGCCATGGCATTCCGTCAGGCATTCTCATCAACTGGCATGAGTGTAAAGGATTGGGCTGGAATGTTAGACACCACCAAACCTGCATTTGCATTGTTGACTGGCAATCTCAGTACAGGTGCTGAAGCATTTGGCCAATTGTCTTTTGAAATACAAAACAGCACGAACAGTCAAGCATTTCAAAAACTAGGCATGCTTCCTAAAGATTTGAATGAAGCCTTGGCAGTGACCATTCAAGCACAAGGTGTCCAGCGTCTTCAAGGACAAAGTCAGCAGGACCGTATGAACGATTTCTTAGCATCAACTGTTGCTCTTTCAAAGGAGATGGATGAACAAGCAAAACTCACTGGCATGAGCAGACAAGAACAACTGAAAAATGTAAAAGCCATTCAAGAAGAAGCGCAGACTCGTGCGGCCATATTGCAATTCCGTCAAAAAAATCCCGGAGGTGAAGCAACACTGGGAGCCATCAATGCTTCTTCAGCTGGATACGGGCAAGAAATGCAAAGAGCATTGGTAATGTCGGTAGCAAGAAATGGCGCAATAACTCAACAGATGGCCAACGACATTCAACAAACATACGGAGCTGAAGTGTTGGCTCAAGTTGTAGAAATTGGTAGAATGGCCAACAGCAGTAGCAAAGAAGTTAGAGATCAAGCAGTGACAGCTTCAAAAGCTCTTCAAGGGCAAATGGGTGATGGCCTGATTAGAATGTCACAACAGCACAGTTATGGTGTTGGTCTTCAAACAAGAATGGCTCAAGAAGCATATGACAAACAGTTTAATAGAGAAACAAGCATAGCGGCATATAGAAATGCTGATCCTTCTCGTGCAAACATGCGCGATAACGAAATTGTAGCAATGATCAAAGAAGATATAGAACTGCAACAAGAAGGAAAAAGACTTAAAGACGAAGTTGATGCAAAGGGCAACCTTGTTGAAGGCGGATACAGACGCGGAGATAGAGATCCAGCGGCTCTGACCACAGAGTTAACTATGGAGATGCAAAGAAATATCACATTGTTTGGTAGTAATCTCAACAGAGCGGCGGTTACTGCAAATAGAGAATTACTGAGCAATCCTACAATAGCAGGTGCGGCCCAGGACACGTTGGATGCAAGTAGAAGAACTGGCACTACAGCAGAATCCAATATGAAACAAGCGCCAGTAACAGCTTTAACAACTGTTGCAATACAAGCAATTAAAGACCTCAATGTGGAAGCCGGAAACAGTCAGAAAAAAATATTAGCTGAGTGGAAATTAACTCTCACAAGACTTGAAGAAATGTTTGGTAAAATTACTAGAATGGCAGACGGAACTAATCCTAGTAAATCTGGCAATGGCAGTTGGTTCCAAGGCGGCCCACAATTGTCTATGTGGGCTGAAGCTGGGCAAAGAGAAGCTATTGTGAATGAAGGCGATCTAGGGCAGTTTATGATGGACAACATAGGAATGGTCAGCAATTCAGGTGTCAACAGTCCCACAATGAATTCATTATTGAGAAATATTCCAGTTCAAATCAGCAGTGTCAAGGAAGCAGTCAACGCTCAAGTTGAGCAAGCAATCAACAGTACCACAGATCAATCTGAACTAGTGTCGGCTTTGCGCGAGATAAGTACAGTGATGCAAGTAACGGCATCAACCATGAGAGAAGTTGCTAGAAACACTAAAGATACAGCCACAAACATTAAAGCCGCTGGCATTAATATTGTTTAAGGAATACATATAATATGAGTTGGAAAAAGTTTTTCACACCAGTACCTGTTGGATCACAAAGCCGTAGCCCGGTGGGTCCAAATAACACTAGTGCTGGCATGGGTCCAGCCAAAACAAACTATTCCAGCTATTTGCCGGATGTTTACAGTGGTAGTCCAAATCGTATAGATCGTTATCAGCAGTACGAAACCATGGATGCTGATCCAGAAGTCAATGCGGCATTGGATATTTTAGCAGAATTTTGCACACAAAAAAACAAAGATGGACACGGTGCGGCATTCAAAATTGAATGGCGTAGCAAAGCCACCAATGCTGAAACAAAAATTCTAACGGAATATTTGAATCAATGGGTCAAGTTACAACAGTTTGATGTGCGTATTTTCCGCATACTACGCAACACATTCAAATTTGGCGACAGCTTTTTTATTCGTGATCCAGAAACACAAAAGTGGTTTTATGTTGATCCCAGCAAAGTAGTTAAGATCATTGCCAATGAAAGCGAAGGCAAAAAGCCAGAGCAATATGTTATCCGTGATATCAATCCTAACTTTCAAAATTTAGTTGCCACACAGATTGCACCCAATGTAAAAGATGTCAATCGCGGCGGATCAAGCGCAAGTGTGGGGACAGGTGGGCTTGGCGCCCGTGGCATGACAGGTGCATATCCATCAACTAGCGGTCGTTGGGACAAACAAGAAAACGAAGTGGCAGTCAACGCTGAACATGTTATACACTTGAGCCTAAGTGAAGGCCTAGACAACAACTATCCGTTTGGCAACAGCTTGTTAGAAAACATCTTTAAGGTTTACAAGCAAAAAGAACTGCTGGAAGATGCTATTCTTATCTATCGTATACAACGTGCTCCAGAAAGACGCATCTTTCACATAGATGTAGGCAACATGCCCAGTCACTTGGCCATGGCGTTTGTGGAAAGAGTCAAAGACCAGATCCATCAACGTAGAATTCCTAGCCAAAATGGTGGCGGTCAGAACGTTATCGATTCAGCATACAATCCCCTAAGCATTAATGAAGACTATTTCTTTCCTAAATCAGCTGATGGCCGTGGTTCGGATGTCACAACACTACCAGGTGGTACCAACTTGGGTGAGATTGATGACTTAAAGTACTTTACCAACAAGTTGTTCCGTGGTTTACGCATACCAAGTAGCTATTTGCCTACTGGTGCAGACGACAGCAACAGCAGTTACAATGATGGTCGTGTGGGCACCGCATACATTCAAGAACTACGCTTTAACAAATACTGTGAACGTTTGCAAGCATTGATATCAACTTCGTTTGATATTGAATTCAAACGCTACATGCACACACGTGGTGTGAACATTGATGCTACACTGTTTGATTTGCGTTTCAACGAACCGTTAAACTTTGCAAGTAGCCGTCAGGCCGCACTGGATACTGAACGTATCAACACATTCAACACAATACAAGCAGTGCCTTACATGAGTCATCGCTTTGCTTTGAAGCGTTTCTTAGGTTTGACAGACGACGAGATTGCAGAAAACGAACGCTTGTGGGCAGAAGAACAAGGCGAAGGCAGTGCCACTGACACTGACAGTGCTGGCGAACTGCGTGGTGCTGGCTTGAGTGCAGGCGGAATTGCAGGAGATATGACTACCGTTGGTGATTTGTCCGCTCCAGAAGGTATGGAGAATCCATTAGTACCTCCTCCAACTCCGGGGGCAGAGATGCAGGCTCCGGGAATGACTCCTACAGCATAAATATTAACATGATACTACGTGAACTTTTTAACATGTCGGATGCTGGACGCAATGTCAATGACATGCGCTACAATCCATTGCGCGATCAATCAGCTATGAAGAAATCCGACACACGTAAAACAAGATTGACACTATCACAGATCAACGAACTTCGCAAAGGTAGCGAAGCACATATACTAGAACAAGAGCATGAACTAGCTTTCATCAACAAGATGTATGCTAAACCACCAATGCCAGCACCGGCATAAACGGGTTAGTACATAAAACGAGCTGTTTTTATACTATATCAGCAAGTATTTTGCTGATACGTGTAAATATCATACAGCCTTGTATTCATATTCACAGGAGACAAACATGACTGATCGTACACAATTCGAGCAAATGCTCGAGGCTTTGATTAATGAAGATAAATCAACAGCACAAGAAATATTCCACAACATCGTAGTCGCAAAATCACGCGAAATCTACGAAGAACTACTAGAAAATGACTTTGGACAACAAAGTTCAGATTCTTCAACTCCACCAACCGATATGGGAATGGATGAAGAAGACAAAAAAGAAGACGACGAAGATGACTTCAGTGCAGATGATGCAACTGATGACATGATGGGCGACGTCGATGCAGACAGCGATGAAGATGACGAACCAGAAGGTGACGTTGAAGATCGCGTACAAGATTTAGAAGATGCTTTGGAAGATCTGAAAGCAGAATTTGAACAGCTAATGGCCGGCGAAGAAGGCGGCGACATGGGCAGTGATGACATGGGCAGTGATGACATGGCTGGCGACGAGTTTGGTGGTGACGACATGGGCATGGATGACATGGGCATGGATGACACTATTGAAAAAGAAACAGCAGGTGAAGATGAAGAAGGCGGTACTGAAGTACACCACTATATCCACACTGACGAAAACAGTTTTATGGAAGACGACGAACAACTAATCCGCGAATACGTTGAGAAAGTTGGCGGATCTACATACAACACGTTTGCAAAAGGCGGCGACAACGGCGTACAAACTAAATCAGTTGTAGCTGGCAAAAACAATATGGGCGGTACAACTGCTAATATTGCACAAGGCCACAGAGAAGTTAGTGCTGATATTGGCGCAAAATCAACAGTACAAGGCAACGGAGTAATGGGCACTAAAGTAGCTCCTAATCCAGATGCCAAAGGCAACATCAATGTTCCAGGCGGTAAAGCAGGCAATGCATTTACTACTAAACAGCCAGGACACGGCGCTGAAAAAGCTGGTGCAAAAGAAACTGCTACAAACAAGCAAAGTATTTTACGTCAAGCTAAGAAATAAAAAGAGACTATTTAAAAATATGTCACTATACCTCCGAGAGAATCTCAGTTTCAACGAAGCAAAAATGGTCGTTGAGTCTGATGACAAAGACGGGAAAAATTTATACATGTCAGGGATTTGCATCCAGGGCGGTATAAAAAACGCTAACCAGCGTGTTTACCCTGTTAACGAGATTGGCAAGGCTGTCAAAACCCTTAATGATCAGATTCAAAACGGCTATTCAGTTCTCGGGGAAGTGGATCATCCAGATGATCTAAAAATAAATTTGGACCGCGTAAGTCACATGATAACAAATATGTGGATGGACGGCCCAAATGGTTATGGCAAACTTAAAATTTTGCCAACTCCTATGGGGCAACTAATTCGTACAATGCTGGAAAGCGGAGTAAAATTAGGTGTCTCCAGTAGGGGGTCCGGCAACGTCAAAGGCGACGGGTCCGGTGAAGTATCAGATTTTGAGATCATCACAGTAGATATGGTGGCTCAACCTAGTGCTCCTGGAGCATACCCCACACCAATTTATGAACACTTGATGAATAATCGAGGGGGATTAAGTGCCTTACGCATAGCGCAAGAGGTGAAAGGTGATCCTAAAGCACAGAAATATCTCAAAGAGAGCCTATTAGCAATAATTGGCAAACTCCAATAAAAGGAGAATCACATGTTGGAAGCACTTAAAAGTTTATTTGAAAACAACGTGATTTCTGAAGAGATCCAAGCTTCTCTTGAGTCTGCTTTCGAAGCTCGTTTAATCGAGACTCGCGAAGTATTAACTCAACAGTTACGCGAAGAATTTTCCCAAAAATACGAACATGACAAACAAGTTATGATTGAAGCTGTGGACACAATGATCAGCGAACAATTAGCACAGGAAATTGTCGAGTTTACTGAAGATCGTAATCAACTTGCAGAAATGAAAGTTAAATATGCTCAAAAAATGAAAGCAGACACAGCGACAATGAAGGAATTCGTTACTCGCCAGTTGGCTTCTGAAGTTTTAGAGCTACATGAAGATCAGAAAGTAATGGCTAGTAAGTTTGGACTATTAGAAACTTTCGTAGTAGAAGCATTGGCCCAAGAAATCGCAGAATTTTACAAAGACAAGCAAGACCTTGCAGAGACCAAGGTACGTTTAGTCCGTGAAGGACGTCAACAACTTGCAAAAGTTAAAGAACAGTTTGTACAACGAGCCGCACAGATGGTCGACACACTAGTAACAGAAGGTTTAACTACTGAACTTACTAGCTTGAAAGAAGACATTGAATCAGCTCGCCGCACTGACTTTGGTCGCAAGATGTTTGAGGCGTTTGCCGCAGAATATCAGACCAGTTACTTGAACGAGAAATCAGAAACTGCAAAATTGCTCAAAGTCATAGACTTGAAAACGGCAGAACTAACAGAAGCGCAAGCTCATGTTATCATGGCACAAAAAGTAATAGAAAGCAAAAAAGCAGAATCAAAGCGTTTGGGCGAAAGCATCGAACGTCAACACATCATGGCAGAATTGCTAAGTCCACTTAACGGTGAACAGAAAGTAATTATGAGTGAATTAATGGAGAGCGTGAAAACAGCAAAACTAGTTGATAGTTTTGACAAGTACTTACCAGCTGTTATAGCAGGTAAAGCTCCACAAAAACAAAAACAGGCACTAACTGAGGCAAAAGAAATCACAGGAAACAAAGTTTCCAACACCAATCGTAGCAGTGAGCTAGAAAACAATAACATTATTGATATTCGTAGACTTGCTGGACTAAAAATTTAAGGAGAATTTAAATGTCAGAACTACTAAACGGACGTTGGGCAGAAACTAAGGAAGCACTTTTAGAAGGCCTACACGGCACTAAAAAATCAGTCATGGCGGTTACACTAGAAAATACTCGTAAGTATTTGATGGAATCCCCAACAGCTGGTGCTACCTCTGCCGGTAACGTTGCCACACTAAATCGCGTAATCCTTCCAGTGATTCGCCGCGTTATGCCTACAGTCATTGCTAATGAACTAGTCGGCGTACAACCAATGACTGGTCCAGTTGGACAAATTCACACGTTGCGTGTTCGCTATGCAGACACATCAACAAACAGTGGAGTGACAGCAGGTGAAGAGGCATTGAGCCCATTCAAGATTGCAGAAGCATATTCTGGAAACGAAAGTTCAACAGCTAAAGCCGCTAGTACAGCTACTTTAGAAGGTCGTGCTGGTAACAGAATGAGCATCCAGATCTTGAAACAAACAGTTGAAGCTAAGACACGTAAGTTATCAGCTCGCTGGACGTTTGAAGCCGCTCAAGACGCACAGGCCCAACAGGGTATTGACGTTGAAGCAGAAATCATGGCCGCTTTAGCACAAGAAATTACTGCTGAAATCGACCAAGAAGTATTGGCTAGCTTGTTAACACTTGCTGGTGCAGATACTGAGACATATAACCAAGCCGCTGTATCTGGTACAGCTACATTTGTTGGTGACGAGCATGCCGCATTGGCAGTTCAGATCAACCGTGTTGCTAACTTGATCGCTCAGCGTACACGTCGTGGTGCTGGTAACTACGCCGTTGTAAGTCCATTTGCATTGACAATTCTACAATCTGCTACTACAAGCGCATTTGCTCGTACAACAGAAGGTACATTCGAAGCACCTACAAACACCAAGTTTGTTGGTACATTGAACAATGCTATGAAGATTTATGTTAACTCATACGCAAACGATTCAACAAGTATTCTTGTTGGTTACAAAGGTTCTTCAGAGTCTGATGCTCCTGCATTCTATTGCCCATACATTCCATTGATGAGCAGTGGTGTTGTATTGGATCCATCAACATTTGAACCAGTTGTATCATTCATGACACGTTACGGTTACGTAGAATTAAGCAACACTGCTTCTTCTCTAGGTAATGCCGCGGACTACTTGGGTCGTGTTGGTATCACTTCAGCTAACGTTAAATTCAGTTAATCTGAAAGAGACATTAGCGTTATAAGACTAAGGACTTCTTCGGAAGTCCTTTTTCGTTTTCAGCTAAATACATAGTAATGATCCACACAGGGTGGATTTTATGCGGATATCCAACCGCGTACAGCCTAGAACGCTGTTATTTCTTAAGGAGAAAATAAAATGGGACGTCCTTTACATAAAAAATTCTTTGGTAATACCAATACTGCTGGTGTCGGCGGCGAGGGTGTTGCAAGTGCAACAGCTCCAGCTGGCACGTTAGCATCATTAGTCAACGGTACTTACGCAATTCCAGGCGCAAGCATCACTGCACCGCAAATCCAAGGCGGCGTAAAACCAACACTAAATGTTGTGGTAACTGGCACAACAACCTACACAGTAACAGTAGTCACAGCAGGCTCAGGTTACACCGCTGCTCCTACAATTACATTTGCTGGTACCGTTGCAGGTGGCTCTGGTAGTGCTACTCCAATAGCAACATTGACAGCAACAGTTGGCGATGCCATTGTGTGTCAAGGCATCACAGCTGGTACAACAAACCGTACAACTGGTAACGACATTATCAAACAAGTGTCAAGTCGTCGTTATCAAATTCAGACTCAAGACGGTACAGCAATCTGCGCACTAAAAGCAAGTGCTCCAACAGCGGCAGGTGAGATGGCCATTGTTGCTGTTGATGCTTCCGCTGGTACATATTATGTTACTAAGTTGACTAAAAATAGAGCCACATTAATAGTTGGTACTGGCACAGTTTTTACTAGCGGTTCGTCAGTTCCTTGGACTTTTGGATCAGCAACAGCAACAGTTTGCCAAATCCCAAGTGCGTAATAACTAACAAGGGAGCGCAAGCTCCCTGTTTAGGATAACTAATGTCAAGAATAGTCAAAATAAATAACGGAGACTACAAAGTTGTTGTAGGTTCCGGTGTCACGCCCAAAAATATTGTATTAGATACCACAGGACAATCTGCAAATCCTGCCAGTTACGGTAGCGTGACTATTAAAGGAAACTTGGATGTTATTGGCACAACCACTTATGTTGAGTCAACAAACAGTTATGTTAAAGATGTAATTTTTGAATTGAATTATGATCCTAGCGATGTCAATTCAGGCATCAGCGCGGCAAATAATTATCGTTCTGGCATACAGATCAATCGCGGTGTGTTATCAGCCGCCCAATTTATTTACGATGAATCAGTTACGCATTATGATCCTGCTTTAGGAACAAGTGCTCCAGGTTCATTTGTGGCACGTACCGCAGACGGGGTATTGACCAGTGTGCAACTGGCCGCAGTTGGCACTCAAGCTGGCTTTGACATCAACTTTGACTTGAACAACACAACCAACGTTTTAAGTATTGCTCGAGGCGTTGCTACTGTGGGAAGTGTGCCTTATTATGCTCGCGTGACTCAAAACGACCATATTCCTAATAAACAATATGTCACAAATTATGTAGCGTCTGGAGCATTTTTACCAGGCGTTGCCGACGTCAATCAGATTTACTCAGGCGACACCACAGTTCGTGTGTTTGATTCAAGCGTAAGCGCAACAAGAATTGCCACTCTTACCAGTGCAAATATTTCTGGAGCCACTCCAGGAGTACTGACCTTTACTCAGTCCACAGGCGATCCAGTTCAACCAGGCATGCTGTTAAGCGGCGGCAGTGTTACTGCTGGCACATATATTGTTTCTGGTAGTGGACTCAGTTGGATTTTAAACCAAGCGGCCACAGGCAATCCAACCCAAGGTGTTTATACAGCACCGTTCAGCCCAGCAGATCCAACACCAGTAGCAGAAACCAGCCAGGTGGTGTTCACCGTAGACGGTGTCATAAGAGCCCAATTGAATGCTAACGGTTTTTACATCGATAACATAAAGATCAAAACCAATACTATTAAAAATTATGACTTGTCTAATGACTTAGTATTGGGCGCAAATAACGGTAATATACAAGTGGCCGCGGTACTAACACTCAACAACCAAACGTTACCAACTTACACAACAGGCGGTACCAAAGTATACTCGAGCATTACTCCAGGACCAGGAAAGTCAGGAATATTTTTTGTAAATAGTACAAACTATGCCGACGAGTTAGTGGCCAAGAATCGAGCATTACTTTTAAGCATGATATTTTAAGGACAGAATATGGCATTAACTTGTACATCAATCAACGCGGCAAACACAACATTGTATACCAGTAGCGGCAATACTGCTATCACCACTTTGATTGTGTCAAATGTAAACACATTTAATCCTGCGACTCCAACAGTTGGCCAAAGCAATTTGAACTTGTTCATAGTGCCAGGTGGCGGAACTCCTAATTTTTCCAACATGATTGTCAGCGCATTGCCTCTGCCAGCCGGAGAAACATTTACTTTTGATAATGAAAAAATTATTATGAGTAACAACGACACACTGGTAGCTACTAGTAGCGCGGCAACAGGAGTGGGTCCTAATGCAGTTAGTTTAACTGTATCAAGTTACAACGCAAAAACCGGCACGGGCCCGTACTTGGTTACATTTAATATCCCAACAACAGCCAGTTTAGGAACCAACGGCGGCGTTGGCTTTTATTTTAGTATTGTTGGTAATGGCAATGCATTGTATAACGGAGTTTATGTGTGTACAGCCAGTACAGCCACAACAATTCAACTGAGTTATACAGCAGACCCAGGTACATATGGTTCTGGAACAACATTTATGAACATTAGTAGTTTAGTATCTACTGTAAGCACATTGAGCGTATAATGCGATTTTTAAGAAACATAAACCTTAATCCTAAAGCACCGCACGATCAGCGGCTGGTTATTACCAAAGCCGATGAAGTGCAATTTAATACCACACGTAGCTTGCTGTTACCTAGTGGACCTGATGCTGATAGAGCAGTCAGCCCAGTTGCTGGTATGATGCGGTTAAACACAACTAGCGGACAGGTAGAAGTATATCAAAGTTCCAGCTGGCGCAGTTTACGTTTCAAAGAAAGCGGCGCAATTGCCCTACAAAGTTTAGGCGCCGGCGACGGTATCAGCACGTTATATGGCCCACTTAGCCCAGCACCTCCTAGTATACCACAAAGCGGATACACTTGGACTGGCGCAAACTTAATGGTATATGTTGAAAACGTTTTTCAATTGTTCAACACTAACTATTTAATTGCACAAAACCCAACAGTCAGTGACACTGTTAATACTTTGGCCAACATTGGCTCTACTAATATTATTTTAAACAGTGTTGCAGATATCATCGTTGGGTCTGCTGTTACAACAACAGCACCAACCACAACAGTTACAACAACAGTCAATGCGACTAGTACAACTGCAACTTATGTGAGCGGTGGTGTAGTTAGCACAACTATGGTAGTCAGTACCAAATCAGGCACATTTGTTGACGGTCAACAACTGATTAATACTACTGGGTTCAACAGCGGACAGTTTATTGTTAGTGGTTCCGCTACTACAAGTTTTGTTCTCAATGCGGTAGCAAACAGCACACCTAGCGGTACACTTACATTTGCGGCATGGGGCGGCGGCAACAACTTAATTGTTGCCAGCACCACCAGTATAGTTGCAGGAATGTTTGTAGACGGTATTGGATTTAACAGTGGTCAAACAGTGGTAAGTGCTTCAGGCAACGTGGTAGTACTCAGCGCACCACCAAATTCAACACCGACTGGTACTGTGACTTTTACAAGTAGCGCCAGCGGAACTGTGTTTGCGGCCAGTACCACAGTAACAGCAGTGAACAGTTTTACCAACACCATTACAATCAATAATGCTACCACTGGAGCAATTGCGGCAGGTAGGGGTATCACTATGACATTACCTACAGGGTATTATATTCGTTTTACAGGCCCAGCGGCCGCAACAAAACCAATCACAGTTATCTCAGGTTTTGACAGTTAAGGGGTAGCTGATGGCTCTCAATTTAACGCCGGAATATGCACAAAGTTTAGGACGCATTGGCGGACAATTACTGTCCTCCAACTTGGAATTCCAAGGCGATGACGTTCAATTTGATACTGATTTACTATACTTAGATGTTGCTAACAATCGTATTGGCATCAACAACTATGGCACAAGCCCTGAAGCTCTTTACTTAGGAACACTTGCTGGCGATCAAGCACTGGAAACTGTTAGTTTAATAGTTGACGGCGTAACTACTACCGATTCCTACTGGACTATCAGCAGTAATACTATACAATTAGCAACTGGTACGTTGTATGTTTCTCCTAACCAAGTCAGCAATCCAATAATTGCAACCAACGGTGTTGGTAGCGCAAATGTCAATATTACTGACAGATTGATTGCCACAAAGACTATAAACGAAAGTCTTTACATAACTCCAGATAACATAGGCATCGTGCAAGTTAACGGCAACATGCAAGTTAACGGAGTCAGCAGTTTGACTTATGTGACTGGTAATGTACTAGTTGACGGTAACTATATTGCAGGTAGTGTAATTAATCTAGGCGATGCCACAACCGATACAATTTCATTTACAGCAGACGGAAATTCAAATTTAATTTCCAGTACAACTAACACTTATAGTTTAGGATCTGGTAGTAAAAAGTGGAATAACATTTATGCTACAACTTTAAATGGTACCAGCGTAAACACAACTGGTGCTGTGTTGGACGGAATTACACTGGCTAATAACAGCATTTATAGCACAGTTATTTCTAACAATGTTACTATTAGTCCGTTGGGAACTGGCAATATAACTTTTAATGGTCTAGTACCGTTCACCGGAAGTAATCTAAATAATAACACAAACAGAGTTTATAATGCTCCATATTATTTGCTGTCAACTAATGACGGGTATGTAAATTTTGCTGGAACAACTGCCGCTGTTTTTCCTTTGGGAACCACAGCCCAACGTAATACTACTATCACGGGCACCACTCGTTATAACACAGACTTGGGCTTTTTAGAAATTTATAACGGAACAGCTTGGCAGAACTCCAACGGAAATATTTCACTTGCGGATGCTCAGTACATGAGTGACAGTGCCGTAATTTACGACCTTATACTAGGTTAAAAATCCCAAACCGCTAAATACTATTACTGTAAAGGTTGACCAAACTTTTACGATACTCAACAGCGAGGCCCGCTATGCAAGGTGGCCGTATCCGTGAAATTCGGTGGTAAAGGAGAGGCAGATGGCCCTTGGTCGAATTAGTGGTCCGCTCTTAAAGTCGAATCTACTTCGTAATGGTGTAGACTTGGCATTTGAGACGAATCTATTGTACTTGGATGTATCAAATCGCCGCGTTGGTATCAATACCGGTACTCCTTCACACGATTTACAAGTTAACGGAACAATCCGTAGCTCTACACTAAACGTAACCAATACCAGTACACTTGGCCTAATTGATTTTACTTCTAATAGTATTACCAGCTCAAGCAGTCAAATTAATTTAACAGCTGGCGGCTCAAACCCAGTAGTATACCAAGGCATTTTACAAGTTGGACAGTTACAATTAACTGCTAACACACTGAGCACAATTGCCACCAATCAAAATATCAGTTTGACCACGACCGGTACAGGAGCAGTGGTTATTAATAATAATTTAACTGTTACTGGAAACTTGTACACACAAGGCAACTTGACTGTTGATGGCACAGTTACTATTAAAGGCAACATCACAATTGGTGATGCCACAACCGATACAGTGGCAATCACTGCTGGAATTAGTAGTAATTTAACACCAGATATAACTGCTACATACAACTTGGGTAGTGCAAGTTTTTATTGGAATAATACTTACTCCACTTCAAGTTATTTTGACACAATCAATGTTGCTAACTTTCAAACAAATAATTTAGTTTTTAGTAGTAACACAATTACCAACACTGTAAACAATGCAGATATTCAATTTGCTACAACTGGTGTTGGCGGAATCATCATTGGTAATATCAAAGTTAATGCTAACAACATTACCAATACTGTTTCTAACGCAGTAACAACATTTAATCAAACAACTGGAACTGCTAGTTTTACTGGATCTGTAGCAAATGCCACAGCAGTAACATTTACAGGTAGTGTTACTGGATCAACACTGACAGTTACCAGCGCACCAACTGGCGCAGGGTTAGTGGTAGGACAAAGTTTAAGTGGCGGCACAATACCAGTAGGCACTTATATTGTTGCCAACTTAACTGGAACTGGTGCTGGTTCAAGCAGTACTTGGTCTATCAACAACTATTTTACTCAAGCAAGCACAACGATTACAGCACAGCTAGCAATACTTACAGTTACAGCAGTTGCATCTGGTCCAATTAATTCTGGAATGATACTAACTGGAAGCGGAGTCACTGCGGATACTGTGGTTATCAGTCAAAACACAGCAACAACTGCGGCTGTGGCAAGTCCAACATTTTCAAGCGGTGGTGCATCAAGTTCTTATACATTTGTAGTGAGTTCAGGAACTAACATTGCTAAAAATCAATTTGTAAGCGGCACAGGTATTCCAGAAAACACCTTTGTAAGCGCAGTTTCTGGAGCAACAATTACGTTGACCAAAGCATTCACTACTCAAGCAACTGGAACATATAATTTTTACACACCTGGCACACAAGGTACATACTATGTAAGTCCAGCCCAAACAGTTAGCTCAACAGCCATAACTGGCACCGTTACAGGTTATGTTTACATCGGCGGAACCAACGGCGTAGTTATTCCAGCAGGAACAACATTACAACGTCCAGGTAGTCCAACATCTGGTATGATACGTTTTAATAGTGATCCAAGTAATTTGGCCGTTGAAGTTTATACAGGCAGTCAGTGGGCAGGTGTTGCAGGTGTATCAGCAGGTATCACAATTAATCAAGCTACGGACACAGCCGCTCAATGGGCGTTAGCACTAGGATAAGACATGGCAACCACATTTAAAAACGTATTAAGTACAGCATTAGGAACTGATCCTATAATAGTTTATACCGCGGCAGGCAACGTTCGCGTAACTGTTTTGGGCATCAGCCTAGCAAATTTAACAGCAGGGTTTGTGACAGCAAGTGTTTATATTACTGATCCAGCACCAACCGGCACATTTACTGCTAATCAAAGTACAGCTACTACTCCAACTGTACTTACAAACGTAAACACATTTAATAATATTTCTGTTGGTGCCGCACTTAGCGGCACGGGCATACCAAGCAACACAGTAGTTAGCAGTTTCAATGCAGTTGCAAAAACCATCACAATGAATAATGCGGCAATACAAACGTTGACAGCTAATACTGTTACATTTGCATCAACTGTATCTGCTACCGGTTATTATATTAAGGATGTAGTTATACCCCCTAATCAAAGTTTACGGGTAATCAATGGCGGCGAACGCTTGGTACTAGGGTCGTCAAATAGTTTGGTATTGATAACAAATACTCCATCCAGTTGCGATGGTATTGTTAGTTTAGTTGAAATTGTTTAAGGAATAATATTATGAGCAATAATTATGTAGGTGCAGTATCATTAAACGATTTACTTGGCGAAGGTCAGAGTCGTTTCTTTTACGGACTCAGAAGAACAGAAGACGGTACTTTATTTTTTGCTAAAGTAGACCAGTTAACCAGCACCGATACAATCACTATCAACATTCCAGGGCCTAATGCAAATAACTTTGAAGATTTTGAATACGGTGTAGATTATTTTGATGGCCGTAGTGCGGCAGATCACAGTCGCCCATATGCAAATTTGTATTATGATCAATATCGATGGGACACAAAAAATATGTATTATTACATTAACACAGCTGGCGAACTAGTTGCCCGTGTTAATCAAGTATACGTTTACAGTTAAGGAATAAAAAATGGCAGAGTTTAAGATAAACAGATTACGTTATACTTGGTTAGGAGCATGGGTCACCGGCACCGTCTACGGCAAAGACTCAGTAGTACAGTACAATGGTAAGACATTTGCATGTTTGATTGCGCACACTGCTAATGCTAACTTTTATAACGATTTAAATTTTGTAGATGCATTGGGCGCGGCAACTCCATTCTGGCAAGTTATCGTTGACGGCAAAACATGGAAAAACACCTGGGCCACTAATAGATTTTACAGCGAAGGCAACATTGTAGCGTTTGGTGGCACACTCTATACCTGCGTGACTCCGCATACCAGTACAGCGTTTGCTTCACAATCTGCCAATTGGATACAATACTCACAATTCACAAGATGGGACGCGGCCAATTCCAAAACCAACTGGACTATCAACACAGTTTATGGCGTGAACGATGTAGTAAAATATGGCGGAATAGTGTATGTGTGTAACGCAAATCATACCAGTTCTGGAGCACTGACTGCCGGCGCCGACCCTGAAACAACATCGGGACTTGAAGCAGATCAGACCAAATGGACTGTTCTTAATAGTGGTATTGATTATCAGCCAGCTGGCTGGTCAAACGGCACACGTTATAAATTAAATGACGTTGTTAAATTTGGAGCTAACTTATGGAAGGCCAATGCTGGTCACACGTCTAGCTCTACATTTAATCCTGCTAGATGGGCCATGTGGCTTCCAGGCGAATCGTATAATCCTACCACGTGGACTTCTAGCGGCCTATATCAAATTGGTGATGTTGTAAACTACGGCGGCTACCAGTATATTAATAATACCACAAATAATACTAACAATGTTCCATCCACTGATGCAACTAACTGGACGTTGTTTACCAAAAATTATAATTTTAGAAATGATTGGATTACTACAACTGCTTATAAAGTTGGCGACACTGTTAGAAGAAACGGTAGACTATATACTGCCATATCGGACGTTAGCGCAGGTGTTGACCCAAGTAATAGCTTGTTATATAAAACATACACTGCGTCAGGCAGTAGTGGAACAACATTGAAAGTAAATTCAACAACTAGTATTGTTGTTGGAATGATAGTGATAGGAGCAGGATTTTCATTAGGTCAATCAGTGCTTTCTGTTAGTGATGCATCCACAGTGATACTTGGCTATGGGCCTGACAGCACTCCAGCTAACGGCCAGACACTGACATTTGTTGGAGTTAGTACCGGCTGGGCGTTAGTAAATACTGGAAATTATTATATAGGCCCATGGGCAACAACTCCGTCAAGTTATACTATTGGAGATTTGGTAGTTTGGAAAGATGCCACATACATGTGTATTCAAACACATGCAAATACCAGTACGCTAAACACTGTGCGTCCTGATTTAGACACAACTAGATCGTACTGGTCGCTGTTTATTAACCATGATAAAAACAACAGCTTAACAAGTTTAGGAGACATTGAAGCATACAGTGTTGGCCAACCAACAGCTATTCCTATTGGAACAGAATCTTATTCTTTGAGAGCTACTACAAACACTGGTACTCAATTAACAACTCCTACATGGGCACATTTGCACGGAATTAATAATATATATTATGTTGCTCCTACAGGAACTGATAGCCTAACAAGCGGCTGGGGCGAAACTTGGGACAAGCCTTTTAAAACTATTGCGTTTGCTTGCAACTATGCCAACGCCGGAAAACTAAATCCAAATGCCAAAACAAATTTAGCCAATGCTAAAAATTGGATGGTTACAGAAATGTACTATTGGATGTTGTATCAAAAACAACAATCAATATCACCATTCACTCCAAGTTCCGTGTTTGATGCAACTAAAACTTTTAGAGATGCACAGTATGTAATCGATGCATTGGGTTATGACATATCTCGAGGCGGCAACAGTCAAACAGTGGCAAATGCACTAGCGTATTTTGCACAAGAAAATGCAAATACATTTATCAATACATCTACCGCCGCACAAATGCCTTATATTATTGCAGGCCTAAACAAGTTGTTGGAATTGATAGCTAGTGGTATCAGCGGTAATGCTCCTGCTCAGAGTTATCAAACTTTGATTGGTGCAACTTCATTTACCGGAAGTATCAGCGGCACTACATTAACAGTTACCAGCTCGCCAACCAATGCTGGAATTTTAATAGGACAAGTTATTAGCGGTGGCTCAATACCAGCTGGAACATACATTGTGAATAAAATATCAGGTACTGGAACTAGCCCAACTAGTTCGTGGACTGTTAGCAAAACAATTACGCAATCCAGTATCACAATTACCAGTGTTCCAGTAACACAACCCACTGCTCTGGGAGCAGAATTTAATGCACTGACTGAAATTACAAGTTTGTTTAATTTGATTATCACAGCATTGACAACTCAAAGCACAACAGCATTACCGACTCCTAATTCTGGAGTAACTGCCACTGTGTTTGTTAAGACTGGAACATACGACGAAAGTCTTCCTATTATTATTGGAGAGAATGTTGCAGTGTGTGGAGACGAATTGCGCGGCACAGTGGTGCAACCAGCAGTACGGATCGTCCAAAAAATTACCGCGGCATCAAACACATTTAACACATTAATAACTTCAGATACTTCTAAGTTAGCAGGCTCAATGCCAATACAACTGGTAACAACGTTTGCTGGTCTAATCGCAGGCACAACATACTACGTTATTGGTAGCAGTATTACCCCAACACAATTCAGCGTTAGTACTGTTCCGGGAAGTTCTACACCAGTTACATTGACACTGGTTACTAATGGATCTGTTACAATGTATGCTGGTGATTGTTTAAAAGACATGTTCCGTCTGCGTAATGGCAGTGGCTTAAGAAATATGACTTTGAATGGCTTACTGGGAATTATAGGACCGCTCAACGGATACCTTACACAACGTCCAACAGGTCCATCATATACCAGTTTAGACCCAGGTACCGGACCAACAGACACCACTGCTTGGATTTTTAGACGTAGCCCGTATGTACAAAACGTAACCACCTTTGGCGAAGGATGTGTTGGTTTAAAAATTGACGGAACACTACACAATGGTGGAAATAAATCTATAGTATGTAACGATTATACCCAGGTTATTAGTAACGGAATCGGCATTTGGGTGACTGGGCCCAGTTCAGTTTGTGAAGCAGTTTCAGTATTCTCTTACTTTGGCTATGCAGGTTATTTTGCAGAAGACGGTGGCAGACTTCGTGCTACCAACGGCAACACTTCGTATGGTAGCTATGGTGTTATTGCGGAAGGATACGACAATACGGAGATTCCTATTACTGGAATTGTGTTCAATCAGTCAAGCCAAGTTCAAGCCACAGTTCAAAGTAGCTTTGGTTCATCTGCCCAGCTAATTCGTACATCTTTTTCAAATGCAGGCGCGGCCTACAATACAACAACTACTAACCTGCTTATTTCCAGTAATAATTTTGAAACAAACTGGACAAACAACAATGTTGTGCTATCAAAAAATACAGTAGCACCAACAGGAAATGTAGAAGCATGGGCATTTACAGCATCGGGTACAAATGCATCCATTACTCAAGGGTTTGGTGTTTCGCCCGCAGGTGCATTATATTCTGCATTGTCAGGCATTGGCGGCTCAGGCTCTAGTGCAACATTTGATGTGAGAGTCACAGGAACTGCTTATGTTGTAACAACAAATTTTGGCGGATCTGGTTATATTGTTGGAGATCAAATTATCATCTCTGGAGGTTTACTTGGCGGTGTAAACATTGTTAACGATTGTACATTGACTGTGTTTTCATTATCGGGCACTGCAATTTTAACAGTTACATCTAGCGGAACTGTGCCACTGGGTAGTGCAAAAAGTTACACAACTAGTGTTTATGTCAAACGAGGCACTGCCTCTACGGTGGCTCTGGGCGCAAGCTGGACTGGAGATACCAGTATATCCAACGGAATAATTTTTAACTTTGACTCGAGCGCAATAACTCCGTTCAACGATAGTATAATGCCATCACCTACACAGTATGGAGCACTGTCATTGCCCGACGGTTGGTATAGATTATGGTTTGCATCGTATGACTCTACGGGATTAAACAATGCCATATACGCATCGATTATTCCAGTTGGTCCTGCAAGTATTACCGGCCAGTATAATCTTTTCTATGGCGCACAGTTAGAAAATTCATCAGTATCTGGATATCCATCCTTTTACTTACAAAATGACGGTGCAACTAGATACACAGCATACGCTAATTACAACATTGTTGGATCTGGTACTGGGGTAATCGCAGTGGGAGATGAAATTCGATCCAGCGCCGTGTTTGAAACACGAATCACTACTGACAGTGCTGGCATCACAGGCGGCGCTGGATATTTGACAGCCAGCAACAACACCCAAAGCGGTACCACACAATATGTACAGTTGGCCCAATCAGATGTAAACACAGCTCAAAATTATATTGGCATGCGTCTGTTTATTAATAGCGGAACTGGCGCGGGCCAGTATGGTTATGTTTCATCATACGATTCAGGTACTAAGATTGCATATATATTGAAAGAATCGTTTGATACATTGCAAATAATTTCGTCCAGCTCAGCAGATAACACAATGTTATTGGGATCAGCATTTGATACCAGTACCGTATACTCTGGACAGCCTGTTCAGTTTATTCCTACCTATTACAACACATCAGTAGCCACAATTGGAATTAGCAGTGTGAGTGTGACTGCGGCAATAGGTGGAACTACAAATACATTAACTGTTACCAGTACTGCACAATTACGTGCAAATATGCCTATAACTTTCAGCGGCGGACTCAGTGTGTTTAGTAATGTGTTAGCTGGATTCACATACTATATAAACGAAATTGTCAATGGCACAACTATTAAAATTTCAGACTCACTGTTTGGAGTCGATTGGCCGCTGTCAACTGCTACTGGAAATATGACATTGAATTATCCGTCGTATACAAATTACTTACAAGCAGTTACTCAAAACATGGTTGTTAATTATCCTATTCAGTTTACTGGAACTAGTGTGGGCGGACTAACCGTTGGAAATACTTACTATATCAACGATGTAGTTGACGGCAGTAATTTTACAATTTCAGGTTCGTTAGTAACAGTTTCTCCCACAGCATCCAACTCGGTAACTAGTAATACATACACGGTTACCAGCACGTCTGTGTTGTCAGTGTTGAATCCAATTTTATTCACAGCTGGTGCAGGAACACTGTTTGGCGGTGTTGTTGAAGGTACGAAATATTATATTAGTAAAATCAACAGCCCTACAGAATTTAGTATTTCGACCACTTTAAATACAGTTACAGTTAGTGCAACTTCTGGCACAGGAAACAACTTAATTACTTGTTCATCCACTACTGGATTTATTTCAAACAATCCAATCAGATTTGTTGGACTGACATTTGGTAACTTGGTTGCAGAACAGATATATTATGTGTCAGCCATTAGCGGAGACGGAGTTTCATTCTCAGTCAGTAACTTGCCAGGACAATCAGCTGTGAACTTAACAGCCGGAACTGGTATTTGTTATGCTAAAACATGTCCAGTGGCATTTCCGTTGGCAGCCGCTAGCGGAACTATGACTGGTACTAGTACGTCTAATAAAACACTATTAACCTACGGATACTCCACAATTAACGCTACGTTTTCAACACAATTATTTGGTAACGTGGTATTAGGCACGACTTACTATGTTAACACTATTGACTCGCTAACTAAAAAAATAACCGTTTCATCATCACTTGGTAATGTTGGAGTTAGTTCAGTCACATTGTTGACCAAAACAGGGTCTATGAATTTGGCCGCGGTTGGTTGGGATCATGTGAATCCTGGAACTCCGACCAGTAATACACTAGATTCATCAAGCGTATATTTTATCGAACCTAGAACAGTATATCAAGAACCAACATTCACACAAACTGCAATGGCCGCACCTATATCAGCAGGAGCCAATGCATGGAGCTCAATGGCATACGGTGACGGATACTGGATTGCTTTCCCCAACGGAGGATCTACCGCAACAGGATCTAGTGACGGATCATCATGGGTCAGTATTCCACTACCATCATCAGCAACCTGGAGTGGCATAGCATATGGTAACGGATATTGGATTGGTATAGCATCGGCTAGCGGTAATGTTATTCGATCTGTGTCTAACGGCCAAGGATGGAGAACCACATCAGTGGGAACTGTGGCAAACTGGAATAACATCAGTTACGGCAACGGCATATTTGTTATGATTACTTCTGACAGCACTGCCACAGCATACTCAACCAACTTTGGTGCAACATGGTCAGCTGGAGTAATTCCAGCTGGAACTTACACATCAATGACATACGGAACTGGTCGATTTGTAGCAGTGGGATTAGGAACCACTGCCGCATTCAGCACAGACGGTATCTCTTGGACAGCCAGCACCTTGCCAGCTTCGACCACATGGTCCAGTATTACCTACGGCAACGGATTGTTTGTAGCAGTTTCCAGTACGTTGGCTGTTACTGCTTACAGTGTAAACGGTTCTGTTTGGTACGGATCAAACTTAACTATTGCGGCCAACTTTGTTAAGTATGGTCAGGGTGTATTTTTAGCAGTAACTACTGGAAATAATATTGCGTATGTAAGTGAAGACGGTGCCAGTTGGAAAGTTAAATCAGTAAGTTCAAGCAACTACAGCACACTGGGATTTGGATTTACAGCATCAAATGCCGCTGGAAAATTTTTAGCGTTTCACGGCGCTTCTGCCGGAAGCGTAATAGTTGCTGGTACAAAAACAAAAGGCAGAGCAAATGTGGTATCCGGGGTCATTACAGCTATTAACGAATTTGAACCAGGATCAGGATACTCACTGGGAGTAGCCGGCGTATCATTCATAGATCCAAATGTAACAACATTGGCTTCGGTATCTTCTCGAGTTGCTAATGGTGCATTATCAAGCCCTACATTTGTTAACAGAGGATCAGGATACAACACTAATTCAACAGTTGTTACAATATCTGGAAATGGATATTCTGATGCCTTTCAAACTGGATTAAGCATTATTTTAAATAACTTAACACGTTTGCCACAACCTGGTGATAATTTACAAATTACTGGAGTGAGTCAAAACTATAAAATAACAAGTGCCACAGTTGCATTTGGAACAGTTGTTCCAAATATCGAAGCAAATGTTCAAATATCTCCAGCAATGACCACAGCATTTAGTCCAGCAAACGGCACAACAGTCAGTATTAGACAAAAATACAGTCAAGCTCGTTTGACGGGACATGACTTCTTAAATATTGGTTACGGCACTCAAACCCAATCAAATTATCCTGGAGAGCCAACAGAAACAGCATTACAACAACAAAATCAAGTTGCAGAAACAAACTTTGGTCGTGTGTTCTTTACTTCAACTGACCAAGACGGAAACTTTAAAGTTGGTAACTTGTTTGGGGTACAACAATCTACAGGTATTGTTACGTTAAGCGCAACTCAATTTGGATTAACAGGATTGAATACGTTGAGTTTGGGCGGAATAGCGGTGGGCGGATCAAGTGTTATTGTTACTCAGTTCAGTACTGATAGTACTTTTGTAGCAAACAGTGACACCATTATACCAACACAAAAAGCTATTAAATCTTACCTAACTGGCAGATTGAGTCAAGGCGGTTCCAACACATTTACTGGGCAATTGACAGCAGGGACTGTGTTGATAGGCGGTCCAGCTAAAATAGGATCTACAATTCCAAACGGTGTTGCTGGTTCAGTAGTTGTGATGAAGAATAAAGTGTATTTTCCTGCTGTTAGTGGTGCTAACCCGATAGACGGAAATATAGCGGCATTAGACTTTTTCATTAGAAGAAGAAAATAATTTGTTAAAGAACAAAAATTGCGTTAAGATAAATACTATCAGAGGAACAATAAAATGGCAGAATTCAAACTAGGTAGAATTAAATTTGTATACCAAGGCGCTTGGGCAACTGGGACTGCTTATGCAGTTGATGACGTTGTTACCGTGGGCGGTAAAACTTATATTTGTGTGATCAGTCACACATCAGCAGGATTATTTGGAACAGATTTAAATTTCAACCCAACAAAATGGAACGTGGTATCTGACGGTTCTAAATGGTTAGGCAATTGGACAAACAATACCTATTATAACATTGGCGATCAGGTCCAATACGGCGGAATTGTGTATCAAGCCAACACTGCTCACACAAGTATTGCAACAAGCGCACCGCTCACAGTTACAGGAGCTACCGGTACAGGAGCCACTGTAACAATAACATTTACTACCCAAGCAGTTGCTCCATTTTTAATTGGCTCTACTGTTACAGTAGCGGGAATTACAACCACAGCTAGCGGTTACAATCAAGCTGGTGCAACTGTAACAGCATGTACAACAACAAGTGTAAGTTACACCAATGCTACCAGTGCAACATACACCACAGGTGGTACAATTGTAGGCACAATACAAACAGCATTGGAAGCTGACCAATCTAAGTGGGATGCATTTGCATCTAACTTTTTCTGGGGTGGATCTTGGACAATTAACACACGTTACAAAGTAAGAGACTTGGTAACATACGGTGGTATTACCTACGTGTGTAACACTGCTCACGTTAGTGCAAACACATCTGCATTGGGTTTAGAAAACGACACTGCCAAATGGGATTCGTTTAACTCTGGCATTGTTTACCTAGGCGCCTGGAGTGGCAGTTCTTATCGTTACAAATTAAATGATGTTGTCAAGTACGGTGCTGATTTATGGATTTGTACCACACAGCACACCAGCTCAGCCGGCTTTGATAATACTAAATGGGGAATTTTTGTTAACGGTTTTCAATTTGAAAGCAGTTGGTCCGGCGGATCAACATACCAAATTGGTGACATTGTTACCTACGGCGGCTATGCTTATATTTGTAAACAAAACCATGCAACCACACAAACGCCAAGCGCAACTAGTTCTGCGTTCTGGGATGTGTATACTACAGGATTTAGTTTCCAGGGTGACTGGTCAAGTTCTGGCAACTATTATGTAGGTAGTGTGGTTCGTCTAGGCGGATATACTTATGTTGCCATTGCTGATAACACCACAAGAACTCCAACAATTAACAGCACTGTTGTTTCAACAAATTTTGTTAACGTTGATTCAGTAACAGGATTAATTGATAGTTTACCTATCACTGTTGCCACAACTGTGGGCGGGTTATCAAACACCAGTACGTATTATGTTATTGGAGCCACCGTTGCTACAACAACAGCAACACTAAACAGTGCAAGTATTAGTAATGGAAGCGGCGGCGCAGGAACAGTATTGGCCATTGGTTCAGTTGGTGCAGGCACTGTAGCTGTTGGCATGTATATTACTGGCGCAGGCGTAACTGCTGGAACTTATATTGTTTCAGGTAGCGCATTATCATGGGTTGTCAGTGCTAGTCAACTTGTGGCCGGCCCAATAACACTCACTGCTACATTGAATCAATTTAAAGTCAGTGCAACACCAGGCTCAGCAACCGCAGTGACATTATCTACAACTTCAGGACAGTCGGTGGTAGCAACTACTAATCCAACTCCACCGTTTGCAACATATTGGTCAAGATTAAATCCAGGTATTCGTTACAACTCAACAGCTGGAACATACACCGCAGTGTCTGCATCCAATGTACTAAGTTCTGGGGTCAGTGCAACATTCAACGTGACACGTAACAATTCTGAATATGCAGTCACAGTCAATGCAGGCGGCACTGGCTATGCAAGTACAGACACATTAAAGATTTTAGGTACTAGTGTTGGCGGTATTAGCCCAGCTAACGATATTTTTATCACTGTCAATACAGTCAGCGGCGGCGTAATCCAAGCCGCAGGTATTTCAACAACTGGTAATGCTGTTACTTGGACCACTGGCACAGCATACGTGTTGGGCGATGCTGTGTATTTTGGAGCAAACAGTTACATTTGCGTAAGCGCACACATTGGTGCTACCGGCAATCGTCCAGACAACGACACCACAGGAACATACTGGAATTTATTATCAGCGGGTACCAACAGTGCTGTGTTAACCACCCAAGGCGACACATACTATTACGGTTCAACCGGAGCACAACGTCTGCCTATCGGCACTGACGGACAAATTCTACGTGTTACCAACGGATTACCAGCATGGAGCTACTATGGTATTTTAAATAATATTGTGTATGTTGCACCTAGCGGAACAGACTCAATCGGTGCAGGCCAAGGATTAACATTAGACAAGCCATGGAAGACTGTTCGATTTGCGGCAAAACAGATTGAAGATGGCTATTTGAATACAAATGCAAGAGATTTGTTGGCAAAGAACAAACAATTTATTCTTAAAGAAGTTTCTAATTATGTAAGTTACATATATCAAGTAAGTGTAACAGGCACAGCAACTGGCGAATTTACAACAGCCAGTACTTCTGGATTGCGTGTTGGAATGCCAATTACGTTTACAGCACAAACTGGAAGTTTGACTATCGGTGGAGCATCTTTTGTATCCACAACTGTGTATTATATTCAAAGCATCACAACCAATGCAAGTTTCACAGTAGCTACCAGTTTTGGCGGCAACGCATCAACAGCGGCAGGCACAGGCACAGCCACTGCCAAGTATTACACAAGCCTTTTTTCAGAAATTGAACGTGATGCTGGATACATATTTGAAGGTGTAGTATTTGATTTAAGCCATGGCGGCACTTCTAAATCTGTAATAAATGCCAAGGCATATTTAAATACCAGCGGATCTGGATATATCAATGCTGGCGCACAATCACAAGCCGCAGTATTTGTTGGCGCTGATACATACATGTCTACTTTGATTGGCAATGTGCTAGCCAATACAGCACCAACAGTCAACTATCAGTCATTAAACAGTGTGGCCACACCAGCAACACAGATTTTTGACACCACACTGGTTGCGGAATCTGGTTCCACTGCCACAGCACAAAATTTAGTCGCTATCGTTACCAGTGCCATAACTGCTGGCGTATCAACAAATATTCCTGTGCCACAACAGCCACAAACCAGCGTCAGTGTTAAAACTGGTACATTCAACGAAGTATTACCGATTATAATTCCATCATATACTGCAATTGTTGGCGACGAATTACGCAGTACTGTGATTCAACCACAGCCAGCAATAGCTAATCTAGTTAATGACAAACCAAAATCTGTTGCGGCACTAGGAAGAGTCAAAGCACTGGTAAGTAGTTTGGTAGCTAACACTCCGATTACTGGTTCAGCTGGAAACAAACAAGTGCTTGCTACCACTGGTGCAAGCAGTTCAGCTGGTACTAGCACCGTTACATTTGCGCTACAAACAACAGTTCCATTTGTGCCAGGACAAAAAATTACAATTAGCGGAGTTACTCCAAGCGGATTTAACGGTTCTAAAACAGTAACAGCATGTACACTAAACAGTGTATCATTTAGTGGGTCTACAGCCGGCCCACAAACAGTAGCAGGCATCGCATCTAGCCAAGACACTAGTATTACCGCCGGCAATACAGGCAGTGCAATTGCAGTGGCCAGTGTTGTGGCCAATACTGATGCAATGCGTGACACACTATTAAATGGTACTGCACAAATTTTAGCATACAGCTTTACAAATCCTACCGGATATAACACAAGTTATTTGGCAGGCTATGGCGACGGCAAAACACAAATTGTACAAAATTATCAATTTATTAAAGATGAAATTTCAGCGTTCTTAAATACAAACTACAACGCAGTTTGGACAGCACTAGGTGGAGGCGGTCAAGCATTATGTCAACGTGATGTTGGATATATGTTAGATGCACTACAGTACGATATGACATATGGTGGTAATACACAAAGTCAAATCGCTGGCAGTACATATTATTCTAACTACGCACTAACTATTGCGGCAGTAGAAAAAGTAGCTACTGTTGCGGCTTATCAACGTTTACAACAAGTGGTACAACAAATTGTGCTTAAAACATCTGTGGCTGTTAGTGCCGGCAATGCCACTTCGCAAGTTGTAAGCGGCACAGCTGGTTCAGCAAGTGCGGCTACTTTTGCGGCACAGCGTATTGGTGATACAATTTACTGGATTAATAATACTGCACCGGATACAGGAACATTTAGCACAACTGGTTCTATTTCAACAACTGCTGGTGGAACACTGACTGTGACAGCAGTTGGCTCTGGTGTTGTTGTTCCTGGAGCACTGGTAACTGGTGCTGGTGTTGGTATAGGCACTTACATCACTGCACAAAATGGCGGTGTCAGCACAGTGGCATCTGCCACATATTCAAGTGGTGGTGCACCAACAAGTCAAACTTTTGTAGTTGGCACAGCCACAAACGTTGCGGCAGGTCAACTGGTTGTTGGTACAGGCGTCCCAGCTGGTTCTTATGTAATTTCATCATATGTTAGCGGCACAACAATCACACTAGTTAATTACTGGGGAGCTCCGGCATTCCTAATATCACAAGCCAGTGGCACTTACAGTTTCTATGCACCAGGTGCTACAGGAACTTATCTGGTAAACGTAAGCCAAACTGTAAGCTCAACCACAATTACTGGCTTTGATCAAATTACTCCAGTAACTAGTGGAGCAGTTGGACTAGCAAGCGCGGCATTACAAGCATCTTACAATGCTGTTGTTGCAAGAAAAACAGAAATTCAAGCTGACACAGTAAGTTGGGTTGCTAGATTTTATCAGTCAATGTTCTATAACACTGCAACATGCTATCGTGATGCTGGACTTATTGTTGATGCACTGGCATATGACGCGGCTCTTGGATCTAATTTCAATAGTATTATTGCGGCACGTTCATATTTTAGAGCAATCAGTTCCGCACAAGTGGTTATCAACAGTCAGTTGGCCGCAGAAGTTGGATCAATTGGATTCGTTGCATACAAAGTTGGAATGATTGCAGGCGCAGGCTCGGTAATTCAAATTAATACCTTGATTGATGATGCAATAGCATACATCAATGGCGGCTCAGTGCCACGTTTCTTCACATGGCCAGATTACACTGGTATAAGTGCAGACCGCGCGGCCGCGGCAAAGGTTATTTGGAGAAACAAAGCATTTATCCAAGCTGAAATTTCATCATTCTTAAGTACAAACTACAGCAGTGTTTGGACAAGTATTGTTCAGGCAACATGCACACGTGACGTTGGATATATTGTTGATGCTATTCGTTATGATTTAACATACGGCGGCAACTATGCTAGCAAGCAAGCTGGTATTGCATACTACTCACGTTTAAATGGTAGTTTACAAATTGGCGCATATGAAAAAGTTGCTACATTAGACGCATACACACTGTTAGGAACATTAGTTTCAGCAATTGCGCAGAATGGTGCTTATACTCCGTTGCAAGGAACTGTAAGTCGTGTAACAGCATCAGCATATGGTACAGGAACTGAAGGTACAGCGGCGGCCGCACTAGTTACTATTGTTTATAATTACATAGACACTGGCCTAACTACTGGCGCACCAAAAATTACAATTACAACAATTGCAGGTACTACTACATTTACCAGCGGCACACACGGGTTGGCAGTAGGTGATGAAGTTATTCCTCAATCAACTGCCAACGGACTAGTAGCTGGAACAATCTATTATGTTGCGTCAATTCCATTGGCAACAACATTTACATTAGCCGCAACATGGGGCGGCGCGGCTATAACAACATTTACCAATGGCACAGGTTTAAGTATTGTTGCAGAGAAAACAAATAATGCAACTACCACATGGGTAGCAAGCAATCTTACAACTTCTTACACTGCATTGTCTGCGGCCAAAGCAACACTACAAGCATCAGTAATTAGTTATATCACAACCAACTTCCCAACACTGTCTTATAACTCAGCCACATGCGCACGTGACGTTGGTTACTTGATTGACGCAGTTGGTTACGATTTCATGGTTGGCAGTAATTTCAAAACAGTCAAAGCCGCAATGAGTTATTATCGATCACAATCAGCATTGGTAATTGCTTCACAAAAATCTGCGACAATTTCAGCTTTCCAATACTTGCAAACTCAATTACGAATCACATTGAGCACAGATGCCACAGCATTGGCCAGCATGAATGCCAACATGACAACGTATTTGGCTATTTTAAACAACGGCATTGGCGACACGCCCGAAGTACATGGAACCATAACATACAACAATGTACAGGAAATACAACAAGGCGCCGAAATTCTACGTGCCAATAGAAAATTCTTAGCATATGAAGCCAGTGCATTTATTGATGCCAGTTACGGCGGAGCAGTAACAGCAACATCCAGCACTGGTAACACTATTACATTCAGTGCCAATCATAATTTAACAATTGGCGATCCTGTGCAATTTACCGCAGTAACAACAAAAGTCACTTCAGCAACAACTATAACATCAGGCGGCGTATTGACTGTGACAGCTGGTGGTACAAGCGGAATGGTAACAGGCATGCCAGTATCATTGACAGGAACAACATTTGGCGGAGTATCTAATACTTCAACATATTATATTATCAACGTTAATGCTGGATCAAATCAAATTACACTGAGTGCTTCTTACAACGGCAGTGCAATTTCCGTTTCAGGCGGTTCAGGAACAATGACAGTAACAGCAGGCGGCATGATTGGCGGACTTGCACTCAACACAGCATACTATGTGTTAACAGTGCCAAGTACAACAACTATCACTGTGTCTGCAACTCAAATCAACGCTGTTGCAATAACACTGACTAGTGGCAACGGTGCGTTGACCATGAATTATTATTACTTGCTTGAAAACTGTTTGAGAGATACACGAGCATACATTGATGCAATGGTGTATGATTTACAATACACTGGCAATTATCAAACATTGAGAGCGTCTGAATTATATGTGAACGCAGTACGCGGTTCACAAACAACAGATATGTTCCGTGTTCGTAATGGAACAGGGTTACGTAATTGCACACTAAATGGATTGACTGGAATTTTAACAGTTCCAAACATTTACGGCACAAGTCGCCCAACAGCAGGAGCATTCGTTGCTCTTGATCCGGGCTTTGGCCCCAACGATACCAACGTATGGGTAAGCACACGTTCGCACTACTCACAAAACGTTACCATGTTTGGAACAGCTTGCTCGGGCGCCAAGATTGATGCGGCCCTACATAGTGGCGGCAACAAATCCATGGTCAAGAACGACTTTACAACAATTATCAGCGATGGTATTGGAGTATGGTGTACAGGTTCTGGTTCATTGACTGAATTAGTTTCAGTGTTCAACTACTATGGCTATGCTGGATACTTGGCAGAACTGGGCGGCCGTATGCGAGCTACTAACGGCAACAGTTCATATGGTACATATGGTGTTATTGCTGAAGGTGTGGATACATACGAAACACCAATCTTGGCCAACTTAAATAATCGTTCTGCACAAGCGTTAATAAGTAACGTGGTTACTGATGCTGTAAATCTAATATACAGACTTGAGTTTAGTAATGCTGGTAGCAATTACACCAATACTATACCTACTATCAGCAGTTCGGGCTATGGTATTACTACAGTAGCGGACGAGTTCCGTGATGCCGCAGTATTTGAAACTCGTATTATTGATTTGAACGACACAAACGGCTTTGGCGGTACAAAATATGTCACAGCGGCAAACACTGCACAGTTAAGTAGCGTTGGTAACATAGTTTTAGCCGCTACTGACACTGCATTGAGTACAGCATACACTGGTATGCGTATACAAATCACAGCAGGTTCAGGAGTAGGTCAGTTTGCCAACATCTTAAGTTTTGAAAACGGCGGCAAAGTAGCCAAGATAATCAAAGATAGTTTTGCTATATTGACTATTACTGCAACTACAAACGGCACACCAAGTACTGTTACTGTGGCAAGTACAGCAACATTATTTGCCACAATGCCATTCTACACAGCCAGTACAGTTGGTGGTTTAACCGTGGGTACTTTATACTTTGTGCAAGCTATTTCTTCAGCAACCACATTTACTGTGTCTGCTACCAGCGGCGGCACGGCATTGACCACTGCAATAACAACAACCACAAGTACAGCGGCTTCTATGACTGGATCCAGTATTGCGGCAGAAACTTTAACTGTTGGTACACTGGCATCTGGAGTCATTTATGTTGGTATGACACTGACTGGTACCGGAGTATCAGCAAACACATATATTGTTGCTAACATTTCAGGCAGTGGAACTGGCTCAACATGGACTGTGAACAATACACAAACTGTAAACAGTACAACAATTACAGGCCAAATTGGCATGCCATTATATGCGGCAGGATGGGATCATGTGGTAGCAGGTTGGCCAATCAACAACGTGCCAGATTTAACCAGCACATATATTCTTGAACCACGTATCAACTACACTGAGCCAGGTTACACTGCCACTGCTAGAGCATTGATCGGTACTGGCACTTGGGAAGCAGTTGCATACGGTGCAAATCGTTATGTGGCAGTGGCCAGCGGCGCTACCACAAGTAATTATTCAACTGATGGCAGAACATGGTTAGCTGGAGGTGCATTGCCTTCAAGTTCAACATGGCAAGATATTGTTTATTCAGGCGGACAAGGCTCAGTTGCTACTGCCACACTTGGCGGATTTGGCGGCCAGGGCGCGGTGCTGACAGCAATACTGGGCACTGGAGACTTGGCAGGGCAAGTTGTTGGTATAACAATCAACACCGGCGGTACTGGATACACAACACCTCCAACTATTGTGTTTACAGCAGTTAGCGGTGGTTCTGGCGCTGTTGCAGTTGCCACTGTGTTGAACGGTGCAATTGCTTCGTTGACTATTACAATTCCGGGTTCAGGTTATAACAGTGGTGTAACTATATCTGTAGTAACTGATAGAGTAACTGGTATTACTATGAATGCATGGGGCAAGAATTACTTCAGTACACCTGCTGTGGCATTTAGTACACCTGCTGGAATTTCAGCAACAGTATGGAGTTCAGGCGGTACAGCAACTCTAAGCTCATATTATTCGTTTGTTAACGGTAGCACAACCAACTACTATCTATGTACAATTGCTGGAACATTTACATCCAGCGGCCCGATTCACACAAGCGGTACTACAACCAACGGTACAGCAACATTACAATACTTTGGTACTCAAGCTTCTGGCACAGCATTGTTGACCAATGCAGGAGTAAGCAGTATTACAATTGTCAATTCGGGCATTGGATACAACAGTATTCCAACCGTAACAATCACAGACAGTGCTTCACGATTTGTGGCAATTGCTACCGGTTCTAACGCAATTGCGTACAATGCACCAACAACTATTACCAGTGCGTGGAGTGGTAGTGGTGTAAGCAGTGGAAAAACTGATTTGTTGTCAATTGCATATGGCGCAGGATTGTTTATTGCGGTAGGCGGAACAACAAATACATCAAGTGTTGTTAGCACTACCGATCCTATATCTACTGGCAACTGGATTGATCGTTCAGCCGCAACCAACGTTGCTACTGCTACTGGATTCTACACCAGCATTGCATACGGTAGTGGAGTATTCCTTGCTGTTAACGGTAGTGGCGGCAATAAAACAATTACTTGCGCAGGTAATCCTGCAACATGGGTAATAGGCGGAAACTTACCAGCAAGCACCAACTGGACTAGCGTTGCGTATGGTAACAATCGATTCGTTGCACTAGCAGTTAACGGTGCAGTGGCATACACAGTGAACAACGGTACTACATGGTTTGCATGTCCAAATTCAACTGGCACAACTACCAGTATTTTAAGCTCAAGCTATACTTGGAGTAAGATATCTTACGGACAAGGTGTGTTTATGGCAATTGCCAAAGGTACTACTGTTTGTGCTACCAGCCCAGATGGTATCAACTGGACAGTACGAGCATTGCCAAGTTCAAGTAACTGGCAAGGTTTAGCATTTGGAAATCCAAGTGGCAACCCATTATGGGTAGCAGTAAGCGACACAAGTGGTACAGTAGCGGCCAGTATCCGTACTGGTGCGCAAACATTGGGACGTATAAAAGTTGCAAGCAATTCTGTCAACGAAGTACGTATAGCTGAACCGGGTAGCGGATATCCAAAAGGAACTGTGACAGGTGCAACGGGCGGTGCAACCGATGCAATATTAACTGGAGACACCACCAACTTGGCCAGTAACCAACCAGTAGAATTTACAGGTTGCTCAACAGCAGGTCTATTAGACAATGTAACTTACTATGTGATCAGTGCAACAATTGTTGCCAACACAAGTTTCAAAGTCAGTGCTACATCAGGCAGTTCAACACCAGTTAACTTGACCACAGCAAGCGGATTATCTGGCATGTATCGTGCAGGTCCGATTGTTACTCAAACTGATCCAAACAGAATAGTCACTGCCGCTCTACGTGTGAGATTGGGAGACGGTGCTGTAGCTAATCCAAGTATAAGTGCTCGTGGAACAAACAATGCCACTGCCAGTGCTTCAGTACAAGGCGACGGATTTAGTGATTTGTATCAATCAAGCAGTTTTGTGTCTGTAAGTAATTTATACAGTGTTCCAACTGCTGGTGCAAACGTGCAGTTTGCAAATATCACTGGCTCAAATCAGTGGTATAAACTGGTAAGTGTTACAATTACTGGCGGTATTGTTGGAAATTATCAAGCAACATTCCAGATTAATCCAGCATTGAGTGTGTTACTTGCACCGCCACACAATGATTTAATTACTACCCGATTGAAATACAGTCAAGTTCGTTTAACTGGACATGACTTCTTGTACATTGGTACTGGTAATTTCACAAGAACCAACTATCCAAACGTTGACCCAACATTGGCCATCACAGCCAATCAGGGATTATTCAGCGGCGGCGGTCGTGTGTTCTTTACTTCAACTGACCAAGACGGTAACTTCAACGTGGGTAACTTGTTTGGAGTAGCACAAGCAACTGGTACTGCAACATTGAATGCCAGCGCATTTAACTTGGCTGGTTTACAATCATTGCAACTTGGTGCGGTAACATTGGGTGTTGGATCAGCTATTATTACACAGTTCAGTACTGACCCGTTCTTTACTGCTAACAGCGACAGTGTCGTTCCAACACAAAAAGCTATCAAAGCGTATATTACAGCTCAAATTGGTGGCGGATCCAGCACTTTGAACGTAAATACACTAACAGCAGGACAGATTAAACTTTCTAACAACACAATAGAAAACACAGCTGGTAATGCAATTAACGTGATATCGAAGATGAACTTTATAGGCGGAGTTGATGGAGCACCAGTTGCTTTAGCATTCTTCAGTCAGAGATAACCATAAAAATTTGGAGAAATAAACATGGCAACAGGACGATTTACAACACCGCAAGCTAGCATACAGCTTGCAACAGGCAACACAACATTATACACAGTTCCTAACGGATTTTACAGTGTGTTTTCAGTGAACCTTGTCAACACTACTGCGTCATCAGTGACGGTTCAGTTAGCATTATCAACCACCGCTACACCCAGTACCAGCGAGTGGATTGAATACACCACAGTTATACCAGCAAAAGGCGTGCTGGAGCGTACTGGTTTGGTGTTGCAAGCAGGACAAAACGTTGTGGCTTTGGCCAGCGCCGGTTCTGCTGTAAATGCAACAGTGTACGGTATTGAAACAAGTACAAGTTAATATTAAAGAGAGATAAAATATGGCACGATATCAAACAGTTGTACCGCAAACTACAACAACTACAACGGCAACCGTCACATCGCCTGATGCCGGTTTGTTTACTAAAATTACAGGTAGTGCAACGTACAACGTTACAATCGGTGATCCAGTTTTATACCGTGGGCAAGCACAAGCATTTTATAATGCAAATACTCAACCAGTAAACTTGGTATTCACCACAGGCGGGGGCGGATTTTTCGTAGGCCCAACTACTCCAGGTAACAGCACCACACTGGCATTGTCCAGTGGCTCAGTTGTTACTTGTCGCTCAGACGGAACAAACTGGGTCGTTGGACTGGACGGTGGCGGTGCATTTGCGGGCACCACTGCTACGTTTACTGGCTTAATCACTGCATCGGGCGGCATAACAGCCAGTCCAACTACTGGATCCACTGTTACAATTAATCCAACTGATGTGGGTGCTATCAATAACATGACTATTGGCGGAACAACACGTGCCGCTGGAACATTCACTACGTTGACAAGTAATAATGCAACAACATTCACACGTAACGGCCAAGGTACAACAACCACTGACGTGGCACACTCTGTGTTAGTCACAGGCGGCATAGGTATTAGTGGTACAGCGTATGCAACCACTTTCGTTGGTGCGTTGACTGGCACTGCCAGCGGTGCAACCACAGCCACCAATGCCACAAACACTGCAACAACTGGTGCTTTTGCAACAGCCGGCACATATTATCCAACATTTGTTACGTCAAACAGCTCAAGTAATCAGGCCCAGCTCACTGCCACAGCGTTGACTTTCAATCCAGGCACTGGCACACTGACATCAACAATTGTTACTGCGTCATCAGATGCTAGATTAAAAGAAAATATAAAACCCATCACTGGTGCATTGGCACTGGTACAACAATTGGAAGGTGTGTTGTTCAATCGTATTGGACAAACCCGTGAAGAGATTGGTGTTATTGCTCAGCAAGTAGAAGCAATTGTTCCTCAGTTGGTGTTTACTGACGAAGAAGGAATGAAGTCAGTTGCTTATGCCAACACTGTTGCTTTGTTAATTGAAGCAATCAAAGAGCAACAAACACAAATCGAAGAACTCAAAAGGAAGGTAGGATAACATGGCAAGCATAACAGGAACATCAGTACGCCACGGCGCTCCCGTATTTGACCAATATTCGTCTGGCGCTACCACAACAGATCAAGAAAACAGCAACATAATTGTGAAAATTAGGTTTGGCAGTGGCTCCACTGTTAATCAAGTCACTGGTACACCAGACGGATCCAGCGGACTCATAAATGGAGCGCAGGTCGATATGGGCGTTCCAACCAAGGCCAACAACTGGTATAGAATATTTGCCCAAACATGCGCCGATGACAATGACGGTAACGTCAGCGGTATGGGGTTTCGCATTGAACGTTGGACTCCTAGTTCGGGCTGGCAAGAAGTTCTAGCACAGGGATCACACTCCAGTTACGATAACAACTATGCTGACTGGTACAGACAAAATCAAGGAATTTTCTGGGTGCCAACACATCCTTCGTTTCAAACTCAGCAACATCAATTCCGTTTGGGATTCAACAAGCATGACAACGGGCAGATCCGTTTTAATTGCAGTATTGGTAATGATCTCCGCCGTAACGGTTGGGAAAATAACATATACGAAGTGTGGGAAATAGACGGTGATCGCATCGCTACTACCGGCGCAATGTCGAGGTTTTAATTATGGCAACAAGTTTAACAGGAACAGGTGTTACCTACAACAGTGGATTGGTGCAAACTCGTAATCGAGTTGTGGTCAAACATCGTATGTGCAGTGGCACCACAGTGGATCAAGTGATTCAATCAGGTAATTGGGATCATGTGACCGGTGCAGAAATTAACATGGGTGTTCCAGCCAAGTCTACCAACTGGTATCGCATAGAATTCTATACAGACACTGACGATTGGGGGCCCAGTAATGGGGGCAGTGGTATGGCCCTGTATCGAAACACACCCACATCGGGCTGGGAAAGAATTTTAGATCCGGGCTGGCATGCCAATTACGATAATAATGCTGGAGATTTTTACACCACTATAAGAACAGTATTTTATGCTCCAGTGCATCAGACTTATCCCGGTGAAGTACATTCGTTTAGAATGTATGCTAGGCGACATCCGGATGTGGCAATGAGAATCAATTGCAGTATTGGTGCTGATCTACGACAAGCAGGATGGCAAGCCAACTTGATGGAATGTTGGGAACTAGACAGCGACATGGCCCAAACTACTAACTTAACGAGATATTAATATGCCAACAAGTATAACAGGAACAGGACTAGTAAATGCAGATGGGTTTACCCAGCCCAGCATTGAAGGAATTATCAAAGTGGGATTTACTTCGTCACAAAGCAGAGACTTTAGTGCAGGCAGTGGATTTGGACCACAGTGGCAGTATTCAGGATCGCAAGTTGACATGGGCGTACCTGCCAATGCCAACAACTGGTACAGAATACGCTACCAGACAATATGTGATGATCAAGGCGGCGGCGCACAAGGCACCGGCGCGGCCATTTATCGTAATACACCAAGTGCTGGATGGGTGCGTGTCATGGACCAAGGACACCACGCAACACTTGAAAACGACACTGGCGATCTGTATTGGATGTGTAATGTGGACTATTTGGTACCAGTACACCCAGCATACCCAACTCAACCACACAGTTTTAGAATATATCACGCCAACTGGAATGGCCCAGCTAGAGTACATGCTGGCATTGGCCGCCAAACACGCAATGGTGGTTGGGAAAACAACATTTTAGAAGTATGGGAACTTGATCGCTTTGTAGTGAACTCAGGTAACCTAACCAGATATTAAAATAATCAAGGATAACCAAAATGGCATTATTAGACAAAACACATTTGTATGACCAATTAAAAGCACCTTTCAGAGGTCATGCGTTGGAAGATTTATTAAAAAAACGAAACAGCAGATTTGAATTTAGCGGAAGTGCTAGTTTTAGCACAGAAGAAGAATATCATGCGTTGGATTTTCGAGATTTAACAGCGTCTGAAGAAATGAAAGCAGTGGATCAGTGGACTGGACTGCCAGGAAATTCATACACATGGGAACAAGCTCAAAATGAATTACCCACATGGGCCGAAGTTGAAGCTGAACATGCAGAGAATCTTGCAGACTACGAAGCCATGTCAGGCAAACGTGCCCGTGTATATCCTCACTGGAAAGACCAATTGGATATGTTGTACAAAGACATCGATGCTGGACTATTAGGCCCTGATGCAAAAACCAGTCAATTTTACGCCACAATCAAAGCAGTTAAAGATTCCAGCCAATAAATAGGTACATGGATGAACAAGTACTTTATAACTTAAATATAAACTATTCTCAAAATCAAAGACTAGCAACACAATTACTTCCTCTAGCGAGGAAGTTTTTGTCTGACCCGTCAAAATTGACGAATGAGTGGAACTATAAAAATACATATTCAGACGGAGTTGGACTAGCGTCTGAATTAGAACTTAAATTTTTTATAGACTATATACTAGAACAATCATACAATTATCTTGCTAAAAATAAACTCAAATTAAAGCCAACAGTCGAGCTGTATGTGTCTTTATTTGCAAGTGAAATGATTGCAGGCGATGAACATTCCCCACATACTCATCCAGGAGCACTACTATCTGGAATTATCTATTTACAAACTCCTCCTGATTCGTCTGCGTTGGAATTTAAATCGCCAAGAACTGCCAATTCATCCTGGTTAAACTATTTGGAAGAATCTAGTTATAGTAGCAAAGGAGAAATTATCACTATTAGTCCCAACCATACTATTATTATTGACCCGCAACCTGGACTATTTTTATTATGGGAATCGTGGGCAATGCACCGAGTTCCTAAAAATCAATCAATTGAACCCCGACTTACTATGGTATTTAATGTAGGCGTACGAGACAAAACATATGAAAAACTTTAATCCTAAAATAGACCCTAATAAAATATTTGTTGTAGACGATGTTGCACCCGAGTGGTTGTTTAACAGTTGGCGTACACGTATTTTGGAAGCACAACGATGGAAATACGGACTTGCGGCCACGCGATTAGACTACCAAAGATTTTTTGCTTTATGGGTAGCACAAGCAGGCACACATAGAGGCTTGCGTGGGCCATTTCCAGGAGATCACGAAGGTATTTGCAATGTATTTAACGATTTGTGGCAGGACGAAATTATGCCAAAACTGATACCAGATGGCCAGGTGGTTAATATTCATCGTGTACATTTTAATGGCACACTGCCCAGCAAAGAAGAATTAGGATTACACTACGACTGGTCCGAAGTAGACATGTGGACTATGGTGTATTATCTTGACGGCCTTGACGGCGACACTGTATTTTTTGATAATCCAGTTCCGGACGACAATGGAGATTTGCAAAGACCCAATGAAATTGCAAGAACAGCTTGGAAATTAAATCGTGCAGTATTTTTTCCTTCGTATTTTTGGCATTATGGACAACTACCGAGTGAAGGATTTCGTATTACGTTATCCTTTAATTATAGATTGAATCGTTGTGCCATCAATGAACAGCTGAGAGAAGACAGATGTATTGAAGATCCGCTTCTGCCGCACCCTGACCTAAAAGATTTTTTCAGCGAGTTAGATGAAAGAGCAATGCACGAGCAGTTTAAAAATCGTAGTCATTTAAAAAAATAAATTATTGGCCGACTGAAATTTTTGTAACAACTGTATATCTAGCATATTCTGCAAGCATGGACGGAGCTGTTGAAGAATGTTGAATCGTAGGGTCAAACACAATTAAACTTCCTGGCTTGATTATAGCTGAATAAATTATATCAGAACAATCATCGTTGTAGAAATTTGTGCCGCCGTGCCAATTAACATCCCATGTGTGATTTGCATAATGTATAATGCTCCAAACATTTTTTTCTTCAGCGGCAGTGTCTGAATGAATAACGTCAACAGTGGTAGGACCACCATAATTGATATATTGATCTCGACATTCGGCCTTGCCCCAATTTATTTCGCTTATAACAGACGCATATCTAGGATTAATGGTATGAGATAAAGCGGAATTAGAATCTATAACGCTCTTCCATTTGACATCTCTATCTTTGTTGTTTAGCAAATACACATCTATGTTTGATCTAACAAATTCTGAATTGACAACATTGTGATATATTTCTATATTTTGTCGTCTATTAAAAACGTTTTCGTAAACAACAATTTTTTTACCTTCAAATTCTATAGTTTTTTTAAAAGACATGATATTTCCTTATTTTGCTGGAGGAATAAAATTAATATTAAATGCAATACTAATGCGTTCTTCGTCTGTGGTGTTTTCCATAGTACCGTGTTGTAACCATGCGGGAAACAACACAATATCGCCGTCTTTAGGAATTAATTCAATACTCTGTGGGCTCATACGGCCTTCTGGAAATCCACAATTATAAATCATCATATTGGGATTATTAAAACAGATGCCACCTTGTTTGTCACTAACTCTAAAATAATAAACACCTGCTATAGTATAACCCGGATGAGAATGGTAGTCGTGTTTAACACCTTTTTCAGCAATGTTGATCCAGGAATTCATAATTTTAAAATTGCCGCCTTTAAGATTTGGCACTACTGGATCAGGGTTATTAACAATTACTGTCCATTCTACTGCGCTGAGATATCGATCCAATGCTTCGTGTATACGTGCTTCTAAGTTAGTTAGTTTATGTTTGCCAATTAAATCATCAGAGATAAAAAATCCGCCTAATGGATTTTCTTGTTTTCTTGCGGCTGAATCTCTATAAATGTAAGATACATTTTCTAAATCGTCATTATCTTTAATGTATTTTAGTGCGGCTTGAATTTCTAACTGAACTGGGTCATAGTTACCAGTAGTAGCATGATCTCTATAAAGCGGTACTGGAAAAAGGTTCATCATTGGCATAAGTTTGTTCTCATAATAGTGGAAATAATCCGGCACAACCAGTATCCATAATAGGTTCTGTTGTTATATCGTATCCTATAGTTATCCTATCACCAACATACGGAGTTACGACATTGACACGATGTAATCTACCGCCAGGCCCAAAATAGATTTGTCCTACTTTATTTGTTATTATATAATCTTTAAACTCAGTTGCGGTGTCTTTTGGATCAATTGATATGTATCCGTGATAATCCCACGCATGATTATGCCAATCTAATACATTATTTTCTGTATGTAAATTGACCCATGCTTGAAACCATAAGGGTTTATCGGGAATTTCTTTTCGAATAATATCACGCAACTCTTTGAATAGATTATAAAAATGAGTAGATCCAGCGGTAGCCGCAAATAAGTTATATTTGTAATAGTTTGCTGTGGTATCTTCTCCGTTGAACAACAATTTAATTTGTTCACATTGGTCTATAAATGCCTGTTGATTGGTTGCAATATAACTAGACTGAAATAGTTTATAATCCACGAGGGAAATCCTTAATCAGTTCTTTTATACTGGGTATTGTTTTGTTAGCAGGAATATGACTGGCTTTCACTAGTCCCATTACTCGATTTTCAACTAAATTAACAGGATCTAAATTAAAAGCAATACTGATGCGTTGATCGTTAGTTAAATTTTTCTGTGTGCCATGCACTAGCCAGCTGGGAAATAATATCACGTCACCATCATCTGGCACTATATCCGTAGTTTGCGGAGCCACATGCCCTTGCGGAAACTGGCAATAAAACATCAGCGCATTCGGATTGTTAAATCTAATGCTTCCTTGTTGACCGCTTACTCTAAAATAATATGTTCCTGATATAGTGTAGCCTGGATGACAATGCAATGTATGGGAGTCTCCCTTATCCATAACGTTCATCCAAGAGTCTTTAATTACAAATCCATCACATGTGGCTTTCCAGCCAATTTGTTTGATATATTGGTCAACTGCTTCGTATATACGTGTTTCTAAATGCTTGCAATTGTATTTTTCAATAAAATTATAAGTTTTAGCAGACAATACTTCTTGAGATTCTTTACAAAAATAAGATACTGTGGTAAAGTCGTTGTTTTCTTGTATAGTTTTCCAAGCGGCTTGTATTTCTAACTGAACTGGATCATAGTTTTCAATAGTAGCAGACACTTGTAATACTGGTGTTGGAAATAAATTATGTAATGTTGTCATAGTATTTCCGTTGTATTGATGTATTCAAGACTGATATTACCTGCAATAGTAGTACCAACATTGCCAGCCAATACAAAATGTTCTAAAAAACTGGGGAAAATTAGCATAGTGCCTGCTTTAACTTCAGGCTTCCAACTCATAACAAAACTATCGGCATATGGCCCAAGCTGAGATTCTATTGATTTCCAAGCAGGATTTAAAAATACTGTTTTAGATTCAGCAACAGTTTCATAAATTATAAAACTCCATTGATATTTTGCATGAATATGAACTTCTTGGGTATCCGTAATACTGTAATTATTACGCCATATAGCACCGATAGTTGGATTTTTATAGTTGCCTGTAGAACGCAAATGTTTGTCGATAATACCGCTTAGATAGTCAAATGTTTCTGGATGCATGCCGGGCTGATACAAATAATTACTAGGAGTATTACTGTGCCAGGTTGGATCAAAACTACTTTGTGTAATTTCAATTTTAGTCAAATCAACTTGATCGATAAACACAGGTATTGAAAATAAATCAATCTTCATTTCCAAAATCTCTTAAAAGGACACAACTTTGCAGGAGCATCTTTGATCAACGACCAGGATTTACCTGGCAAATAGTTTTTTAAGCGAGTGTGACTATTGATACGTCTTATTAGAGTATCGCTAGGATCAGCTCTTACTAAATTGATATCTTCTAAGTAATTGTCAAGATTTTTAAACTTGATAATGCCTAGAGGATCACCGCGTTTGAATATTGTTTTTTCAGCATGAAATTTAAATGCAAATAGCGAAGGTCTGAACCATCGACTAAAAGGAAACTCTCCGCCTATCAGTTCAGCATTGTGTGTGCGTATCATATCAGGAATAGGTTGTATTTCCAACCACATGTTTTTAACAGTTTCATCTTTAGGCCAGAATACCAAGTGTTGATTTAGTTGCCCCACAGCTACGCCGTTATATACAGAAGGTTCTTTTTGTCGACGATTATTACCAAACGGCACAATCTCGTTTATTAACTCATTTGCTTCATCAAACATACAGTAATTAAACGACTTGTCTTGTACAACGCCTGTTTCTTTATTGTAATTGATTTCTACATCTTCCTGAGAAAAGAATACATAGCTGTTTTTAAATGAATTTTTCCACGCAGGGCAAGCGGCATACGTGTGTTGAGAATAACTGTCTTTAAAATAAGTTAAAAATGGTACAGGTTGAATATACGCTACTTCATCCAATAATGGATGATCAAATGGTAACTGGTAATTTTCCATTCTCGGAGCATAATAAACAGTCTTCATAAATTACCAACCCCAACTAACTAGACTATATCTAGTTCCTTTTGTAATTTCATTTACTTTATGTGGGTATAAGAAACAACTAGGAAAAACAACAACGTCTCCTTGTTTTAAATCTAGTTTATAATCGTCAAAGAACGTTAATTCGCCGCCTTCATAGTCGTCATTTAACACTCCCACTAGCGACAGTACTGGTATTCCCTTCTGTTGGCCATCAAATAGCGAATGAATGTGATCAAAGTGTGGCCGCATTAGAGTATTTTCGTTATATCGATTGAGTCTAATACCACAACATTGACCAATTGTTTGATTAAAATTAGTTTCAGTACTTAATTGTTTACATACTGATTCATACTCACAAAACGATTTTACAACATATTCAAACACTAGTTGCGATACGTCTGGTGTTGGAAATAATACATCCAGTTCTTTCTCTTTATAAGACATACTATCATCTGTTTCTGTACTATACCATTCGTGTTTTTTCCAAGCAACATCTTTAGTCATTTCAATAACTTTTTCGCAAACGTCTTTTGGTATTACATTTTTTACTACAATAAAGTCTGTTAATTTATTATTCATTTTCTAATTCCGTAGAAGATAGCAGTTCGTTACTAACTAGTACTACATTTTTCATCCTATGTGCTTTAAACAAAATATTCAAACAGCATCTGTGATTATTTGGGTTTGGTAATAGTCCGTAATGTTTCATTGAAGCTGGGAAAATTACTGCGTTGCCGGGGATATGTGGAACAGTTGTTTTATTTCCTTCGTCATCCACAAATACAGTTCCACCTTCGGGGCAATCATTTAAATATATAACTACACTCCAGTGATTATCTTTATTTGAATCAATGTGAAAATCACCTCTGCTGGTATTATGGTAATAATTCCAAAAATATCTAACTACTTCTGCATTTTTAAACACAGGCATTTTTTCAAATATAGTATCTTCTGTACAAGACTTTAAACACAAATCTAAAATTAAATCGCCGTAAAAATTTAATTGTTTAAAAATTGGATCTTCGTTGTTGTCCGGAGAAAACTTAAAATCTCCTTCGTTGTCCTCGTAAGAACACAATATTAAGCCGCCATCGGTTGCATTATATCGTTTTTGAAACTGGTTAATATCAACACGGTTTGTGACCACTATCCATCTAGGGCATTCTAATAATTTTTTATGTACTATATCCACTATCTGCCTATCTAACAAATTAGGCAACAAATTAAGTTCGTTAGTGTTCATATTAATAATTAAACTCTGTCAAACTACCTTTATTTGTTTTGCCGCCGGGAACAACATTAAAAGAAATCGTATATCTAGTGCCTTCAAACGGCATTGACTCTGTAAAATGCGGTAACCATGACGGAAATAGAATTAAAGCTCCTTGATCAGACGGTCCCTCGAATACGCTGGAAGCCATTAAAGAATGACTGGCAACTGTAAAACCACTGCGAATTTGATATCTTGGATCTTCAAACATTGTTGGAGTAGGATTTTCAGAGACATAATATACTCCTGAAATAAAACTGTTGGGATGGACATGCATTCTATGTGCCCCGTTCTGATTTGCTTTGTTTGCCCATGCTATGACAATTTTAAATTCATCGCAATTGTACATAAATGTTCTACGATAGTCTTCCAAACAAGTATGTATCCAGCCAAACAGATCGTTGAATTCCGTGCGTAACTCCAAATGATTGTCTAATGTCTGCCACGGTTGCCGTGGCCCGGGTGTAAATGCTTCTTTTTCTAAAACTTCAATAATTTTTTTATTTTGTTCTACAAAATCCGGGTTGTCATAGCCTAGCAAATAGGTAGGAAAGATTTTGGCAACTTTTTTTACCATTAATCCTCGTGGATTATCTTCTTCTTCAAACATATATCACCCTTTAATTAACTGTGTGATATTTACTGTTAAAAAAAATACAGCTGACGAAATGTGACTATATTAAATCAACAATATCAAATACAGTTTGGAGTTTTGTGCGTATTGCACGGTTGGTAAAGCTGGTTCGCAGTCCTTGATGTAAGGGTTTAGGAGCCGCATCCATAGCGCACCATGCCCAGCCGTTGTGTTCCAAACTTAACACTGGCACAAATTCATTTTCAACCACACACAAGTATGTGTGAAAATGGAATACAAAGTCGTTACTGACAAATGTTTCCAAAGGAAGTGTTTTCTTGATGTCGGGTATAGCGCCAATTTCTTCGGCAATTTCACGTTGTAAACCTTGCCAGGGATTTTCACCTTCAACAGTGGTGCCACCCACAAGTCCCCAAGTGCCGGCGTGTTTGCCTGTGGCTTTTTGCAATAGTAAAAATCTGTGAGTATTTCTAGCGTATATTAATGCGCCACTACAAACAATGCGATCTCTTACAGTACCAGTCTCCATGCACCTGCCCTATATTCACCTTCAAAGCTCTTGACCCATGAAACTCCGTTCCATTTGTATTGAACTCCAGTGTATATATTCGTTTGATAGATCAAGTTCTCTGCATTCTGAGCCGCATCAAATACAACAGTCCATGCTGTTCCATTGTATTCTATAATATCATTGGCCTTGGCAATTAAAGTTCCCCACGCCACTGAGTTATTAGTATTGGTATTTGTTTGCGCATCACCTATATCGTCTATTAACAAATAACGTCTACCAGCCACCGGCACATTGTCCACTGGACTAAATGTTAGTGGATTAATGATAGCATCAAATGTTCCAGGACTAGCACGATATAAACTTGTAATTGTGGTGTTGCCCGGGTACGTGTCCACATTCCAAGTAACAGACAATGTGGTTGAATCCAATGCATTAACAGCAAATGTACCAGATACTTCGTATCCAGTGGGTTGAATCAAATAAATGCGGCTAGCTCCAGCAATGTATTTGCCAGGATATTGATCCAGCAATGATAACCAGTCAGCCGGCGCACCCTGTTTAGCTGGAATTGCCAACGAGCTGTTATCAGCAGTGGAATTTTCTCCGGGATTTAATAATTGTATCTGTCCGTTGATGGCCAAAATTCCAAAGCCGCCGCTGATGGTTGTGGATTGTGTGTTTAGAATTGAACCCAAACTTGGACCGTTACTGGTATTATCAACTCCGAGGCCGTCTATGTATCCATAATTTTCTGTACCAATGCCATCATATATGCTGGTAATGATATTTGTAATAACACCAAGTTTTTTGACCTTGACAGGCGGACTGATCCACATGGGAGTTTCCAATGTCAATGTTGCAATGTCTATAGGACTGTCGTTGCCCACCGGCACACTGCGACTGCTCCATGTCAAGTCAGTTAAATCTAAAACACTTAAACTTGTCCAATCGATATAATTGTCAGTAGTTTGTAATTCCAAACTTGGGTTAAACAACACTAGTATTTGTTCCATTAATTGTAATTTTTGTTCAGTGCTACTGGCCCATATGTCAACTTTGACTGTTAATTTGAATGGAGTTGGCATTAAACGCTCAACAGTATAGTTGCGACCTTGTCCGCTGGTATATTCGATGCCGTTTATGTCACGCTCTCTAAAATGCAGTTTGCCCACATAACTGGAGTCGCCTAATCTAGTACGATCCAACTGTAGTCCAGTGATATGCACAGCAATACGCGGCACTGCCTGCACTACGTTTTCACTGTTCTGTCTCATAATAGTTGCGGCCTGTCTATCCATATCGCCGTACATTACTGGAACTTGGTGCAATGTGTTGTCGCCATATTTCACAGTGAAATTACTAAACACGCGAATAATTTGTACTAGGTATCTACGTATCTGTTTGTCATAAAAAAATTGCATTATAGGTCCGCTCTAGGTTTGAGTGCTTCACTAAGACTTGAACGTTCTGGGAATGTTTCACCAGCAACTGTGGTAGTGTTTGTATTGTTGATAAAGCCAGTCTTCAATGTGTTACGAGTATTGGTGTTGGTCATGGTCTGACGAACTGCATCTTCAACTTTGATCCAGCGTGTGCCGTCAAAACGGAACAATCTGTTAGGCATAAAATCTGTTCTTAAATAAAAATCATCTTGATACGCAGTGGATGGAAATTGTATACCTGATCCAAACGTTGCGCCGTTTACTGGCACTCCGTCACCCAACAAATAACCAGTATATCCTGAGCGTACTGGCATGGCCGCAACAGCATCCGCAGTCACAATGTCAATACTACCGTCTTCGCTAGTAATGTCCGCAGTTTGATTGATAACACTACGACCAGTCAGTGGGTCAACTGCCAATGTGAAGAACTGACGTGTTTCATAACCGCTCAATGGAGCGTAGGCGTCTGCTTCGTCCAGTATACCTTGATTGATTTGTAAATCTTTGGCACGAGTACTGAGCAGATCCTGTAGTGTGGTCGAACTGCCTTCGGTGATTGGTTGTGCAAATATATCTTTATATTGTTGACTGTCCATAATTTTTTTAATTTTTAATCTGTACAAGTGCGGATACCACGTGGCACTAAATCCTTCGCTGGCACGACCCACATCTTCAATTACATAATATCTTGGTAGACTCACATCGTAATCATTAAATGCAAATTCGTCACGCAGATGTGGTAGTTCAATAACATCGCCAGTCATGGGCTTGCGACCAATATATTTGATAAAATCGTTAATATGCACAGTCATGAACAAGGTGTCGTTGTCGATAAACAAGCCAAACTGGCTTAGGTTAAAGTCTACATTTTGCACATTGTATATACCGCGAAGTTTGTACACACTGGAATCGTATTTTCTATCACGATTTTCTAACAATACCAAATCTTGAATCTGTGTGTGATCTTTGTTAGTTATATTTCCGTTGGCATCGGTGGTTTGAGTACCTATATATTTGTGTAGGTACACATCTGTACCGCCAACCTGAAACATTTCAGAAATCTGGCGGTCGATGAACTTGTAATCTTGCCCACGTTCGGGTTTATATAAGGATAGTCTTGGCATATGATATTTATCGTAAGCTAAATATGAGTGGAGAACTAAAAAATGCCAGATACATCTGCCAGTACCAGCTTGTTAGAGCGAAATAAAGTGTTTGATTACGTGCGAGATATGCTGGGTGACGGCATGATCGAAGTAGAACTAGATCCTAAACATTATGAAACAGCATTAAATCGTGCTATAACTAAATTGCGTCAACGCAGTAGTAATGCTGTGGAAGAAAGTTACTTGTTTGTAGAACTAACTGTGGATCAAAATGAATACAGATTGCCCGACGAAGTTATCTTAGTACAAAGTGCATTTCGTAGAAGTATTGGAAGTAGGACTGGTATGGGCGCCGGCGGCACATTGTTTGAGCCGTTCAACTTGGCCTACACAAATACCTATTTGATGAATGGTAGTCAACTGGGTGGACTTGCCACTTACGAACTGTATGCGGGTTATCAAAAATTAATAGGTCGTATGTTTGGTAGTTTTATAGAGTTCAATTGGAATCCAACCAAGCACATGCTGACTATTTTACAGCGTCCGTTTGCCACAGGCGAGCAAGTCATGTTAAAAACACAGAACTATCGCCCAGATTTTGTCCTATTGCAAGACATCTATGCCAAACAATGGTTATATGATTACACGCTGGCCGTTTGTAAGCTAATGCTAGGCGAAGCTCGTAGTAAATTTGCATCTATAGCTGGCCCAAGTAGCGGCATTCAAATGAATGGCGCCACACTAAAAACAGAAGGCACAGCAGAAATTACACAACTAGAAAAAGATATTGGGGATATGATTCCAGGCGGAACTCCAATGACCTTCATTATTGGCTAAAAAACTCTTGACTCTGTAATAAAACTGTTATATACTAGAGTTACTTTAGGGGGCTCTATGATTATAGGCGTATGTGGTTTTATTGGTTCTGGCAAAGATACCATCGCTGATTATTTGACTAACTGTCATGGTTTTAGACGAGAGAGTTTTGCAAATTCACTCAAAGATGCAGTGGCATACGTGTTTGGTTGGGATCGAACCATGCTAGAAGGTCGTACCACACAAGCCCGTGCATGGCGAGAGCAAGTAGACCCGTGGTGGGCAGAACGACTCAACATGCCTAACATAACTCCTAGATGGGTACTACAGTATTGGGGTACTGAAGTTTGTCGTAAGGCATTCCATGATGATATCTGGATTGCCAGCTTAGAAAACAAGTTGCGCCACAGCACCGACGACATTGTTATCAGCGATTGCAGATTCCCTAACGAAATTAAATCAATTAAAGAAGCTGGCGGCATTGTTATCCGTGTAAAACGAGGCGAAGAACCCGAATGGTACAAGGATGCGGCTGATATGAACGCAGGCGACCACTGTATGAATTGGGCACTTGCTTCAAGTCGCATGTCAAAGTTGAATATTCATGCTAGTGAAACTGCCTGGGTTGGTACTAAGTTTGACGCAGTATTAACTAACGATAGTTCTATAGATGACTTAATGTCCAAAGTCAAAGATCTGGTACAAGATCCCCTTGCTTCCATTGAATCCCTTCCTTATGTAACACTCTCTGACAATTAGCGCACACTGTTTTAAGATTGGCGTGACGGCAATTGTTTAAGTCGCCGTCCACATGAAAAACAGCAAACACTTCAGTGTGCTGACTTTTAAATCCGCATTTATCGCAGATATTTTTTAATTTGTATCCAGCATGTTGCCAGCGTGACACTTTCACACCACGCAAACAAGAACCGCATACTCGTCGATAATAAGGTTGCCCTTCTTTATAGTAATTAATGGCTACAGGTGCCCTGCCGCATCTACATAATGGTCGCATTTTATATTTAAGCCTTTTTCGTGCCTTTTTTAGGTTGTATACTAGCTTAATTTTGTAGTTTATCTATAAATACAATTGAACTAGTATTCACCGGAGAGTCAACACATGGCACAATTGAACAGCCCAGGCGTAGCGGTTACAGTAATAGACGAAAGTTTCTATACGCCAGCCGCCCCAGGTACAACACCTTTAATTATCGTAGCAACTGAACAAGACAAAGCAAATGGCGCTGGCACAGGCACAGCACCAGGAACACTAAAAGCAAATGCAGGAAAAGTTTATTTGATGACAAGTCAAATGGACTTGGGCAGTACTTTTGGTACACCCATGTTTGAAACAGATGCCAGTAATAATCCAGTTCACGCAGGTGAACGCAACGAATATGGACTTCAAGCGGCTTATAGCTATCTTGGAGTTAGCAGTCGCGCATACATAGTACGTGCAGATGTTGATTTGAGTGCATTGGCACCAACGACAACAGCTCCTGCAGGTGCTCCAGTAAATGGCGCATGGTGGTTTGACACAGCGGATTCAGTATTTGGTATATTTGAATGGAATGGGTCCACATTAACATCTACCAGCGTTGGCGCACAATCATTTACAAATAAAACTCCAACAATTATTAGCAATATCAATCAACAAGTCGGCGGCACAAGCAGTGGCAACCCACTTGCCAGCATTGGTTCTATTGGTAGTTACGCATTAGTGGTAACCACAACTCCATACAAATTGTTCTTTAAAAACTATCAAGGCACATGGGTAGTAGTTGGCAGTAACAACTGGACGAAGTCTTGGCCAACTGTGCAAGGATCAGCTCCTACAACAATTGCCACTAGTGATACGCTAATACTTACCACAAGTCCAACATCAACACAGAGCATCACAGCTACCACAACAACAGCACAGACGACTATTACTATTACTGGTACAGTGGTTCTCAATAACATTATCACAGCGGCAGCAATTACATTGGTAGCAGGTGATATTGTTGAATTTGCGGCTGGCGCAAACGGTATTTCAGCCGGTGTACGTTATTATGTAATAGCTAGCAACTTGTCTGCCGGTGGTTTTAACGTAAGTTTGACCAAAGGCGGCACGGCAGTTATAATTACTGGAACAACGTTAAGCACCACTGCCATAGTTACAAAACTTGATGGCTCAACTGGTGCAATTACAGCAAGTGGTGCAAGTTCAAAGCTAGTTGCTGGAAATGCAATCACTTTCCCTTCTACTGTGAGCGGCGCGGCTCAAGTAACATTTGGTGGAATCGTATTAGGTACAACATATTATGTTATTCAAGTTAGCGGTAACACATTCAGTATTAGTACAAGCCCCACTGGTGTACCATTAACACTTACATCGGGTAGCGGTACTTTGACAGCGAACGAAACAGAAACATCGTTACCTATCACAGGTGTTAATAGTGTTGCTGGATTAGTTTCTGCAATTGGTGCATTACAAACTGGCTTGACAGCCGCCGCTGGCACAGACGGGCAACTTATTTTATATGTAGATGGTACTGTTAACAAAGTTAATGTGACTGGTACAATGCTTACAGCACTGGGAATTGCCAGTGGTGACTATTATGCTCCTGCATTGTCGATTGCACCTCATACCAGTGTTCCAACATTCAAATCAAGTGATAGCTATCCTCGCCCAACAGGATCTATATGGATTAAAACAACAGATGCCAATTTGGGCGCAAGTTACAGTGTATATCAATACAAGACAGCTACTAATTCATTTGCTCCAGTAGATGCTCCTATATATGCAAACTCTCAGTCTGCACTATACAGCTTGGATACAGCAGGCGGTGGCGCCAATCTTGCAGTTGGCAGAAGCTATGTTAAGTTCAACGAAGCAGAATGGACATTCTGGGAAACAGATGCCAATGTTAGTTCAGGAACAACAGTAACCCGTTCTACTCCTGCATTAGCAACATTTAATTTATATACCCGTGCCAATGTGGGTGCTACAACAATTACAAGTCAAATTATTGGAACGACCAGCACAAGCACAACTACTACATTTATAAGTGCAACTGCTTATACATTTAGCATGGTAGAAAGTTTAAAAGGCAGTGCAAGTTTAAGCAGTGCTAAGACAATTAGTTGGTCTGGCACTGGAACAAGTGCTGATGCAACAACTATTTCAGGCTTGATTAATGCGGCTGGATTTGTAAATATTACTTCTAGCGTAAATGCAAGCAATCAATTATTAATTAATCATAAATTAGGCGGTGAAATCCGTTTTGCTAACGGCACAGCATCTCCATTAAATAACTTGTTTACAGCCGGTACAACAGCAAACTTATATGCGGCACCAGCAGGCGAAGCAACTTACACATTTGGTGTAGCAAGTAACTGGAAAGCTGTTTCATTATTTGCATCTGGCTTAACAACTGGCGCAACTCCTCCAGAAACAACCACAGATGACGGAGCAATTTGGTACAACGCCAGCGTTTCAGATGTTGATATTCTTATCAATACTGGTAGTGCATGGACTGGTTATAAAAATGTTGTCACAACAGCAGATGCCAACGGTCCAATTTTAAGTGCTACTAAACCAACAGTGCAAACAGACGGATCTACTGCATTGGTTAATGGTGATATCTGGATCGACACAAGCGATTTAGAAAATTATCCAACAATGTACAAATACAACAGCGTCACTAAGAAATGGGTACAAATTGATACGACTGACCAAACCAGCGAAAATGGTATTGTATTCCAAGATGCTCGCTATGGCACAACTGGCGGAACTGCTACTGTTGCTCCAAGTGGAACTATTGTAGAATTACTAACAAGCACCTTTGTTGACTTTGATTGTCCAGATCCAGCATTGTATCCAAAAGGTATGTTGCTATGGAATACTCGTCGTAGCTCATTTAATGTCAAGCAATTTAAACAAAACCATGTTGATCTCACAGTGCGCAATTTCCGTCAATCTGCTCCAGCTGGTGTTAGCCAAACAACATATTATCCACATCGTTGGGTAAGTATCGCGGCTAATCAAGAAAACGGTGCTGGAACATTTGGTCGTAAAGCCCAACGTGCAATTGTGGTACAAGCAATTCAAGCACTGATCAACTCTAATCAAGCAATTCGCGATGAAGATTCATTGTTATACAACTTGTTAGCTTGCCCAGGATATCCCGAAGCAGTCAACGAACTAATTGCATTGAATTATGACCGTGCATTGGCCAGCTTTATTATTGCCGATGTGCCTGCTCGTTTGTCCAGCGATGCTACCAGTTTAAGCAACTGGGGCAACAATGCCAAGGGTGCTGTAGATAATAATGATGATGGATTAGTAAGCTCAGATCCATATGTTGCTTTCTACTATCCATGGGGATTTACGAGTGATAATTTAGGTAACAGCATTGTTGTTCCGCCAAGCCACATGATGTTGCGCACGTTTGCACTAAGCGATAATGTTAGCTATCCATGGTTTGCACCAGCTGGCACACGCCGCGGTGGAATTACCAATGCAAGTGCTGTGGGTTATGTTGATGCTGATACTGGAGAATTCCAGTCAGTGGCATTAAACAGCGGACAGCGTGACACATTGGCCGCAATCCATGTAAATCCAATCACATTTATTAGTGGTAGTGGATTAGTTGCTTACGGACAGTACACACGCCAATTGGCCGCAAGCAGTTTAGATCGTATCAACGTAGCACGTTTAGTTGTTTACTTACGTAGACAGTTTAGTCAGTTGGCTAAACCCTATGTGTTTGAACCCAATGACACAATTACACGCAACGAAATCAAACAAGCCGCAGAAAGCCTATTGCTAGAATTAGTAGGTCAACGTGCTATCTATGACTACTTGGTAGTTTGCGATACAACTAATAATACACCAGCTCGTATCGATCGTAGCGAATTGTATATTGACGTAGCGATTGAACCAGTAAAAGCGGCAGAATTTATTTACATTCCATTAAGACTTGAGAATACTGGCGCTATCAAAGGTCTTGGACAATAACGGAGAAAACACATGGCAATCGCATCATTAGCTAATTTCACAGTACCATTAGCATCAGACCAAAGCGCAACATCGCAAGGTATGTTGATGCCAAAACTCAAATACAGATTTCGTCTGTCGTTTGAGAACTTTGGCGTTAGTACACCTACAACTGAATTAACTAAACAAGTTATTTCAGCGGCTCGTCCAAATGTACAGTTTGAAGATCAAACTATCCACATCTATAACAGCCAAATTCATTATGCCGGCAAACCAAAGTGGCAAACAATTGCAGTTAAACTACGTGATGACAGCACTGGTGCTGTTAGCAAGTTGGTTGGCGAGCAAATGCAGAAACAGTTTGACTTCTATGAGCAATCAAGTGCGGCCAGTGGTTTGGACTATAAGTTTACACTGCGTATTGAAATGTTGGACGGCGGCAACGGCGGTAGCACTGTTAATGTGCTTGAAACATGGGAATGTTACGGTTGCTATGTTAATCAGATCAACTACGAAGCACTGGATTACAGTCAAAACGGCCCTGCAGAAATATCATTAACTATTACAGTGGATAATTGTATTCAAACTCCAAGCGGTTCAGGAGTTGGATCTTCTACAAGTATCAGGCCAACAGTAGGCGGCACGCTAGCAACTGGCGGCGGTCAATAAACAAAAAACCCGCTAAGGCGGGTTTTTTAATGGCTAAATATTCGTATGGCCAATCAAAACAATAAACTTCTTGCAAATAATTCAAGCACTGCCACTGTGCGTGACTGGCAACATGCCGCACGTATGTTCACGGACAGCAATCAGATATATGGACCAAAACAAAAGTTCCTATTTCATGTTGCATTTCACATTAATAAAAGCGCATTAAAAAACATATCTATTGGAACAACCTACAGTACGCAGATTAACATGCTGGTTAAAAGCATTAGTTTGCCCAAGTTTTCAATTAGCGCAGAAACTGCCAACCAGTACAATCGCAAAAAGAACATACAAAATAAAATAACCTATGATGCTGTCAGTGTGAAATTCCACGATGATAATTTAGGTCTTATTAGCCAGCTGTGGCAAAATTATTACAGTTACTATTACGCAGATCCGGCCAGCGCAGGGATTCCGGGTGCGTTCAATCGTACAGCTATCAAAAAATTTAATTATATTAGAAGCAACTACGGATTAGATAACGGCTCTACTACACCATTCTTTGATTATATTACAATATATCAAATGGCCCAAGGACAATATGTTAGTTACAAACTAATCAATCCTATTTTCACTGCATGGAATCACAATGGCGTAGATTATGCTGGCGGACAAAGTCCGCATGATAACGATGCTACCATAATGTATGAAGCTGTGGAATATGGCAATGGAAAGATCGAACCAGGCAATCCTGAAGGGTTTGCATTACAAAACTACGATCTGACTCCAAGTCCATTATACAACGCCACACAAACAGCCGCCACGATGGCAGATATCAATACCACACCTAGTTTGAACAATATTAACACAATTCCAGATAATAAAAATAGTATTATTAACAATGCAGTTAAGACTGTTAATATATATACCAACAGTAAAACACCCACAACCAACACAAATACTATCTATAACGCGGCCCAAACACAAACTACTAAAAATAATAATCTTAATATTACGTTTCCCACGAATACTACTACTGCTAGCGGAAACACCGCTACTGCTTCTAAAATAGGTGCCAAATGAACGGATCAAACTTACCAATGATAACAGCTACGGACAGCACAGAAGTAGTTAAACAGTTCTTTGACAAGTTTTATCTTCGACCAGTCAGCTTCCCAGCCGCACAAATCGACGCAGTCGTGGCATTTTTTATGAAACGCGAGTTTGATACAGACAGCGCACGAAGCACAGCCATAGTATTATTAAATCAAGCACGTATTGACAACGTGGATGTATTTCAAATTATAGACACTATGAAAAGTTTAACTGATGCGCAAATGAGTCAAGTTGTGGCACAGATTTTGAATTCTTACAGAGAAAATACCAGCTTGTTGGGCTACAGAATTGCCAGCACAGAAAATCCGTTTGAAGCTCGCAACATATTGATATGAGTTTAAATTTTGCCAAAGGCAAATTTGCCATGAGCCAGCCTGAAAAATATGTAGGTCTTAAAAGTCCCACTTATCGCAGTAGTTGGGAATGGAGTTTCATGAAGTTTTGTGATACTAATCTCAGTGTACAAAAGTGGGCCAGCGAAGCTATCAGGATTCCTTATAGAGATCCTCTTACCGGCAAACAAACAGTGTATGTTCCAGATTTTTTCATACAATACGTGGATAAAACTGGCAAAATGATGGTTGAGCTTATAGAAGTCAAACCTGCAAGTCAGATGATTCTAGAACGTGTTGGTAAGAACAAGTACAATCAAGCACAATTTGTTAAGAATCAAGCCAAATGGGCCGCGGCCACAATATGGTGCAAACAGCAAGGCATCAAGTTTCGCGTGTTGAATGAAAATGATTTATTCCATCAGGGCAACGCATAAGTAATATTATGACAAAAAGACTTGAAGAAATATTAAATCTGCCAGAAAGCAAGAAGCTGGTAAAAGCTGAAGAGCAACGAGTTGCACTGGTAAATCCAGAACCGTTCCTACGTAGCATAGAAGAATTTGATAAAATTTCTGCTAGTTTGCCCGCAGTTAAGGGATTAGGAGATGCGGCTGATGCTGAATTTGACGCATTGGCTCAACGTGCCACAGATGCCTATGATGATTTGATGGATTTGGGGATGAACGTGGAAGCACGGTACAGCGGACGTATTTTTGAAGTAGCAGGCGGCATGCTTAAAAATGCCATAGATGCAAAAGCGGCCAAAATAGACAAAAAACTCAAAATGATCGAGTTACAACTTAAAAAAGCCAAACTTGATCAAGATGCTTCGGGCGGTGATGACGGTATTAACCTGCAGGGCGACGGAGTTATTATAACTGACCGTAATTCTTTGATTGAACGATTAAAGAAAATGAAATAAATACATGATGGGAACTACTATGAAATCATTTAAAGAATACTTAACAGAAAGCAAGAAAATCTACGAATTTAAGATTAAAATTGCCGGCGATTTGCCACCAGGATTTGAAAAAGATGTCAAACTGGGATTAGACAAGTTTGATGTGCAAAGCATCAGCAAGCCCAAGCGTACACCTATCCAAGAAAGTCCAATAGATTTTCCCAATGTTAAATTCAGCGAAGTGTCTGTATTTGATGTAGCATTGAATTATCCAACAACCAGTCAAGTGGTCAAGGAAGCACTTGCACAAGCCATACGTGTTTCAGAAAGCAAAATATTAGTTCGCACACTGGGCGAAGAGTCCGAAGCTGTGTTGAATGCAACTAGCATGGCGGCTCCGGACGGCAAGGGCGCATTGTTAGGAACAGATTACGAAAAATCCAACAATCAAGAACTAGTCGGTGACAAGCGTGTAATGAGTTTCTTGAAAGATTTAAGCGCAACCAAACACGAATTAGAAGAAGTAACTGGCACTAACGATCAGTTATTTGTTAAAGGAACAGCAAAATGAACTTTCATGAACTAGCACAAAAATTACGTAGAATTGACGAAGGATCAGTTGTTGAATGTGGAGATATGATGCCAGGCGCTATGATGGCACCACATGCTCCAATGCCACAACAAGATACTGTCAGCATGAATGTCAGCATGAATGCTACTGGCAAAGGCGGCATCAGAGATTTGATGAATGTTTTACAAAATATTGAAAGTGCAGTTAATCATGGCGACATGTACAAACCCTTAGATATCAGTTCAGATGAAATCCAACTGGATATTCCTTCAGCTGATAGTATGATGGGCGGTGAAGTTCACATTGAACCAGAGATGGATGAACCAGAGATGGATGAACCAGAGATGGATGCCGGCGATGTTGAATCTCCTATTGACGGAGATGAGTTTGGTAATGATGATACATTTGACGGTGAAAATGATGCATTTGGCGGCGAAGAACCTGCAAAAGCAAAAACTATAGATCCAGCAGTGGCCGCAGTGGTAGGTTATCTGGCCAGCAAAAATAAAAAATCCAACATAGAAACAGTTACAGATGAATCAGGAAATTTTGAAAATAGACCAGATCCATCGTATCAAAGTCAGGACTACATGTCAAACACACTGGCACAAGGTGCAGGCGAAGTACAACGCATGACAAAAGGCGGATATCGCAACGCAGATAATCCGTTAGCTATGAAAGAAGGCTTGCAGGGCCGTTTGGCAAACTTATATCAAGAAGTCAAGTTGAGAGAAAGCAGATAATTCATTGCAGTTAGCACTCTGTTCATAGTGCCAAATAGCTCCTTCGGGAGCTATTTTTTTCAGTAAATAAACATATGGCAAAATCACTAGACGGCGTCTTAACCAAAAAAGCGCACAAACAAGAACGATTCACTGAAGAACAAATTGGCGATTTGTTAGCCTGTGCTGACACCAAGACAGGCTATCATTATTTTTCTAAGAATTTCTTCCACATTCAACATCCTGTAAAAGGCAAGGTTAAATTTGAACCTTACACCTATCAGGAACGATTATTAGATGCGTATCACGATTTTCGATTCAATGTAAACATGTTACCACGACAAAGTGGTAAGACCACATGTGCGTCAGCATACTTGTTATGGTATGCTATGTTTCATCCAGATCAAACTATCCTAGTTGCCGCACACAAATACACAGGCGCACAGGAAATCATGCAACGTATCCGCTATGGATACGAATTATGTCCGGACTTTATTAGGTGCGGCGTGGTAAGTTACAACAAAGGGAGTATAGATTTTGACAACGGATCAAGAATTGTTTCAGCTACTACTACTGGCAACACCGGTCGTGGTATGTCCATATCCTTACTATATTGCGATGAGTTTGCTTTCGTACAACCTAACATTGCTGAAGAATTTTGGACTTCGATATCGCCAACACTAGCAACTGGTGGACGAGCAATTATCACATCAACACCCAACTCGGACGAAGATACATTTGCGTTAATCTGGAAAGAAAGTAAAGATTTATTTGATGAGTTTGGCAATGAAAAACTAGATGGAGTTGGGCGCAACGGGTTTCATGGCTTCCGTGCAGAATGGCATGAACACCCGGACCGGGATGAAGAGTGGAAGCGTGTTGAGATGGGACGTATCGGTGAAGAGCGATTCCGTCGTGAATATGGTTGCGAATTCTTAGTTTACGATGAAACGCTAATCAATAGTTTAAAACTGGCCGAGCTGGTGGGGCGAGATCCTAAAACTAGAATGGGTCAAGTACGCTGGTACAAAGAACCTGAACCCGGTCATCTCTATGCAGTAGCACTGGATCCCAGTTTGGGCACAGGCGGAGACTTTGGTGCTATTCAAGTGTTCGAATTGCCCAGCTTTACACAGATAGGGGAATGGCAACATAACATTACTCCAGTAGAAGGTCAAGTTAGAATACTGCGCGAAATACTAAGACATATTCAAGAAAAGATAGGTGAGAACAATAACAACAGTATATACTGGAGTGTGGAAAATAACACTGTGGGCGAAAGCGCATTGATATGTATTGCTGATCAAGGAGAGGAAACTTTCCCTGGAATGTTTGTTAGTGAACCGGTAAGAAAGGGCAATGTGCGCAAATTCCGTAAGGGGTTTAACACCACATTTGGCAACAAAATATCAGCATGTGCTCGCTTAAAATTCTTAATTGAAGCTGACAAAATGAAGATTTTTAGCAAGCAAACAATCAGTGAACTCAAAGGATTTATAGCCCACGGTACCACATTCAAAGCCAAAGTGGGCTTGCATGACGACTTGGTTTCCAGCTTGTTATTGATAGTGCGATTGAGTGCTGTGCTGGCAGATTGGGACATCAGAGTATTTGACAGCATCAGTACAGGGGACGAATTCCAAGAGGATTACGAGCCGCCGATGCCTATTTTTATATCAGGGCTGTGATAAATATCATATGGAAACAAATTTAAATCAAGTAGCAAAAGAAATTTACGGTAAAATTCAAACTAGGTTCCCCGGCATCAAAATCGCGGACGAAAAAGCTGAAGTTTTGAGTAAAAAAGAAGATATTCCCAAAGCTCGTTTCTTTGAGTTTGAGTACACAGAGCATGGCGAAGCGTTAGGTACAATTGCAATTAATTTAGATCAAGAAGAAGGCATAGTGATTCAAATCAGCGGCGACCTAACAGACGACGATGACGAAACTACCCATCACGGCGCATTTAAATTTATTAGAAGTTTTAGAAAATTTGCTAGACAACACTTATTAAGTTACGAAGTTGACCGTATGGGCAAGAGTAACTTGGATAAACGAGATTATGAATTCCATGCAAAAAGCGGAGAAGAACCAATGACGGAAAGTAAAATGTGGGGCACACCAAGAGTGAGCTATCAAGACCTTGGAGAAACAAGGTTAGTTGTTAAACACAGCAAACCTGTTAATTATGACCTAGCCGCAGGCCGCACAATGCACATTGAAAGCATTTACATTGAAAATGCTCAAGGCGAACGTTTTCGCTATCCGGTACGTCATCTAAATGGCGCCCGTGCAATGGCACAACACATTGGACACGGTGGCAATCCGTATGATGAGATCGGCCAACATGTTGTTAGTTTGAGTGAAGAACTAAGCAAACTTCGCATGTTCAAAGGATATGTTAGCCGTACTCCAGTTGTTTCAGAATCCATGAGCGCAGTCAACAACAAAGTGATTGAACGCATAGAACAAGTTAAAAAACAAATCCATCAGCTACAGCAATCCAAGCATTACGAAGAATTTGCAGAAAGTTTTGCACCAAGCAAATCTAAGGACATTCCAGAAGAAATTATGTTGGACTGGGTTGACCGATTGACAGTGCGTAGCTTCAAAGAAGAATTAAAAGATGTATTCCCATACATTTACAAATTAGTAGATGAAAGTGAAATCCCTACTAGAGAATTAGATCCTGATGATTTGTTAGCAGAAGAAGATAAAGACGATGTTGCTCCTTGGTATAAAGATAAAGCTGAACAGGATGCTGATAAGCGTAAATCTTCTTTTAAGAAAAAACATAATCCTAATCGCACAGGTCGTGATGCCGCAAGAGCTCTTGCACAAAAAGGTATTCCTAAGAAAGAAAAAGAAGAAACTCTAAGTGAACGTGTTACACCAGAAAAAATGCAACGACGAATTACAGCGTATGAGTTATGTAAGCAAGGTCTAACACCTCAGCAAGTTGCTCAGAAAATGGGTATCAAAGTTACCGGTGGCGGCAAAGGCTCCGGCGTTCCGTCATCAATGTCTGCGGATCCGTACGACGATGTACTTGCGGGATGCGATCGAGCCAAAGAGCCAACACGTCCTGTTCTTGAATCTCCAACAGATCAATTTGAACGTTTCTTAAATAGTATTATTAACGAAGATGAAGCGGATGCACTGGACGGCAATCCTGAATCTATCCAAGCACTAAAGACCCTGATATCTCAAGGTGAGTTAGTTGGTGATCCAAACAGAGTTGATGGCTTAACAGCCAACGGTTTAGATGTTAATCGTTATCCAGAATTACAACAACTGTTCGACCTAACAAGTCCAAACGATGATTCATGGCCAAGTGTCAAAGCATGGATGGATAAAGAAAATCCAGAACTATCCAAAGAGATTTTTGCAGGTTCAGAGTACAGCGAAGAAGAAGCAGGCGAAGAACCAGCAGGCGAAGAACCAGCAGGCGAAGAACCAGCCGCGGGAGAAGCACCAGCAGGAGAAGGTGATGCGTCAGCCGCACCAGCCGCAGGCGAACCACCACCAGAGATGCCGGGCACTGCACCAGCAATGGAAGGCGCAGAACGTGCTAAAACATCTGTGTTAAATGCCATACGTAAAGGTGCTAAACCTGATACCAAAGTTGGATCTAAGACGCTTCATGATATCATGATGGAACTTGGAATGGACCCACATGATCCAGCCGCAAAAGAAATTGCACCACCGGTCGAACCACGTGGCAAAAGCTATAAAGATATGAAGGCATTTGCTGACGGATGGTGGAATAGAGAAGAACACAACTTTACCATTGGCAACAGAGGTGTTAAAACCAAGATAGAAAAACAGTTCCCGGGTGCAGATCAAAAAGATTTAGAAAGAATTTTTGCCAATATAGATCGTGCTGATCCTCCAAGCAAAGTAAGCAATCAAGAGCACGAAAGCATAAACGAAAGTTTATCTATTATTAGAAAATTATCAGGATTAAACTAAGGATACATTATGAACGGATTACATGACCTATTAGACAAACTTAAAAAATTGGAAGAGGCCGCGACCGCTCCTACAACATTTAGACCAAACTATTATCATAAAAGTAATTTTGGTACCACAACTCCGTTGATGATGACAGATCCAGGAGTGTTCTGGCACATGAGTCAAGCCACTAACGATGACGGCGGCACAGTGCGCGGCGGTGGCAAAACCATTCAACAATGGTATGGTAATACTGAAAATCGCAGTGCAATAAATCCAGCCAGCGTTGACGGTAAAATGGTAAACGGCAAACCTGGCCCAGAATTTCCAGAAGGCGTTACTTGGAAAACAGATTTAGCAATAACGAATAAAGCAACAGCTGATGCGCAACAAGCGCAACAAGCGCAACAAGCAAAAGCAACAGCTGATGCCAACACTGCCGCAAAAGCCGCTAAAGTAAAACAGTTTACAGATTTGTTAGTCAAAGCAGGAGTGTACACAGCACCTGCGGCATCTACAGCATCTTCAGGACCGTCAATTGGCACCTACAGTTTATCGCAACCAGGTACCGGCGCTGTCAATGGAATTAAGTTACCAGCTATAAAGAGCGGTGTTCAAGAAGGAATTGTTTTTAAATCTAGGATTGGTCAGTTACTTGTAGATTCAGGTGCATTACAAGGCCTTACAGTATCAAATACATTGAAAAGCCTTACAGAAGCATCCGCACTAACCAAAGCAGAATACAGTTTACTTTCAAAACTATACGGCGAATTGAAAGTAGAATACCCAGATGATGCGCAATTGGTACCATTACTTATGGCTTACGATAAAGTGGCTCCAGTATACAGTTCAGACCCAGCCGCACAAACTGCTACGGTAGCCGGCGCATCATCCGGTAATGCCGGCACCGCTAATAATGCTTCAAGTGCAATGGTTGCCGCAGATACCCGGGGTAGTCAGACAACACTAGCACAAACAAAGGCCGACGTTGTCAAACAGATAACAGCACCAGCGGCAGTATCACCAGCACCAGCGGCGGCAGTATCACCAGCACCAGCGGCGGCAGTATCACCAGCACCAGCGGCGGCAGTATCACCAACATCAGGCGTTGACACTGTAGCAAACGCTACGGTTCCAGGCAGCATTGCCGCCGCCAACCAAGCCGCTCCGGCCGCTGAAAAGAAACCAGCCGCAGTACTTCCGCAAGCAGTACAGGATTTGGCGGCCACTAACAAAATTGACAACGCCGACAAAATTTCAGTTGGCCAGGTAATTACATTGCCCGACGGCACCAAGTACACTATTGTTAAAGGCGACACACTGGCTGACATTGCGGCCGGCAAATTCAAAGGTGTTGATCCAACCAAGAAATTGGGCACAGACAGTGCGGCCAAAGTTGCCCCAACAGCCACATATCCAACGGATGCAAAGGCACCCGTTAATCCTCGTCCTACTGACAATGTGATGGCACAACAAGTTTGGGACAGCAAGTATGCTAGCGGTTGGAACCCTGATGGATCAGCTAAAACTTTGGGTACGGACAGTGCGGCCAAGGCTACTACAGCTCAACAACTTGATCCTAGAGGAAACCCACTTGTCAAAGATAAAGATGGTAATTTAGGTTATTACAATAATCCAAATGTTCCATCAAAAGGATTTACAATAGTAGTTCCAGCAACCACCTCCGGAGATGCGGCCAAAGAAGCTCGTAAGCCACGTTATGATACTGTAGAAAAGTTTGATAAAGAAATTGCTCGATTCAGTTCAAAGTATGATATGAAGTTGAAACTCAATCAACAGTATATTGAAATCTTACAAGCAGAAAAAGCACAATTGGTCAATCCATCAGCCACCGCTACTGGTAATACAGCTAACTCAGATCGTCCAGGATTGGATCCAAAGAAAGGCAAGCCAGAAGTATATGATCGTCAAAAGCAATTGGCCGCATTGGGTGCCAAAATGAAAGACGGTGTGACTCCGTTGGGACTAGACGGCGTCAACGGCAACGACACCATCGCCGCTGAAAAAGAATTTGGCCGTTTGATAGTTGATCCCAAAACCACTATTGTGGTAAATGGTGCTCCGCGAGTTGTGAATGCAAACGATATTAAAAGTATCCAAAGCTGGATCAAAGCAGTGAAAGACGGCAGACAAAAAATGGATCAAGTTCCAGCAGTGTACATGGACATTGTCAAAAAACAATCAGCAATGAAAGAATCCACAGGCTACACCAATGATGAATTGAACAGACTGATTAGTTTGGTACATCACAGATAATTGAGTAAAATACTCATATTTCAGGCGAGATTTCTCTTGCTTTACTAAATAAAAGTGCGTATACTATGTATATGCACTTTTTATTTTATCAAGGTGATAAAATAATAATAGGCACAAAAAGCAAACTAAGGCTATTAATAGGAGAACAATTATGGCATCTTTAGCAGAAATCCGAGCAAAACTAAAAGCATCTGAACAAAAAGGTTCAGGAGAACGTACAGGTGGTGATAAGTCAATTTATCCATTCTGGAACCTCAAAGAAGGTGGCGAATCTACACTTAGATTTTTACCAGACGGTAACACCGACAACACTTTTTTCTGGGTAGAACGTGCAATGATCAAATTGCCATTCGCTGGAATCAAAGGTGAATCAGAAAGCAAACCAATCACAGTACAAGTACCATGCGTGGAAATGTATGGCGACACTTGCCCAATCTTGGCAGAAGTACGTGCATGGTTCAAAGATCCAGCACTGGAAGACATGGGTCGTAAATACTGGAAAAAGCGCAGTTATATTTTCCAAGGTTTCGTTGCAGAAGACGGACTTGGCGAACAATCCAGCGAGAAGCCAGAAAATCCAATTCGTCGTTTCATCATTGGTCCACAGATCTTTACCAGCATCCGTGCGGCTTTGGTTGATCCAGAATTGGAAGATTTGCCAACTGACTTGGTACATGGCTTAGACTATCGTATGAAGAAAGGTAGCAAAGGCGGATATGCTGACTACTCAACATCAAGTTGGGCCCGTCGTGAACGTCCACTAAGTGACGATGAACATGCGGCTATCAAGCAACATGGCTTGTTTAACTTGAGTGACTTCTTGCCTAAGAAGCCAGGCGAAGTTGAATTGAAAGTTATGAAAGAAATGTTTGAAGCTTCAGTCGACGGCGAACCATATGACATGGAACGTTGGGGACAGTATTTCAAACCAGCTGGGATGAGCCAAAACACTGGCGATCCCAAAGCAACTCCAAAAGCCGCACCTGCACCAGCGGCATCACATGATGAAGATGACACACCTGCTCCAGTAGCCAAGGCCGCACCAGCGCCAACAGCATCTGATTCAGCAGGCGGCGACTCACGTGCCCAAGACATCTTGGCAATGATTCGTAATCGTCAGAAGTAAAAATAAGGGGACTTCGGTCCCCTTACATCATCATAGGAGAAACAACTTATGGCTACAAAAGCCTTCGATTTATCAAAATTTAGAAAGACCTTGACCAAAAGCATTGACGGTCTTGGTGTGGGATTTAACGATCCTACAGATTGGATCAGCACTGGCAATTACACGCTGAACTATCTGATCAGTGGAGATTTCCACAAAGGTATTCCACTTGGCAAAGTCACTGTGTTTGCCGGCGAAAGTGGTGCTGGTAAAAGTTTTATCTGTTCAGGTAATCTAGTGCGTAACGCACAAGCACAGGGCATCTATGTTATCTTGATTGATACTGAAAATGCACTGGATGAAAAATGGTTGCACGATTTAGGTGTGGACACCAGCGAAGAAAAACTTCTTAAACTCAACATGGCGATGATTGATGACGTGGCAAAAACCATTCATGAATTCATGAAAGAGTACAAAGAAATGGCAGAGCGTCCTAAAGTCCTATTTGTCATAGACTCATTGGGTATGTTGCTTACCCCTACCGACATTAATCAGTTCCAAGCTGGTGACATGAAGGGGGATATGGGCCGTAAGCCAAAAGCATTAACCTCATTAGTTCGTAACTGTGTCAATATGTTCGGCAGTTATAATGTGGGTATGGTTTGTACAAATCACACTTATGCGTCACAGGACATGTTTGATCCAGACGACAAGATCAGTGGCGGACAAGGTTTTGTTTATGCTTCTAGTATTGTTGTTGCTATGAAAAAACTCAAACTCAAAGAGGATGAGGACGGCAACAAAGTGTCAGACGTAATGGGTATTCGTGCAAGTTGCAAGATCATGAAGACTCGTTACAGCAAGCCTTTTGAAACTGTGCAAATTAAAATTCCATATGAAACAGGAATGAATCCGTATTCAGGAATGGTTGACATGTGCGAAAAAGCTGGCTTGTTAAAACAATCTGGCAACAGACTTGCATGGATTGATCCAGACACAGGCGAGGAATTCAAATTCTACCGAAAAGAATGGAAAGATGATAAATTAGATATGTTAATGGCAAAATTTCATATCAAGTCTTTAACAACAACAACCATTCCTGAGGAGACGGACGAAAATGTTGACTGAAACACAAATAGCAGATGTATGGATCTTGTTTAGTGAGTATATTGACAAGAAAATTATTGATGTGGCGGCCGAACGATATGTTGACCTACTAGCAGATTTTGGTACAAGTGACCGAGTACTAGAAGGTGCAACAGGTGTCGATGCTGTGCTGGATCAAGCAATTGAATACTATTTGGATGAAGAGTCCGACGATGATGATGACTATAAAGAGCTAGAATAATATGTGGTACAGTAAGGTTAGCAAAGACATTTCTTATATTCCAGATGCTGTGTCATATTTTAACGATGAGTTAATTGGCGCACGTCAGGACACGAATATTAAAGGCAATATTGAAAGGGCGGCCGCGGCAATGCCGGGTATTGTTGAACAACGATTCAGTCAGTTACAAGAAATTGAAGCTATCCTTGAGTACCTACATATTGAACTTAGACGCTTGAAAAGTCAACATTTTCGCAAATATTTAGAAAATTATCAACGAGCTTTATCTTCAAGGGACTGTGAAAAGTTCGTTGAAGGTGAAGCTGACGTTGTGGACTTTGAAAAGATTATCAACGAGTTTGCCCTGTTACGCAACAAATGGTTAGGCATTACCAAAGGGCTTGATGTCAAACAATGGCAACTTTCAAATGTGATTAAGCTTCGTACCGCTGGTATGGAAGACGCAACACTTTAAAAAATATATTATACAAAAGTGTTGACTTTTGTAATTGCACTCTGTATAATATAAAGTATGATAACTGTAGATAACTTACTTTTAAAAATTACTTCTTGTACTACTCCAAAAATAGAAGAATATTTACCCACCCGAGATTCAAAAGTTTTACGTAGTCTTGCGTCTGCGGTGTCAAGTCCGGTTTTTATCACTGAAAATCAAAGTCGTTTATTGTTAAAATTACTGGAACAATACAGCAGTCATTTTTTAATCATCGACAACACCTTGACAGATGTGTTGTTAGTACCCGCTTGGTCAAGAAGATTCCGTGCAGTAGACAACACTAAAAAAGTCTACATAAAAACACTAAAAGATAAAGAACCTGCCATCTTTGTTGAATATTCCCCCAACAGTGCTGTAAGAAAAACATTACAAGGCATTGGAAAACTTATTGAAAACAACATCACAGTACACAGTACCAGACTTATCAGTATTGAACTAACTGAAAAAAATATTGTTGCAATCATAGATTTATTAAGACCAAGTAAATTCGAATTTGACCAAAAAATCACCGATTTTTACGAAATTATCAAAAAATGGAAATTCGCTGATGAGTGTAATAAATTCTTTTTTGGTGAAAATTTATACGAACCAATAAAATCTTCCTTGGAAAAGGACATTGGTGTTGAGTCCGTGACCAATTTGTTAATCATAGCTGATCGCAAAACACGTTATCACTTTTTGACCAAAAAAGTCGAGAAAAATGAGGTAAAATTGCAAGATCTCATTGCTCACAGAACACAACAAAAAATATGGATTGACTCAAATGCTTATGAATTATCCGATGTTATTGGTAATTTAAAAGATCTCAAACGATTTCCATTGCTAGTTATCTTTGACAGTCACAGCGCAGATGTTTGTACTAAAACTCTAAAAAACCTTCAAAAATCCTTGGAAAATAACGAAATTTTCAATCATGTAGGCATATACTTTAGACTGCAAAACGACACCGCTGGTAAGGTATTCAACGGTGTAATACAAGAAAATCATTACAATGCTCCGTTGGACAGCGCAACCATAGTGGCGGGAATACAAACAGGAAAATTACCCAAATTCTTCCTAAAAGATTGCAATTGGGCACCAAAAAGTGTTATAGTGTTTGGTAACAACTTAAGACATGGCAAGACTGCAATATACAGCAATCGATGCGATTTAATTATTTCGTATTCAGATAAGCCAAGCATATTCGACAACAACACAGGATGGGCTACCAGTACATGGGCATTGTAAAATTAATTATAAAAGACGAAGTTAACATCAAGATCGAAGGTCTTGAGTTAGACGCACGAAAGAAATTAGCCAATGCATTTAAGTTTTTTGCGCCTTATGCTAGATATCATCCTGCATATAAACTGGGTCGATGGGATGGCACTGTAAGCCTGTTTGGCCTTGGCGGCAACGGCTATTTGAACCAACTAGAAAAGGTCATGCAAATACTACATGGCCTGGGTATTTCGCTGGAAGAAGTGGAAGACCTGCGTGACCCGATCAAGCTGGCATTTCCAGAAGTTACTGAAGATTTCTGGGGAGAACGGTGTTGGCCAATGGGACACCAACAAGCAGGGCAACCCATTCGATTGCGTGACTATCAACTTGATGTGATCAATAATTTTCTTAAAAATCCTCAAGCATTACAAGAAGTAGCTACTGGTGCAGGCAAGACAATTATCACTGCGACCTTGAGTAAACTGTGTGAAAACTTTGGTCGCACTATTACTATTGTACCGAATAAAAGTCTTGTTGAGCAAACTGAAGAAGACTTTATCAACTGCGGATTGGACGTGGGTGTGTACTACGGTGACCGCAAAGATCTCAATAAAACACACACAATTTGTACTTGGCAGAGTCTTAATATATTGGATAAGAAATCAAAGAATCAAGAACATGACATTGTAACACTGGCAGAATTTCTCGACGGAGTTAAAACTGTTATTGTTGACGAAGTACACATGGCCAAGGCAGAAGTGTTGAAAAATTTACTTACGCAAAACCTATGTAATGCACCCATACGTTGGGGACTAACAGGAACGGTTCCCAAAGAAGCACATGAATTCGAAGCTATCTTTGCAAGTCTTGGTCCAGTAATTCACAGCATACAAGCACACGAGTTACAAACCAAAGGTGTACTAAGTGACTGTCATGTCAACGTGGTGCAGTTGATGGATTTAAAAGAATTCAGCAGTTATCCAGAAGAATTAAAATATCTTGTTACAGATGAAGACAGGATGATATACCTAAGTAAACTAATTAAAACAATATCTCAATCAGGCAATACACTAGTGTTAGTTAATAGAATTGATTCAGGCAAATTTATTATCAATGAAATTCCAGAAGCAGTGTTTATCTCGGGCGAGGTCAAAACCAAAGATAGAAAAGAAGAATATGACGAAATTAAAACGAATGATAACAAGATTATTGTGGCGACTTTTGGTGTGGCCGCTGTTGGTATTAATATCCCTAGGATTTTTAATATGGTTCTTCTTGAGCCCGGAAAGAGCTTTGTCCGCGTTATACAATCAATTGGCCGAGGTATTCGAAAAGCAGAAGACAAAGACTTCGTACAAATCTGGGACATAACCAGTACCTGTAAGTATGCAAAAAGGCATCTTACTGAGCGTAAGAAATTTTACAAGGACGCCAAATATCCGTTTACTATTGAAAAAACGGATTGGCAACGATAAGGAATTATGCAAATATTAACATTAGAAAATAAAACATTTTTACTGGATAATCTTCCAGAGGAAGTAGACGAGGAGTGTAGATTTGCCGTGCTAGACAACAGTGATCCTAAAGAACCAGATTTTTTCTTTATGCCATTAATATTCTTAGAATCTTTTAATGCACCAGCAATGGTACTTAACATTGGCGGGAAACAAGTCACAATGCCTATAGATTGGCACATAGCGGTAGGTGATAGTTCAAGTGGTTGTGACATTGAAATTTTACCTTTGACCAGCTTGAATGATAGAGGATTTGAAGCATTAATTTTTAATCCACTCAGTAGTTTTAGAGTAGAATTTAAGAAAATTGAAATTGTAAATTTTTACAATGATGTCAAATGGTATTTCCCCAAGATGAAAAATAATCAATTACTTGCAACTCCGCTGAGTAACGATCACAAACCAGACTGTGCCTATTTTTGCAAAGAAATTAGCCGTCAAAGTGAAATTATAGATTTGAGTAAGATATTATAAAATGGGCAGTCTTAAACCTGGAGCAACTTACATTTATGAACGCAATGGCGATGAAGTATATGCTCGTGAGTTTGGGGAAACTGATCGTAAATTGATTGGATACAAATACGAAATGGAAGATAGACCCGATCCTCGTACCAGCGATGGCAGGCCGTTAATTGAGCAGATACGAGAAAGTAAGATGTGGGGCGAAATTCATAGAGAAGCGAAAACCAATATCACTTTACAAAAGGCCCTGGATCGTGCTATAATGATATACAAGTTGAGTAAGGATAAAATACAATGAAATATGCATTTTTTAATCCATTGATTATGGGTATTGACTCAATACCCGATGATATGTTTGAAAGAATTAAAAAGCTAGCCGAAAAACTTCACGAACGAACAGATCTTAACGATGCTGGCAATAATGGATTAAGTGTGCGCGGAGGACAACAAATACAAGTGCTACCTAACGATGCTAGCATCAATGTAGATTGGTTGACTGAATTCTTAGAAGAACAATTGACCCAGTACATACAACAGATCAAAACACAAAGCATGGTATCCGATATGGATTATGTATCAGTTAAAGTCACTAGTATATGGACTATCAAGCAAAACTCCGGCGAATATCAAGCCATGCACAACCATCCGGCAGGTCACTTGTCGGGTAATATGTACATAGAAACACCCATATTGGATGAAAACAGTACAAATATTGATGGCAATATTTTGTTTAAGTTTCCGGTAGAAAAAGATGTAACCAAGTTTATTTTACAAGACGGCTGGTGCTATAGACCAGAAGCCAAGAATATTCTGATGTTTCCAAGCTATGTTTCACATTTGGTGTATCCCTGGAAGGGAACTGGTAATAGAACTGTTATGGCATTCGATGCAGTATTAATTCCAAAGGCGTTAGATGGCACAGAAACTAGCAATTAAAGAAGTAATGGCGGCGGTAGATAGCGGCTATATTGGTCTTTGGGACGAGCTCGATGACGAGCAACGCAAATCGTTGAAAAGCGAATTCTTTATCATGAATCGTTACATCAGCAATGTAAAGACCAACAGTACAGAATTACAACAGCATTATCTGCTGACTGTTAACGAATACTTTAATAAACACTGGAATCTGTTACAAAAGCATCCTAAACTCATGTGGATGTTGTTAGCCATGTGCGGACACGAAAGTAAAAAGATACATTATCACGAATGGATTGGTTTTAAAAAGAAACCAGGAACTAGTTCGGATAAGAAGGTGAAATTTTTATTAGATTTGTATCCTGCAAAAAAACAAGTAGATTGCGAGTTGCTTGCAGAACTTATGAGCGATGCGGAGTTCAAAGAACTTGCAATGATGCGCGGCATGGATGATGTAGAGGTTAAAAAATTATTAAAATGACATTAGCATCGACCCTGTACGTTTGTCAATATTGTTCAAACACGTTTAGTAAAGAAAAAACGTTGATGGTGCATTTGTGCGAACAAAAACGCAGAGCCCTAGCCAAAACTGAAAAACACGTCATTGTGGGCTACGATGCTTTTAATAGATTCTTTAAAATGAGTCAGAATTTAAAAGGCAATAAAACATACGACGAGTTTGCAAAGAGTCCTTACTACAATGCGTTTGTTAAGTTTGGCAGTTTTGTTAGTAACGTTAATCCTTTATATCCTGACAGATTTATTGATTATGTCATTACAAGTGGTGTTAAGTTAGATCACTGGTGTAGAGATGAATTGTATGAAAAATATGTTGCCAACTTAATACGTGTGGAAACTGTAGAAACCGCACTACAACGCAGTATTGGGCATATGATGTCGTGGGCAGATAATCACAACAGTCAGTGGAATCACTATTTTTTATATGTGAGTTTGAACCGTGCCAGCTTTGATATTCGCGATGGAAAAATAAGTCCGTGGATTTTATTAAACAGCAAAAACGGAAAAGCAATGTTGGCAAAGTTCAGTGATGAACAATTAGAAGCAGTTGGCCCAACAATAGATCCTCAGTTTTGGATGAAAAAATTTAAATCATTGCCTGCTGATATAGAGCTAGTTAGACAAGTTATCAAGGACTCGAATATATAATGCCAGATATCGATATAGACTTTTTAGATCGCACAGACGCTTTAAAACATTTAAAGCACGTACCTGCGGCCATTGAAGATAACGGAACTTTTAAAAAGCACAATACAGGTGTATATTGTACTAGTGTGCCGTACAATCCACTAACAGGATTAAGCACAATTGATTACAAAGCCGCAGAAGAGCGTGGATATTTTAAGATAGATTTTTTAAATGTCAGCATCTACAAAGGTGTACGAGATGACGCACACCTTAAACAACTTATGGAGACAGAACCACTATGGGATCTATTGGAACAGGACGACTTCACAAATCTACTCTTTCACGTGAATGGGCACGGGCACGTATTGAGGAAAATGAAACCGAAAAATATAGAAGAGCTCGCGGCGTGTCTAGCAATCATTCGCCCAGCCAAGAAACATTTGTTAGGCAAAACGTGGACAGAAGTGATGCAGGCAGTATGGACCAAACCAACGACTGATGAATATTACTTCAAGAAGGCTCATGCTGTGGCCTATGCTATGGCAATAGTAGTACAGATGAATTTAATATGTGAAGGTATCAGTTACGGGTATGCTTAACGCACCTTACGTACCAACTGTACACTTTTACGCTTTACACGCTTCATAGTCAAGTTCATTAGGTTAACAACTGGTCCAAGTACTACACGGGCATCTTTGCTGTTGAAAGTTTTAATAGCATAATGAAACGGTTGTATTTGTTCTCTGCAAAATATATTAATAGGAAATTGACGGTTGCTTTCCCACCACCAAGTTTCCCCTATATCTAAAAATACAGCACGTTCTTCTAATGTTTTAATGGCATTTAAATCGTAGAAACTGG
>Ga0209355_1000026_pt1 | contig 87050 bp, 103 predicted proteins | sample LauGreSBDMM110SN_3_FD_187563 | JGI IMG/M metagenome (GOLD analysis project Ga0209355, IMG submission 187563) | Freshwater lake microbial communities from Lake Michigan, USA - Sp13.BD.MM110.SN (SPAdes) (version 2) | ecosystem: Environmental > Aquatic > Freshwater > Lake | place: Lake Michigan... | reverse complement strand
CCCCGCCACACCATTGAACAGCACCATCTCCCTGATCATGCTCTATAATTATAACGCCATGATCCAGTACTGTCAACAAGTCTGGCTAATTACGTTGGGAATGGCCAGTTGTTGCTGGCAGTGGGGCGAGTCTTTAGTTTAATATTTTCTTTGATCACGGTGCCATCATCTTCACACAAGTCAACTTGATATGGTGCAATGATGTGTACTGCGGCATCTTCTTCAGACCAATCGTGTTCGCCATCATAGAGCCAACCTGCACCACCTTCGTAGTAAAGTTCTTTGAGTTCCTGTTGTTCTAGTTCACCAATATCATCGCTGAACTCCCACTCAACACTAACACTGTCATCAAACTCACAACCCCACCCTGCGTCTGTTCGAGCATAGGCTATTTTATCGCCTTCCCAGGGTAGATTGCAATCTAGGTCGCCCTCGATAAAACCTTGTCCCCAGCGATAGGTTTCGTCAATGTTGAACCAACTAACACTGTCATCCGGATTCTTACGATACATTTCTACATGGTAGACAATGCTTTTCTTTTCCAATGGTCTGATTAGATATACTTTACTCATCTTTGCCCTCGTATACAACATTGCCTTCTTCATCGGTCAACTCCAATGGACCTTGTAAAATGTAATCTGTGTCACTGTTTGACCAACCCAGTTCTTCCATGCCGTCAAAGTAATCTTCATCCCAGGCGGTTTCGATAGCCGCTTGTTCTTCTTCCGTCATGTCATCAGGGAATGTCCAATCAGCCCAGCATCCATCGTCAAGGCTTGATAGTTCCCAATCATAGTCGCTTTCGCTTAGATTGTATTCTCCATCTTCTGGCTCAATAACAGGTTGTTCATCGCTTTCGCAATAGAACTCGCCCCAGCGATAGCCTTCTTCACGAATGATTGTTTTGCCGTCTTTGTACCAGAACTGCTTTTCAACCGCAGACTTTTTGTGTAGAGTTTTGAGTGTCCAAGTTGCCATTACAACCACCTTAATGCAAATAATGTGTAGAAATCTTTTCTAACAGTTTCGAACTTAAACGGATTAAGTGGTGATGGACGTTCTGAATACCAGGATGTTAGACCCCAATTAACATGATCATAACTGTCGTGTGACGGACCAAAATGTTCTTCGCACCAGTCATAAAGTACATCTTTTCCCACCATGCGTCCTGGATAACAACTATAGATTGTTTCGGTTTCCATGATTATTTCCTATCGCCAAACAACTGCAACAAATTCAAGAACAAGTTGATAAAGTCCATGTACAAGGTCAGTGCTCCGCGTACCTCAGCCACATCTGTAGCTTCTACACTAAGTTCTTCACGGATCTTTTGTGTGTCATAAGCAGTTAGTCCAAGGAAGATGATGATGGCCAATGCTGATATAACCATCTGCATCACAGTTGATCCAATAAAGATATTAACAATACTGGCGATGACAATGGCTATCAATCCCACAAACATAAACTTACCAACACTGTCTAGACTTTGTTTGGTAAAGTAGCCATAGCCACTCATGACGCCAAACAAGATGCCTGCACCCATGAAGGCACTCACAATTGATCCCATGGTAAACACAGCAAAGATCATTGAAAAGCTCAACCCCATCAATGCCGCAAATCCATGCAGGCATAACTGTGCCACACTCTTGCTAGGGTTGTTGGCCAACACATATCCTACAGCAAAGATGGCCGCCAGTGGTGAAAAGATCACAATCCATTTCATCCAACCTGTAAAAAAGAATTGTAGCAACTCTGGACTAGATCCCACAAAGTAACTCACAAACATTGACACAATTACAGCAAGACTCATGTGTCCATACACACGACCCATTGCTGAATTGATTTCTCCAGCAGAACGATATGCACCGCTATTATAAGTTGTTTCAAACATGTTAATCATCCCTTTCCATTTCTGTGACCTCTTTGATCAAGGCTTGTAACTGCTCTAATGCAGGAACCATGAGTTTGACTGTTTTGTAGTCGTTCTCACTGTCACGACCCGATACTTCAATCATGTATGCATTGTCATACATGTACACCGTGAACGATTCGTTGACCTTGATCAACTTGTCGCTAATTTTATTTACTGTTTTAGTCTTGGCCATTTTGTTTTCCTATTGTGTTTGGTGCGTGGTCTAACGCATCGTTATATTCGTCACGATAAAAATATGCATCTTCATCGTCGATAGTCACTGTCAAGTCACTATGTCGTAAATCATAATCAACAAAATTATGATTGTCATCGTACACACGAAATACAGTCTGTCCTGTAAATATCTGTATCAAGTGTCCAGTAACACCGTTGGCTGATTGTGCTTTCATGCTATTGATATTCTTTGTTTAATTTAACGTTGGTCAGACTAGCAACCACTTGAAACTTGTCCCAGGCATCCTTTGCCGCAGGGTTACGTTGTAGTTCAGAACTTGGCAACACTGCCTCCAACCAAATTTCTGGTCGTCGGGCAGGATGTGCTCCAAACTTGCGTGGTTGATGAAACTTACCTTGTTCCCACAAGTCCATAGTGACCTGTCGAAACTTGTGTTCGTCTTCAGCCGGGTAGTCCATCCACTCGTGGCCGCCAAATATGCCTCCGAGTATTTGGCCTCCTCCATACCCTTCCCAAATACCTGACCATTGAGTGTCATCATTGGGATCAAAGTCGGTACGGGCAATGATAACCAGCACATCGTCAATGTCTACTCGACCATCAACAATGTCTCGCACACATCGGCTATAACTAAGTCCAATTTTCAAAGTTTTTCTCCTGCTTCAAATCCACGGAATCGCAAAAAGCGTGGGAATCTCAAACTGTATGATCCGTCTTGGTTTTGGGTAACTGCGTCCGCTTCAACCTCAACCACCCGATCAAGAAGCTCATTGCGAGCGGCCCAATACTCATCGCGATTGCTATCAGACAAACCGCTACCAACATTAACACGAATAGTTCTGTCATTGTCAACTCCTTCACATATTATAGCACCCAGGCGGCCTAGATTGCGACCAGTACCTTCTTCAAATCCCACAATGTTCAAATCCACTGTGATTGTGGGTTTCCATTTCATCCAAAAGTCTGAACGTTTGCACTCATAAGGTGCATCCATGCTCTTGATCATGATGCCTTCGTAGCCTTCTTCTACTGAAGCTTCGGCAAAACGGCGCATGACATCATGTCCTTCTGCTGTGTCCAAGTCCACATCCATACCAGGCATCACACGCACACACCCATTTTCTGGTAACATTGCTTGAGCACGTTTTAAGAGATCAATGCGTTTGTGTTGCTGTAGATTACAGAAGCCATCGCGGAACTCCGTTAGTGGAAGAATATCAAACACATGATATACCATGTTTGTGGTTTTGGCATCTCGTTTGCGTTGTGCTTGTTTCATCAAGTCTTGGAAATTCTTGCCCACAATCTCACCATCCAACACAAACTGTCCGCCAAAGGCAGAATCACGCTGGAATGCTTTGCGATGTTCTTCGATAAAGTCTGCAATCTGTGGGAAGTTCTCAAACTCTTTGCCATTACGGCTGTACAATGTACAAGCAGATCCATTCACAACTGCCAACACACGTACACCATCCAGTTTGACTTCCAGGCGTTTGATACCTTTTAGCTTTTTAGGTTGGTCTGTGGAGTCCTGTGCCAGTTGGCAACTGAACACGGGAATCTTCCATTCAGTTTTGCCCAGCACCTTGTTAAGTGTTTTTTCTGAGATACCGCATCTCAAGTCCTTGATCAGCACTCGACGAGCCAAGTTGTTCCACTCGTCTGAGTCAAACATCTGACTGCAAGTTTCAATTGCTTCTCTTGCACGATTACCAGTGATGCTACGAGTACGCAGGCTTTCTAGCAAGGCCCAAAATCCAGGCCAGTGGTTTGGCTGTCCAGTTAACCCTTGAGTTTCTGGCACTTGCCGAACGCCAAACACATAGAAAGGATTGTAGGCTTGATAGCAGTTGAACAAGAAAGCCTGTGCGTCAGCTGAGCCTAACTTGGATGCCATCAGGGCCTTTTCAATAGTTTTTTCTTTATGTATGCGGCTGTCTGAGCTTTCGAGATCGCGGATCCAACCTGCTGCCATTATACCCGAGAACCTTGGGTCAGAGAAGTTTGTTTCATTCATATATTTACTTGGTTACCATGAACTATTATAAAACACTTTAAGTCCCATGAACAACTCGGCTCGGGCATTCTTGATGAATTCAAGATCTTCTTTACGGTAGTGATCGTCTGCGTCGTTGCCAAAAAAGAATCCTGAGGTGCCTGGCAAGGAACCAGCAATAACATCAAGCTCTAGTATTTCGAGATCCTCATAAGTGAGTTCTAGCTCAATTCCATTAAAGTTGCTACCATCCTGGTTGCCATCATTGCGCTTGTTCCAAAGTTGCTCCATCCAGCCATGTAGGTTAGGATGCTTACGCCAGTAAGCGATTTCACGTGGTTGAGTTACTTTGGTATTGGTGTACTCACCGTCCTTGAGCTCGCAACCGTCGTAGAACTCGCGTTGCTGGCCTGCACGGGCGGCCACATATGCATACATATCAAGACCCACGTCTAACTCCTTTTTGATACTGGTACTCACGCTTGAGCCACCACTTGTACTTTGCAAAATATTCTGGCATGGTCATTCTAGGCTGTCCCCATCCGTCGTTTTCTTCGCAATTGTCTCGCCATACATCAGCAAGCCAGATGCGAAACGGCTTGATGGTCATGCCGCCTCCAGCATGTTGGCTGGTACATTGAACAGGCCACCAGGTGTGTTAACCAGCACAAATTTAATTTTGACTTTGCGCACGGTGCCAACATAGGTCAGGCCGTTGCGATTGCTGGTGAACTTTACAGAGTCACCAATTGAAAAAATACGTTTCTTTTGTTGGGTGAGTTGCGCACGGGCAAACTTCACAGCATCAATCACCGTAGACAGTTCGTCATTGGTGAGATTACCAAACATGATAGCAGAGTTGATTTCTTTGACATTCATTTCAGGCTCCTTTTAGTTACTATACAAGTATTATAGCAGAATGGGATTTATTGGTCAACCAAATTCGTACATGTATTGAGCCACTGTAGGATCCAGTTTGACCAAGTCTTTGGCGGCCGCTGTGAGTTCACGATAGCGTCTGTTTACTTCTGTACGGGGCAATTCGCCATCGCAAGAAAGATTCTCAGGGCTCAGGTCCGAATCAATCATTTCAGCCACACGTTTACGGCCTGCGGCGGTTTGAATTTCATACACGGGTTCTGTACGCTGACCGCGGAACAGGGCGGCATAACGGTTTTTGTTGTCAATAAAAGTGGTAAGTGCTCGCATCGCTAACTCCTTTTTAATTACTATACAAGTATTATAGCAAAATGGGATTTATTGGTCAACCAGAAAAATGTGGCTAAAAAGCCACACTTTTGAGTGATTTTTTAGGCTACATCGCCCCGCCACCACCACCACCACCACCACCTCCGTCACCTCCGTCACCACCGTCACCACCGTCACCTCCGTCAGCGTCGGCAGAAGCATCTGCGTCAGCATCCGCATCTGCAGTAGCATCATCGCTAGTGAAGCCGCCCGGTGACGTATCACCGTCCATTACTAGGAATGTTTTCGATACAGGTGCTATTCCTGGAAATATAACTGTGAACGGCCAAGTTCCGCTTGCTAACGCTGTTCCAGTTACTACATCTCTACCATTGGCATCGGTTGTACTTGTGCCAGAGGCCCAAGGCAACACATATGAATAGGTTGTTGAAGGTGGTCCAACCACTGCCAACTGCAACAATTGGCTAACATATACCGAATCAACGTTAGCATCAGCTGATCCTGGAGTACTGATAATACCTGGGAACCATCCTTGTTGTTCTACAACAGCCACTACCACTGTGGGTGCAGACACAATTGGAATGGCTCCCGTCGCAGAGCCAAATGTTGGATTAATGGTTGGTTGGCCAGCAGTGAATGTCATAGTGGCTAGGCCAACTTGTCCAATGTAAAAACTAGGAACTTTGTAAAATAATCCACCATAGTTTGAAGCACCGTCACCGGCAAAAGTACCCGGGTATCCTGGAGGATTAGGATAAGCAGTACCATCGATGTTGTTGTCTAAGAAGATAATAGTAGGATCAAATCCATCTAACCCAACACTGGGTCGAATTCTTAAATTTACCCAAAAATCAGTATTGACCAATAGTTGAGTTGCTGGTAACTCAGGGTCATAGCCCAATGGCATAGAATCATCATTTGCATAAAAACCCAGAACTTGCACTACCACTTCAGGTGGAGTTATTGGTTCATCTAGCACTTTTTCTCTTGCTTCGGTGCCGCATGAATAGTCTGTAGAGTTTGCATTGCCAGGAACTTGATATATGGCAACTGGCGGCAATGCTTGTGGTGGCAATGTGTTGTTCACAAGTGTTGCTTGATTTTCTGCTCCACGAGAATTGAGATATCTCACAGTACCGCGAGTGGCTGGTTCTACTGATGCCACTATGGCCGCAGGAATTCCCGCAGAATATTCTTGATTTTCCGGCCACACACTTGGCACAATGTTATCGTGTTTGATACTCATGTTTTGTCCATCAGTGTGTTGTTGCGACCTTCTCGCAGTGATCCAAGAATAGCTTGACCAGCTTGTGTTGCGGCATCTGCCACAGACGAAAGATAACTGCTCTGCCCGCCAATTTGAGTGTCTAATCCTGCTGATGCCAGACCACTCATAAAACTCATAGTAGATTGTTGGCTGCCTGATGTTAGATCAGCAAACGCCAACCCTGCTTTGGTCTGATTGGTGTATTCATACACATATTGTTCGCATATGGCATTGACACTGTTGTTCAACGATGTGGTAGCAGAAGGATATGTGGAAATCAAACTTGCTATCAAGGTATCGGCTGCCGGTATGAGTCCTGACGTAAAGGCATCGTTACCGCTGCCATATGTGCCGGCAGCAGGACCGCTTGGAATAATAATTTGTCCCGGATTTAACGGATCATCGTACACGCCTTGTACCGTCAACAACATTTGATTGTACAAACTGGTCAATGCAGAAATATTCATGTTATACAGTGTGGCCACTATATTCTGTATTGAATTTTTTGTAACGGTGCCAACTGCTGACCCCAAAAAATCCTGCATGGTAAATGTACCAAACTCGCCGGTGCCCGTGGCAAATGTATCTTTGTAATAGGTTGTTACTGTGTCCGGTACAGGTTTTGTAACATCTTCAACTAGCGGTAGACCTTTGAGCGTTTCCATGCGTTATCCTAACAATGCTGTGGCCACTCGTGGCAGGGTGGTAGTGGAAATGCCGCCTACATTTTGCAATCCTGCCTGGAATGCTTTGTTCACTACTGCTTGGTCTGGGGGTATTATTTTGGCCAACTCATCGCAACCTGCAGGAAGTACAATTGCCACACTGCTATTCAATGCCGCTTGCACTTCAGGGTTTACTGATCCATCAGGATTGAACAATAGTACTACGCCACCTGCTGCCGATGGTACTGTTAATGATATCCAACTTTCAGGAAGAATCTTTTTCAAATCCAACAAGTCAGCCATAGTTTTAATATTGGGAGTAACCACTCCGAGTACATCTAACACATACTCCAAACAATCTGCATCAATCGCGGCCATTGCTTGGTATGCCTTTTTCTGTAAAGTATTGAATTCATTTGTTGATGGTGTTCTAGTGCTGGCATCTGGGGTACACAACAACACAATGTCGCTTTCAGTCAGGCCGTACTCTGCTAATTTTGATGCTACACAACTCAATGTGCCAGATGTGATTTTTCCTTCGTCACTAAGTTGTTGTAGCACGGCTGCAGGCGTGCCAAAGTTGTCTAGGTTGGCTAGATCAATTGCATTGCCCAGTTGTGCGCAATCTCTGCCTAGACATTTTAGTGCCAGATTCACGCTGGTAAATTGGCCAGTGATCAAATCATTCATTGTGGTGAATGTAGGGCCAAGATAAGTAGTGGCGTTGACTGCACTTTGTATTAGTTCGTTTGTTGTGCCACGATATCCCACAACAATTTGGTATGCTTGACAGAACCGGTCAACTTCTCCATCACCAAGATACAATTCGGCGTTGTTGACCACTAGGTTACCAAAGCCGCCGGTCTCAGTTGTGGGTATCAAGGGATTAACTCCGGCATATGCAGAAGGAATGCTGGCACCAAGTGCAGGGCACGTGGTGTTGCCTAGAGTTTTAAGACTGGCAATAACACCGGCATTTAGTCCAAAGGCCGGGCCAAGAGTGATTGTGCTCATTAGATCTTCTACAAAAGGCAGCGAGTTGTATGAGCTCACTGCATTGGTCAATGATGTGGGAATCGTGATACCTTGATTTTGTAATAGTCCTGCACCGGCAATCAATTGCAATGGTGTGTATGTACCTGGTTGGCCAAATCCTGAACCTGCCATTATCCAGCCCTCACATCACCACTACCGCCAGTGCGTGTGTGCCCGCAGGTATCAGGATTACCTGCAACACTGATCGGCTGGCCTTCAACTCGTACACTGCTCACGCCTGTGGTGGTTTTTGCAGATGCATGTGCTTTTTTACCGTGCCAACTAACAGACAAGTTGATTGTGGCAGTAGGAATTCCGTTGGTTCGTACAGAACCCACGCCTGAAAGTATTTTTCCGCCGCCTGTGTCCAAATCACCTTGTCGCTGTACTGCTGGCATATTATCCTAGTATAAGTTTTTTCTCTGGTACTTTGATACCAGTTGTTGCTTCTAGATATTTCATCTTAACTGAATCATCAGTCTTGGACACTAAAGAAACACTGTTAGTATTTAACCGGATTTCTTCCTTGGGATCTGCTGTAAACAAGCTGGGAATCAGGCCCATGCCCTGCGGACCCGGAGCAATGCTCACGGGTTCTTCTAGGACAATCCAGTCCCCGCCTGATTGCTTGACCTTGGCAACCATTTCTTCGCCTGAGTTCATTTTGAATGTGTATACCTGGTTGGGTTCTAGTGCTAGTTGTGCTGACATCATGTGCTTTCTGTTAATTTTGCTTTGAGTTCGGTAAATCCACCCACAAGTTCTCCGTCAAGGATAATCTGTGGTACTGTCCTGGCTGTGGGGATTGCTTCTAACAATTCTTCTCGGGTGTATCCGTCGCCAATTTTACGTTCTTCAAACGGGATACCTTTTTGTTTTAATAGTGCCTTTGCTTGATCGCAATAAGGGCAGTGGTACTTGCTCCATAAAATTGCTTGCATTTTACTTTCCTAATAGTTTCATCATTGTGCGTACATGCACACGATCTTTTTCTTTTTCATCTTCTGGCAGTTGATCATAGGGCACATGTTGTGCCGCATTATAGTCAGCCTTGGGATTACGCTTCATCCATTCAATGTGAATGTACTCTGCGGCTTTTTCCATGTCAGTAGGAAATTTAGTCACAGCATCAGCGGCAGCTTTGCCTGCAGCCAGATTTTCTCTTTGCCAGTCTGGATGAATCTTATCAAATGGTTGATTGATATCACCTTCAGATCCATCGCTGTTCTTTTTAATTCTGGGCTTTGTTCCGGTAGGATCAAAGTTGCGACGCCATTCTTCGTGCGCTGAACTGGCAAATTGTGTGATAGGATCTTCGTTGATTTGCATCATCTCGTTAATTTTGTCCAAATGTTTTCTAATATCTTGTTGCATCATAATTCTGGTAGTTCCTCATAGTCAATGCTGTCGCTCATTATGCCAATAACATAATTAGTTGATTCGTTTTCTTGCAGTGCAGTTTGTTTCTTGCTGGTGTCAACGTGTTTGTTGAACCAAGGAATAGGGGTACTGCGTGGTGCAGGTTCCAGATACTTGATTCCAATTTCGTTCAGTGCATTCTTGGCAGTGAAGTCCACAAAGTCTCTCAAGATGTTGGCATTAAGTCCAATCACTGGACCATGTTTGAACAAGTAATCAGCCCACTCTTTTTCTTCACGGATCACATCCAGGTACATTTGATACACTTCTGCTTCGCATTCTGCTTTAACGGCGGCAAAGCGTGGATCTTCTTTCACAACTTGATTGATCAAGAACGCAGTCCACTCTTTGTGTAAGATCTCGTCCTGCAAGATTAGCTGAATGATGTTGCCATTGCCAATAAAGATTTTGTTTTCCACCATGGCCAGGCTTGTGGCAAATGATACCATAAAGCGGAATGCCTCTAGAGCATAGCTGGCATGTAGTGCCATGTAGATTGCTTTAACGTGCTCCTGTTCAGTTACCTTTTCGCCCAGTTGTTTGCGACAGTTAACCACATGCAGTTCTTCGTAGTAGTTGCCAACGCTTGATGCCATGTCTACAATTTCTTTGGTGTCGTGGATTGTGTTAAACACTTCCTTGGGCACATTGTAGATATTGCGGATGATGTGACTGTAACTTCTTGAGTGAATATTGGTTTCAAAGAATGTCCAGTTGTAGACCAGGGCTTCTAGTTCTGGTAGGCTCACCACAGGTGTAAAGATTTGGCTTGGGCCACGACCTTGCAAACTGTCCAGTGCTGTTTGCCGAAGCAGGTTTGATGTAAAGATGTGCTTGACTGTGTCTGACGCATCTTTAAAGTCTTGCGAATCCTTTGTCAACGAGATCTCTTCGGGAATCCAAAAGAATCCACGTGCCTCTTGCTCATACTTGGCAATCTTGTTGTATTTGACTTCCTCAAATCGTTGAATAGTTACAGGCCCTGCTGGATCCAGAAACATCTTGCGGCTCAAGTAATCTGTTTTTGTTTTTAAATTGTATTGTGCTTGACTCATTAATGTCCTTAAAGTTTACATGCTTCACAGTCTTCGACATCGTCAAAGTCAATTTCTTCTAACGGTGTTTCTTCTGTTTTTTGTTTTGATCCTGCTTTGTTGATAAGACTGTAGTAGAATGTTTTCAATCCCCAGTAGTGTGCCTGCATCAAGTTCTTGGCAATCAGGGTTGTGGGAACCTTACGGTCTGCAAAGTGTGCAGGATTGTAGAATGTGTTGGTTGAGATTGATTGATCAATGTAGGCTGCCAGCACTGCCGCTGTCTTCAAATATCCATCACAGTCTTTCTGCGCCCACATCTGTTGATACTTATTTTTTAACTTGTGATACTCGGGCACAACCTGTGTTAGTGAGCCTGCTTTGGATTCTTTTACAGATATCAAACTCATGGGCATTTCAATGCCGTTGGTTGAGTTGATCACAACTGAGCTGGATTCCACTGGAGCAATGGCCATTTGTGTGGCATTGCGCACACCATAACTTCGCATTTCTGCACGTAGGCCTTCCCAGTTCAGTTCTGGAGTAAAGTCTGTGAGCTCGTTAACACCTTTGGCACGTAATTCCCAAGGGAAGATGCCTTTGCCATAACGTGTTTTATCACTGTGTTCACAACGACCACGTTCCTTGGCCAGTTCAACTGAGGCTTCTGTTAGGTAGTAGGCTTGATGTTCCATCCACGTCTTGACTTCAGCCAGGCTGTCTCGTTCTCCGTACTTGAATCCACGCTTGGCGTGCCAGTAGGCAAGGTTGGTGACTCCAATTCCCAGCGGTCTAATTTCGTCATTGGATAGTTTAGACTGGATGGAAAGAAAGTCTTGATAGTCAAGAATGTTATTGAGGCTACGATGCAGTATGCGGCAAGCACGGCGCATGTCTTCTGGGTTACGGAACGCACCCCAATTGATTGAGCCCAGTGTGCAAAGTGCAATACGACCAGACTCGTCATCCAGACGTTTAAAGGATTTAGTAGGTAAAAGTATTTCACAGCATAAGTTACTCTGGTAAATTGTATGATACTCAGGATCAAATGGACCTTGATTCATCACGTTGTCAACAAACACAAGATAGATACGTCCTGTATCTGTGCGTTCTTTCAAGATGCCGCCTTTGAATACTTCTTCAGCACTCATGGTCTTTGTTCTTAGGTCTGTACGCTGTTCATATTCACAATAGAGTTGTTCAAAACGTTGTGTGTTTTGATAGAACGCTTCGTACAGGTCAGGAACTTCGTTGGGATCAAAGAAAGTTATGTTTTCTTTGTTTCGGAATCGTCTCCAGAAGAAAGCACTAAGCACAATCCCATAATCCATATGACGGACTCGGGTTTCGTCGGTTCCTTGGTTGTTCTTAAGTACAATAAGATCATCAAACTGATGATGCCAAATAGGATAAAAAACAGTAGCACTTGCATTACGGATACCTCCTTGTGAACATGATCGTAAATCACCGAACCATTTTTTCAGGAAAGGTATCATACCTGTATGCATAATTTCGCCGCCCCTAATAGGGCTTCCTAACGACCGTAGTCGTCCAATCTCCAATCCAATGCCTGCACGTTTGCTGGCATACTTGGCCATCATTTCTCCGCTGGCGAAAATACTGTCCAGATCATCATCCGAGCGAATAAGAACACAACTACTAAACTGTTTTGTAGGAGTACCAAGCCCTGCCAACACCGGCGTGGCCAATGTAAAAAGTCCGTCGCTGGCTGCTGTGTAATACTCTTTGATGTATCGCATTCTCGCTGAGTTCGGTTCTTCTGAGTGAAATACAGTAGCGGCCGCGACCATGTATCTAATTTGTGGAGTTTCATATATTTGTTTGGTACTACGGTTCTTGACCAAGTACTTCTCTATTAATTGTTCAATTGCCGCATATGAATATGTTTCATCCTTTGAGTGATCCAGCATGTCATTCATGCGGTTCCAATCTTCCTCTGTGTACCAATCCAGCAGTTCAGGGGTGTACAAGCCAGTGGCTACATTGGTCTTTACAATCTCATACAAGTGTGGTGGGGTATATGAACCGTACACATCTTTACGTAGCATTGATAGTCGTTGTTTACCTGCTACGAATTGATAATTGGTATGACCTATATCAGGATTTGATTCTACATCAATAAGGTCAACTATGGCACGTAGGGTAATCTCGTCAATTTCCTTGGTGGTAATTCCATCGTAAAAATGCAACTGTGCCTTGATCTCTACCATGCTCTGACTTACGTCTGCTATGCCTGCACATACCTTGGCAATTTGGGTCTGCCACTTTTCCAATGCCAAAGGCTCTCTACGCCCTGAGCGTTTTACAACTGTTATTATTTTCATTCTACTCCTACTTTATTTGTAGTTTTATTTGGTTTTGTGTTATCTGATGTCGTATCTTTTTGGGACTCTGGTTGATATTTACGACAGTGTCTCGGTCCCAATTCAATATATATTTTCCCTGGCTCACTTGGACTAAATTGTCGCTATCCACCTCTACAAGCACCGCATCTTGTAGGTCGGGTCTATCAAGTATTGTTATAGTATACAGGATTCCCAGCCCGCGAGCAAGGCCACAATACAAGTTGTCATCCAGTAATTGCCAGGGATCTGGCCAATTTGCACGGTCATCCCAGTGCAGGTGATAAGGTTGCCAAGGCGCAACAAACCACCAGGAGTTGATAATGGTTACTGCAGATTCAACATCTCCGGTTTCACAGCGGCGACGAAGTTCTGTCCAGGAGGCGAGTCTCTCGCCAAATGTTTTGGGCCACATTAAGATAAATGCGTGATTGAATATTTAATTGTACCTGGATCACCGGTGCTGGATGATGTGTAAGACACAGTTACATTTCCACCAGCTTGTGCGGCCAGCAACGTGATACCAGTTGAAGAATTTTCTGCATAATCATCTGAGTAGGTAAATCCAGTGCCGGATATGATACTCATTGTACCACTTCGATAACTAGTGCTTCTTGTGATGGTATAGTCAATGTTGAATGCCACAATGGGATCACTCAGCCCTGTGTTGACAACAAACAAGTCTTCGGCTGTGTTATCTGTTAACACATCTGCTACACCAGTGGTACGAGTGTACTCACCCAGTTGCATTTGATTGGCAATGGTGTCATTGGCTGCGCCGTCAATGATATAACTGATACCACGAATGTTCATGCCCAACACAACAGATCCAGTATTGTTTAATGCAATGCGAGGATGACTGATTGAGTCAGCAGTTGTGCGTTCAAACAGGTCACCAACACTGATGTTGTTGTCAGCATCTATGTCAATTACCGGAGTTGTTACAATGTCCAAGAATATATTACCAACATCATAGAAAATGTTGTATGCAGATGCATTCAGTGTGGCGCCTGTGATCACAATAGCTTCATGATAGATATTATCAAAAATATTTTCTACAATTCTCACTCCAGTAGGTTCAGTATCCAGCATGACTCCCTGAAATAATGTGTCAAAGTATCCGCCGCTGATTGTACAACCTTTGATCACGTTGTCAGTCATGATACCATAGGTTGCTCCACTAAATTTACATCCACTAAAGTTGATTTGCACACATGGCAAACTTGGACTGCTGTTAAAATGCACACATGCCAATGCGTCTATTTCTGTGTTGCCATCAGCCGTGGTAAACGGTCCTTGAAAGTTCACCTGCTCAAAACTCACCTGGCTGGTACGGTCAACCAAACACACATTATGTAGCACTGTGGTTCCGTTGCCTTGATTGGCAGTTTTTACTGCCATGTTAATCATTTCAATATTTTGCGGTGGGAGAGCACCATTAGTGCCAATGCTTACTCCGGTTTGCTGTAAACTGTCTGCGGTTTGTATCACATACTCTGGCAGGTCTTGTTGTTCCCAATAGGTGGTGTTTGTTGGGGCAATAGGACTTCCTGGACTGGCGGGATCTTCGGCCGGTACCACTGACTTAGATCGGTAATAGTTGCCATTGACTGTGTAATAAACCATAACACCTGATGCATATGGTGTCAATGTCACCCAGTTGTTGACCTGGAAACTGATGATGCTGGAGTTAGAGCCTTCGCCATACAATTGCGCAAATGGTGGAACAAGTATAGTGTCTGTTACTAGATATGTTCCTGCTGGGAAAAACAAACTTCTACGAATCTGTGTGTTGGTTTGGCGGCAATACAATTGATACAATGCACGATTGATAGCGGCAGTGTCGTCGGTCACTCCGTCGCCTGTTGCCCCAAAATCTTTAACAATAGCGTAGCTATCTAATCGAGCTTGAATGCTTTGTGTTACTGGATTGCCCGATGTAGCACCCGTTTGTACTGTGTATCCAGCCGCATCTCCTTGATAGGTATACGCAGTAACATAACTCAGTAGGTCAGAAAACTCGGTTAGTACTTCGGTGTTACCAACAACAGGGGCGCCTTCGGCCAATTCGCCATTACCAATGTATAATTTACGTTCATCAATGGCCCAGCCAAGTTCAGCGCCAGCCAGTGGTTGTGGTAGGTCCTGTTCAAGACCTTTGCGTTGGGTAATTCTAGATATTTGTAAAATGGCCACGATGATTCCTCAATTGATCACGTATTTAGTAGATAATACTGTTCAACCTTGCGCCACCACAAGTCTCTATATTTGTTGTACTCGGCACCTTCTAGCACAAACTCTTGATATTCTGGGGGTTTAATGATGTTGAACTGTTCGTCTAAATCTGGTTTAACACACATTAAAATAACACCCTTGCGTATCTTGGTACCGTGCAATTCATTATGCGCCTCGGCATAGGCACACAATTGCACAAAATAATCTTCAATCCATTCACGCTTTTTGGGCTTGTTGGTTTGCTTGTAGTCTAGAATAGCTTCTTCGTTCAAGTGTATGCCAGCGCCATCTGTTGTGCCTGCGTAGATACTGGGAAAGTATAAGGGAACTTCGATACCCCAAAACTCTGACACATTCCGTAGTCCCTTGTCCACAACAACCTTGGCCATGGCATGACTGGGCCAGGTGTAGGGATTTGACCCAGGGTCTTTGATTGCACCATCACGCACGTACTGTTCGAGGTACGTGTGCATACGTGTGCCACGATTGGCAGCTTCAGTAGTGATCTGTTGTGCTTTTTCTACGCCCACACTCTTGCGCCAGCGATTTAATGCTTCTATTTTGTCCTGGCTTTTGGTTTTGTCAAGTATGGTTGTTACACTGGGCAAGTTATTGCCATCTGGTGTGGCATAGAAACGTTTGCCCTCTATTACCACCCGAGGAATAGGTTTATAATCAAATTTTGGATTGTACATTTAGTTTAAATCTATGAGGCCTGTGGAAATATCATATACTGGTAAAATGATATCGGTATTATTAAAATGAGTGTGGTAAGTTTGCTGATCGGCATGCGTAAGCAGTCCATACAGTTTAGAATTCAAATCAAAACTGTTTGTGCCGGTTCTTTTGTCGTAATCAGCACTGAATTTTAAGTAGTCATCAAATATTGATCTAGGTGCCACTTTAGTTGACTGCAACAATAACAGCATGCTTTTAAAGTATTCATGTTGCACTTTGGTTGTGGCATACTTTGTGAAAAAAGGATGTGCTACTGCTGTTTGCAAAATCAAAATCAGGTGTGGTCTATATTCCGACGGCAATGATTCTACCATCAACGCCAGTGGACGATTTATGTGTGTGGTTTGCAACCAAATTTCTATGTTGTTTTCGTTACACCAGTTGTACCAATAATCTAACCATTCTACTACGTAGAATATGTTGTTAAGACTGAATACTGGTGTTATCAATAGATCGTATTTGCTGGGATAGTTTTTCCTAACATACAAAAATTCATCTAGGCTTGATTGTACCTTGCTGAATTTTGCAGGCCAACGAACATAATGATAGTTTTCATTTATGCTGTCAATGCTGGCTAAGAAAAATATATTTCTAAACTGTAACAATTTATCACGCAACTCTTCAAGATTAACCACAAGGCTTGTGGTGATTCGAATGGAGGTGGTGGCAGCTAGACCTTGATCAATCATCCAGTCTAGTAGTTTAATAAATCCAGCTTGTAGCATGGTTTCTCCACCAATGGGATGAAGAATAAAATTATCAGTTTGTCTGTGTTTGTCAGCAATCATGGCAGTCATTTGCTGCCAATACATGTCATTGTCCGAGATATCCACATCCAATCCAGGTTCTGACGGCACCCGCATTTTTTCCGACCAATAACTGCTGTCAAAACTGTTGCAACTTCTGCAGGCCAAATTACAACGATTAGAAAATTTCATACCGACCTGAAGATCAGCTGGTTTTTTATCCTGTTCAAACTTGATCAACTGTTCAGGAGAGAAGTCTATTAGATATTTGATTCGTTCGCTTTGTGCACCATTTTTTTCAATTGTGCCGCACAGGTGACAGGCTGCTGGCAACTTTTTGTTTTCAATGTCTGTTTGTAAACTGTTTATGAATTCATTATCTAATTCTAATTCAGTGTACGTGGTATCAAGATTACAACAAACTGTTATTTTTAATTTTTCTTGCTGAATTCTATAATCATAATTGTTGTAAGGACTTGCACACAGATGGGGACGATCCTTGATCCACTGTATTTTGTTTTCAATCATTTAAACTCTGAAACTTTCTCCACATCCACAGCGGTCACGTTCGTTCTTGTTGATAAACTCAAATCCTTCATTGAGTCCGTTGCGCTTGAAGTCTATGATCATGCCGTCAAGATAAGGTATATTTTTGGGATCTACAAATATTCTAATTCCATTGCTATCGTAATGTCTAACACAATGCAAATTGGGATTATCTACATATTCTAGCACATAAGCCAGTCCTGAGCAACCTGTGGTTCTAACGCCTACCTGAATGCCTTCGCCACGTCCACGTTTGGCAATGCTCTTTAAGATTTTATTGGCAGCTACATCTGTTACAGAGATCATACCGCAACGTCGTCTTTCTTCCAGTTCTTTTTCAAAGTGGTAAAAGTGATAGGCTTGTAGTCATAAGATTCAGGACAGAATTTGCATTGATCAATCATGTTGTCAATATTGCCCAAGAATTCGGCACCACGGGTGTCAAATTCGTCAATGCCCAAGGGTTGGTAACCTCTCATTAACAATCGATCTTCGTCAGAGATATCAAATTGATACTGATCATCAAATTCAGGCATCAAGGCAGCTGGGCCACACTTGTAAATTTTACCACGGATCATGTGATAGTTTTTAAAGCGAGCAAATGCACAGTTGTCATGTGCCTTGACAGGATCACTGTTGTACAAGCCAAATCGTCCATTGGGCAATTCCAAGATGTTGCTTTGCACAAACTTGTTGCTCATCCAGGCATGCACGTAGTTTTTGTTTACATCGGTAAACTGAAAGTCCGACCCAATGGGGTGCGTGGGATCGCTGGTTTCCACAATAGGTGCTGTTAGAAAGTTTCTAATACGTGAAAAGATTTCTTCTTTGTCGTCAGGATTGTGTATGCTGATGCCAATCCAGTGTCCTTGGCCGTTGCCCAGGGCTTCGTACAAGCCTTTGACTTTGTCAATGCGTGTGCCGTTGCTTTGTATCTGTACACCTGAATGATCAGGCCACAGTCGTTTTAAGCCTTCTACCCACTTGTTGATTTCTGGATTGAGCAAAGGCTCACCACCAAGTATAACAGGGTGACGGATGTCAATTTTCTCTGCCCAGCGTTCTAGTATGGGACCATATTCATCCCAACTTTGCCATCCAGAGAATTTATAATTGTTGTAGCGATTACAGCCAGTGCAGGTCAGGTTACAAACGTTTGTAACATAAAATTCCAGTTTATCAATTAAGATGCGTTGTGTCATGTTTCTTTCTGTAGTCTTCAACTGCGGCCTTGATAGCATCCTCCGCAAGAATACTACAGTGTATTTTTACAGGAGGCAGAGCCAGTTCTTCAGCAATTTCAGAATTTTTAATCTGTGAAGCATTATCTAATGTCATGCCTTTGACCATTTCAGTAATCAAGGAACTTGATGCAATGGCTGACCCGCAACCATATGTTTTAAATTTTGCATCTGTAATTATTCCATCCACCACTTTGATTTGTAATTTCATTACATCTCCGCAAGCAGGTGCGCCAACCATACCAGTACCGATATCAGTATCGCTCTTGTCAAAAGATCCGACGTTCCTGGGATTTTCATAGTGATCTACAACTTTTTCTGAGTATGCCATATTATTGTGTACAAGTTCTTTCTCGGTATGTTTGACCATCCGGTGTTTGGATTTCTTTCCAAGGTGTGCAATTCTCTTGCAGTTGTACAATTACAGGCTGCCGTTGAACAAACACAGTTTCTGCTTGCGCAGGACGATTGGCAATTGCGGCACCTACCACACCACCAATGATGATGGGAACAACCCAGTTGCCATGACCATAGTGTCTGGCATGACCGTGATGTCTGTGGCCATGATTCCAGTGTTGTGCCAGTACAGGCACAGTGACCATTAACAATGCTAGTGAAATTAAGATCTTTTTCATCGCGATCTCCTTTGAGTTATTATACTATATATAACGCCTGCAGTCAACCAAATGTTGACAGTTTTGATTAAACGCCGCGATCTTTGTTCATTGCCGATTTGGCGGCATTGGCAACTATGTCTTGTGCTTTGTTAACGGGCATTGTAGCAGGAGCTTCTGGTTCTCCGGCACCTTTGAATATGATTTCTTGTGATTCTGGAGTCATGGGTTCTAGCACTGAACTCAAGGGAGGTTGGCCCACAATTTCTTCAATGTTGTCTTCGGTAACATTTATATTCAGACTTTGTGCAAGACTAATAAATGCACCACGAGAAATTTGTTTTTGTGCGCCTTCGTCTTCTGCACGTCCGGCAAGAAAATTGACCAGTCCCAATAGTTCATCGGAGCCGGGTGTTGAGGATTCCGTTATGAATTCACGGAATCGCATTATCTACGTGCTCGGCCCAGTCCCGCACCTCCTGCGGCTGCTTCTGGTTCTGCAGGCATTTCGCCGCCCATTTCTGGAGCAGGAGCGGCCATACCGGCAGCTGGATCAACTGCGCCAGGTGCTGGTGCACTGGCCATGCCAGCGTCAGGAGCAGGTGCTTGACCTGTTACCACGCCTAGGGCTTGATCCAAGGCAGCTTTGGCACCTTGTAAATTTTGTACCAAGCCAGCAAGTGCGGCTGTGGCATCTGAATTGAATTGTGTGGCTTGCTCCATGCCCACTTGATTCTTGATAGAGTCTACTAGAGCTGGCAATTCTTTGAACTGTAATTCAGTTACATCTTCAAGCATGCCTTGCATTTTGTCAACCATGTCTTGTGCGGCCAACACCACTTGAGCTTGTTGAACTTCTGATTCATTCAAGCGAGTCATCACACGACGCAATCGACTCTCGGCCTGCATCATGGCAGCGCCGGCTACTAGTTTTTGTTCTTCGGGACTGAGTGTTTGACCACTAGTGCTTTTCTTTAATGCAGCAGCCAATTTAGGATCTTTAACTTGCACAGTGTTTGGTTGTGCAGGTTTAGCACCCGGAGCAGGTGCTACACCAGCGGCTGGAGCAACAGGAATAGCTTCTTCGGCCATGCGTGTGGTCAATGCCTGTTCCATCATTACCAGTTTAAGGTAACCTGGATTTTGTTGGCTTTGATATCTGGCAGACCCCGAACGATGCTCATGTAGCAGACCTTGCACACGGTGCAACAGGTGTTGAGTCTGTCGAGATGTTAAACGGTCAAACTCAATGTTAGAGCCAAAGTAACTTTCGAAAACTTTAGCGATTTGTTTTGTTGGCGACGGAGCGGCCAGTTCTTGCAGTTTCATTTGAGAATCCTCTAATTTGCATATATTTAGCCGAATTTAAACATTTCTCTAATTCGGCATCAACTGTTTCCATTTGATCAATCTTGCGTTGAAGTTTGATGGAAACACCTTCGTAAAAATCTTCGTGCTTGCTACGGTCTGCAAGTGTTTTGCGACAGTGTATATCCGCCGCTAGACTATGTTTTTTGGTATCTAGTGTGCGTATTATTCGTGCCAGTGTGAGTTGATTGTGTTGGTCTGCAATACACCAGCTGATTGCACTGCGCTTGCTGCCAAATGTTATGGGATCTTGATTTTTAATACTCACTATAAACTTGTAGTCTGTGGGTATGATATTGTATTTGCCAAAAGCCATAATGCCACCGCGCCCATCACTCACAATCAACTTGTCAGTTAGATTGAGTAGTTCTTTTGCGGCAAAGGCTTCTAGCTTGTTTTGTTTGTTCATTTAAATACATACGTTGTGACTAGCCATCCAACAGTGGCCAACAGCATGCCAATGATGCCTGATCCCCAGGTAACCAACTGATCGTTACGTTTGGCAGCCATCTCCTGCACTATATTATGCACTTCGTCAATGGTGGTTTTTAAACTGTCAACATTAGATTCGAGAGTCTCTAATTTGAGTTCTAGCAATTTATATCGCTCGGCACACAATTCAACGTGCGCTTCAAGACTCTTTTTCTCAATATCAGTTGTGTCCATTATAGGCTCCCATCATTTATTTATGGGTTCAAACCAAATGTTCTGATCTGGTCCCGAGGTAACTAGTACCGCTTGTTCGGTGAGATTTTCTGTGAGTCCTGTGAGCATGGGCACACCTGCACACTCATTTACCAGTCCGGTCAAGTCTCCGGCATAGCCAGTGGTACTATAAACTTCTCCGTGTTCAACTTCAAATTCAAATTGCCAGGTGCCTGAGTCACAGCCATTGGGCGTGACATTCAGTGGTTGGGTACGCAGGCTAATCAATTGATTTAGAGTTTCCCAGTTACGTTGCTGATTCCTGGCAAATGTCCAATCGTGCTGATTATTAATTGTGTTGCCAGCACCATCCCGAAATGGCACTTGGCTGGGCCTAAAATGACCTGTGATGCCAGTGGCCGAGCAATCAAACAGAGTTCTACAGAGTATTCGCATTATACGAGTATTTAACGGCCAACAAAAAACCCAGGATATTTCTAACCTGGGTTTTGTTGTTAATCAGCAATTGATTAGGTCGATAACTTGAAACCAACGCTGGTTGCACTGTCCAACTGATAACCGTTGTAGGTAATGTTGGCAGCTGCCAAGAACACAGCGGCGCTGGTGTTAGTAGAAGCATTAGCGAAAGCACCTGTTGGGTAAGTAGCGAAACTCAACACTGTACCGTCAACTTGATACATTGCGATTGTAGCAGTTTGTTGGATAGCCTGAATAACGTTTCCAACGTACTCTTGAACACCTTGTTGTGAAACAACAGTAGTGTTAGCAACAGCACGGAAGAAGTCTAACTTAGGACCAGCTAGGTTGACTGGTGTAGCGGCTGTAGAAGCTGATGGGCTTACTGGGCCGTTTTGTACATCGATTGCGAATACCGGTTGGGAATCGCCATTTACGGGGGTTAAAAATGCCATGATAAATTTCCTTTAAGTTTGTGACCCACTACGGGTCTGCTTTTATTTAGTCAATTTGGAAAAATCACGTGGGTTGAGGGTTATTTCTCTGTCGGTTTTGTGCGGCAAAAGCATTGGGATCAAAGCGATTCACAGCTTTGGCATAGCCTGCAGGGGTGGCCATGACCCAACCTTCTTGCCCGGGATGCTCTAGATCTGCTTGCTTTAGGATATCCATCTTTAGATCATGCAACAACAAGAACGCAGTAAAGGCAGCGGCCAAGGCAGGGGTATTGCTACTGGGGCTTTCCAGGTACTCCACAATGTTGCGGAACTTGCTGGGAGTTACTTTGCTTTGTAGCCATTCGCCAAACTCGGGCAACAGTGTTTGTGGATTCAGTGGAGCACCAACCTTGGTATTGATATAGTCCACGCATAGTTTGGCAAGGTCAGTGATCTTGTGTGCTCGTAATTCAGCAGGATTAAACAAGGTGGCAATGGCAGCACCATCTGTGCGAATCAACTGCTTGAGTTGTTTAACTTTGGCAGGTTCTACTGCCAGTGCAGATGGTGTTGCAGGACGCTCTAACATGAGTCCAGGAACTTCAATAAACGTCACACCCTTTAATGGCTGTCGTGCATCGCCCGCATCTGAATACATGCTGTGTACCGCAACGCCAATATCACTGTTGCCAATACGCTGACCCAAGTTACTTTGAGCTGGAATTTTGTACTCGATAGTGTTGGGACGGAACACATAGTTGCCGGCAATTTCTGGGGGTGTTGCCATGTACAGCAAGTCGCCCTTGACATAGCCTCGGAAGTTAGGCGGTAGTGTGGCTTCAAGTACCGGAAATAGCTGTGCATACAAGTTGATCAGCTCGTCTCGGCTGCCGGACCGTGTGCGTTGGATAGCGGCCATCATTTGGGGACTGGTAGCAAGACCATCGTAGCCCTTGGCTTCAAATCCTGATGCATCAGTAAGCACAAACTCGCCTGTGGCAGGTTTACGCCCCCAGATCACAGCAGGCTTACCGTCCCATTTAGCAGTGGTAGTTTTTTTAGGTGCTTCGGTAGCGTGAGCAACAATTTCTAACGCTTGCTGTATGCCAGCTGTGCCTTTACGAAACACATAGTCTTCCAGATGCTCAATGCCCTTGGCTCTGCCGCCTACTCCAGGCTCTTCTGCTTCTACTAGAGCAACATAACCACGATTAACAATACGATCACGCAAGCGACCCAGGAATCCCACATCATCTTCAGACACCGACAATTGTGGTTCTTTTAATCCTTCACGTGCTAGATATTCACGAAAGTCTTTTAGCTTGGCATCTTTATTGGGATCATTGCTCAATGCGGCGTAGATGCTTTCCACATTCTTTAAATTTTCTTTTGTGAATGCAGGACCCAATAACATTCGTGCCACATGGGTGGGATCTAGACCGCCTTTAACCAGTTCTTCAGTTGATCGACTGAACATGCCATTTGCACCCACTTTGAACCCCAGGGCCTTGGCCATTGAACTCATTAGCACATTACGGTTCATGCCCTTGAATGCCGAACCTTCTGCACCGCCATAATAGAACGTGCCCCAATCCAAGTTGGGAAAGAACATAAAGTCTGTTTGTACATAGCCTTTGTCAGGGTCTCCGGAAATGGGAGTTTTAAAATGTACTTCGCCCTTTTTAACCACCCATTCACGTGGATCTAATCCCTGGCTAGTCACAATCTGTTGTAGTGCTGTGGCCAATTGATCTTTTGAAATTTCATTCAGGTCCACCCCAAGATCCAAGTCGCCGGATGTGGGCTTGCGTCCTGTGGATCCCAGCCAGCGTTCTGGTGGAAAATCAATTCCCAGAACATTTTCAATGTATTTGATGGTGGCAGGCACATCCGCCTGATTGATGCGCTGTGTTAATGGGTTGCCTTGTTTGTCCTTAAAGACATTTCCGCCTTCTTTGAGATACATAATTTATTTCTTCATGCCAAGTAATTGTTGTAACGCTGCCAGCGATGCTGGATCTCTTGCCATTTGTTGCATTTGTGCAACTTGATTGTCGTCTAGGTCCAATTTATCAACAACTTGTTGAGACTGTGGAGTTATTCTGCTGGAAGCTGTTCGTCGAGTGCCACTGAATTGTGCTATGCTTTTTGCACGTTGCACTGACGTTGCCAAATCCATCCAGGTTTTTTTGGCTTGGCCAGCATTGGTTTTGGGATCCATGGTCACATCAATTGCGGCTTGAATTTGTGCTGGCAACTGTTGTGATAACATACGTGCATCATTGTTGTCACTCAAGGCCGCAAGCCCAGCAATGTCAATGCTGGGAGCAAACAAGCTGTTTAGGAATTTTTCAAATTCTTGTGTGAGTTCTGCGGGAGCCAACTGATCTGCACCAGTGGCAGGTATCTTGGGATCTGCCACTGACTTCGAAGTGCTCACAAGTTGTTGTACCACTTGAGCCCAGCGTTGTTGCATTTGTTTGGACAATGGCTCTAACAATGATCGATTCATTTCACCGGCTGCGGCCTGACGTTGATTTGCTGACACAGGTGCGCCTGCAAATTGGTCTGCAGGAACTGATCCAGGCAACAATTTATTGGCCAGGCCCGTGGCAATGTTGCTGCCAATTTGTCCCATTATGCCAGCTTCGTTTACGCGGCGTCGTGTTATTTCATGAATCTGCATTGGTTTTCCTAACGGATCTAGAAAACTTTCCAGCATCCTTTGTTCTAATGGCATTGAGCAATTTTCTTGTGAGATTATCTGCTTGCTCGGCACCAAATTCTTTTTCAATTTGTTCTACTAGTCTAATGGCACTTGAGATAATATTGTCGGCTCTACTTTCAATAATTAGGCGACGATCACGCTCAACATACATTGAGTCTAATTCTTCCAACAAACTGCGTGTCTTTCTTTGCATTACTCCGGGGCCTTTGTATTATTTAGTATTTGTTGGTAGGATAATTTGTTCTGCTGCCTTGGGAAAAACTTCACGCCAGTTAGTTCCACGACGTTGATCTATCTTGCCAAGATGTTCAATAACAATGTCATGAGCACTGGCTGCAGACAATGGTCCAAACGCCGAACTTAATTTGTGCTTTATTAGTCGACCCAGATTATCATGTTTAAAATTTGTTGCAAACCAGTCAGTGATTTCGTCAACGTAGTATTGGCTTAAAACATTTATAGTACTGTTGATTCCGTAGCGGGCATTTTCTCCGCAGTTGTTGATCATCCATTGAAAATTCTCTACAGTTTGTGTCCAGTTTGCTGGATATCTGATATACTCGTATCTTGGGCCAATATCGTCCAAACTACAATAAACGTCAACTTGATTACATTCTTTCCATACTTCTAGCAATTCTGGACTGGGCTGTACTGTACCATTGGTGGTATAGTATAAAGTAACCTTTGATTTGTTTGGTAGTGCTTGTAGAAATTCCACGTGTTCCTTACTGAGAAACGGTTCACCGCCCCATAAATGAATAATTTCTATGTGACTTAAATCTAAGTTTTTCCAGGCGCGATTTACTATAGATTTTTTTTCGTCTTTGATAACTCCAAGTTCTTGTTTCCACAAACTGCTGTTATTAGGACCACACATGATACAGGCTAAATTGCAAATGTCGCCGACCCAGTAATCCATTTTTGTTAGTTCAACTGTGGGAATATCTCCAGGCCGAATTGGAGTGTTATTCCATGCCCATTTGTCAGCGGCGATTTGTTTGCGGCTGGGGAACCCTTGACTTTCCATTTCAGTACACGATTTACATCCAGCTGGCGGAGTTCCATCAATCCATTGTTGTCGGATGTTGACCAAGTTGGCATTGTTTACAAAATCTACAGTTTCAGCCTGGGCCAATGGATATATGCAACATGGAGCAATAGCAGGTTTATTGTTACGGAATTCAATGCTGAGATTTTTAAATGGCTCTAGGCAAACAGTGTTAGTATTATTCATTTGTATTATTTAGTGGGTGCAAAATTCTAATAAATATCTATTACTGCTTGCAAAGCAAAAGGAACAATAATGACCAGTCAGATCAACCCAGAGAATATAGATGCTTCGTATCCGGTGGCCGGACAACCCAATAATACGCAAGGCTTTCGTGACAATTTCACCAACACCAAAGTCAACTTTCAGTATGCTGAGGACGAAATCAACGACCTTCAGAGCAAAGCTGTATTAAAGGCCGCACTGACTGGTACCACATTAGATAACAACATGAATGATGCGCTGATTTATGCAGCCAAAATTCAAGACTTTTCAGCCACGTCAGTTGCTATCACTGCCACAGCAGGATCTATTGTGGTGGATTACAGTGCAGGACACTACCAAACTATTTCAACAACAGGCAACATCAATGTCAGCATTGGCAATTTCCCAACTGCTCCGGCTTTTGGATATATTAAACTACAACTGGTAATAGATGCTCCTGGTAGAACTGTTACATTCTCGGGCATGACCACACTGTATGGCACCACAGGTGTTCAAGGCATGATAGGTAATACCATTACATTTGCTGCCACTGGCACATATGAGTTTGCATTCCAAACCAATAGTGGTGGCACAACTGTCACCATGTTTGATCTAAACAGACCGTTAAATTACTATACTAATTCAGTTACTATTGCCGGCAGTCTTTCTGTTAGTGGCAACATAGTTGGTAACATAGTTACTACTACACAAACATTCACAGGAAATCTAACAGGTGGAAATTTGCTTACAGCCGGATATGTAACAGCAACTGGCAATGTGACTGGTGGTAATATAGTAACTGCTGGCAATATCAGTGGCTCACACTTTATTGGTAACGGAAGTCAGTTGACTGGCATAACAGTTTCCAGTGGCACCGCTATTACAAATGGCAGTAGTAATGTAATTGTTGCTGCCAATAGCAATGTAACCATTGGGGTCGCAGGCACATCAGATATTGTACATTGGTCCAGCACCGGTGAATATGTCACTGGTCTGATTAGTGCTACTGGCAACATCTCTGGTGGTAATTTATCAACCAATGGTAATATTATTGCTGGAGGGTATGTGCTTGGTAACGGTGCATTATTAACAGGGGTGGCAGCATCCACAAATATTGTGTCAGGCACCACACAAATGGCAATTGAGTTACCAAGTGGAAATATACAAGCAACCATTGGCGGTACTGCCAACGTGGTAGTAATTTCCACATCAGGGCTTGGTGTTGCTGGATTTTTAGCAGCTACCGGCAATCTAGTTGGAAGTAATGTCAGCACAGTTGGGTTGATGACTGCAACTGGCAATGTAACTGGAGGTAACCTACGCACTAGTGGATTAATCAGCGCCGCTGGCAATATCACGTCGGGCAACGTTGCCGTGACTGGAAATGTTAGTTTAACTGCCAATGTTATCGCCGGTAATTTAACAACAGGTTCACAAGTGGTTGCACTAGGTAATGTAACTGGCGGCAATATCAGAACTGACGGACAAGTGCTTGCAATGAGTGCTACTGCTATTCCGGCTGGCGGCTCAGCAGGTGCAGGCTATCAATTTTCGACCACTGCAAACTTTGGTGTGTTCTTTGGATCAGGTGTGCCCACACTAAGTGCCGCTCAGGGATCGTTGTACCTGCGCAGTGACGGCAGCACAACCAATAATCGAATGTATGTCAACACCAATGGCACCACTGGATGGACTGCGGTTACAACTGCTAGTTGATTATAGATATCTACTGTAAAAGTCCACAATATCAGGAAAGGTTTTCTTCCAATCCTGACCTCTTAAGGCGTCAAATTTTTCAGTTTGTGTTATGAATCTTTTTATGGCTTTGGGATTTTCTTTCCAATTGTCACCAATGGTATGAATCTGTTTGGTGCCTGCTAACGCATTTGCATATTCTTGTGTGATGTGTCTGACATCAAGATACTCATGGGATGCCAATTGTGCGCTATAATTAACTACATCCCCTTCTCGATTAGAGTTAAAGTTTTTACTGACCCAGGTAGAAACTTCATCAAAATAAAACAAATTTAAACAACTGATAGTCTCTTGAACCATAAACATCACATTACTCGGCAAAGATTGGCGTAGTTCTAAAATGTTGTTTGCAACTTGATTCCAGTCAGCTGGCCAACGCAAATATTCAAATCTATTTTGAGTACTGTCCATGCTAATCATTAGTTTTACTAATTTAAATTTTTCAATAATATCAAAATATTTAGGGTCAATGGGTTGAGTCCCGTTGGTTTGAAAAACCAACTGCAATCGATTTTTAGCATCAGGCACCAATTTACTTAGAAGGTTGGCAGTATGCCAATAGGTATTACCCATCAGAGTTTCACCGCCACAGAATTGAACCATTTCAAGATTTGTAAGATCTAAATTTCTTAACATCTGTTCAATTTTAAACAGATTATCAGTTGCCGGAAAAGATGCTGTGTAAAGATTGTTGTCTTTAAGATGCTTGGTCCAGAATGTACTAGAGTGTGGTCCACATATTCTACATGCTAGATTACAATTTCGATCAAATAATAAATCAATACGTTGTGGACCAGTTAAGTTTTGTTTGACTCCAAATTTGTCAATCATGGCCTGCCTAAAACTTCTTGATCCAGCTTTTTCCAAACGTTCACACTGCCAACATTCAGGATGCCATTCATTACGATTATTTTTTTCTCGTAGTTGCTGTAAGTTTTCGTGGTTCCAGTCAACTGTTGATTCATCTGACAGATTTAGACTATTTGTACTTAAACAACATTGATTGTATGTTAATTTATTAGTAGAATTTTTAATATCGATGTTGAGCCCACCATGAATCATTGGACAATAAATGTTGTTTTGCATATTATGACTTCTTAATTTGACCCAGCAATTGCTTGAGTTTTGCACTTTGCACGTCGGCTGTGACTTTTTCTGTGTCTTCTGATTTTAACTCCTTACCCCCTGCTTGATACTCCCAGGCATGTGTGCCTGTGGGCTTCTCCCACTTGGTAGATTTAGTGCTTTCAGTATCAACAGTGGTTATTTGGCTACGTGCTTTGATTGTGTCCATGATGCTACTCTGAGGCTTGTTGTAACCTGTGCCTTCATCTCCACCCTCATCTGTAATGCGCATGGTTTCAATGTTGTATTCCAGGTCAATCTTTTGTCCCACGCCTGTTGAACTACGACTCTTCATACATTGTATTTGATACTTGCCACGCTCTTTCATTGACCGACTTGTAAAGATACCAAACACATTATCAGCAGTATTAATCTTAGAGATACCGCCCGAAATGTGCGAGTGATCAAACTCAACTTCTTCTACTGCGCTTCTGTTCAACTGTGATGCTGTGACCATTAGCACACCCAGCTCTTTGGCCAGGTTACGCAGTTCCTCACTCACATACTTGTCTTTTACAAACAAGTCATTGGGACTGACTTTTGCACTTACTGGCATCAACAAGTCCAAATAGTCAATCATCACAAAGTCCACTTTCTTACCTGTCTGAATTTGATACTCTTTTAAGTAAGCACGAATGTCGTTGATATTGCTCTGTGCTGGCAATCCTTTGACTTGATAGTTGCCCGACTTCTTGCCTACCAACAGCACTTTCATTGTGGTTGTGTCAATGTCCTTACGAATATCCTTGGTACTTGTCTGTGTTAGCATGGCATCTGTACGCAAACTTGTGAGCTCTTCTGACAGTTCTAATGTGATATAAACTCCACTCAATCCCTGTTGTAGCCAGTTGAGTGCGATATTCATCATAACCAAGCTCTTGCCTGAACCTGATCCGCCTGCAAAGATGTTTAGTTCTCCTCTACTGAATCCACCATGCAACAGCCTGTCCATTTGTGGCCAGCCTGTTGATACTTGTCCACCAGAGTTGAAGTACTTGTTGATTCTGGCTGAAGGATTAGCAAAGTAGTCTGTGCCCATGTCCTTGGTCAAGCTAATTTGTACAGCATCTTTGATCAGTTTCTCTACAGGATCAAAGTCGCCTTTTTCCAGCAAGTCTGCTGCCTTTAAAATAGCACGTTCAAGTTCCTGGCGTTTTGTAAACGATTCAAACTCTTCCATAAACCAATCATAATGGCCTTGATTTAGATCCGGAACTGGCGCAAGTTTAACTCCAGTGGTTGCCGAAATCTGCAACCTGTCGGGCATGGTCTTGTGCTTGTCACTGTGTTCTTTGATGAACTCTGCGGCTTTGCGCAGGCTTCGGTCAAAGTTCTCTGGATTGTAAATATTTTGAATGCGCACATAGCTGGACGCATCTTCCAACATCATCTCTAAAAATAGTCTTTGGACATCAAGTCCGTATTCTTTTAGCAAGTTGTTTCTTCCTTATTTCTATCTTGATTTTACTTGTTTCTCTTGATTGCATTATAGTCAGCAAGGTACCAAGTCGACCCAACTCTACCACAGCATCGTTTATATCTTTAACGTGTGCAGGCCAGTTGGGTATGCTCACAGCCCATCCTAGTTCTACAGCACGATCAATTAGTTCTAGGCCAGCCATGTCCTGGTCTGGCACTACTGTTATTTGTTTTCCTAGACTGCGTATGAGTCTAGCCTGTCCATCGCTGATGGTGTTGTGCATCACGGCAAGTCCTCCAATGCTAAGTGCATCAAAGATACCTTCCATTACTAACGCATGGTCCCAGGCTTTGTTTTGTAGATCTGTGCCAAACACGTAGTTAGGTTGGCTGTCGGATATGTACTTAGGCGTTTTGTTGTCGAGAAATCTACATGTATAACCCACAATCTGGTCATTATGGGTAAATGGAATTATCACATGCGGTCTTGTCCAGTGGATGCCATCGTTTTGTATCTGTACCATGACAGGAAAGTCTTCTGGCACCTTCCTTGAACGCACGTAGTCTCTGTAGTTGCCTTCATCAGTTAGCAGTTCAGCAAACGGTGGCAGGTCACGTTCTTCAAACTCAATTGCAGAGAGTGAGTTAAAAGTTTTTTGCCGATCTTCTAATATGCCATTGATACTCCTGTGGCGCAGACTTTCCAAGTTAAGATAATCAATGTCTGCGTCTGCAACACCGAGCCAGGTTAAGAGCCTGCGGGCCTTAAAGCTCACTGAGCGGCCAAGGATAAAGCTGGCGGTGTATCCACAGTTGAAGCAGTGATAACTCCAACCTTGTTCGGTGGCCTTTAGGCCACCACGTTGTCTTTTGTCTGGACTGTTGCCGTTGTGCCCGCAACAAACCGCATTGAAGCTGATCCATCCTGATGGAGTGTGTTTGCGTTTGCCGGGTAAGTAGGAGACAATGTCTAGCATCTGTTATACAGTATAACAGATTACTTAACACAAGTCAATTAACGATACATCAAATTGGTAACAGTACCGTTGTTTATGACAACACTGGCGTAGACAGGATTACCAAATGTAATTGGCAAATAACCCGAACCACCATCTGTCACTGTGATAGGACCGCAACCACCATCAGATCCTATACTGGCCACTGCCTTGGCTCCTGCACCATTGCCCACAATTAACACATTTGGTGCTGCCACATAATTTTGGCCGGTGTTGTTGACTGTGATACCTGTGACCATTCCGTCAACCACTGTGGCAGTGGCAGTGGCGCCAAATCCTTGGCTCTGATTGAATGCCACCCGAAGCAGTGGATGAAACCCAAGCACATTAAGATAAATGCTTTCTGTTGCATCCATGTACTGTGTTGAGTCGGTCACATCATACCAAGGTGCTTCATAGTCCTCGGCTGCTTGTGCTTTGATTGTGCCTGTGTAATGTGTTAGATCCATTTTAATTGTGGTCAAGCTGGCACCGTGTGTGGGAATTTGACTTGAATAAAATTCTGTTGCGTGTGCGGCATTCAATGGCTGCGGTGTAAGAGCCCAGTCTGGCCAGGTGCTTGGAGGATTTTGCGGCCAAGCATTTGGGCCATAAATTGTGGGTATAGTCAAGTTGGCACTGTCTTGAAATTCTGGCAGTATAGAGTCCACAATGTTGCAATCTGCTCGTGCTTGGCTATTGGCATCTGTGTACACAGCTTGAACATAATTTCCTGAAGTACGTTGTATGCTGTAACTAGCAGGCTGTGCTACCAAATCAATGGTATCTTCTGTTGTCAGCACTACCTTGACTCTGCCAAGTGCGGCACTCAACGTTTCCATTGGTTTGCTGAGCAACAGCACATCGCCATTTTGGCCAATCATACGGAACACAAATGTGCTGCCGGTGATGTTTACAGGTTTTTGTTCCTGATTAATAAATTCAAACAAAAGCACATTATCAACGCCTTTGTTTACAGTTAGTTGTTTTGCGTACACTGGATCGTACCTCGCTGTGAAATAGCCACCGCTGGTGTCAATCAATAACACTCTGGTGATTTGCTGATATAAGTAAACGGTGGTGGAATACATAGAACAATATTTATGGGTAATAATATCTTTGACAAATTGACGGAAAAGTATCCGTTTATTACGCTGTGCGTGTATGCAAACGTGGAATACGTGGGGGTAGTTCAGAATCGGGACGACGCAGTCACAACCATCTACGACTTTGGTAGTATACCATTGCAAGAAGATAAACTGAAGTTCTTGGAACTGGCCACAACATGGTGGTGGGAAAGCAACAGATCTATCCCCATTAACATATTTTTGCGCACTGAGTGGGAACCGTTCCGCTACACACTACGCACTTTTGTCAACAAAGATTTAGAAATCTTGCATGGACCTGCTTGCAGTTTATTAGATATTGGCCGCAAAAAAGCCAAGCGAAAAAGTATCACACTGGTTCGACGTCTTGATTGAGTAGATTCATATGAAGTACCACAAGCATAGCATAAGACAAACTGTGCGACTTTTTGAACGTGTATCCTTGACTGTCATCCCCATCCCATACACTAGCAAACACATCCGGCCAGTGCTGATTCTGTAAGTGTGCTTTGCCTGGTCTAATAATTGATATAAATGCTGCCATTTGTGGGATGGTACTTGGGCGCATGTTCTTCAACAAGTCTGTGTAGTTGCCCACGTGAACTAGTTGTTTTGCCCATGTAGTATCTTGCCAAAGTCTATCCCATGGCGGCGTTGCTGCCAACATTTCTTGATAGTGCTTAGGATTTTTAATTAACTGATACACACTCATATTCAAAAAGTCTATTTTAAAATAACCACGCTGTTCAGCTTGGTCGTATTCTATTGCCGCACAGTTGTTTATGGGATCGTAGGGAATGTCTGTTACATACACTCCAGAGTTGTGTCGACGTACTTGGTCTTGTGTGATCTGCCGTGCTGACGTATACTGTATCAGTTTCAGTACACTATCTCGGTCAGCAAAGTCAATATCAATATCTGCACTCATAATCTCATATCCTCTAATATAGATTGTACATGAGGCCATAGCCATGTGTCAACCAGTTGCTGTGATTCTGCAGTTGCGTAGTGTCCACAATCAGTTTTTTTGAGCATCATACGATTGCATTCTGCGGCTGCCGATCCAGGTACAATATTAACAACATTGTGTAACCATTCATATCCAGGTAGTATCAATTCAAAACTGTCAACAAACCAGGAAAAAAATATTAGCGGTTTGTTCCATTGGTCACATAGTGCCTTGATTGCCAAAATATTGTGGACAGTTTGATAATTATAAAATCTTGTGCCTGCTACTTCGCGTAACCAAAACTTATCCAAGTCGCCTGAATCTTGTCCAGTTAGTGGATCTAGCCACCGACGATTGTCATGCACATTCATGGTATAACAGCCAATGTCTTTGTAAATGTTATTATGAGAAGGGTCGTAGTAATCTTCAGGTGCAGGAATTGGGTGTTCCCGATGGCCTGCTTGTATGTCCTGCCAGGTTTGAGATCCAATTACAACTCGAGAGGGTTCAGTAAGTTGAACAATTACCAAGTCTACTTCAGGATCTTTTACAATGTCATGACACTTTTCTACATAAAATGCATTACCTGCTCCGGCACTACATGCACGGACTAAACTACTTTGTAAGCGATCGCTTATATAATCCGGCCAACTACTTCCATACGTGGTTGTGGAAAAACTATCACCAATGGCAGCCAACTTTTTCATTACCACCCTGCTTGTTTTAGAATCTCTTTGGCATACTCTTGATCTGCTGAGTAGTCGTGAAACTTCTTGGACCAGGCATCGCTATCAATGTAGGGCCATATCATTGCAATCTGCGAGGAGTCTAACGTGTTTAAAAACTCTTGGCCTGACGCTGAGTTATATATCACCCAAGGTGATATTCGTCCTGTTGTTACTGCATGACATAAAACATTGCTATTGCCATAACGCAAACAATCATGTGCCGGATGTGTATGTTTTTCTTCCCAGTCAATGCTGTATTCTACTGCACGGGCCAGTGCATCTGCCACTGCTTCTACTCGTAGGTAAAACAACAAGTATTCTGTGTAGATTTTGTCACTGCACCAATTATCAATTTTCTTGTTGTTCTTTAGCAACCAGGTCATGAACTGTGCTGGATTGATAACTCGTGTGTTCACACAATAGCGGCCAAACTTTACAAATGCCCTATAGTATGGCGAGTCACAAAAATCCTCAAAGGTCTTTAGCTTTGCTGATCCTTGTGCCATTTCGTAGAATTTGATATAGGCCTGGAATCCCAGTTGTACACCACGTTCACTTTGTTCCATACGCCTGCGCTTGGGCTCGCACATGTGTACTGCAATAGAGCTTTCTCTTGCAAACTCTTTTTTACAGAACTCGCATGTAAACTTACTTGTTGTCTCGGCCATGTGCTCTAATGTACTGATCAAGTTCTTTTTTGGTTGTTATTGCTGCCATGACATCTATCTCATCTGCTTTGTAATGTGGAAATAGTTCTGCCAGTTGTTTTTTCATTGAACCTGCACCTGCTTCTTTTTTCTTGGGCGCAATCCAGTTGTGTCTAAGTGAGCCCATACCTGGACTCACAGTTGTGGCCATTAGCCATTGCAGTTTGCGATGCTTAGATGAGCTGATGTTAAAGAAGTTTTTGTTCAGTCGTTCGTTGGTGGAAATAACATAGAACTCTTGTAGATCTCTTGAGCCTTCTACTGCCGATCCCCAACGTATCATCAGGAATGGGGCAAACTTCTTGCGTTCTTCATCTGTCAATTCGTCGTAGAAACCTCTAACCTTGTGGTCAAACATTTTCATTTCGTTGGCAATGCTTAGTTTATCAATCATGTTGATTTAGTGTTCTAATGGTGTCGTCTAAAAAGTTTCGTTGGTATAGCTGGTCATACACATGAAATCCAGTTAATACCTTTTTGTCCGAATACTTCCACAAATTAACCGTTAGCATATTAGATTCAAATTGCAACAACTCATTGGGTATGCAAAATTTGTTAAAAAAATTATCTGGAATAACAAATCCTCCCAACGAGTATGCAAAATTTATTTTTGAGTTGGTTAAAAAATGCAGTGTAGATAGTATAACATAATAAGACTGCAATGCCAACCAGTCATGAGACATCATGCCATGATACAGGCTGCGAAATTTTGGTTCTTTTCCGATTAGGGAAGATGATGTTGATTGGCGCCACCTATTTTCGCAGGCAGATACTGTACCTGATGGTGTAGTACAATTGATATGTTGATTAGAGTCTCGATCAAATTGAAATCTAGCAAATTCAGTGAAGCCGACCACTATTGAGTCGCACCTGTAGTGAACAGCATTTCTTACTTGGTTAGCAATAGTTATATTTGATGCGCCACCGAGACTTAGATTTATCTGATCAATTGATCTGTCATGATGATTGAGCTGACTAGTCCAATGGATATTATCTGACGGAAGAGTGAGCATAAAACTATCTCCACAAATGCCAAGTTTTTTAATCATGTGTTTTCTTTAGATTATACAGCACAAATAGTTGGTCCAGCAACTCTCGCATGGCCGTATCGTGTTCGCACATTTGTAGCACTTGATTTATTTTGCTACTATATTCTCTCATGGCAATGCTTTTGTTATCAGTCCAGCCTACCAAGCGTCGATTGACTTTGCCTATTTCTCTAGCATAGATACAATTGTCTACTCGTTCATAGATGTAAGTACCGCCTGGATCAAGACTGCCCATATTTGTAGCCATATTGATTATGTGCCCAACGTAGGAAACGTTCTAGGCCTTCTCGATCATCTGGATAGCTTTCCAGATAGATGCAACTCAATCGATTAATTATTTCAAATAGTTCAGGTTTAGTGTAGGTCATTACCAGGCCTTGTTATAGTCTACAATCTCACAGTTACGACTGATGTCTTTGACAAAATACACACACTCAGGTTCATCGCCATCGGTAATTGGCACTGCTAGCATTTGTCCGTTTTTGAGTTTGGGAGCATACCAAGACACTTCATGATACACATCTAAGATTTCAATGTCCGGGAAGCTGGGTCGAAAGCTGGTAAGAGGATTAAACTGAAATACTTTGAATCCACGATCATTGATACTAGTTAATGGCAACACTTCCAAGTCGCCAATTTCGGGTTCGCCAATCAGCACTTGCCAGTCCATGGGCATTTTGATTGTGTTGTCGCCTATGCGTAGAACCAGGGCTGGTGAGTTAAAACTTTCCAAGAAGATTAGCGGAATAAAGTGATAATCAGGATCTGCTGGATTTGAGTTGTCTAAGATAGCAAACCTCATGTCATCCACCTCTTCAGGCAAATGGTCAAGGTCGTAGTGTTGATTGTCTAGTGTTAATATTCGCATAGTTGTATATTACATTATTTTGTAGTAGAAGTCAAATTTATTTGATCTTCATCCACTCTAATTTTTCTACTGAGAAAGGATAGTTGGCTTCTTTGTAGAATTGTTTGCGTTTGGTCAAGTGACGTTTGGCAAACTTGCAGGTTGATGTTATGTCCCAGATCTGAACATGGTCCTTGTCTTCCGCTTTTCTAATGCCGCGGCCAATACTTTGAATAACTCTAACAAAGCTCTTGCCAGGCTCAATCAGTACCAGATTAAAAATGCGGGGGATGTTGATACCAACAGCAGCCACGCCATATGTGGCCACAATGATTTTACCTGTTGCATCAGCCACTTCATCATATTCATCTTGTCTGGCTTTTGCTTTGGTAGCTCCGGACACAAACACAGCACCATCACCCAGTCGTTCTACCAGCTGGCGTCCACACTCTGTTCTGTCTACTAACACAAGTGTGTTGCCTGTTTCGTTTACACGGCGCACAAGATCCGCCATGGTATCCAATCTACCCGATTCCTCAAGCAAGTATTTAAGTTCACTTTGATAGTTTGAATACTCCACGTGATCAATCAACTGCACAATGTTAACATGACACTGTGCCAGCACACCACGATCCTGTAGTTCACTTGCTGACAGTTTGCTTACAACAGGGCCAAGTCCTACCAACAAGGCTTGACTCTCAAACTTCTCTTTGGGTATGGTTCCTGTCAATCCCCATCGAATTGGCACTCTAGCCATGATGCCTGTTAACAAGGTTTTAAGTGCATCTGCTTTGGCCATGTGTACTTCATCTACAATAACACATACCACATCTTCCATGAAGTCCTGTATGGTGAATTTTGCTGTGCCATCTTTAGAATCTTTGAGCAAGTTGTTTAGACTTTGCCAAGTGCAGATGGTGTGGGTCTTGCCATAGTCTTTCCTGTCGCCAAAGTACACACCCACATCCAAGCCCAGGTTAACATAGTCCTTTTCTGTTTGAGTTACCAAGCTCTTGTTGGGTACAATCACAATCGACCTGCCATACGGCTGTACGTTCCAACTTAGTGCCGCTGTCATGATAGTCTTGCCTGCGCCTGTGGCCACTTCTTGTATGCATTGCGGATTCTGCAAGTAGTTGTTGATGATCTCTACTTGGTAATCTCGTAACACAATAGGTTCTCCTTCTTGTGGATGTCCTTTAGGCCACAATGTGTCGGCAAACGTATCCTCCCGCATCTCAGCAAACTCAAATGTAGTCGAGTATTCACGCTGATCATCAAGTTCAATGTCGTAGTTGTACTGCTCCAAGATAGGAATAATCTCGGGCAACAGGTTGGTATAAGTGCTACCACCAAGTTGGAAGTAGGCAATCTTGCCATCCCACCGGCCTAGTCTCACAGCAGGCAAATACCTTGCTGCCGGATTCTCGTACTTAAAAGTATTGACCAGTTTCTTACGCACATCCAAGTCAAGTCCTTCTAGTTTGACATTAACTTCATCACGTATTTGTATTGTGCATTGTTTCATTCTATAGTTACTCTGTTTACATGCTGTCGTTGGGCAATCTCTTTTAGCAAGGTGCTACGAGACACAGTCTCTTCTAGTTCTGCCAGTGGGAAGCGTAGCGGTAGTGCTCTTGTATTATACACGTTTTCTATGCCGCGAGCAAGAAAAAAGCCTTGATGTGCCTGCATGTATTTTGCCATGCTGGGCAATTTGGTTTCTAGGTCTCTATTATAAAATGCCACATTGAAATCGGCACTGTAGTGATCAAACGGACGGAACGCATCATCACCAATATACTGATCATTGTCATGTGCAAGGTCTTCTACTGTTTTACCTATCTCGGCATAGTTTAAATACACAGTACCAAACTTGATACGCATGGTTCCGTGTTGCCGCTGTAGTATTGTGTTAAGTTGATGCGTCTTGGGCATGCCATACCAAGTGCATACAAACCTGTGTGGTTTGGCTCCCAGTATGCCTTCACATCTATGCACAGCCAAGTTTAACGTGGCCAAAGCTTCTCGAACTGGCACTGGAGCACCATGCCAGAATCTTGTGTTTTGTTGATCCAACAATCCATGGTACTGTTCAAAAATGTTGTGCATGTAGTTCAAACAATTTTGATCAAATGTAAACTTGCGACGTATGATGTACTCATAACTGTTTATGGTCTCAATGCATTGCTCAATTGAGGCAATGGCACAGGCAGTCTCTTCTGCAGGTGTACCAAACCCATAAAATCTATCTGGGTGATCCAAGGGCCATTGATCACGCTGACCCATCCGCTCTAGCCACAATTGAGTTATGGGATTGTCTAGTAATCGGAATCGTAATGTTAGTGAAGAGTCATGACCTAACTCAATAAGCAAGTGTTGAGGCATAATAACAGTATATACTTATCACTACAAAAAGTCAAAAAGACAGGTACCTTTTTTAAGGGTACCTGCCATAAAGCCCGGGCCGGAGCCAACCTACTCCCGGGAAAAAGGAAACAAAATGAACTAACCAACTACCACTCGAAAACCTTGTTCTTGTTGTTCGTCTGCCTCATACTGGGTATCCACAGCAAACAGAAACAAGTCACCATCATAAATTTTATACATAATTAGGCACTCTTCATGCAAGTGGTCTCTGACATACGCTTCCAGTTGTTAGGAAAGCTCTTGCGCAAGTCTGCAATCTTGAGCGCCATACGCAAGGATACCTCACGCAGGCGTTCTTTGTTGACATGCATAAAGTCAATAATGTCGTCTTGCTGGTACTCGTTAAAGTCGTAGTCTGCAAACAACACGCCATCTTTGGCAATCTGTTTGATACGCAACAGCTTGTCACGCATGGTGTCCAGGGTCAAGTCCAAATAGTGACAGCGTGACTGCAAGGCATCCAAGTGGTCGCGCAATTTTTGCGACTTCATCTTGTCAAACTTTAAGTTTGTGATAAAGATAACACTACCTTTAAACTCAAAACGGTCTGGGATACCTTCACGGCGCAGGGCACTGGATTCTGACAACCAAGAAATCACACGCTTCTTGCCTGAGTCCAAGGCACCCTTGAGCAAGTTAAGAGCAACGTCATCTAGCAAGATGCTGTCACAGTCGTCAAACACTACGACGCTGTTGGCGTCACTGTATTTGTACAGAGTTTGGTACAGGCCAATGGGAGTGGCACTGCCTTTAACTACCTCTGCACGGAGTCTCTTGCCTGCCAACTTGTCAAACAAGCAGGCTTTCTCAATCTCTGTCTCAACACCATAGCTCTTGCCCACACCTGGAGGACCGCTCACAATCATAGCACGGATGTCACCTGACACGGTGGCCTTTGTCATCTCGTGCAGGATGTCAAAACGCTCACGGATACGATCCATAGCCTCGTCATCTGTCTCAACTGTTGACGGCTTCTCAAAATGTACTGTATTGTCTTGCATGGCATCTCCATTAATGTATTCAAAATCTTGAATCCCGTTTACGCTGATACGGATCTCGTCAGCAAATCCCGGAAAGTGGTTGTCATTTTTAACAGTTACAAACCCGCCTTTGGCGCCTGTTTGGAATCCCTTTACAAGAGTAAAGGCAATGTTGTTTACAGACTGTTTGCGGTAAGTACCGTTTTTTACACGAATTGCACTCATAGTTGGCTCCTTGTTGTGCGTTAAAAGTATATTATAGCAAATTGTGATTTATTGGTCAACCGCTTAGGCCGGGGCAAACAACTTGCCCATTTCGTTGAAAACTACACGGCTTGCACGGCGCTGAATGTACGTCAAGTCATCTTCGTCGCTGTTCATCTGAATTAGAGTTTCCAGCAGTCCGGGCAAGCGCCAATCTTTTTGGTATTGCTGGACAACTTGCATTGCTTGTTCAAAGTTCATTTCTGGCTCCTTTTTAATTACTATACAAGTATTATAGCAGTTTGGGAATTATTGGTCAAATGGTAAAATGTGGCTTTTTTACAACAAAACTGCTTATTTTTTAAGCACTTCGTAAAAACGCTGGTTGATAATGTCCATTTCCTCTTTGGAAACGTAGAAGTCTGTAGTGGGATCGTAATAGGCGCCTTCTTTGTTGTCATAATACAACACTTGGCCCGAGAAGTTGAACGGACCTTCTAGGCCCTTGCGTGGCTCGTACTTGGTACGCATTATGTCTGTGGTGTCAACAACCTTGTAACCCATTTTGGACTCCTTATTTCTTACAATACTTCTATTGTAGCAAAATGGGAATTGTTGGTCAACCGTTTACTTCCAAAGGTCTTGTACTACTTTGTCGTTAATTTTGTGGGGTTTGGGATTGCCATGAAATACTAAAACAGAAGTATTACCGTCAATCAGTGTGCCTTGTCCCGGTGCTCTGTGCTTTCTGTACTGAAAGTCGTAGCCGCCATCAAAGCACTGCCACCGCCAGCTTTTTAATTGTGTGTCATCAAAGTATCGAATTCTGTTGTGACCAAGTGTTGCATAGAGATAATCTTGATCCCCAGGGTACTGTCTTGACAGTTTGGCAATGTCATTGTTTTTAAACTTTTCCCATATCAAAGCATGATGTTTGACATTCCACCACATCACACTGGAGTTCAAGGTGTTAATTTTGGAATTTTGTAAATGTCTGAAATCCCTAATGCCCCAGAGGTAGTTGGGATCTAATTGAGTAATCCAACTTACATCACGCACAACAACTGTGTCAAGGTCAAAGTAAAGCAGATTGCCTTCATGATGTTCTGGATTAAACACCTGCAATTTATGCCACCATGATTTCTTTGGTCCTGCAATACCTGGCCAGTCTTCTAGTATGTGCTTGACCATGTACGGAGGCACACTACGGTCATGTTCGGTATAAACGTGAAAACGTAGGCCTCCGGGCAAGTTACGTTCCAACATGTTGTACAACCGTTCAACATAGGTCCAGTCGTAACCGGTGCTGTGTATCACACAGGCACAGTCAGTTATGCCAGTGCTGATTCTATTCTTCTTAGCCATAAGCCTTGTTCTAATTCTGGCACAGTATATTCAGTATGACTAATTTGTGCAAGCCATAAGTCTCGATCAGTTACATAAGGTTTCTCTATGTCAGTAATAGCAACACCAACAGGATGTGCTAAACTAGTAGCATCGACCACAGGACGCACTCCTGCTATGGCTGCTTGTATGCCTGGACCTGAATTATAATTTACAATAGCATGGCAATCTAGTCCCAAATCAAAACTGTCGTATGTGTTAGACACTCGGCCAGGTGATTCAACTCTGATTCCGGCAAAACTTGTGGTGTTGAGACTGCATCTGGGATGTGGTCTAATGTGTATGGGTCTATCTGTGTTGTGTTTTATTAGTTGTATCTGAGCGTGTATCCACGTGGTAAGATCAACCCCTGCCAATTGTTCGCTTTGTGTGTGCTGTGCCGCTATCACAATATGTGATTTTGAATTTGCAGGAGTGCCAAATCTTAAGTTCATTTTCCGGGGGCGATCCCAATCTAGGTTATCCATGTGCCCATAGTAGCCTCGGGCATTGATGTTGTTCACTGCAACCTTCCATGTTGTGCCACGATGCAATGCACCAATATCAATAATGATCACAGGCTTGTCCTGTGCTCTGTAGTGTCTATATACTGCCTGGTTAGCGGCCATTCTGCCAGACCACAGTGCTGACCATATTAATAACGCATCAGAGTCTTGGCTACGCTCTTGTGTTTCTATTCCGGCTGTGCGTAAAGCACTGAGCATGGCATTCATAGGAGGGCCGCCATTTAGAGCACGTTGCAAAGGATAATATGCTATGGTTTTAATCATAAGTATTTTTGATGAAATATACTGTATGTACCACTTTTAACGCCAGCGGTTATGAAAAATATGGCCGGCGTATGATCAAAACCTTTTTGCAGAATTGGCCCCAAGAGGTTCAATTGGTTGTGTATGCCGAACGATGTGCAGTAAGTGAATCAGCACCCAACTTGGTTGTGCATGACCTAGAATCTGTTAGCCCAGAGTTATCTGCATTCAAACACAAGTGGCGTGGTGTGCCTAAGGCGAATGGTGATGTCAGCCAAGACCCTGTAAGAAGCAAACGCAAGGATGCCGGCAAAGGATTCAAATGGGACGCTGTGAGATTTGCACACAAGGTCTATGCTATATTCCACTGTGCCAGCACTGCTAGATCTACGTGGCTACTATGGATGGACGCAGATACCATATGCCATAGCCCAATTACTATAGAGGATATCAACACTTTATGTCCTGCACACACAGATCTATGTTTCTTGGGTCGTCGTGGCAAGTTCAGTGAATGCGGATTATACGCAATGAATTTAAACAGTCCTGCTACTCGGTTGTTTTTAAACAAGTTTCAACAAGCATACGATGACGCTGAAAATGGCATTTTTAAACTAGATGAGTGGCACGACTCGTTTGTATTTGATGATGTTAGACGTAGCGCCAATTTAATAGAACTGGACTGGAGCAGTCATTTGATCACAGGCGAAGGACATCCATTGATAAACTCAGCCTGGGGTGCATGGTTAGATCACTTAAAAGGTGCCAGGAAAAATTTAGGCCGTAGTAAACAAGTGGACCTGAAAATAAAACGTACAGAAGCGTATTGGCAATGAATTGGATTTTTCTTAATAAGAACGGTAACGACGAGTACATGGAAATGTTTGCTCGTGGATGCGGAAGTACCCCTACTGAATTAGAAACCTGGGATTACAACAGCAGTCAGGATCTATTGGTGATTCGTGGTATTATGAAACATAAAATTATCAAACAGTGCTGGCAAGATAAACGAGATTTCTTGTACATAGACTCAGGGTACCTTGGCAATCGACGTTATATTAAAAACCCACGTGGCGATAAAATCTGGCACAGGATTGTACCAAATGATTTACAACACAACACCATAATCAACCGCCCACTAGATCGATATCACCAACTTGGGCTGAGTACGTTGGCACCAAAAAAGAATGGTCGAAAAATTCTAATTGCCGCGCCAGATGAGAAGCCTTGTATATTTTACAATGTCAAACTTGATGAGTGGTTACACACCACTGTTGAAACAATAAAACAACATACTGACCGTCCCGTCGAGATTAGACAAAGAAATCCCAGCCGACAAACACGAGTGTCTAACAGCTTAGAATCAGCACTAACCGATGTGCATGCTGTGGTTACATTTAATTCAATTGCGGCCACAGAAAGTATATTAGCTGGAGTGCCGGCATTTGTGCTAGCACCAAGTAATGCGGCATTGCCAGTGGCCAACACTGACCTTGCCAAAATTGACACACCATGGTATCCTGACAGGAATCAACTTGAACTGTGGTTATCGCATCTTGCTTACTGCCAGTTCTCCAATGCTGAATTGGCCAATGGTACTGCACTTAGAATATTACAGGAGACTTACAATGTATGAAAGCCACGGATGGTGGTTCCCCGACACCGAAACACACTTTCCACAGATGCTTGACAAGAGTATCGGCAAGGGTGGGCCTGCTGAATATCAGTATCAGGTACGCAACAAGAGTTTGACCTACGTCACCCAGTTTAGAACCAGCATAGATATTGGTGCTAACGTGGGCTTGTGGTCACGTGATCTAGTCAAAAAGTTTGAGCGTGTGATTGCGTTTGAGCCAGTGCCATTATTTAGAGAATGTTTGCAACGGAATGTATCAGGCAAAAACTTTTTTATCAGTCCCATGGCCTTGGGCGATCAGGATACTACAGCACATATGAACATTACCGAAGGCAACACTGGACACACTCATATAGATCCTGCCAGTATTGGATCTGGCGAGACTATTGTGGTCAAACTAGACAACTTGCACATTGACAATGTGGACTACATTAAAATGGACTGCGAAGGATTTGAATATCGTGTGATACAAGGTGCAGAACAAACTATCCGTCAATGGCGGCCCATAATTGTAGTAGAGCAGAAGCCTCATGATATGTATTCAAAAGAGTATGGGCAGTTTGCGGCCATTGGGTTGTTGGAATCATTTGGCATGCACAAATTAGATCAAGTTAAAGATGATTGGATTATGGGATGGAAATAACATGACATTAATTGACAAAGATTATAAAGATCAACTTACATACTTGCATCAAGCAGGCAAGTTTAACAACGGGCACAAAGCCTATGCAATTGTCAAAGACTTTATTGAAAAATATCAACCCGCCGGTGTGTTAGACTTTGGGTGCGGTCAAGGAGGACTTATTGCCACAATCAAAGAACTACATCCCAACATTGAGGTCACCGGGTACGATCCCGGTAATACAAACTTCCAACATTTGCCCGCACATCCAATAGATACTGTGGTCAGCACAGATGCTATAGAACACATTGAGCCCGATTACCTTGATGCTACATTACACACCATTGATGAAAAAATGCAACGTTGTGGCTTTTTTAGAATTGCCTGTTATCCAGCAAAAAAACACTTGCCCGACGGACGCAATGCGCATCTAATAGTCAAGCCGCCTGAATGGTGGAGACACAAGATTGAAACTGAAATGAATGTCAGAGTTGTTTGGGAAGAGATCAGTGTGTTTGACCGATCAGACAAGTGGGCCTGGGTTAGTGGCCACAACTATGATGTTATTGTAGAAAAGGTATAAACTTCTGGTATATTTTGCCTGCACGGGCTTCTTCGTCACTCCAGTGTGCGGCAGCCAGGTCTTGTATCCATTGCTGACGATCAAATGTTACAGGTGATTCAATACTAGATGCATTTTTATTTGCCACTGCCCAACTTACGCAACTCGAATCATCGGCAAACACAGGGATTCCGGCACACACCGCTGCCACACTGGCTGAACTATTAAACAACACTACAGAGTGTGCTCCTACTAGGTTGTCAGTTAGTTTACTATGCTTGGGATCTATAACAGATACATTCCATTTTTCTTTATACTTGGGTGATGTAAATTTAGCAAAGTCTAACATTGCATAAGAACCCGGATGTGGGCGCACAATAATTGCTCTTGTGGTGTGCAGTCGTAATTCTTTGATTTTTGCGTCCAACCATTGATTAGGATTTAAAGACTTCATTGAAAATCCTCCATCACGTTGCATGCATATTAGTATGTGTCCATTATTTACGCTGGGTGGGTTTAGTTGTAAAGATAATCGTTGACTTATTTCTTGCCACTTTTCTGGGCCACTGGATTTGTTTGCGTATTCTGCACAATCATAAAACGGTCCACCTAGACTGTATCTTAAGTAAGTGCTGGAGTCATCGAGATATTTCCAACAACTAGCATCAATGCACATGGTCTTGAATTTGTGACGTTGTTGCTCAGCAATAATTTGTTTTCGTAATACAACGTTTGGTCCACCAGTACTTGCGGTTGTCCATCCTAGTATCACTGCCAATGGTGCAGGTTGGTATTTGAAATCCCATTCAACATGAACGCGGTGTCCTGTTTCAGTAACTCCCGCAGCGAAGCTTTCTAAGCATGCAATTTTCCTAGGATGCCTCCGAGGATTTGCCACGCTACTGAGGTATACAACTACATCAATGGTCATTTAAGATCCGCCATGCTGTGCCATTTTGCATTTCAGCTTCAGTAAACTGGCAATATGCAAGATGTCTTGCCCAGGCATCTACTTCATCCATGGTTGGTATATACAGATTTTCAATATCAGCAAGCTGATGTCTACACAACGGCGCGGCAGCGTTTGGTCCCAGAGTGATTGCTGGTTTACCTAGTAGCAATGCTTCTGTGGCAGCAATGCTGGAAAATGTTACCAAGCAATGTACATCGCGGTCAAGAGCCATCTCCATAGTATCATTAAGAAGTCTGGCTGTGCGACTTTGTTTGGTGCGCACTATAACAGGACGATCGGTGTGCTGTTTTATTTCTGCTTGTGTTTGTTCTAACCAATCTTCTAATACAATGTTGTATAGATTTAGTAGTTTTTGACTAGGCGGAGCTAATAGTATGCTAGTTCCTCTTCTGAATTTTTTTAATTGAACTCCGGTAGCAACAAATCTATCCCCTGGACGTTCTACAATATCACCAAAATATTGCACATCATTTTTGGTAACTCTGTGATAAGTTTTTCTCTTGCCGTTGCCAAAATATCCAGTGTCAATGTAATAAAAAGTTCTACCGGCCTCGCGGCATGCAAGCATTTGATTCTTTCTAGTAATCCCACGTATCACCACCGGTGTTGATGTAGTTTCTTCTCGAACCCAAGTGCTTAATCTTCCGCCACACCCTTGTATAAAACTTTGCAAAATTGGATCGTACTGCTTTCCTTTTTTCTGGTACATGAGTTCAAAATCCTTGTCATCACTTGCTATGGCTGCTACATTTCCTGTGTTTAATAATTTAATTTGATCCATGATATAATCAATGCCGATGCCATAGTAATGCCCATCGGGGTCTACTCTCCATTTTAGTATATCTCTAAAAATATCTTTGATAGGATCAGTGATCATATCAAACTCGGGTATTGCTAAAGGAGAAGGTAGTAAATGAACACCAGGTTTTTCTTTCCTTCCAAAGACCAATTCCCAATTGCTTGCAAATGTATTTGCATCAACACTTTTAGGTCTTGGTGCCGATCCTTTGCCGTCATTACTCATTCTATTGTCCTTTGTAAACAATATTCAGTAAGTATTCGTTCTCTGTGCCACTCGTCGCCTTGTGGTGTATCAGCAAACTCTTGAAAGCAAGGTGTGCCTAGTGTGTAGTGCAACAGCTTGGCATTCTTATTAACACCATATTCGTCAGGTAGCCAATTCCATTCAGGTGGTAGTTCGCCAATGCGCGAATCTTCTAACCACGAGAAGCGGTGGAGCTCACTGCCTGTGGATTGCTGGACGAACTGGGGAGTAAGTTTCCTGTTAGGAAAAGAATTACAATTCCACAGAATAACACTACTCCAATTTTTTCGAGGATAGTCTTCATTTTTTGCTCCTAGGTATTTTACAGGCATGCGTGTTTGGTAATCATGTTTGACTACCATCACATCCATATAGAGATTCTGTAATTCCCATAACTTCACAATGTCATCACGCACAATCATGTCACCGTCAATGAAGATTGCCCAGCCCGTGTATTCTTGCAGGTGTGGCACAAGGAAACGAGTATAGATAAAGTGATTGCTTCCGTCTGTGTGTGTTTCTTCGTAGTCTCGAAACAAGTTCAAGGCCACAGGAATAATAGCCACTGGCTTTGATGCATGCCGTATGATTGAGTTGGCACAGGTGTGAAAAGCAATGGCTTCTCTTGGGTCGTATCCGACATAAACTGGTATGGCTTTCATCGACGCTCAATGTCCTCTTCCACACAGTCTTCACCGTATTGAATTTCAATCAGCTTGAGAGGTTGATCAGTTTCGTTGCACAACATGTGCCACTGATTTTTTGCAATCCAAATATGCTCATGCACTCCAAAATGTCCAACAAGATCGTGATCACTAGAATTGTCCAGGGTATATACAGCGGCTTCGCCTTCTGCCACAAACCAAAACTCAGCACGTCGATCATGTCGTTGCATACTCAAACATGTTTTGGGTGCTACAGTTAGTTCTTTGAGTTTGGTATTTGCCCCAACTTCGTGTAACACACGATAGTACCCCCATGCCCGTCCAGTCTTAGGTTTCTTCCAATCTTCCAGTATCCAAGAACTGGAATTCATTTTGTTTTCGCCGCCCACACCAAACACAAACTCCACATCATCAATAACCATTTCGGGAATGTTATCTCGTGTGCGATCTCCTCCGTTGGCAAATACAATTTGATCGTTGGGATAACGTATTTTTACTAGTTGGATTGCGTCACAACTGCTATTGTCATTGTCATTGTAAACCACAACCTCGTCTACAATGCTCAATGCACTGACTAGAGCAAATCGTTCACTCATGGGCATGAATGGTTTACCTTTTTTACGAGTAAGCCATTCATCTGAATTGAGTCCAACAACTAGTTTGTTGCCTAGTTGTTTTGCCGCCTGGAAATAGGCAAGGTGTCCAGAATGGATGGGGTCAAAGCCGCCGGTGACAAGTACAATTTTCATACTAGTATTTACAGGCGGCTTTGCTCTTGTCTGTTTTTTTAATATCTGTACGTATCAGCTTTGTAAGGGCCGGCAACATCTACGTTGATGTAATCTGCCTGAGCATCTGTTAAAGTTGTCAACATAGCACCAATCTGTTCAAGATGCAAACGTGCTACTTTTTCATCTAGCTGTTTAGGCAACAAATACATTTGCCCTTTATTGTATGTTGTTGGATTGTTAAACAATTCAATCTGTGCAAGAACCTGATTGGTAAAGCTATTGCTCATAACAAAACTAGGATGTCCAGTAGCGCAGCCTAGATTAACCAATCGTCCCTTGGCCAACAAGATAATACGTTTGCCATTGGGCCAAATAACATGATCAACTTGTGGTTTAATTTCTTCCCACACTAAATCTGTTAAATCGGCAACAGTAATCTCTGTATCAAAGTGACCAATATTACACACAATAGCTTGGTGTTTCATGGCATCCATGTGTTTGCGTGTGATAACATCTTTGTTGCCGGTCGCTGTTACAAAAATATCAGCTTTGTCGGCGGCGTATTCCATAGTCACAATGCGATAACCTTCCATGGCTGCTTGTAATGCGCAAATAGGATCTGTTTCTGTAACCCATACCTGAGCACTCAATGCTCGTAAGGCAGCTGCACTACCTTTTCCCACATCTCCAAAGCCACATACCACTGCGGTTTTACCGGCAATCATCACATCAGTGGCACGTTTGATACCATCAACTAAACTTTCGCGGCAGCCGTACAAGTTGTCAAACTTGGACTTGGTCACAGAGTCGTTCACGTTAAATGCACGGAAAGGAAATGTTCCTTCAGATATACGTTTTAAAATATGATAAATTCCAGTTGTTGTTTCTTCGCTGAGACCAACAATGCCATCAACAAGCTCTGGGTGTTTATCAATGATAACACCAGTCAAATCATGGCCGTCATCAAGAATCATGTTAGGCGTCCAGCCGTTGGGACCTGTTAACGTTTGATCAATACACCACCAGTACTCCGCTTCTGTTTCACCCTTCCAGGCAAAAACAGGAATGCCCATGTCAGCAACAGCAGCCGCGGCATGGTCTTGTGTGCTGAATATATTACAGCTACTCCAGCGCACACTTGCACCAAGTTCCACTAGGGTTTTGATTAATACAGCAGTTTGAATAGTCATGTGCAAACTACCCACAATACGTGCACCACTTAGTGGTTGTGCCTGTTTGTATTCTGCTTTTACTGCCATCAATCCCGGCATCTCACTCTCGGCAATTGCAATTTCTTTATGACCCCAAGCAGCCAAGTTAATATCTTTAATTTTGTAATCCATAATTTTCCTTTTAATTTTTATGATGTTGCCACAGCGCATCAGATCCACCAAGGTGTCCCCAATCACTATCCACAGTCATGCAACTGCTAATACCACCACGTGGTCTGAATTCAATCTCAATACGAATACGATCTGGTTCATAGGCTTTGAGTAAATCCTTGTACATCACATCCAAGGCTCGTTCATAGCTTATTACAGTATCTCTATATTGAAACAAATACTCTTTAAGACTTTTTAATTCTATAGTACGATCTTTACCATAGAACCAGATAGTAATGTCCCCAAAGTCTGGCTGATTCTTCACGCCAAGAAATGTAAACTCAGGAATAGAAATCCGTTGTTCGTATCCCTTTGCGGCATTAGGTAAAGACTTGAGAGTACTACCATCAATGCTGTTCCAGATTTTTACAGTCATGTTATTCCTTTAAAATAAATCAGTTTTTTCCCATGGCAAATAGTCTTTGCCAAAATGTCCATAGTTGGTAGTTGAGTTGTAGATAGGACGGAACAAATTAAATCGTTCAATAATACCTTGAGGCGTCAAATCAACATTGTCTTGTAACCAGTTAGTTAACTCACGACCCTGTGCGGCATCTGCGGTTTCAACATAGAAGCTCATGGGTTGTGCTAATCCAATGGCGTAGCTGATTTGCACTGTGGCCCAATCTGCTCGACCACTGGCTACAATATTCTTAGCCAAATACCGAGTTAGGTAGGCAGCACTCCGATCCACTTTAGTAGGATCTTTGCCACTGAAGGCTCCGCCACCATGAGGACTATAGCCACCGTAAGTATCAACAATAATCTTACGGCCAGTAAGCCCAGTATCGCCATCAGGACCACCAATAACAAATCTACCAGTAGGGTTAATAAAGAATTCAGTTTGGTCATCTACATATTTTTCTGGCAGGATACTGCGAATTACACTTTCAATTGATTGTCTAACTTGAACAATATCTACAGACTCATGATGTTGAGTTGAACAAACAACTTTAGCAATGCGTTTAGGAGTACCGTTATCGTTGTATTCAAATGTTACTTGGCTTTTAGCATCTGGTCCTAACCAAGGCAGCGCCATACTTTTACGAACATGTGTCAATGTTTCAACAATACGATGGCTCCAATAAATGGCACTGGGCATGTGTACAGCAGTTTCATTACATGCATATCCAAACATCAAACCTTGATCGCCTGCACCAAACGTGTCTGTGCCCAAGGCAATATCTGCACTTTGCCCGTGCAACAAATTTGTAATCTCTACATCGCGCCAGCTAAATCCAGTTTGATCGTAACCAATATCCTTAATCACACAACGAACTGCACTATCAACTTCTTCTGTGTGTAAAATGCCTTTGTATTCTCCTGCAACTACAACACGATTGGTTGTGACCAAAGTTTCACATGCGCAACGCAATGATGAATCTTCTTTGCTCATAACTAAATCTAGTACTGCATCACTAATTGCATCTGCAACTTTATCTGGATGCCCTTCACTAACACTTTCACTTGTAAACAAATAACTCATTGGTTCCTTTAAACTTGTATATCTTCCATGCCTGCAGTACGTAATCTAACCACATGCCCCATTTGCCATTGCTTGGTATCTAGGCCTTTCATGATCCCTAACCAACGATTACGCAGTAGTGCAATTTCGTTAATAAGTGTCTCCATGTCAATGACTTCGTCTTCTCCGTCAACATATTTTTCAGCATCTCTAGATGTTAATGCTCTAGCATAGCCTTCGAGATATTTTTGAAAGTGTCGTCGGCGTATTTTTCGCAATTGTATGTTGAGAAAATTAAGCACCGCCTCAATTTCCTGCAGTTGATTGAATCGATGCTCAGTGATTCCAGGCAATGCAGTAATATTTTTTTCTACTATACCACCAATACGACAATCTTTTTTGGCTGCATCTAGCTCGTGTTCGTAGTATGCAACAAAATCTGGAAGCAGACTTAGATCACCAACTACACGACTGTACCACATTAGTCTTCCCAGTCTTTGTCATCAAAGTCATCAAAGTACTCATCTTCTTCCGCATCTTCTTCGTCACCGTAATCTTTGTCGTTGTCAAGATATGCAGTTAACGCACGTTTGATATCCGAATCACCTTTGAAGGCATTCCGTATGTCATCTACATCTGAATCATTGTCCATCAAGATCTGTACCACAGTTTCTGCAGCCTCTGCACGATCCACGGTGTTTACAAAACGTTTGAGTTCACCCCAGATTTCACTTGCTACTACTTCGCTCATTCTGCATCCTCCTCAACTGTAATTACCTCTGCCTTCTGATTACCAAAGTCTTTCATCACAACATCCAAGCACGAGTCATCGTTGCGTTCCCAACCTTTGCGGAACTTCTTGATGATTTCTCCAGCACTTGTGGTAAACACCAGACTGTTGCCTTCTTTCTTGAGCAGACCTTTTTTCTCAATCAAGTCAGTAAGACCTGAGTAAGGGCTCATGCCTGTTGTGTAAGGGATTTTAACTTGCACACCTTCAAAGGGCTTGGCATAGCGTGTTTTCATAACTTTACAGCCTGCACGGATACCGTTGACTTCAGATACTTTGTTGCCATCTTCATCTTCTTTGAGCTTCATCTTCTTCATGGCAACCACAATTGAGCTTGCGTAAATGAAACCTTGGCCGCCTGAGATCTTGTCATCTGGATCAAACATGTCCTGGCTAGCGTATGTGTGATTGGTACACACTAGGCCAACGTTGTAGCTACCAAACATGTTGACGCAGTTACGAACAAGTGCGGTGAGTGCTTTGGGTTTGCGACCAAGGTCACCTTTCATTTCACCTGCATCAAACTGGTTAACGTCTGTGGGTGTTAACAACATGCCCAGGGAGTCAATAACAAACATGACCTTAGGACGTTCGCCGTCTGGTAGTGCTTTGTAGTCGCTCATGAATGTGGAGATTGTTTTTGCCACATCATCAATCATGGCCATACTCAGTTTAAGAAGTTTGTCTGGACCAGTGTCAACACCTAATGCTTTGAGCCAGTCTTCATCCAGTGCGTTCTCACTGTCGATCAACACCACAAAGATACCTTGCTCTTGTGCGTGTTTGACAATGTTGCCTGAACAAATATATGATTTGCCTGCGCCTGAATCACCAGCAAACACAGTGACTTTGCCAAGCGGAATGCCGCGATTGAAGTCACCAGAGATCAAATAGTTCAGGGCATAGTTGCCTGTGCTGATCCAATCTGTAGGATCATTGAAGCCAATGCTTAGGCCGTCAATGCTTTTTGTAATTTCCTTGCGGAACTTGCTTACGTCGAATGGTTTTCCCATAATAGTTTCTTTCAATGTAAAATAATGCTGGCAAAATTGTTTGCTTGTGAGTTATTATAAAGTATTTTACGATACTCAGTCAAGTGTTTGTCTAGATCAATCATGTTAGCAACAGGAATCTGATTAGCCATCGCTTGTCGATTATGTTGGTTACACCACGCCAGGAATTCTGGACTAAATGCCATGGTCTCAGGTTGATGTAGATTGAGATTAAACGAATATTCTAAAGTTTCGTAATTGTAATGATCTTTGCAATCAAGATTCATATCAAAATATTCAAACTTATTATAAAGTTGTCGCCCTACATAGGTGTATCCAAAGGTAAAATTCATCCGATCTTGATTAGAAATCATGGATGTTTTATGGAATGGATTATCAAATATTTCCCACTTGCTAGAGGCGTTAAACTCAATGGGTTTAGTAAAAATTGATTCCAGTCTATGAATAGCCATATTTACATCTTCGTATGGAAAAATCTTTCCAAGATGTTGCATAGCCACTGCTAATCGTGTTTCTACTATTTCATCTGGAAATTGATCATGCAATTGATTGCCTAATCTTGCAGAGTTAGAATTTTGACTAAATCTCAACTGATGTACTTGTACTTTATGATTTTGTGAAAACACCCATTCGGCGTGTATCTTATTAAGAAGATTCTGATCTAGGTATGTTTCTAGATTGTCTGATTGCGGGAAGCTAATCCCAACAAGATCATAAAGAATGTCATTGGTATTTGATAACGCCCAGTGAAGATCTGTTAAACTTTTGCTGACATTTTTTGCTATTATTTGATTATCAGAAAATTTATTTTGATTATTGCTAATCGATTTTCCTACAAAAAATTCAAGCAATTCATGGTTGTACACTACTTCAAAAGGTATGCTATCACCAGTATTCTCAAATACCAAAGAAAATTTCATAATAACTTTATAATAGATAAAACACAAACACCGGTCGGTGTTTGTGTTACTCAATGATTACTTTTGCTGTCTTGCACGAATCATTGCCAAGATATCCTGGGCATTGCCACCGGCGGCAGCGGCTGGTTTAGCAACTGGTGCTGTGGCAACTGCAACTTCGTCTTCATCATCAAATGGTGATGCACTTGCTACTGGAGCAGGTGCTGGAGCAGCCTTGGCCACTGGAGCACTTGCAGCCACAATGTCGTCTTCGGTAACGCCACTGTTGCCACCTGCTGGTGCGTTAACACCTGCTGGACGGAAGTATTGACCCCAACGCTCTGTGTCGTACGGTTGTCCATCTACACTTGCTTCGAACATCTCTTTGATGACCTTCAACTCCACGTCTGTCGGACGCTTGGGCAAGAATGTGCTCAAATCAAATAAGCCGTGTGCTTCAATAGCGGCTTGTTCAGTTTCTGTCAATGCAGATTCCTTACGTGCCCACTTTGAAGTGTTGTAGTCAGCGTAGCCGCCTTTTTGTGTTTTTGTGATACGGAAATCCAGACCACGCAGGGCGTCTGTTGGCAATTCTTCCAACTCAGGATCCATCAACGCACCTTTGATAAGTGTGAACAATTGAGGGCCAATGATGAATCGGCGAATAGGATTGTCCGGGGTCTTGTCGTCACCGATTGGGTTTTCACGAACAAAGCCTTGGAAGATGTATGAACGTTTCTTCCAGTACTTACGACCCATGTCTTCAAGGCTCTTGTCCTTGAACCATGTACGTACTTCTGCCAAGATTGGGCAAGCGTCGCCCCACATCTCAACACAGGGTACTTGTACCATGACCTGTTTTGAATCCATTTCTCCCTTGATGCCATTGAAAGGCAAACGAATCATTGCTCGTTCTTGCCAGAAGAATGTGTTTTTTGTGTTACTATCAGGGAGGAAGCGTAATGTAGCCGATTGGCCTTCTTCCATATTCCAGTGCGGGTAGATCGATTTGTCTCCGCCACCTTGCGAACCTTGTCCGCCTTTGTTGCCTTCTGCTGCCTGTAGTCGTGCTCTGATTTCTGCTAATGATGCCATAGTGTTTCTCCTTGTTAAGTTGCCTATGTTATATGCCTATCTAATAATTTAGATGCTTAGTTGCCTGTGCATACAAGTTGTATTGTATACGAATGTATTTAGCATCGCAATAGTAAAAGGCAAGACTTTTGCCTTTCTGTATGGCCATAAAAAAGCCCAACTGTTGCTGGGCTTTTTGGAGTAGGATAAATTATTTTATCAAGGCTAGTGATTTGATTCTGGCCAGCAATGCATCATCCGATTTGCTTTCATAGTAGGCACCAGTGATAGCACTGTTGCTGTTCATGGGATCGTCATGACCTTCACCTACTGCGTTACCGATCATAGCACTTCCAATCATACCACCTACAGGGCCGCCTAATGCGGTGCCAATTGCACCACCTACTAAGCCTTCATCCATTACTTGGTCAATGAGTTTTTTGCCACCGTATAATACAGCCAATATTATACCAATTGGAATTGAATACTTAACTGCGGTGCTTGCTAGTTCGGCAATGGTTTTTCCATCGATTGCATTACCGACTGATTGTGTTATTGCTCCAGCAGCTTTACCAACGTCACGGTACACTTCGCCTACACCACCCATTGTGTTGTTTGCCACATCGGTAATGGCCTGGTATGCACCTAACCCAATACCGATTTTATCTGCATTTTGTGCGGCTGATTGTGCGGCCGATTTGGCAACATCGGCAGTGCCGCGTCCAATACCAGCGGCTGTTTTTCCAGTAACAGCTTTGCCTGCACCCGATGCCATACGACCCAGTGCTGGACCAACTTTAGACAACAATGGTATGACAGCTCTTGCACCTGCTGCCAACAATGGAGCAATTTCATTTAGTTGTTCTTCTTTAGTTAACTCTCTACCTGCCATCTGTCCAGCAGTCCCACCGGCTGCGCCACCTACAACTCCACCTATTGCCGCTCCAATTGGACTCCCGGTTGCTAATGCACCCAATGCAGATCCAGCAACTGTTCCGCCTACGCCACCCAGGGTGCCGCCAGCAAGTTCACTTTTCCATCCTTCATACATGCCACCGCACTCCATGAGTCCGTGTTCTGGGCAGTATTCACCTTCCATGGTAGCGTTGCATGAGCCTTCTGCAACTGGTGCCGACAGTCCAGGAATGGTTTCCAGTGTAGATGTAATTTTGCGAGGTGCATAATTACCTGTACCAAGTTCGCTATCTAATCGATCTGTGATCCATTCATATGAATCTTGGCCGTCAGCATTGTGTCTGGTATTTCGCGGCATGTCCTCAAAGTAGTAGTCATACAATGCACGGTATAGGTTATCATCTAGCTCTCCGCCTTCTTTAAAGTCTCTGACTTCTCTGCCAAAACTCTTTAAAATATGATCTAACGTATGGCCAGTTGAGTCAGTTAACACACTCTCAACAACAGGCAATCCTGCTGCCTTGCGCATGGCATTAAGGCTTTCAAATGTAGCTATGTCATCTGCTTCACTGATAGGAGCCATTGGAGGCTCTTGGGGCATGTCCTGTGTGGGTGCTACTGGTTGCTCAGGTTGGATACCTGGTTCTGTACCATCTGGCAATACACCTGCAGGCTGTTGTGGGCTTGTGTCAATCCCTAGGTCTTTAAGACGGGCCATGATTTCAGTATCATTCCATGCATTAGCATCTGGTGGCAATTCCTCAAGCCGATCGTTCAAAATATCATCTCCTACTATGTCACCTAGTAGCATTTTAGCATTGGTAGCATCTGGGCCCACAATAAGATCTTTACTCAATAATTCTTTGAGTTTGTTTACCTGTTCTTCTGTTTCTGGCGTTAACCATGTACCTTCGGCCAGGCGGTTGATCCACGATTCAAATATGTCTGCTTCTTTCATAGCATTTCCTTGTTGTTGTATACGAGCCAATAGTGGCAGAGCCTCTTCGATTCGTGAGTCCAATGTTTGTTCAATAAACATTGTTTTGATGTTTTCTACCAGTTCTTCTTGCGCACCAATTTCAGCAGGGTGCCAAGACTCAAAGTAGTGTGCATATCCACGTGGTGTTCCCATGCGTTTGACACTCTCACGTAGACTTTGATAGTACAAGTGAGCTTGTTCTGTGATCTCTTGTGTGACACCTTCCATCACTCGGCCTTGGCTGGCACGATTGAAACGGTTTAGTACTTTCATTTCGGTTACCATATTATTGATATGGCTACCACGAATATCGTAAGGTTTGCCACCTTGTCGCACATGTTCTAGCATGGCACGGCCACCTGCTAGGTTTGTAAATTGTAATTTAAAACGTTCACGGTCAGCTGTTTCAATAAACAAACTTTCCACATAGCGATAACGTTTGTCGTTTTCTCCCAGCACACGATTGTGATTGATTACCAGTCGTGCTTCTGTAGGCTCGCCGCTGTAGCTGGTACGCTTGTTTCCGTAGTAGCCTTCAAACAAACCTTCAGAAATGGCAGCAAGTGTGGCTTTTACCGTTTTAGTTTTACTAATGTCGGTTAATGTTCCAGTCCAGCGATTACGATTGGCTAGATCCATCAGTTGATGTTGAAATTCAAAGAACTCATCACGATCATCGGTGCTTTCCATGGTCTTGCCAAGGTTGTCGCCGTACATGATTATCATTTCATTGTCGTTGCCCATTACAATAACCATGGTGCCATAATTCTTACCTGATTGAGCTACATAATCAAATGTGAAAACTTTAGCTTCATCGGCATCGCACGGGCGCCCATCTTTACCAGTTAGTTCTGGTTGGAAATCGCGGGTGTCTAGCAAATCAGCTAGTTTTTGTTCAATATTGAGTTCTTGTGCCATAGTTGTATATTTAGCATTAACGCATCATTGCGATGAAGGGCATGGGTTCAATCTGGTTGTCTGCATGATCTTTAAGGTGTGTGTTTAGGTCTGCGTGGTATGTTTGTAGCAACATCAGCATACGCACTGCCAACAAACTGCTCATCACAAGATCATCGGTTTCTCCTGGTTTGGCAGAGTAGCTTGAGCCCAGGGCCACAAATGTTTTGAGTTCAGAAATCAAGGGCTTTGAGTGCAGTTTCATGCGGTCTGATTCCACAAGTATTTTAAACTTGTTGCAGGCCACAATTTTACTTTTGTTTGTGGTTGTAAACCCTTTGCGTATTCTGCGGCCTGCTGTGCCTTGTACTGAATTGTCACTAAGGAAGTAGCCCGGAATGTTTTCTTCACCATACTCAGCAATAGAAATCAGCGCGGCTTCACCAAGTGTGTTGTTCTCCACAGAATAATACACTCTTCTTTCATCCTTGACCACTAGATTGATTTCTTTCACAATGTCTGCTAGAATTTTAACCTGCGTTGGCACATCAGTGCGATTGTGTCTCCACTCTGCTACCTGTGTAGTTGTGTCTGCTTCAAACACTTGTATGGCCGCAGGATCGCTGCCTGTGCCCAAACTGGGATCTAGTGCCACAATGTATATCTTGTCTGCGTGTATAGGCGAATACCAGCGAACCTGGCCTGTTTTCCTTACAGGTTCTACTCCTTCAATGTCCAACAGCTTGATAGGAGATATCAGCGTTTCGTCATTAATAACAAATTCACAATCCATTTCTCGACGGAACCGTTCTTCACCCAGTTGTGCTCGTTGTTGATCTCCCCAGGCGTCGTCACGATCAGGATGATCGCGCCAGTAACTGCGATATGCTCGGAAACCGTTGATACCTAGGCCGTTTGCTCGTTGATTGCCAAACTCATCTTCTGTTTTGTTGGCACCTTTCCACAGATACGCAAACTGATCTTCATCAGAGTTTGGAGTACTGGTAATAATAGCTTTACCACCAGTTGCCAGTGTTGGTGAAATAGAAGTCCAGAACTCTTTGGCAATTGTGGGGCGCACGAATGCAAACTCGTCTGAGTACAGGAGCGAGATAGACATACCACGGCCTGTAGTTTCTGTTGTTGTTTGGCTTACTATACGGCTTCCGTTGTCAAAGTCTATGGATCCTTTGTTGTAGCTGGTTACACCTGCTCTAATGTGATTGGGACACAGTTCGTATGCATAACGAATACGTTGCATTATCTCCTGCGCACCTGTGTACTTGTGCGCGGCAATTAGAATAGTTGAGTCTGGCACAAACATAGCATACCATAGCAAGTAACCAGCAGCCGAAGTGGACTTGCCTGTTTGTCGAGGCATCATGGAGATAGAATATCTATAGTTGTGATAAGTGTAAATCAGTTGTTTTTGGTAATCAAATGGATGATACAACATCTTGCCACGTGTGGGGTGCTGGATGTAGAAGAAATTGTCCATGAAGAACAACGGGCCATCCACAGAGTCCGCACACTGCATGAACTCCATCAACTGGTCTTCAGTGAATGTTTCTCTGCGGTGTGGCGCTTTTACTAGTACTGTTTCTGGACTGATAGCCATGCTATTAATTATCTAATAACATTGCAAGTTCAGGCCAACATCGCACAAACTCACCTGCTTTGTCAGGATGGTATTGTGTTTCAATTTCTGCAATGTGTTTTTTAAACTTGGCAGTAATACCTGCTCGCTCTCGTGCAACATTACGATAGTTGTTCAGTGCATTATCAAAGAACATGCGCTCTGCATCAGTTGCTAAGCCTGTGGCATAGAATCGTTCAATTTCTGCGGCAGCTAGTTCAGCAACAGCAGGCCCATGCAAGAACGGATCCAGGTAATCAGGTTGAAACAAATTTTGCCACAGCACAGTTACACCTTGTGCTACTGCCCACTTGCGAAACTCTGTAATGCGTGTGGCATTGTAGATGTTGTACACAGCATGTATACCACCCCAATGACCTTTTGAAAACAGGTCTTTGACCGTGGCAATGTTGTTTTCAACTTGTGCCCACTCGCCACCATAGCGTACATATTCAAACCGGTCGCCAATGTTGTCAAAGCTCATGCTCCAACCAACTTTTTTACGTTGTGCCAGTTTCGGGAAGATCTTGTTCCGTTCAAGATCCACATTCATGTTGGTGATTATGGTCACTGTGCAATCTTCTGGGATCACATCCAACAGTCGTTCGTTCTCAGGAAGCAGTAAGGGCTCTCCACCTACTAAGGCCACATCCTTGATGTGTTCATGATGTGCCTCAATAAAGTCACACACATTATCATAATAGGGACGACTGCCGGACTTGAATGGAATACCTTTGAGTGCGGACCATTTTGAACTGGCCCATTCACTACAGTAGTTACATGAAAGGTTACAGGTGGTATTCCATCTCACATCCACTATAACAGGATAGTGGTACTGTGATCCGGCAGTCGTATAATCTAAATCTTGGTTGAGGTCATTGTGCCATTTGCGCTCTGAATCAGCGCCAAAGCGTTCTGCTTGCACACAGTTAGAGCAGTACTTGTGTGCCTTGCCTTGTGCAATGCTGCCACGTATTTCTTGCAGTAGATCTCCGTTGAGTATTTCAATGATGTTGTTGGTGTTCAGGTTGCCCAGCATGTTGGGATCACCTGCACAACAAGTTTTAACATCTCCACGGGGATTTATGTGTAGGCCACGCCACGGTGCGGCACAATAGAAAGAGTCTGACATACCTTTATTTAAAGGCGTTTTACTGGCACCAAGAAGTTTTGGCCTCACCGTAGTACTCACGTGCAAATCCATTGGCAATCAGCATGGCTCTAAGACTCTGTCCGTTCAACAGCACATCACCTAGCACACGGCCCCCGTACTTGTCCCAGTCCATGAGCACAACCTGTCGCTTCTGGCTGTTAGCAATGGCCTGTTTGGTAAACGCTGAAGCTGCTTCGCCACGTTGTGCTTCACTAGGACACATGGCTCTGTGTCCCTTTTCAGGAGTATCAACTCCAAACACACGAACACTGAGTTCTGGTTTCAGTGGTGCCGGTAACCAGGTGGCTTGAATGCCCACAGTGTCTCCGTCAATCACACGAGTAATCACAGCGTCATAAACAACGCCAGGTTTTTGTTTGGGTTGCGCTATAACCAGGCATGGTACAAGTGCCAAAAGAATTAAAAGTTTTTTCATAATGATAAATTATACTAACGAGGATAACCTTTAAATGCCCTTACAGGACTTTGTATATCCACAAAAGCAGGTTCTGTACTGTCAGGCGTTGACACTAGTTGTTTGCCGCCTGGGGTGTCAGTCATTGACAGTGCTTGGTCAATGATTTGAGCAATTTTGGAATCCATGCCAGCAACCACACCATGTTCGCCAAATGCTGTCTGTGCTGACCATGCTGGCAATTTATCAGTAATGCCATCTGTGCCGGCATCGCTACGTGCTCGTGCAAGTGCCACACCAAATCTATAGTTGTTGTAAGGGTCTGATGCGCTGAGTCCAGGAATTACATAGGTGTACCGCATGGGATTTGCTTGCTCTGGCGGCAGGTCATGTTGCTCGCGTAGAAACTCACGTGCTCTCATCTTGGGTAACCTTTGAATGATTGCATCGGGCTGGTTGTGTTCACTGCTGGATGTTCTTGGCTTTTTAAATCACCTTTGTTTAGATCGTGAAAACTAGATCCAGAGGCTTTGTATGCCATCATCAACATGTTGTGTTCTTCTTGCGTGTAAGGTGCGGCAATGTCATATCGGCCGGCCCAACTTTCATTATCCATTTCAGGAACAAACGTTCCGTCAGTGGATGCGGCTGCCATCATAATTCTATTGAGTTCATACACACGATCTGCTAAATTTTTATCTCGAAATTTATGCAGACCCACAGTGGCAGATTGATTACGCTTGCTAATCTTTCCGGCACCATTTTCAGCAATGAAATCACGTGCTCGCATCAGCTGCCAGCGCCAATCACACCTGCTGTAGCGGAACTTGCTGTGCCTAGTTCTAATGCTGTCCAATTTGAGCCAGCAATAGTAACTTTGTTACCTGCACCCGAATATGTTTCAAATACTGTGTTGGCAGGAATGTTAATAGCCGCAGAGTACAAGTTACCTGCCGCGGCTGCTGTACCCAGAGCCACAGCATACACTTGACATGTGACTGCTGTGTTTCCTGTGGAGATTTGCAACTTGTCTGTGTACACAGTTGCATTTGAAAGTGTTGTATAAACGTTGGCCATTACTTTTTATCCTGTGGCGGAATTGCAACCACGGGCTGAAACAATTCACGTGTTTGATACATCACACCTGGGATTTCCACAGGTGTTTGACGTCCTGTTTGTGGTGCAGGTGCATGCGGGTTCATAACCGGCACGGTAGTCAACACAGATTCTTTTAGAATTTTGCTCATAATATTAATCCTGATATTTTTTCCATAAAGCACGAGTACTGGCCAAGATGCCTTCGTCAATGTCTTTTTTCTTCACAGCATTGGTTCCTGGAATTTTTTCTCCAACTTTGATGTCATCGTCAGCTAGACCTGCAGTAAACTTATTGCCTTCTTCGGTTTTTTCTTCGTCAACTTCTTTTTTCTTAACACCGGCCATTTCCATCATGCGGTGTAAGGCATCTTCTTCAGCTTCAGCATAGCTGTGTTGACGATCTGCATCCAGATTTGGTATGCCGCCACCTGTCAACGTTGACTGTCCTGTTGACTTAGGGCCATCAAGACCGCCACTGTACTGCATTGAGCTGCCAGTTTCTGTGTTGGTAGGATAGTCTGGCTCATTCAGTGACACTTCGTCAATTTCTTCTTCGCCACATGAGCAATTAGGAGTACCGCAACCGCATGCTGACTTGTAGCCTGAACCGCCGTAGCCTTCGCTGTCGCCGCCGCCTAGGCCCGCTGACTTCAACAATGTTGCTAGTTTTAGTGCATCTTCGTCACTGGCAGTGATAGTCAAGCTCTTGCCACCTTCTGTACTGTCACTCATGTTGATGCTCATTGACTCACTCAGCTGGTGCATTGATTCGTTGATGGCGTTTTCAACATCACGATTTAAACTATCGTAAATGCCTTTGCCGTAACCAAAACCGCTTGATGCAGTAGGTGTTCCTGTTCCGCCTGCTTCTTCAGTTTTTTCTTTCTTCTTGGGCTTTTTTTCAGCAGCCTCAACGTCTTTTGTAAATTTTTTGCCAGCTTTTTCAGCATGGTCGTCACGATCAACTGTGCTTTCTTTTTCTGCAGACTTAGAAACTTTGTAGCCAGCTTTCTTCAACAATGCCATGGCTGCTTTTAAATCGCCTGAATCATTGTCTGTTGGATCAGCATCGCCTTCTTTCATTTTGTTTCTGACACTTACTTTGCCTGGATCATTTTTTGGCTTGTTGCCAATCATGAATCCTTGCAAGGACTTGCCAGCGTCAGATACTGCACCAGCAGATCCTTTTTTCTTGGGACCATCTTTGTGTTTCCAGGCGTTGGCTGTTACTCGTTCTGTACCCTTGGCAGGACCTTTTGGACGACCACGACCACGTTTTTCACGTGTGTTACCTTCGTCATCAGTTTCTGACCCAACTGAGTTGCCTTGGTCATCTGTACGTCGTGTTACTTTACGTCCTGTTGCAGTGTGCTTGATATCATGCTTGGAACCATGTTCTACATCTCCCACACGTGGTTTGTCAGCACGTGGCTTCTTGAAGTTTGTGAACGGGTTGTTATCGTCATCTTCGCTAGCAACAACTTGTTTTTTGCCGCCTAGTGCTTGCTTCATTGCTTCGGCAGCTACATCACCTAGCATCTCGTCAACTTCTTTCTTGGCACCGGCAATTTTATCAGCAAACGTAATTTTGTCTGTTGGAGGTGCTAACTTAGCAAACGACTTTTGCTTGGCAGTCATTGTAGCACTGGATTCTTCATACTTTGTTGTACCTCTTAACTCAGATTGTGCTGCCTCGAGATTTCTGTATTCGTTTTTATAGTGTGATGGATCGCCGGCTAACTCATGAGCCATCTGGCTCAATTGTTGTGGAGTTGCCATTTTAATTCTTGCCTGCATTTCTGGACTGTATCCAGCGCCTGGTGTATGGGCTGCTTCGGTTGTTTTTTGTTGACCCAGGCGTTGTTGAGCACGTTTCAATCCTTCAGGACTTGTAGGGCTCTGTGTACGTTCTTTGTCTAGGTCTTGCAAGGTCATTCTGTTGCCTGGACGATTCACAGCAGGGATCTGACTCTTGTCCGGACCGCCTTGATATGCGCCTTCGTCTACTTCGTTGTCATACTTGTTGTACTTTTTACGTGCAGCATCCATTTTTTTCTCACTGGCACCTTGTTGTCCTAGTCTGGACAATTCTCGCATACCCGGTTCACCGTACTTTTCATAGCCCTTGGCAGCACGGCTCATGTTGCGCTCGTTGAGTTGTTTTGTTTCTGGTGCGTCATTAACAGCAGCCAGGCGTTTGTTTAAGTCATAGAAAAATGTCATTGTATTATCCTCTTGGTTGTGCGCCGGTAGCAGGCTTGGGTGGTCTCTTTACATTGGACATTGGGCTCTTAGTTCCCATTGGCAAATCATTAGAGGTTTTAGCAGGAGGAGTTTTGCCGCCGGCTACTGTGAAATTAGAACGATAGGCATTCTTCAAAACCACATGGTTGTATGGGTCTGCAGAATAATCTTTCTTGAGATTCTTTTGCAATTTATCATCTGCTGGATAATCAGGATCATCCAATAGGTCTTTGTTCTGGTCTGTAATTTTGACTGACTCAGAATCTAGACTTTCTTCATAAGGTGTAGTCATCATCACAATACGATTTTCATCTAGTCCCAGCAATCTAGCAATCTGTTTGATCTGTGGTTCAATGGCAGGGTACTTGAACTCTACATCAACTCGTGTTACAGACTGATTGGGGAAAGCAGGAAAGTCAGGAATCACAGCACGTACTGGGGTACTCTTAGGAGTTGACATTTTTGCAATGTCAAACTGGCTGAGTTTTTCTTCAAATTGTTTGAAGAAGTTCTTGGGTATGTCGCCCACTACTTTGATGCGGTACGCATAAGTGCGATCACTTTCTAAGAGATATTTTGCAAATGGTTTCATGTCAGTGTCCTATTGTATATTTATACTTTTCCGTTATTTTGGTCTTTGCCTTTAAGCAAACGTTCCAATAAATCGTTGCGATTCAACACTTGCCCTTGTGCAGTAGCTATCTGTTGTTCTTCAGGTGTTTGTTGATCCAGTCGCATTTTCTTCAACTGTAGATCAATAACCTTGAGTTTCTTATTCATTTTGGCTGTTTTAGCAGTGATAGCATGGCCTAGCATGGTACCTGCTACATTAAATATCTCGCTAGCAAACCGTGAGTCTACCTGCATGCCAAGATCCATGAGATCTTTGTAGCTGTCTTTGGCCAAGTCTGCCAGTTCGTCCATCTCAGTGTCGCTGGCACTTAAATCTCTAACAGCAGGCAGAGCTGTGTCGATCTTGTCAATGGCCATGTCTATTGCTGCCAGTTGTGTTTGTGCTTCTTCAATGGTGGGGGTGTTGTCTTTGGTTTCAATTTCAACCGAAGAGGGCAAGTCAAAAAGGTCTTCTAATTTCCGCGTCATGCGGATATTTATGGATCAATTGCGACCGTTGGAAAACATATCGTTTTCGGTGATTACTCTGAATGTTAGGCCTTGGCGACCGCACCACTTTTGGGCGGCTCCCCACTTGGCGTAGTTAACAGCTACTACAGCGCGATCACGGCTGCTCATTTTTGATTCGATTACACTTTGCTTCTTGGGTTTGATTTCAATTAGCTCTGCCCGAACAGTGTTGTCTTTTTGTCGATAGGTGATTAGAAAGTCAGGCACATAGTTGCTTTTCTTGCCTGTCACAGGATTCATGTAGGGTATGGCAATACTTTCACTAGCCCACTGTAGTACATTGTCGTTGGTGTCGCAAAAGCGCATGAAGCTGTGTTCCCATCCTGAACGATATCTAGGTGTGCCACGACCCACATACTTGGAAGGGTTTTGTACTATGTATTGACCTTGCGCCCAACGACTCATTGTATTACCAGGCGTGCGGCGTATTGATTGGGAGTTGAACTGGCGTTGATGCCAAGCAAGGTGGCTCTGCTACGAATCATGTTCAGGTAATAGGCTAGGCTGGCATTTAGATTCAATCCAGTTTGCCCTTGCATGGCTTGTAATAGTGTCAGTGCTGGTATGTTGGTATCTTCTGCTACTCTAAACAAGCTCACAGTGAAGTTACCTGCGGCTCGTTTAGGCATCACACTGGAAAAATATGAATTCACAATGTCATATTCTTCTGCAGGAACGTTGGTATCATAGTCGTAGAAACTGTCAAATACTCTGACTGTGAGATCTTTTTTGTAATTTGCGTAATTTACTGTGCTCATACACCACCACCTACTGGTTGATTGTTGTTGATTCTATTAACTGTGGCTTGATTGCGAGCCGCAGTGGCTGTTGGAAAGAAGAAACCATCAGCTTTGCTGGCCACACTTCTTACGGCTCCAGGCAAGCTGCCTTGAATAACTTCAGTGCCAAGTGCTGTGGCTTCAGCAACTGCAATGCTCTTAAGATTCTTACCCTTGAATGTGTTGTAAACTGTGCTGGCTTTTTGTGCGGCACCAATCAGGCCCAGCACAGAACCAGATTGCAGATCTTGTGCAATACCACCAGCGGCATCAATTAATCCGCCTTGGCCAAGAATGGTAGCTAGGCTGCCTGGACGAGCCAGTGGGCTTGGTGTTGTGTCATAATGAGCCGCATTAGCAAAGCCTGGTGCCTGTTTATTAGGAGCACCTTGTTTGTACTTCACTGTTTCATATGCAATAGTCATTGAATGTTGCATGAGTCCATTGCCTTGACTGTAATCGTAGGTGTCATGACTCCAATTTGAAATCAACGGATTTATCAACACATACTCTGCATACTTGTGTTGGTAATCAAATCCAAAAATTCTTATGTCTGTAAAAAACGGAGGCTTGCCCGAAGAGCTGGATGTGCCATCGTTGACTGCTTCACCTATATAGCCCCAGTCATTCACTCCGCCCATGCGGTCTTGATTGTAAATGTCTCGGCCACTGTAGCCAAATCCTCGCGTGCCGTTGTTTTCGGCACCCATGCTACCATTGGTGCTGTTGGTAGACCCGTAGTTTTGACTGGCGTCTTTGTAGTAGTAACTGTAGTAGTTGTACCACATGTTGCGAATTAAATCTGATCCGTCGTCGTGAAATGTGATGTTCACCGGATCATAATTGATCTTGGTTTGAATCACACGTTTACGATTGTATTGATTTAGTGTTTCTGTGGCAATGGTATACTTGGGCAAGTCAATTGTTTTGACCAAGAGACTGATGTTGGAGATGTCAGTTAATCCAAGTGCTCCACGCAAGGCAGGAATCTGTGCAGTGTTGATTGTAAACGCCACATGGAACAAGAACTTAAAGCGTGGCTTTAGTTCATATCCATTGGGAGTGAAAACTCTACTGGCATGATCGTATCCACGCAGTCCATTGACCGCGGTGAATCCTTGAAAGATCTGCTGACCAAATGTGGCTAATGACATTAGTTATTAGCTAGTTGTACCAGCACCTGTAACAATGTCACCTAATGTTCGGCCAATAGCACCACCAATACCAGCACCGTTAGAGCCAGATGGAATTTGGTTGGCGTTATCATACGCTATAGTCATGTTGATTGTGACAACTGCACTTTCGGCATAGCTCAATTGACCGTAATCAGCTTGCTTCAAATAGCATCCATACAATTCCCATGTTTCAAGAACCACTGGAGCAGCAGCACCGTTACCACCATCTAGAATTTCAATACGTGTCAAGAACTTGTAGTCAATACCAGAACTGGCTGATGCCATTTCTAAAAAGTCCATTTGCTTTTGCATTTGTTCACCAACCAATTTGCTAACTGACCCAGCGGCGTCGTCACGGACTTCGCAAGCAACGTCGGCCCATGTAGGCTTACCAGCCAACTTTAGAGTTGAATTATAAATTGGAATAGTAACTTCTTCAAAACTCAAATTAGGTCTTGCAAAGGTCATTACTTGTTTGGTTAATTCTGTTGTTGGTTTTTCAACGCCAAAGTTCTCAAAAAATACGCGAAAGCGATATTTGAGTTTGGGCATCAACAAACCCTGATCAGCCTGGCCTCCCAGTGGAACTGACATTCTTGATAGTGATGAACTAGACATTTTGTAGGTATCTCCTGTTACGTTTATTTAGTTGAATTGGTGAGTGAAAAATTACCCACCGTTTTCATTAGGCCGCTTGTCCTGAAATCTCGCCAGTGTTCTTGATACGCAATGGAATATAGATAAATTCCACGGCCTTCACTGGTTCAATAGCAATATCAACATACAACTCATTACGGTCGATACGTGCCGGAGTATTATTGCTCAAGTCACAAACTACCAAGTAGTCATAGATACCACGCTTGGCCACCAAATCAATCATTAGTGAGTTGATAGTGTTGGTGATTTCAGCACGGGTAATGTCGTCATTGGGTTCAAACAAATACAATTTACCAATTTCTTCAAGTCTGCCACGCAAGAACGCAACCAGTCGTGATACATTGATACGATCCAAAGCACTAGTAACACTAGTTGTGGTCTTGTTACCAAAGTTGGTAATGCCAACACCCGGAATAAACGTAATTGGGTTAATGTCGTTTTCATACAGCACATCACGTAGACCTTGTCCAACGTTGATTTGTTCAAATTCGCCAGTGGCTGCATCAATGTAACCAATAGCAATAGCATTGTCAACCACACCACGACGTGTACCAGCAGGTGCTAACCACGGATAACTCACTGCATCACTACGGATAATGGTACGCATCATCATGTGACTTGGTGCTGTTACAACAGGATTACCCGTTGTGTCTGTGGTCTGGCAGCTGGGATAGAATGTACCCAAATACTGGCTGGCAGTTACTAAACCATCTTCAGATCGGAATCCTAGTCCACCATTATTGGTTGCCCAGGCTGCTAGATCAGTGCCGTTGGCTGCAAGACGCATTGGTGTGTCGCCTACCACAAACAATGTGTTGTTACGTTCATTACTGAGTGCAACCATGTTGGGAATCAACTCTGGATAAGCTGTGGCGGCAATCAAACTAAATTGTGCTTGTTCTTCACGAGCAGCAGAGCTGGTATCGATACCTGCTTTCATAGCTTGTACAACCAATTGACGTTGTGCTTGTCGACCAGACCACATTGCACCATCATCTCTGTTGCCACTTGCTGTGAGCCAGGTATTGGTTTGTGTGATCGCTGCCCAGTAAGCTGGTGCAGTTCCTGGAGTCTGGTTGAGGTTATTGTATTGCAAAGAAATATAGTTAGTGCCAGAATAACTTACATAATTACCAGTGATGTAGGTTGTGCCACTTGACCACGGATCTGCAGGGTATGCTTCAGCATTGAAATAGTTACTCTGGAAACTCTTGACATTGTAGCCTGAACGACGTGTGTTAAACAACAACATGCCCTGCGGATAAAGTTGCGGATTTGGAGCATCTAAGTCCAAGTAGCCACTGGTTAATAGACTGTCAATGCTAGGAATTGCATCCATCACAGGGTCAGTTGTGCCGTTTGGTGCCCAACGTGCATCTGCAAACAAAATACCGTTTTGAGTTGTTTGATCAGTAGTATCAACTTCTATCCACTGATCCACGCCGTCAACAACTTGCCAGCGATACAGCTTGGGATAGTTTTCTAGGTCACTGGTATCAATCCATAGATCTCCATATACCAATGGTGAAAGTGATGTATCATTTTGTGTAGTAGGTGCTGTGGCCGCAATGATAGGACCACTGGCATTGGTTAAAGCTAGATCAAACCCACGAACGTCATTGGTTACAGTCTGATATCCAGACCATTGTCCGTTGTTTTGAATCATGATATCAGCATCACTAACAGTGCTGTAATACCATAAACGGCCATCAACAGGATCTTCGTCTGGTGCAGTATTACTTGAAGTGTAGGTGAATGTTGGTGTACCAACCCAGTAGCTTAATGCCAATGAATTTGGTGTGCGGAAACCTGGACGACAAAATTGAGTGCTTGCAGTAAATCCAGCAGTTGTGATCGGAGTGCCTATTACATTTAACAACGTAATAGTTCCACCTTGACTGTGCGTGAACACAATGGCTCCTGCACTGTTGACACTTGCTGACACATATGGTACTGCCGCGGCACTAACAGCGGCAATAAATGCCGCGGTTGTTGTTCCTGAAATAGTAGCAGTACCTGTAATAGTGGTATTATCTAGTTGACTACCTGAAATAGTAAAGCTATTTCCGTTAGTAAATGGTCCAGGGGTTGTAGTAGATCCAGTTACTACAGTAGCACCCAAAGCATACCGTTCTAGTATTTCAAAAGCCATGGTAGCGTCAGTGTCACCAAAAGTGGCAGCATCAGCAATTGCTATTGTGGTTCCTACAGGAATATTTTTTCCGCCGCCAGTTGGATCTAATGCATATGATGCTGACACTGTACCAAAATACACTGGACATGATTGTGCAATAAAAGTTCCTAGGGCTGAGCTGTATTTTTTTACTCGTAGACTCACTCCGTTGTTGGCTGGGCTAACATTGTTCCAGACAGATCCTGTTGGGGCTGGTGCTGTTTGCCCAACTGCCCATCTAGGTGCTTGATAACTGTATGATGCAAGATACTCAGGAGCACGATAAACTTGAGCAGTAATGCCTAGAGCTGTTAACAATGCGGCTCCAGCTGACGACCCTGTTTCAATTGAAATTATTCCGCCGTCGCTGGTTGATGCATCATTGGTAGCTGTAGAGTTAGCGTACAAATATAGTTTTCCACTTACTGCGGCAGCTGTGACACCGGCAACACTTGCATTATTTATTGCGGTGGCAAATCCTACAACTGTGTTGTCAGGAGCGGCTGGTACAAAAATTTCACTTTCATTAACAAACATACTTGCACTAGCAGTCAATGACGTTGGTGTTCCTGTGCCTTGAATTGTGGGCCAGGATGTTTTCCAAGCGTCGCTACCAACTTGCACCCAATCGTTATCGCTATTTTTATAATAACCCAAAAGTTTTGTATCTGTTGCACAGGTGACAATCGCATAATCGCCAATACTACCAACAGTTGCCAATGGGGTTGGGTCTGATTCAGGATCAATAACATCAGCAGTATCATCTATAATAATAGGGGTTTCAACAGTGAATGTGTTGGTTGTTTGATTGTATTCTTGAATGCCCCAAACTGATGTTGAAGTATCTAACCAATAATCACCATTGGCAGGAGATCCAGTTGGACGAACCAAACTAGCAGTTAGCTCTGTTAGGTCAATATCAACACGTTGCACATAGCAACGATTTGTGATACCTAGGGCTGAGTAAGACGCAAGTAGTCCGTACTCATTGAGTTCGTAACCGTTGATTGGGGTACCAGTTGTGGTCTGATAGAAGAATGGCACACCAAATGTGGCTGCCAAGTCTCGTTGACTTGTGATTAGATAAGTCTTATTGGCATTGGCTGCCAATGTGCCGGCTGCAACGGTAACACCGTTAGAGCTTACTTTGTTCTGAGCAGTAGCGATTAAGAAATACGGTACTGTGTTAACAGCGGAAGGGATATATTGACTTTCGTCAATAACTGTTACTTCTACGCCTGGAGATACTAGAGCCATGATCAATTCCTTTTCAAGATACAATATTTATAGACAACTGCTAAAAAGTCGTCGTTACGGCGCCCTTTGCCAAAGGTCCTGTTGCTAAATACCGTATGAGACCCATTTGTCAAGCATGTAATCAACTGCCGTGTGCTGTTAACTATCATTGTAATGGTGTTGCACACTATCGTACTAGATGCGAGAGCTGTGCAAGGAAACGTCGTGGCCTGAAAAAAAGAATCCCACGGTGGGAAGCCGCAGGATTCAAAAAAAAATTAGTGTGTGACAAGTGCGGGTTCAAAGCCCGATACTCAAGTCAAATTCTAGTGTATCATGTTGACGGAGATCTAAACAATACTGGTGTTAAAAATCTAAAATGTATTTGTCGCAACTGTGTAGAAGAAGTTGCCAAAAGTGTATTGCCCTGGAAGCCAGGGGATCTGAACCCCGATTGTTAAACATTCCGGTAATGTAATTTTTTTGAAATATAATTTTTTATTACATAAAATCTATCTGTATAAAAATAAGGTTGATCACTTAGTGCGGTCACGTGATCGGGCCTGCGATTATTTGTTCCTTGCCATAACAACGGATTATATTTTTCTACTAGTTGTTGGGCAGTACTAGTGTCCAAGTAAGGAGTAGTCCATTTGTATACATCAAACTGTTTTCTATCTAGTATTTTGTAACCGTACTTTTCTGGGTCTTTGCTCATTTTACTGATGTTTTTAGTAAGACCTTCGGGGTTTTTAATTCTCAATGTGGCAAATTTAACATATTCAGCGACATCAGGATTGGCCAAAAACCACTCTGCAGTTTCTCTAATGGAGTCTTCGGTGTCATGTGGTAATCCTACAATGATGTTAACTTGTAATCTCAGTTCAGGAAATCGATCTTTTAGCTCAATCAAAAAGTGTTTGAGCTTTTCAGGATCTGCGCCTTTACCCACAGCTTTTCCACTATTACGGTTGAATGTTTCAATACCTACTGTAAATGACTTCCATCCAATTTCTGGAATAAGATTCACTTGTTCAGTATTTGCTGCCAGAAGATCTATTCGGCAATAACTCCAAAATTCAAAATCTATACCAGTTTCTTGTCGGATATCTCGAATCAAATACATTTTTTCCAGGCTGTCATTAAATGTATCGTCAACAAACATGAACTTTTTTACACCAAATGAGTTGTATCTATACAGGATATCTTGTTTGATTTCTTCCTTGGATCGGATGTAGGTTCCCGGCTTTTTGCCCAAGTGATCAAACTCACAAAATGCACATTGAAAAATGCAACCTCTACCTATTTCAATAGGCAATACCCAGTCGTCTGTTACAAAATCTGAATCAGCATATTCAGTAGTTAAATTATTTAATATCTGAACTGCATAGTGTTTGTCAGCATCCACATATTTTTTATTATTGAAGTGTGTATAAATTAGGTCGTTGCCTTGTACAATATGATTGTGTACAGCTAAAACTGCCAGATCTGAGTACCCAGCACATATGATATCAACATTTACTGGCATGTGTTGAATTATCTCAGCATTGGGACCTCCAACTACAATTGTGCCTTGACGATTTTTTATGTAATCAATTAATAGAGCTTCGTCTTTGTTAAGCAATTCAGTCATAAACCCAGCATCTTTATTGTCAGTGGTCCATTTGTTGTTGCGAAAAGTGGCCTGGCCAGCAAATTTGTCTGAGTTGTATGTGGGAGGAAAAAATTTAGTACTAAATCCCCACCATTCGACTTCTGCGATAGTGTCCAAGTATGTTAGTAGTACAGACTGATCCCAATGAGACAAAAAATCAATAACTTCTACTTCTACGCCATGTCTTCTTAATTCTGTGGCTATCCTATATACCCCAAGTGACCTAATAGGAGGATTTGGACTGTCATTAAACAATACTATCAAACGGATTCCTTAAAGGAATATTTATACAACAGAGTAGACATCAATTCACGTGAGCTTCTGCGCAAGTCTTCTAGTCCGCCATTGTTGTCAATCACATAGTCTGCCATCCAAATTTCCAGGCTCATACTAGATTGATCTTCTGCGGGCAAGTGATCACTGCGGTCCACCCAAACAGCATAATCAAATACCTGGGTGTTACGCATGGCATGGAACTCGCTCTTGTTACGCAGTCCGCAGTAGATTGAATTTTCAGCAAATATTTCTCTACCCAGTCTAGCATAATCGTTTTTACAGTAAGCATGAATCATGTCATACCATTCTGCTCGATGATTGTGCCGATCCTCAAAACATTGTGCATAGCTAGTGTATCCATATTTGTTTTTGAGTTCTGCATAGATAAACTTTTCAGCGCAAAAGTCTGAACTAGAACGAAAACTATATCCAAATTCTTCACGCAGAATATCACACACAGTATCTTTGCCGTGTCGAGCGTTGCCAATAATCAGCAGTTTAGGAAGGGTCATTTTAAGGAGGTTACATTAAGATGATCAAGTGTGCGTTGTAGCATGCCTATTTGTCTGCGGCAGTCTTCTAGTGCATGGTGGCTGGTGGGTGGGATGGGCTGATCAGGCCATAACGAGAACACAGTACGGCTGTCTCGCACCATGTAGTATTTCCAAGGCAATGGCTTGCCATAACTCTTGTAAGCATGCTCCAGAATGTTCATGTCGTATGTGGGACCTTGTGCCCAGATTCTGGTGGAGTGCCAAATCAGCCGGCCTAGCCCGTCTAGAGCTTGATCTAACGGGATACGATCTTGTTCACTGAACGCTTCGTCCCGAACCACAGCAGGTTGTGTGGCCCACCAATCAATTGTGCCTTGATCGATGGCACGATCTTCTTGACTTTCTAGTGTGACTCTGGCATAGTAACTCTGTCCAGAATGGCCTTGCCCTAACGGGTCAAAGCTCTGGGCCGCAATAGTTAGTATTGTAGTGTCTGGGCCTGTTGCAAGCCCTTCTAAGTCGATCATCAAGTCCATGTGCTATTATAACACAAGGCTTGTTGACACGCAACGGATGGTTAGCCGATTACCCAGGTAAGTGGCTGGCTAGCATCCACATAGTTTTTGAGCTGTTCTTCTAGGGCTGTGATAGCTTCTTTGGCTTCGGCTTTCATTGCGGCACCGTTTAAGGTACCACCGCCTTGTGGTCCTGCAATTGAACCAAACTTCTCACGTGCTTCACCAATGATCATTTTACAGTTGGCAACCATATAGTCCTTGATCCATTGCTGAATTTGGAAATCTTGTAACAAGTTAACTTCAGGTTTTAGATTGTATGTCCAAAGTAACACGTTCTCGCCGGTGCCTCTTGGGTCACGGATCAGTTGTATTTTCTTTGTTACTTGGTTGAACGTGTAGTTCATGTAGCCGCCAAACATACGTGCAGCCAATTCAACGTACTGACTGTAAAAGTCGTATGTGGCAAGACCACCTGCTACGTTAAAATTCATTAGGTAAACGTTCATGCTGGCTTGAGAGAATGGATCAAAGTTACTGGCCTGGCCTGTGGCATCACCAAACTGTCTGCGGAATATCTGACGTACACTAACAACCTCTTGTGGCAACTGATAGATGTTGACATCTTTGACCAGTTCCATAAAGCTGTAGCTTTCCTCATAAGCGTTGCTGGCCCGTTGACGGTAAGTGCCTAGTGTTTTTTGATAGGCGGCTTCGTAGTGAGCAGGGTCCAACTCGAGATCAATAATCTGATCACCAAGTTGAAGCTTTACATATTCTATCATGTTTTGCTTGAGCATCTCAAGCGAGTTTTGTTGCTGTTCTGCCATTGGGGGACTCCGTCCCCTTTATTTACCAGCTTTTTAGAATGATCAAGTTCTCTGTACCACGCCCGTTAAAGGGTGTTTCTGTGGTGGTCAAGTCCTTGTAGATCTTTCTTGCGGCTGGCTTGCCTGCGGCACCCAAGGCTTTGAGTACCTCTGCTGGCTTTCGCACAGTTTTTTGCTGGCTCTCAACTGTACTAAACCCAATAATTGAGTTTGACTTTACAGTAAATGCCTGTGTATGACTGTCAGCAACAAGGTGGATCAGCTTGCGTTTTTTGGTGTCATACAACCAGGCTTCTGACTTGTCCACTAAACTTGCGGCTGGCAAGCCCTTGAGTTTGAGTTCTGCAAAGTCCACAATATGCTTGAACTTTGCGGCACGTTTCTCAGGTGGCACTGCCCGGACCTTGCGTGGCTTGCGCTCGACCTTTTTAATCTGCACATAGGCACCACAGTCTGAAATCACAAGCTCACAGAACTTTACACAATTCTTTAACTGTATCTTAGAGAGGTATCCGTAGCCCTGTACCAAGTCCGCATCTTTGCCTGCTACTGCCTCGTCAAACTCTGCAAGTTTACGGGTCCAAATTTGCTTGATGTCATTCACCATTTGTGGTGCAATATTCATTGAACGCATGAGAACCACGGGTTTGTAGTCTGCATTGAGTTTGGCTCCTGCCAAGATAAACTCGTCAAACAAGCCATCCATTTCACCCGCACACTCTGATACCTTCTCACGCAGGCGGTCCTGAATAGTGATTCTTGGTACTGTATCCTCTACCGGGGCCTCAACCTCAACCTCAGTTTGTTTGGATTCTAACAATTCTTTTAACAAGTTATCTAATTTGGTTTGTTCATGTTCGGTGAGCTCTAGTCCAACCAAGCTCATGCGACACAACCAACCTGTTGTTAATCTGATTGAGCTGTCTGGAATCTGTTTGAGCGTACGAACATCTGCTTTGCGGTCATGTGCTTCTAGATATGCAACAATCATCTCACGGGCATCTTTTTTGCCGTAAAAATAATTGTACCAAGAAAATGCTTTGCTCAAAGCACTAAATCGATTATCTGTAGGTTGGCGTACCCAAGTTGGTTCCATGCCCATGGCATTGGTATCCGCACTACGTGGATTCAAGGGCTTGACAGGTTTTGTTGCGACTTTCATATGATCTCCAAAAAGCAATAACTGTAATTATAGCAGAGATTGCTTTTGATGTCAATCTCTGCTAACTGTGTTGTTTTTAGAACACAGTGCCGCGAAACTGCTCGTAATCGTAGAATGCTACTAAAGTACTATCTCGAAAGTAAACTGTAATGCCGCCCAGGTCCTCGCGAGCGTCCCACTTTGTCTGTTCCAAAATAACATTAGTAGCACGTACCTCAAGCTCGTCCATTAGGTCCTCGCCTGTGTCCTTGTAGCTTTGCATGGCTTCTGCCTCATAATCTAAAGTGTATACTTCAGTATTATTAATTTGTGCGCTTTGTACATCTGTAAGCATGGTGGCTCCTTTTGTTGTTAAGTGCTAATTATAGCATTTTGGGAATATTCAGTCAACCAAAATGCTATAAATAACATTATGCCACGTTTAAGCCTATACCGTCCCAATCGCACTAGAGATTACCAATTTCTGGACCGCACAATCAGTGAGATGTACACTGTTGGCGGATTAGACCTCTTTATCCACAAATATCTTGGTCCAGACACCGGTGGAGAAGATTCGGCATTTTCGGGCAACGCCGACGCCACCCAGCCTGTTTATGACGAGCTCAACCCAATGAACATACAAGATTTGCTGTTGTTAGAAAACAGAGATCGAGTGTATGACGACGATATCTATGTCATGCGTGGTGTTTACAATGCACAAGACATTGACTTTGATTTGAGTCAATTTGGATTGTTTTTAAACAATGATACCTTGTTTATCACGTTCCACTACAACGACATGATTGACACATTTGGGCGCAAACTCATGAGTGGTGATGTGATTGAAGTTCCAAACCTGCGTGACTACAATCCTTTAAACAAGGATTTAAGCAGATCGTTGCCCAAGTATTATGTGGTTCAAGATGCGGCTTATGCAAGTGAAGGTTTCAGTCAAACCTGGTTGCCGCACTTGTGGCGTGTGAAAGCTACACCGTTGACTGACGCACAAGAATACAATTCAATTACAGACAAACCATTTGTGGCTGAGTACATCTGGGATCCGGGTGATTTTTATCCCGCTGGTGCCATTGTAAATTATGGTGACGTGTATTATCGGGCTCGAGTCAACACACCTGCAGGTACGGATATCTCCAACACTGACTACTGGCGTGAGTACACTCCGCCTACCATCAGCGACAAACAAGGCACAAGAGAAAAGGATTATCAACTGAATGATGCCATCCTTGTACAGGCCGATGTGGAAGTGCCAAAATCTGGCTACGACAACAAACCCTTGTATGTTGTGCCCACACTATTGGACGGACAGCCGGCCAATCCCACATCATTGAGCACAGTGGATGGCGACACAGTGGATGGCACACAAGGCGGTATGAATGTTACCCCAGATGGCTTTGGATGGACTTCGGGTTACTTGACTGGCGACGCACACGCACCAAATGGCTTGCCTGTCACAGCCGGTGTCAGCTTCCCACTAGATGCTGTGGCCGGAGACTACGCATTGAGACTGGATTACTTTCCAAATCGCATGTTCCGGTATTCAGGCACACGCTGGTACAAAATTGCCGAAAATGTGAGAACAGATCTCAACAATGGAGCCAACAACAATACTTTACGCTCTAGCTTTGTTAACAATACATACACTGTGCCAACAACAGATCTTGGTAACGTTCCGAGTCGTCAGAGTTTGAGCGACTTGCTTCGACCACGTGCAGACAATGGTGATCAGAGTGGCGGGTTAGCGCCTAAGCCAGCACCTGACACACGACCAGGACAGAAATCGAGTTAACAATGCAACAATTTTTTTACGACGCACAAATACGTCGCTTTCTGCTACAGTTTACCAGAATCTTTTCTGGATTCCAGGTAGAGTACGGTCGAGAATCAGACAACCCCAATGTGGCTGCACTACTGCGTGTGCCCATTCGATACGGCGATGCAAGCCGTCAAGCACAAACTATCATACAAGATAACTCTGCCAACTCCTTGCCATCAACACCCATGATGACTTTTTATATCACTGGACTGGATTATGATCGTCCTAGAATGCAAGAACCATATCATGTGCAACGCACTGTGGTTCGTCAACGCACCTATGATACAGCTACTGAGAGTTATGAAACCACACAAGGTAATGCATTCACAGTTGAAAGACTGATGCCTGTGCCATACAAGCTAACAATTACTCTGGACATTTGGACATCAAATACCAATCAAAAGATGCAGTTGTTGGAACAAATTTTAACCTTGTTCAATCCCAGTTTGGAAATACAAAGCACAGACAACTTCTTGGACTGGACATCACTCAGTGTTGTTGAATTGGAATCAACACAATGGACTTCGAGAACCATTCCCATGAGCACAGAAAATCCCATTGACATTGCCACGCTGAAGTTTAACTTGCCAATCTGGATCAGTCCTCCGGCCAAGGTCAAGAAGCTGGGTGTTATTGAGCGTGTGATTGCAAGCATGTATGATGCCCAAGGCGACTTTGTGGATGCTATCATCAACAACGACCTGTTGTTGGGCACACGAGTGATGATCACACCATGGATGTACAAGCTGGTGGTGATTGAAAACAAGATTCAAGTGTTGTACAATCCCGTGGTAGTGCCCAATGGCAGCTACGAAGATCTAGATCCCACTGCTATTGTGGCAGACTCTCCGTTGTTGTGGCCAGCAGTTATCAATGCATATGGCACACTGCGTCCAGGTATTAGTCAAATACGACTGAACAATCCTCCCAACACAGAAGACACTGCCAATCCCATCATTGGTACCATTGTGATTGACCCCAACGATGACCGGCTGGTGTTGTTTGATGTGGACCAGGATACTGCTCCACAAAACACACTTGATCCTATCACAGCAATTATCAATCCGTTGGCCAGTGCGCCTGGAGACGGCTTGCCTGTACCAGCGGTAGGACAACGTTATTTGTTAACAGAACCAACAGGCAACGTCACAAACTCTGTGAACCCTGAAGCATGGATTGGAGATCTTGGTCAACCCTTGGTTGCTATAGCCAATGACATTATTGAGTGGAATGGCACACGCTGGCGCATTGTGTTTGTGTCTGCTGATGCCACTGCTGTACAGTATGTCACAAACATCACCACAGGCACCCAGTACGAGTGGACTGGCGAAATGTGGATCAAATCATATCAAGGTATCTATCCTGGAGGCACGTGGAGTCTAGTACTGTGAAAGCAGTGGGTGTGTGGTTTCTAAGCCAGGCCACTGGCAGATACCTGTACTTGTTGCGCAACGACTCTAAACATCCTGGATCATGGGGATTGCCTGGCGGCAAGATTGAAACAGGCGAAACCCTGCTGGGTGGTATGGAACGTGAGTGTGTGGAAGAACTGGGTAGCTTTCCTGCTTACACTAGGCTCATGCCACTAGAAAAGTTCACATCAGCAGATGGCATATTTGAATATCACACCTGGGTTTGTGTTGTTGATCAAGAGTTTGTGCCTGTGCTAAACAACGAGCATCTTGGCTATGCCTGGATTGATCAAGGCACTTGGCCTCGCCCCATGCATCCTGGCTTGTGGTCAACTGTGAACTTGGAAAGTATTCAGACCAAACTTGCGTCCATTGAAAATGCTTTCCAGAAAAATTAGAATCTTCCCACAACAACTTCAATAGTCTGAATACTAGCATCGTCAATGTATCCTAGACTCTTGCCAATCACACATCCTGGTTGATATTGTGTACCTATACGCTGAGCCACACCTGGTCGAGTGCTAGATACTAGCACATCGCCTTTGCTTACAGGGCCTTGAACACGGCACGGAACTCGACCAGTTAACGCAACTGGTAGCACATGTTTTCCTTGTTGTCCTGAGTTCATGATATAGCTGGGGTTGGTTGATATAACACCAGCTATTGCTGTACTACCAGGTGCTACTGTTTGTGTAATTTCTTCAACTCCGCCAAAATCTACCACGGTGCCCGGAGGGTAATCTGCGTCAGCAACATACATCTCTGCCAAGTCAGCATACTGTGCTGAGGTGGCTTTGGCAAATACTGTGTTAAAATATGTTGTGCTTGATCCAATGTTGCCAATGCCGTTGCCGTTGCCGTTAACAATATTGCCTCCGGTGATATTACCAGTTGATACCGTTAAACTTGTACCAGTTAAGGCAGCACCTGTTACAGCACCAGTAGCGGAAATTGCACCTGCAACCGTTAATCGTGTTGATGGAGCAAGGGAAAAAGTACCAATACCAACGAGACCATCGTTTCTAACTATCATTCCATTATCAATCGCAGTGTACACCTGTAAAGCAGCTTGACTGCCAGACGAACCTGATAAATCTACTCTTAATCCATAAGCCCCTGCTGTGTAATTTTTAAAATCTCCTGTCCAATCAGCAATAGTTTGAACCGTTTGAAATTTAACACTTGGTGAGCTAGTCCCAATACCTACACTGCCGTTTGTAGTTAAGTTACCACCTGTGACAGTACCTGTTGACGAAATTAGTCCAGCGGTGCTTATGTTTCCTCCAGAAACATTACCGGTGACTACCAGACTACTTAACATTCCCACTTGAGTGATGTTTAGTTGACTGCCAGTTTGTATAGTGCCAAACAAATTTACACCTGTGATGTTACCAGCTGCACTAATTTGTCCACCTGTTAGCAAGTTACCGCTTGTGGTATTACCTGTTACTGCTAGTGAAGTCAACGTGCCAACACTAGTAATATTGCCTTGTGCGGCTGTGGTCACTGTACCTGCTGTGGTTGCAGTGCCTGCACTTGTGGCAAAAGTGGCATTGGCTACCGTGCCTGATACATTTGCTCCAGTGATAGTTGTTAACGGGGCGCCATTGCCAACAAATTGAGATGCGTTGACATTTCCAGTTATACTAACACTGGATAAAATACCAACACTAGTAATGTTTGGTTGAGCGGCAGTTGTTACTGTGCCTGCACTACCAGCTGACGTAGCAAATGTTGCATTGGCAACTGTGCCTGTGACATTGGTACCAGTAATTGATGTAAGCAAAGCACCGTTACCTAAAATGTAATTTCCGGTGATGTTACCTGCGGCACTGATTGTGGTGGCATTGATGGTTGAAATTACAGCACCAGTACTGGTAACATTGCCGGCCAAAGATGCTGTGTTTGCAAACACAGTGGACCAGTAATTGGCAGCGCCGCCTAATGCCAGTGTGCCATTGGCTGTGGGCATTACGGCAACATTACTTTGCCAACTTGCTGTGGCATTGCTATATCTCCAGGTGGCAATTGCTGGATTTCCCACATCAATACCAGCACCGTCAACATTGGCACTAGTAGATTGATTATTTGCCAGTGTGATTGATTTGTCGTTGGTAGTAATTGTATTAGAGTTAATGGTAGTGGTGGTACCATTCACAGTTAGATTGCCTGTGATCACCACATCGTTGCCAACTGCAAGATTACCTGTGGTTATGTTTCCTGTGATGTATAATCCATCCACAGCAAATGTGGCAATGTTGGCAGTGCCTGATACAGATACTAATACATTGCTGTTGGCCAACACTCGTATGCCTGAGCTGCCCGAAGACACATTACCAGTATTTGTGATATTTTGTTGGAATGTGAGAGCGGTGGTTCCAACCACAATAGGATTATTTGTGGCCAGCACCCACTGTGTGTCAGCATATATGGTACCATCTGTGACCATTAAGATCATGCCGGCTTCAATTTCGCCAGTGGCATTGGCATCAGTTGATCGAGTCCACGTTCCGTTTGATCCTGTACCCGGAGTTGTTACAACATAGATACCATTTTCGCTGCCAGTTGTTTGACCTGCTACCAACACACGATCGTTGGCAATTAATGTTGCCCCGTCAACTACGTTTGGGGCACTGCCAGACAATGTAACATCTGCAGTCGTTACCACACGCACAGCCTGTTTAAAGTCTATGTCAGATATTTGTTCAGCACGTATTCTAGTTAAACCCATCAATCAATCCAAATTTATTGTAGTATTTAGCCAAAAAAATAGGACTCCAGGAGTCCTACTTTTTGTTACATTATTGACTGCTTAGTTGCGGCCAATTACCACTTCAATTGTGCCTTCTGCACCGTCAAAGTTCTCCAGGGCCTTACCAATAATACTACCTGCACGAGCTGAGTTGTCAACTCGGGCTGCACCGTTGCCGGCTGCTACCATCATGTCGCCTTTGCGTACTGTTCCAACCACTCGACATGGCACACGACCTTGCAATGCTACCATGGCCACGTGTTCTGCAGTCAGTCCAGCATTCATGATGTAACTTGGATTTGTAGACACAACACCTGCCACACGAGTTGAACCTGCTTCAACTGACAATGTGACTTCTTTGTCCCCACCAAACTCCAGCACTGTTCCTGGTGCGTACTCTGCGTCTGATTCGTACTTTTCTGCCAAGTCAGCGTATTGTGCTGAGGTGGCTTTGGCAAACACAGTGTTGAAAAAGACTGTAGAACTACCAATGTTGCCAATGCCGTTGCCGTTGCCGTTAACAATATTGCCTCCAGTGATATTACCAGTGGTCACTGTCAGGCTAGTGCCTGTTATGGCAGCACCAGTGATTGAACCAGTTGCTGATACCAATCCAGCTGTGCGCAAGTTGCCGCCATCAATGTTGCCAGTGATGCTGGCTGTGGTACCTGAATAGTTACCAATAAACGTAGTTGCAATCAAGTTGCCACCACTAACGTTACCAGTTACGCTAACACTTGAGCCAGTCATTACGCCACCAACCACTGACGCTCCTGTTACTGCACCTGTTACGCTAACACTTGAGCCAGTCATTACGCCACCAACCACTGACGCTCCTGTTACTGCACCTGTTACGCTAACACTTGATCCAGTAATCACACCGCCTGCAACTGATGCTGCCGTTACACCACCTACTGCACTAATACCAGCACTTGATGTAAACACGTTGGCTGAGCTGTTGTACAACCAGGTGATGAATGGTGAGCCAATTGGGCCAACTTCAATACCACCACCATTGGCTGCGCCACTGTTGATTGCATTGTTGGCATAGTTAACTGTCAAGTCATTTGTGCTGACAACGTTGGAGTTAATGGTAGTTGTTGTACCGTTAACTTGCAAGTTACCGTTGATAACAACCAATCCTGCGTTTCCAATTGTGGCAGGGTCAATTGTAATTGTAGAATCTAAACTGCTGATTAAATTGGTTGCAATTGTGATGTTACCAACGTTGATGTTACCACCAGTTACATTACCAGTTGCGCTGACTTGTCCAGCTGTGCGCAAGTTGCCACCGTCAATGTTACCTGTCAAGCTGGCTGTAGTACCTTGATAGTTACTGAAGATAGTGGTTGCAATCAAGTTACCACCACTGATGTTACCTGTAGTGCTAATATTACCTGTAGCCGCAACACCAACTGTGTTGACGTTACCAGTTGAGCTCAATGTTGAACCGGTAATAGTAGCACCAGTAATTGCACCAGTTGCGCTGATTAGACCGCCAGTTAACAAGTTACCACCAGTAGTGTTGCCAGTTGCACTCATTGTGCCTGTAACTGCAACACCAGTTGTTGAAACAACAACTACATTACTAGTATTAGCAATACCAACAGTTACATTACCGCCTGAGCTTACAACTTTAACATTTGATGTTCCGTTCTGAATGCTGGTTGCATCAATACCGGTTAGTTGGCTACCATTACCTAAAATGTAGCTACCAGTGATGTTACCAGTTGCACTCATTGTGCCTGTAACTGCAACACCTGTAGTGCTTGCTACCAACACATTGGCTGTGCCGCCAACTGTCATGAAGGTATTGCCGTTTGCACCGCTGATACCAACTGTAGAAGTGCCTGATACAATAGCATCTACATCTACTGATCCCACGTCAATATTGGCCTGTGTCACACCGTCTGACTTGTAAACAACAAATGTGTTGGCATTCAGTGCTTCCAAACGCAATGGTCCCAGATAAATGGTGTTTCCAGCCACATAAATGTCTTTCCATTGATTGGTTGAACTGCCCAGACTCTGTGTAGCATTAGCAATTGGCAACAAGTTACCTGTTATGTTGACCTTGTTGGCATTGCCTGCTGTTTCTACCTTGGCATTACCGCTGGAGTTAGATATTGCAGTTACTGAACTGGTAGTTTGTAACTCACGTACAGAAATTGTATCACCGTTTGCAGGAGCTTCTGTAAAGATCAAACTTGCACCGCTTACTGTGTATGCAGTTGTTGGAATCTGAACCACACCGTTTAGTGTAACAAGTACAGAATCTGTAGTGTAGTTTGCACTGCTCAATGTGAATGTAGTTGTTGTACCATCACCAGCAAACTGTTCTGTAGTGATCACAGTGAAAGCAGAACCCAGTGATTGCCAAGCAGTCCCGTTATATGCTTCCACCTGTAGTGTTGTGGAATTGAAACGCACCATACCTGCAACACCTGCTGCCGGACGTTGTACAGTGTTACCAACAGGCACCAGGATAGAGTTGGTAGTATTAAATGCCACCAATGCATCTGTTGTTTGTGTTGCACTACCAAAACTCACTGTTCCTGTGCCAGCATCAACATACACTAAATTAGCTACATTATCGCTACTGATTGCAAAGTCAACATCAGCACCTGCACCGTTAACAGTGACAATACCATTTGTGCCTGTGACATTGTCGCCACTGATTACAATGTTACCAAACTTACCTTGTGTTGTTGCATTGACGTTGGCACCAGTTACGTTGGCTACACCAGTTACGTTTGCACCAGTGATGTTGGTTGTGACATTCAAATTACTTAAAACATTACCACTTAGACTCAATGCTGTTGCATTAAGATTACCAGCTGCAATATTGGCAGTTGTGGTGATTCCACTTGTGGTGTTGATAGCACTCAGCACGTTACCACTTAGGCTCAATCCACCAGTGTTGACGTTGGCACCAGTAATGTTACCTGCTGAACTGATACTTGCTGCTTCAAATGTACCTGTTGTGATCAAGTTGCCACCTGTGACATTGCCTGTTGCACTGATCAATCCTACTGTGGTAATATTGCCACCAATCACGTTGGCTGCACTAGTGATACCACCTGTGGCACTGATAATACCACCTGTTGTCAAATTGCCGCCAGCAATGTTGGCAGTTACGTTGATTGATCCAGCACTCATCACACCCACGGTGTTTAGATTGCCGCCAACCACATTACCAACAGTGGTAATTGATCCAGCAGCACTCAAAATGCCACCTGTCAACAAGTTACCGCCTGTGATATTGCCGGAAATTGTCATGCCAGTCGCTTCTAACGTACCAACATTAGCAACGCCAACTGTGGTTATGTTGCCGCCAGTGATGTTTCCAGTTGCACTGATTAGTCCACCTGTCAACAAGTTACCGCCTGTAGCGTTACCTGTTACTGTCAAGTTACCCAATGTACCAACAGTGGTCAAACTACTTGTAATCACATTTGCATTAAGTGTATTACCTATCAAGTCGCCTGCTGGTGCTGTGATGCCTGATGTGCCAGCGGCAGTCAATTGACCTTGCTGGTTAACGGTGAATGTTGACACTGCGGTAGCGTTGCCATAACTGCCTGTTGTTACTGCTGTGTTAGCAATGCTGAACACTGTTCCAGTTAATGAAAGTCCTGTGCCTGCTGAGTATTGACCAGCACCAGAGAACTGTGTGAATACAATTGCAGTAGTACCTACAGTTACAGGAGAGTCAGTTGTACATACCCAACCAGTATCTGCTTGCACTGCGCCTGATTCAATAAAGGTAAATGCACCTGGGAATTCTGGGCCAGTGTTCATGTCGCTTGAGCGAGTTAGCAAGAATGGGTTGCCAGCGTCGTTGGTAGTAACTACATAGATACCATTAACTGGTGCATTTCCTGCTGTTTCATTCTTGATCAACACTCGTGAACCAACTGTTGGTTGTACACCATCCAGTGTCAGTGCGCCATTTGCACTGGCAGTGATAGTAGCACCAACACCTGATGTGCCGTTGTTGTAGGTATATGATGGCAAGGCTGCGTATGACGCTACCACTACACTTCCTTTAGGTGCCAATCCACTGGCAACTGCATCAACATAGCTCTTGTTGGCTGCGTCAGTGTCTTGTAAAGGAGTTGCAACACCGTTAATGATCACATTACCGTTGCCTGTTACAATGTTACCTGTTGTGCTGAAAGTAATATTGCCTGTTGAAATAACAGTTACGTTGTT
>Ga0209355_1000025_pt1 | contig 87405 bp, 91 predicted proteins | sample LauGreSBDMM110SN_3_FD_187563 | JGI IMG/M metagenome (GOLD analysis project Ga0209355, IMG submission 187563) | Freshwater lake microbial communities from Lake Michigan, USA - Sp13.BD.MM110.SN (SPAdes) (version 2) | ecosystem: Environmental > Aquatic > Freshwater > Lake | place: Lake Michigan... | reverse complement strand
CGTTGACGACTCTCTTGAAAAAATTGCATTTGTTGCATGACCGGCGTGCCTTCAGGAACAAAGTACGGATCATTGAGTAACTCTCGAAAGTCCTCATGAGTTAACTCTTCATTACCCAATAACGATAGAGCTTTTTTAACAGAGAGAATGCCAATTATTTTCTCGGGATCACTGTCGCATACAGGTAATTTATTGTGATAGCAGGTCTCTAGTTGTCCAATGACCTCATCGATGGGACGAGATAAATCTAAGATCTCCATCTTGGCTCTTGGCGTCATCACATCATTGACAAGAATATGCTCCAGACTAAATAGATTAAGCAAAATATTTCGATGCTGCTTTGAAATAAAGTGACTAGACTCGAGGACAAGACTTCTTAACTCCTCAGCACTCATTGTTTGTAAACTCGCCTCCTTTTTATTGAGGCCCATGAGTCCCATTAAGCCTGATACAAAGGAGTTCACAAGCCATAACAAGGGCTTGAGAATGATGGTGAGAGGGTAAATAACCCAACCAATCTTGGTGGATATTTTTTCAGCAAAGGCTGCGCCAATAACCTTAGGGGTGATCTCACTAAAGATAATGATTAAAAAAGCAATTGTTAGGGTTGCAATGGAAAGAACAAGACCATTTGTACCAAATAAATGGAGCGCTATACCAGTGACCAGAATCGGCAAAATGGTATTAATTAGGTTATTGGCAATTAGTAATACGGAAAGAAGGGTATCAAGCCGTTTTAGCAATTTTTGAGTAAGCGCCGCCCCAGCATGACCGGCATTAGCCATGGCGCGAAGACGGTGCCGATTACTAGCAACCATGCTGGTTTCTGCCATCGAGAAAAATCCAGATAAAGCCAGCAAAAATACCACTAAGGCTGCTTGTGCCCATAGGGGCCAAGACTCAAAGAATGCGTCCATTGAAGCTTTCAAAAAAGGTACAGGAGATCAATATAGCAAATACCGATTTTTCTAGCTATTGGGGCAGATTGTTTTTACTGTCAGATTAAGATGACAGGTATGACTAGATCTAATGATCAGCACCCTATTTTCCGTGAGCAGTGCGTCATCGCATCCCCCATTGGAAAGCTTGGAATTACCACCCAATTGGTAGATGGCAGCTTGATGATTTCTGAGATTAGCTATCTTGCCAAAGGGGTTAGAGCAATTTTTCCTCAAAATGATTTAGCAAGGGAGGCAAAAGTGCAACTGGAAGCTTATTTTGATAATCCATTTTTTAGGTTCAATCTTCCGCTCAAGCCGCAGGGCACTCCATTTCAGAACCGTGTTTGGACTGCAATTGGTGAAATCGAAGCGGGTAAGACAGCTACCTATGGAGCTTTAGCTAAGAGGATCAAGAGTGGGTCACGTGCCGTTGGCGGGGCATGTGGCGCAAATTTTTATCCGCTTGTAATACCTTGCCATCGAGTTTTGTCAGCGAATGGCTTAGGGGGATTTATGCAGCAAGGCGGTGTAATCGGTAGGCATTTGGATATCAAGCGCTGGCTCTTACATCACGAGGGAGTAATTATTACGCTTTGAGAGCTCCACTTTGAAGGCGAAAGAAAAGTCCCATTACGAAATTACTGTGGACGGCAATTTTGGTAAAGATATAAAAACGACTTACTTGGGGACGCGTAAGCTTGACCTCAGCACCTTCCTGAAATTGGTGACGTCTGGCTATTTGCCTAAGGGTAAGTACGGCAAGCCCAAACGCCAAGAAACAAAATTGACGAATACCAGGCTCTGATTTTGGAATGCAGTAGATATAGCGCAAGGAGTCTTCTAATTTTTGGTGGGCGATCACTAGTAACTCGGTTTGATCAACACCCTTGGGTTTCCAGGACACTCCTCGTAGCTGATCCTCGGGAGAGTCTTTAAGGATATTGGTCATTTGTAGGGCCTGACCAAACGCAATGGCTAAGCTCTCCTTACCGGAGATGGCCTTTGCAAATGCAGCTGAGTGCAGTGCAAAAACAGTGGTGAGCATTTCTCCTACAACTCCGGCTACAACATAACAATACTTTTCAAACTCTTTGAGATCCTCTAGGCCTGCTTGATTCTGGCGCACATGAAAATAGGACATTCCTTCCGACATGATTTGTACACATTGAGCGACTGCATGGCGTTGCTTCTCGTCAAAGCTTTGTAGAACACGCAAAACCCTTGGGATATTTTTAATCAGATCTTTTTCATCATGATTAGGATGGTTAAGCAGGGCCATTAAAGACTCTTTAACAAATTCTTCTGAATAACTGGGATCAAGTACAGTTTTGACAAATAAAGTAGAGAGTACTTGCTTTGTTTTTGGGTCAATACAAACAGCATCCTCAATCGTATCAACGATGCGACATAAGAGATAGGTATTGCCAACCACCTTTTCTAAATTGGCGGGTAATAGCGGAATAGTGAGTGCAAAGGTTCTAGAAACAGATTCAAGAATTGCGCGTTGATATAGCTCATCGTGCGCTAGTTGATTAAAAGAGGAGGGGTCGTTAATACTCCGAGGCATGCTGTCATTATGTCAAACTGTTTTACAGTGAGCTGTCTTTTATGTGGGTTGAGCGATATTGCTTATGGCGAATCACGCTCTTGACCGTGAGGAATTTTGGGAGACAACAAAGAACCGAGTACCATTCCAATAGCGCTAGCAACAAGCCCAAGCAGTTGGGGCTCTACTGGCTCCTCCACCCCAGTAATCTCTAGAACGATCCAGACACCCAAGCCAAAAGAAATTGCTAGTAAAGCACCAAGATTGCTGGCCCTTTTCCAAAAAAGCCCCGCAACCAAGGGGACAAACGCACCTGCTAGGGTAATTCGGTAGGCATTCTCAACCATTGTATGAATTCGGGCATCGGTCACGATGGCGTAAAAGGTAACAATGACAGTGAATATAAAAACAGTGACTCGCGTTGCCAATAAAAACTGCTTATCAGACATGCCAGGAGAGAAACCTTTCAGAATATTTTCAGTAAAGGTAACTGATGGCGCTAATAATGTGCCTGAGGCAGTACTCATAATGACCGAGATGAGTGCGCCAAAGAAAACCACTTGGATGAAAAATGGCATGTGATTCAGAATGAGGGTGGGTAAAATCATTTGGGAGTCTGCAGCCAGAAATTTCTGAACCATAGCAGGATCAATCATGTTGGCTGAGTAGGCCAAAAAGAGGGGTACTGCTGCAAAAAAGAAGTAGGCAAAACCGCCTAAAACCGTACCCCAAACTGCGATCGTTTCATTCTTGGCAGCGTTGACCCTTTGAAAGACATCCTGTTGCGGAATAGAGCCCAGTGCCATTGTAAGTAAGGCTGCTGTCCAGCTAAGCATATCTAGCAGGTCTAGCCTTGGAAGGAAATCAAACTTGCCCTCAGCGCTGGCTTTTGAGATCACCGAAGCAACCCCTCCAGCCTGCTCAGCAGCATTGCTGGCAACCAATAAAAGTCCGATCACAATCACAATCATCTGAACTAGGGTGGTGAGAGCTACTGACCACATGCCGCCAAATAAGGTGTAGATCAATACAATCCCCGCGCCAATGAGCATGCCTTCTTTGCTTGAGATTAAATCATTAGAGAGAACATTAAAGGTAAGTCCAAGAGCCGTAATTTGAGCTGATACCCAGCCTAGATAAGAAACAATGATGCAGATCGACAGTAATAACTCAGTCTGGCGGTTATAGCGAATTCGAAAGAAGTCGCCCAGAGTAATCAGGTTCATTCGGTAGAGCGGACGAGCAAAGACAAGCCCAAAGAGAATTAAACAAATTGACGATCCTAAGGGGTCTGAGATTAGCCCCCGAAAGCCTTCTTCCAGAAAAGTCGCTGAAATACCAAGAACGGTTTCAGCGCCAAACCAGGTTGCAAAGACCATTGCCAAGATAAAGACGATGGGAAGATTACGCCCCGCAGTAATGTAGTCCTTGGCACTATGAACCTTGGTAGCACCATAAAGACCAATACCTATCGAGACAAGCAAGTAGGCGATAACTAACCAGAGAAGCATCGCAAGCTCCTTTTGCTATTACTAATCAAGTTTTTAGGGATAGGCATACCAACCATATGGGCCAGAATCTAACTATCCCTGATTATAGGAGGGGATTACTTACTGGGGATTGACGCACCCCAACATGGCAGCCCAAAAAGCAAATACCCTCAGAAAATATCGTACTATTATCAGAAATAAAGGTTTCTATATAGCGAGGGTTGTTTATGAAGATTTGTATTATTGGCGGCGGCGGTGCAATCGGGGGGTATTTGGCAGTACTTTTGGCAAACTCTGGCAACGAAGTGACAGTCATGGCGCGCGGCGCTACCTTACGAGCTATTGAAGAAAGGGGCTTGGCGCTAATCAGCGATGAGCATCCGGAGCCAATTATTGCCAAGGTAAAGGCGGTTGAGAATCTTCGTGGCCTACCAAAGCAGGATGTAATTATTTTGGCTGTTAAGGCACATCAAGTGGAGCCAGTGATTGATGACCTCGTATCGGTCTTAAGTCCCGAAACGATTTTGATCCCCATGCAAAATGGTATTCCTTGGTGGTATTTCCAAAAACTAAATAGTAAATACAAGGATCATGCAGTTGATACAGTCGATCCAGGTGGCGTAATAATGCGTGCAATTAGCCCTGACAATATCATTGGTTGTGTTGTCTATCCAGCAACGATCACCCAGGGCCCTGGCGTTATTCGTCACGTCGAAGGCGTACGCTTTCCCTTAGGCGAGCTCGATGGTAAGAGCAGCGAGCGGATTCAGAAGATTTCTGATGTGATGGGCGCAGCTGGATTTAAGTCTCCAATCTTGGACGACATCCGCGCAGAAATTTGGTTAAAGCTTTGGGGCAATCTGACGTTTAATCCAATTAGCGCTCTAACGCACGGCACCCTTGAGGGGATTTGTCGTTATCCCTTAACAAAGGAATTAGCTCGCAACATGATGGCTGAAGCTCAGACAATCGCAGAAAAATTAGGCGTTACATTCCGGGTGGATATTGAACGCCGCATTGCAGGAGCAGAAAAAGTTGGCAAACACAAGACCTCGATGCTGCAAGATCTTGAAGCAGGTCGTTCTTTAGAAATCGACGCGCTTCTAGGATCCGTGATTGAATTGGGAGAGATTACTGAGACACCTACACCTTGTCTAAATACGGTTTATGCATTAACGAAATATTTAGATCAAAACGTGCAAGATGCCAAAGGTAGCCTTGTGCTCCCAGTCGCTGCAGGTTACTAAACGAGGATTTTATTCAAAGCGGTTATCAAGGCGTCCAACACCATCAATGACAATACTGACGTTACTGCCTGGTTTCATGGAGCCGACCCCAACAGAGGTTCCACAGGCAATAATGTCTCCTGCGTCTAATGTCATGTCTTGAGAAATCAGGCTGACTAATTTGGCAGGTGAGAAAACAATATCGCTCATGGGGTAGTTTTGGCGCTCTTGATCGTTGAGGATTGTTTTAATACTTAAACTCATTGGATCAATATCAGTGCTAATGACTGGCCCAAAGACCCCAAAGGTATCGAAATTTTTCGAGCGGGTCCACTGAGCATAGCCTGGGTTACGGTTTAGAATTTCAACGGCAGTGACGTCATTGACGCAGGTATAGCCAAAGATGTGTTTAGCGGCATCTGCCTCACTCACTCCATGACAGCGCCCACCAATCACAATGCCCAGTTCACCTTCGTAAATAACCTTACCAGTGTACGAGTTGGGAACCCGTATCGTTTGCCCCGCCGCAAGATACGAATTACTTGATTTGAGAAAGTAAAGAGGCTCATCGGGAACGGTATGTTCTAGCTTTGTAACTAGAGCATGAAAGTTATCCACAAGGGCTAAAAATTTATTAGGTACACAGGGAATATCAATGAGGACCTCTTTGAGTTTAAGGTACTCACCGGTCGCACGAGGGTTTTGAAATAGATCGCCGCTATAAACTGCAATTTGGTCCCCTTGCAATTGTCCAAACCCAGAATTACCGGTGTGCCGATAACGTAACCATTGCGCCATAATAAGATGCCTCCAAAGTAATAATTACTAAGATCTTATCAAGGACTTAAGCGTTACCCTCCAAAACATGACAGAACTCTTCTTTGCACCCGAATACGATCAGCCTATTTCGTATATTCAGCGCACTCGATCGTATTACCTTGCTTTGGGATATGAAAAGCCTTATGTTTGGGCGCACTATACCGATGTTCCCTTTGCTCCTCTTCAAAAACCTCTTCAGAATTCAGTTATTGGCTTGATTACAACAGCCGTTCCTTTCAATCCATTAAAAGGGGATCAAGGTTCGGGTGCAGCATACAACGCGAGTGCTAAGTTTTATGAGCCGTATACCTTGCTAAGCGATGGTGACCCTGATCTTCGCATTGCCCATGTAGGCATTGATCGTCAGCATGCCAATATGGTGGAGATGGCATGTTGGTTTCCACTGGAGGTGGCAAGGCAGGCATTGGATCGGGGGCGGATTGGTAGATTGGCGAAGCATTTTTATGGTCTGCCGACTAATCGCAGTCAGCGCCACACCCTCGAAATTGATGCACCCCTTATCTTGGCTAATTGCATAGCGGATGCGGTTGACATTGCTATCTTGATCCCAAACTGCCCAATTTGCCATCAAAGTATTGCCTTATTAGCGCGCTATCTGGAAGAAGCCGGCATACCGACTGTCATTGTTGGTGCTGCTAAAGACATCATTGAATATTGCGGTGTTCCGCGTTTTGTATTTAATGACTTTCCCCTTGGAAATGCTGCAGGGCGTCCAGGGGATCCTAAATCTCAAAATGCTATTTTTGAACTTGCCTTAAAGCTTTTGGAGCAAGCCCCAGGGCCCCGTGCCACGATCCAGACAGAATTTCTTTGGAGCCATGATCCGAGATGGAAATTGGATTACATGAACATTGAACGCTTATCAAACCAGGAGCTTGTGAAATTACGTCTTGAGGCTGAAGCCGCTCGATTGACCGCAAAGGAGATTCGGTTAAATACGGTTGGGAAGTAGTGGTCGGAATGAGAGGATTCGAACCTCCGACCCCCTCGTCCCGAACGAGGTGCGCTACCAGGCTGCGCTACATTCCGATAATGAGTATTTTATCCCTGACGAATTAAGGAGTACTCACACAGAGCACGCAAGGAATCACTCGCAGCATTTTTTGGGAAGTCTTTGATAGTTTCTAGGGCAAGAGCGACTTCTTTGCGAGCAGCCTCTTGGGTATATTCAAGCGCACCAGACTCTTGTATACCTTGCAAAATCTGCGCAAACACATCATCGGGTAATTCATCATTTTGAGAGATCGCCTCTCTTGCAAGCAGACTTTGTTCGGGACTTCCTTTTTCCATCAGATAAATTAGAGGTAGGGTCGGCTTACCTTCACGTAGATCATCACCGACATTTTTACCCATATCTTCTGGGTTGGCGGTGTAATCTAGAAGGTCATCCATGAGTTGGAAGGCAGTGCCAATATGGCGACCAAAAGCTGCGGCTAACTCACGTTGGATGTCGCTGGCTTGCGCGATGAGAGCACCAAGCTCCGCTGAGGCCTCAAATAATTTGGCTGTTTTGTACCGAATAACCTGAAGATAGCTTGATTCATCGACTTCGGGGTCATTCATATTCAGAAGCTGTAATACCTCGCCCTCCGCAATCGTATTGGTTGCATTAGAGAGTATTTGCATGACCCGAATGTCATTTGGGGCAACCATCATTTGGAAGGCGCGCGAATAAAGAAAATCTCCTACTAAAACACTGGCGGCATTACCAAAGGCAGCATTCGCAGTTTGTTTGCCACGGCGCATGGTGGATTCATCGACAACGTCATCGTGCAATAGTGTGGCTGTATGAATGAACTCGACAACAGCCGCTAGCTCCAAAGCATGGGGAATCTCTTTGTTATACCCTAGGGCCTTGGCAATCAATAACAGTAGAGCTGGGCGGACGCGCTTACCCCCAGATTGGATGATGTAGGCTGCGATTTGGTCGATCAAAACCACTTCAGAAGCTAAACGGCGCCGGATTACCTCATCCAAAGCCTTTAAGTCAGGGCTAATGGGGGCCAATATTTGGCCTAAGTTATTGTTTTTGACAGTATTATTCATCCAAGATATAATACTTGGCTCGGCTCCAACTCACCGATTTCCCCAAAGTAACTCGTTTCTTTGGGCGTTTTATGGTGAAACCAGTCGATTTGTATCTTACTTATAGTATTTTTTGAGAGGTTTAACCATGTACGCGGTCATAAAAACCGGTGGCAAACAATATAAAGTTGCTGCTGGCGAAAAATTGAAAATAGAACAGATACCGGCGGACATCGGCAGCGATATTACTCTTGACCAAGTTCTCGCCGTAGGCGAGGGCACGTCGCTCAAAGTGGGCGATCCCTTGGTAAATGGTGCCGCTGTGATGGCTACTGTTGTCTCCCAGGGACGTCACGATAAAGTGAAAATCTTTAAGATGCGTCGTCGTAAGCATTATCAAAAACATCAAGGCCATCGCCAGAATTTCACTGAGATTCTGATTAAGTCGATTAAGGCCTGAGTTTAGGAGAAAAATATGGCACAGAAAAAAGGCGGCGGCTCAACACGTAACGGACGCGACTCAGAATCAAAACGTTTAGGCGTTAAGGTTTATGGCGGTCAATCGATCCATGCTGGCGGCATTATTGTTCGTCAACGCGGCACCAAAGTACATCCTGGTACCAATGTTGGTATTGGTAAGGATCACACGTTGTTTGCATTGATTGATGGTCAGGTCGAATTTGGTGTGAAAGGGGCTTTGAAGAAGGCCCAGGTTTCAGTCTTGCCTCGCTCTTAAGCGGCCTGACTGAGATTTCTTTCAACTAAGTTAATCAACAGGAATGGGCCTCGCAATTAGCGAGGCCTTTTTTATTCATGAAATTTATCGACGAAGCAAAAATTGAGGTCATTGCTGGCGATGGTGGCGCTGGGAGTGCCTCTATGCGGCGCGAGAAGTTCATTGAATTCGGTGGTCCTGATGGTGGCGATGGCGGCCGTGGCGGCAGTGTTTATGCGATTGCCGATCGGAACATTAATACTCTAATCGACTATCGTTATTCAAAAACACATTTGGCAAAAAATGGTGAGCCAGGTCGAGGCGCAGATTGTTATGGTCGGGCTGGCGATGATATTGAGTTACGGATGCCAGTAGGAACAATCATCACAGATTTTGAAACTGGTGATCTTATTGCCGACTTAACGAAGCATGGCGAACGCCTATGTCTTGCAGAGGGTGGTGTAGGCGGCTGGGGTAATATTCATTTCAAGAGCAGCACTAATCGTGCACCTCGCCAAAAAACGAATGGCAAGCCAGGAGTTCGCCGTAAGCTAAAACTTGAACTGAAAGTATTGGCTGATGTCGGCTTATTGGGGATGCCCAATGCTGGCAAATCGACCCTCATTACAGCAGTATCAAACGCGAGACCTAAGATTGCAGATTATCCATTTACAACCTTACACCCCAATTTAGGTGTGGTGAGAGTGGGCAGTGAACGCAGCTTCGTGATTGCAGATATTCCTGGTCTTATTGAAGGAGCTGCGGAAGGCGCCGGCTTGGGGCATCGCTTCCTGCGACATCTGCAACGAACGGGAGTGTTGTTGCATTTAGTGGATGTTGCACCGTTTGATGAGAATGTGGATATCGCTGCCGATGCTAAAGCGATTGTGAATGAGTTGCGTAAGTATGACGAAGCGCTTTACCAAAAGCCCCGCTGGTTGGTACTCAATAAAGTCGATATGCTTCAGCCAGAAGAGCGCCAAAAAGTGATCAAGGATTTTCTGAAGCGCTTTAAATGGGATGGTCCTGTTTTTGAGGTATCGGCCCTCAATGGGGAGGGTTGTGACCGACTTTGTTACGCAATTCAGGATTATTTGGATGGTCTTCGTAAAGCACGCGATTTAGAAGAAGAAAGGGCAGAAGACCCCCGATTTTTAGATGAACAATATGGCAAAGATGGATTGGTATGAGTAAAAGTATTGCGGGTGTAAAACGAATCGTGGTCAAAGTAGGTTCTACTTTGGTGACTAATAATGGCGCTGGTCTTGATCGTGCCGCGATTGCAATGTGGGCCGAGCAGGTCAGTATTTTATTGAAACAGGGCTGCCAAGTTTTAATGGTGAGCTCAGGGGCAATTGCTGAAGGAATGCAACGTTTGGAGTGGGTTAGCCGTCCACACGAGATCCATCAATTGCAAGCAGCTGCCGCGGTCGGGCAAATGGGACTGGTGCAGGTTTATGAATCGTGTTTTGCAAAATTTGGTGTACATACTGCCCAAGTTTTATTAACAAATGCCGACCTTGCGAACGCAGAGCGCAATGCGAATGCCAAAGCAACCTTGCAAACGTTGTTGAGTTTAGGGGTGGTGCCGATCATTAACGAGAATGACACCGTTGTTACGGATGAAATTAAATTTGGGGATAACGATAGTTTAGCCGCTCTGGTGGTGAACTTAATTACTGCAGATGCGCTAGTAATATTGACCGATCAAGGCGGGCTCTACAGTGCCGACCCTCGAAAAGATAGTAAAGCAACTCTGATCAGCCATGCCCGCGCAGGTGATCTACAGTTAGAGGAAATGGCTGGTGGTACGGGAAGTACTTTAGGCAAAGGCGGTATGTTAACCAAGGTACTCGCTGCAAAAACAGCTTTACAAACTGGCGCAAGTACGATCATCGCTTCAGGTAAAGAATCGAATGTATTAGTACGGCTATATCAAGGTGAATCGATTGGTACTTTGTTGAGTAAATAACTATTGGGGTATGGGAGTTAGGCCAGTAAAGTTATTTGGGTCTAATGATTTCAGAACTTTAGAGAAACTTTTCTCTTGAGTGGCCAAATTACAAAAAGCACCCTTTGCAAGCGCTGCTTGATATCGATTGGGAACATTATCGCGTATGGGAAGCCATTGACCCAAAGGATTGGTGCGCCACTGCTGATTGGTCTCCAATGTGCCATAGAGACGCCATTGGAAAGTATCGCAACGAATTCCTTCAAAGTAAGTATTTTGTCCACCACTGGGATTGGTAATCACGACGATATAACGTGTAACACCATCATTACCAATTTTGATAGACTCCGTGTCGACTGCAAAAGTAAAAACAGTTGTTTGTGAGACCAAGAACGGCGCTAAATATTTTTTATTAGGCGGATTAAGTGGCAGCGGACTCAATCCTTCCTTAAATACTGTCGGCGCATAGGGATCCGTGCCATCTACTAGCGGATCAGAAAAGCATCCAGCCAAGATCAACGTTAAAGCGATGGTGCAGAGTGAGCGTTTCATAGTGTGTGCGAAGACTCGAATGGCATTCCCCAGGTAAGCTGATGTATTGAAGAACTGGCAGCAATAAAGCGTGCCAGTTCCGAGAGTGCTAATTGGTAAACCTCGCGCTTGAAATCAATCACGGTCTCAAGCTCAATCCAATAAGGGTGCCAGCGCCATGCATCAAATTCAGGATGAGCAGTAGCTCTGAGTTGGATCTCATGATCCTGACCGAGCATGCGAAGTAGGTACCAAATTTGCTTTTGACCTTTATAGCCAACACGCTGATTACGATTGACAGTTTGGCGCCGCATAAATTCTTCCGGGACGTCATAACGGATCCAGTCACGAGTCCGCCCCAAAATATCGACATGGTGTGGGAATAAACCAACTTCTTCGTGTAGTTCACGATACATTGCTTGTTCAGGGCTTTCGCCATGCTGTATTCCGCCTTGCGGAAATTGCCAGGAGTGTTGTCCTATGCGCTTGCCCCAAAATACTTCATTACGAGCATTGAGGAGGACAATCCCGACATTAGGTCTGTAGCCTTCGCGGTCGAGCATAATCGTACCTTTGGTCCCCTAATCTTTAATCCTTTAAAATCAACGTTTTATTATAGCTACTCATGAAAGCATCACAAACCTTTCTTGCAACACTTAAAGAGGCCCCAGCCGATGCTGAGGTCGTGTCCCACCAACTGATGGTGCGGGCTGGCTTAATTCGTAAGCTTAGTGCCGGTATTTATAACTATCTCCCCTTAGGTCTCAAGGTAATCCGCAAGGTTGAAAACATTATTCGGGAAGAAATGAACCGTGCAGGGGCGATCGAACTTTTGATGCCCATCGTGCAGCCGGCAGAGCTATGGCAAGAAACAGGCCGTTGGGAAAAAATGGGGCCAGAGCTCCTGCGTATTAAAGATCGTCATGAACGTGATTTTTTGATCCAGCCAACCTCAGAAGAGGTCATCACAGATTTGGCCCGCACTGAAATTAAGAGTTACAAACAGCTACCAGTAAATTTTTATCAAATTCAGACGAAGTTTCGGGATGAGCGGCGGCCTCGCTTCGGCATTATGCGTGGCCGTGAGTTCAGTATGAAAGATGCCTACTCGTTTGATCGTGATGTGGAGGGCTTAAAACGCTCCTATGCCTTGATGTTTGATGCGTATGTCCGTATCTTTCAGCGAATGGGCCTTCGCTTTCGGGCTGTAGCAGCTGATAACGGGGCCATTGGTGGGTCTGGTAGCCAAGAGTTTCATGTGATTGCAGATACGGGTGAAGATGCTATTGTGTATTGCCCAAATTCTGACTATGCAGCCAATCTTGAGGCTGCAGAGTCTCTTGCCTTAATCACTAAACGTGCATTACCAAAAGAGACAATCCAGAAGGTTTCGACCCCTGAGCAAAAGCGCTGTGAAGATGTTGCCCAGTTTTTAAAGATCCCATTGACGCAGACTGTTAAATCCCTGGTGTTGGCAGTTGATCAAGACTCTGGCCCAGCTAAGTTATTCATGCTTTTGCTTCGCGGTGACCATGAGCTTAACGAAATTAAGGTCAATAAAGTGCCCGGTTTGGCAGCATTTCGGTTTGCCAGCGATGAGGAGATCAAAACAGCTTGTCATTCCCCAGTTGGTTATCTAGGCCCAGTTGGCCTTAGCCCAGCGATCCAAGTGCTTGCTGACCGGACAGTAGCGAATATGTGCGATTTTATTTGTGGCGCTAATGAAGCGGGCTATCACTTGACCGGCGTGAACTGGGGCCGTGATTTACCAGAACCGGTTGTGGCCGATATTCGGAATGCGGTCGTAGGTGATCCTTCGCCAGATGGCAAGGGAGCCTTGGAAATCTGTCGTGGAATTGAAGTGGGTCATGTATTCCAGTTGGGAACACGATATTCAGAAGCAATGAAGTGTGCTTACCTTGATGAGAATGGTAAGTCGCAGCCGATGGTGATGGGCTGTTATGGAATTGGTGTTACGCGTTTACTGGGCGCCGCGATTGAACAAGGTCATGATGAAAAAGGTATTCTCTGGCCGATCTCGATGGCTCCTTTTGAGCTTGTGATTTGTCCAGTGGGCTATGACAAGTCGGAGATGGTCCGACAGGCAGCTGATGAGTTGCATCACCAATTAGAAAACGCTGGAATTGATGTGGTATTGGATGATCGTGGCGAGCGCCCTGGGGCAATGTTTGCTGACTGGGAGCTCATTGGGGTGCCTTATCGCCTCGTCATCGGTGAGCGTAGTTTGAAAGAGGGCAATGTAGAGTTCCAGGGGCGTGGTGAGAGTACAGCTCAGTTAGTGCCTGTGAATGAAATCACAGAGAAGGCTATTTCGATCATTCGGGCTGCAAAGGACAATCTTCTCTAGAGTTATTTTTTGAAAAGTCCGCCGAGCCCTTTGGCGGCACCGCGCGCAGCAAGAGACCCCATCATCTTCGCCATCTTGCCGCCCTTCATTTGTTTCATCATTGATTGCATTTGTTCAAATTGAGCAAGCATGCGATTGACTTCTTGAACTTGGACTCCGGCACCTGCAGCAATGCGTTGCTTACGTTTTGCTTTTAATAAATCTGGCTTGGCCCGTTCTTGCGGAGTCATGCTGTCGATAATGCCTTGCATATGCTTCATTTGCTTATCGGCCATCCCCAAATTGGCTTTGCTCGCTTGCTGAGCAATTTGACTTGGGAGCTTATCCAGTAAATTTGCCATACCGCCCATATTTTGCATTTGCATGAGCTGTTCACGGAAATCACTCAGGTCAAATCCACCCTTTTGAATCTTGCTGGCAAGTTTTTGGGCTTGCTCAACATTGACGTTTTGTTGGGCTTGCTCAACTAAGGCCAATATATCGCCCATGCCCAAAATACGGCTGGTCATCCTTTCCGCATCAAAGGCTTCGAGTCCATCCATTTTTTCAGAAACACCAATAAATTTCATTGGTACACCAGTGATCTGACGAACAGAGAGCGCTGCGCCACCTCGCGAGTCACCGTCTAACTTAGTGAGAATGACCCCGGTGAGTGCGAGTGTTTCATGAAACGCTTTGGCTGTGTTGACAGCGTCTTGACCAAGCATGGCATCAACCACAAAGAGGGTTTCAATCGGGTTTAGATTGGCGTGCAGAGATTTAATTTCTTGCATCATTTGTGCATCAATACCTAAACGACCCGCCGTGTCGACAAGCAAGACATCGTGATAATGACGCTTTGCCCAGTCGAGAGCTGCATCGGCAATATCAGTAGGCCTTTGATCGATAGTGCTTGGAAAGAAATCAGCTCCTACTTGCGCGCTAACCGTTTTTAACTGCTCGATGGCGGCAGGACGATAAATATCACAAGAGACCGTTAATACCTTTTTCTTATGCTTCTCTTGTAAAAACTTAGCAAGTTTGGCGACGGTAGTGGTTTTTCCAGCACCTTGGAGACCTGCCATCAAAATTACTGCTGGAGGTTGAGTGGCTAAATTTAACTTACCACTCTGCCCCTCATCACCTCCCATCATGAGCGAAAGCTCACGCTGCACGACCCCAACTAATGCTTGACCCGGGGTGAGACTGCCAATTACATCTTCACCAAGAGCCTTGAACTTGATTTGCTCCATCAGGCTCTTCACGACGGGGAGAGCAACGTCAGCTTCTAGCAGGGCCAGACGGATCTCGCGTAACATCTCGGCGGTATTGCTTTCTGTGAGGCGTGCTTGACCCCGCATGGTTTTAACCACACGACTTAAGCGGTCGGTCAGGTTCTCTAGCATTTATCGATTAGACTTTCGAAATGACTATTTTAGGTTACTCAGGATTTGGCTGGTTGCCATCCATTCTTTATCTCTTATTGATCGTCGTTTTGGGCTATCGAGACCAAAAACGACCCGAGACCCCATTTTTTGTTGGTTTAGTCCAGACCTTGATATTGATCGTCTTAATTATTCATGGAACTTTATTGCATGATTCCATCTTTAACGGCGATACCTTTGTATTCGGCTTTGCTCAAGACCTTTCTTTAATGGCCTGGGTGGGGCTGAGTTTTTATTGGATCCAAAGTTTCTTTTTGCCCATTTCTAGTTTGCGCTTAATGGCCATCAGTATGGCGATGTTTTGCGCTGTTCTCCCTGATTTGTTCCCTGGATCGGTAATCTCACAGCGCGCAGTTGCTGACCCTTGGTTTAAAGCACACTTTATTGTGGCTACCTTTGCGGTCGGTTTTTTTAGCCTTGCAGCGATGTTAGCGGTGTTAATGCGTTTTCAGGATCGTGCCTTACGCAAGGGTATGGCAAATGGCATGGCGGGCGCACCAACCTGGGTAGAGAGTTTGCCCCCTCTTTTAACGATGGAAAGCTTTTTATTCCGTTTGCTCTACGTAGGTTATGTTTTGTTAACAATGACGGTCTTCTCGGGACTATTTTTCTCGCAAGAGCTATTTGGTAAGCCCTTAGTGTTTGATCACAAAACAGTATTTGCTCTTCTCTCCTGGGCTTTATTTACTGGGCTCGTAATTGCTCGTATCCGGGTTGGCTTGCGAGGACCAAGTGCGGTTCGCTGGGTCTTGGGCGGATTTTTTGCCTTATTGTTGACTTATGCGGGGACCCGTTTTGTTGCTGAAGTTATTTTGCAGCGAGTATAGCCTTGCTTAAGTGGGCATTATTATTTTTAGGTCTAGGGCTTGCCTATTGGTGGTTCATCGCTAAAAAGAAGAATAAGAATCGGGCTGCAGATAACCAGATCAAGCAAACAGAACCGACCACCGCAAAGCCTCAACAGATGGTCTCCTGTTCGTATTGCGATCTTCATCTGCCCCAAAACGATGCGCTAGCCCAAGACGGGCGTTATTACTGCTGTGCAGAACACCGCGATAGCATTAGTCAAAAAGGTTGGTGGGGTAAAGCGCAGTGGCGCGCATCCACAAATTTTGATGAGCGACCCGAGGGTATTACCGTTGATTTGGCTGTAATCCATCACATTAGTCTTCCGCCTGGTCAATTTGGAGGGCACCATATTATTGATTTCTTTCAAAATAATTTGGATCCTGCGGCACACCCCTATTTTGAGCAAATTGCCAATCAAAAGGTATCAAGTCATTTCTTGATTGATCGGAATGGCAAAACGACGCAATTTATCTCTCTGCATAAACGCGCGTGGCATGCAGGTACATCCCAATTTTTTGGACGGGAGAAATGCAATGATTTCTCTATCGGTATCGAGTTAGAGGGTGATGGAGATGTTTTTTTTACGAACGAGCAATATGTAAGCTTGGCTGAAATGATCGGTGTTTTGCTGAAGAAATTTCCGGATCTTCGGTTTGCTGGGCACAGCGATATTGCCCCAGAACGTAAGACGGATCCCGGCCCATCCTTTGATTGGGCGCGTTTAACAAAAATAGCAAAGCTATCAGAAGAGAGATTGCCCTTTGGCGACTCTTCACGCTAAGTATTAGTTCAAGGGGTAAGCGTTTGCTTACATAGTATTCAAGGTAATTGCATTTTTGGAATTAATAGGGAAATTACCAATAAATTCTGACATAAAAGACTTACCAAATTTAAAATATTTGCCTATACTTAGTACCTAGGGTGCTGAAAAACTACTACATCTAGTGTTTTTCCATGAATTTTGCCTTTTTTTAATCAATACATATATATAGCAGGAGCAATATGACCTTTGCCGACCCACAAGCTGTAGGCCAATCTAGTTCAGTCAATCCAGGCGGTCTTGGCTCGGGGGCTAATTTGACTCAAACCCCATCGGCAAATTTTGTAGCCGGCGGCGTAGGATTGGCTCAAGCAACTCAGCTATCAGACTACAAAATTATTCGACGCAATGGTTCTGTAGTCGCTTTCGAGCCATCCAAAATTGCAATTGCTGTTACAAAAGCCTTTTTAGCAGTGAATGGCGGTCAAGGTGCCGCATCTGCTCGAGTTCGTGAACAGGTCGAACAGTTAACCCAGAGCGTGGTGCGCGCTTTATTGCGTAGTCGGCCTAGTGGCGGTACTTTTCATATTGAGGATATTCAAGACCAAGTTGAGTTAACCTTGATGCGTAGTGGTGAGCACAATGTTGCTCGCGCCTATGTTCTCTATCGTGAGAAACGCAATCAGGAGCGCGTGGCTCAGCAAAGTGCAAGCCAAGATCAATTAGCGGACGCTGCCTTACCCGTTGTTCAGGTCAGCGATAACGGGGTTAACAAACCCCTCAATGTTGTTGGTCTCAGAACAGTGCTTGAGGCTGCCTGTGAAGGCTTGGGAAATCACATTGATGCTAGTCCGATTATGGGCGAGACCATTAAGAACTTATACGATGGTATACCTATGGCACAGGTGTATGACTCGGCGATTCTGGCCTCACGGACCTTGATTGAAAAGGATCCCGCATACAGTCAAGTGACCGCGCGCGTTCTGATGCATGTGATTCGTAAAGAGATTTTAGGTCGTGAGGTTTTGCAGGGTGATATGCAAGCTGAATATCCTAATTATTTCCCACAATTTATTCGTCAAGGTATTGAGGCTGAGCTACTTGATCCACGCTTGCTTGAGTTTGATTTGGCTAAGATCTCATCTGCTCTTAGCGCTGACAGAGATTTGCAGTTTAATTATCTTGGCTTGCAAACTTTGTATGACCGTTATTTTTTGCATATTGAGGATCATCGTATTGAGATGCCCCAAGCTTTCTTTATGCGGGTGGCGATGGGTCTTGCCCTCAATGAGCCCGAGCGCGAGCGTCGTGCCATTGAGTTCTATGAAATTCTTTCCACCTTTGACTTTATGTCGAGCACCCCAACCTTGTTCAATTCTGCTACTTTACGATCACAGTTGTCTAGTTGCTATTTGACAACCGTTGATGATGATTTAGACGGTATCTACGAAGCACTTAAAGAGAATGCATTGTTGTCGAAGTTTGCAGGTGGTTTAGGTAACGACTGGACGAATGTGCGCGCTCTAGGAAGTCACATCAAAGGCACAAATGGTAAGTCACAGGGCGTGGTGCCATTCTTAAAGGTCGTTAACGATACAGCCGTTGCGGTCAACCAAGGCGGTAAGCGCAAGGGTGCAGTTTGTGCTTATTTAGAGACCTGGCACTTAGATATTGAAGAGTTCTTGGAGTTGCGTAAGAACACGGGTGATGATCGTCGTCGCACCCATGATATGAATACCTCGAACTGGATTCCAGATCTGTTTATGAAGCGGGTGATGGAGAATGGAGATTGGACCTTATTTTCCCCTTCAACCACTCCAGATTTGCACGATAAGTATGGCAAAGCCTTTGAGAATGCCTATGTTGCTTACGAAAAGCGGGCAGAGGCTGGTGAGATTAAGCCATCAAAGAAGGTGCCAGCAGTTCAGATGTGGCGCAAGATGCTGGCCATGTTATTTGAGACCGGCCATCCCTGGATTACCTTTAAGGACCCTTGCAATATTCGAAGCCCCCAGCAACATGTCGGTGTGGTGCATTCCTCGAACCTATGTACCGAGATCACCCTAAATACCAACGAGACTGAAATTGCAGTTTGCAACTTAGGCTCGGTGAACCTGACCGCCCATATGACCACCGATGCAAATGGACAAATGGTTTTAGATCACGCCAAGCTCAAGAAGACCATTCAAACGGCGATGCGAATGCTCGATAACGTGATTGATATTAATTACTATGCCGTTGCTAAGGCGCGCACCTCAAACATGAAACACCGCCCAGTCGGTTTGGGCATCATGGGCTTCCAAGATTGCTTGCACATGCAGCGTATTCCCTATGCCAGCGATGCCGCCGTGAAATTCGCGGACACCTCGATGGAGGCTGTTTGCTACTACGCCTATCAGGCATCTAGTGAGTTAGCTAAAGAACGCGGTGCCTACAGTAGCTATCAGGGCTCTTTATGGGATCGCGGCATTCTTCCCCAAGATACCCTCAAAATGCTTCAAGATGAGCGTGGTGGCTATGTAGAAGTGGATCAGTCCAGCACCATGGATTGGAATACATTACGTGCCCAGATTAAGCAGCATGGGATGCGCAACTCAAATTGCGTAGCGATTGCCCCAACCGCAACGATTTCAAACATTATTGGCGTTTCTGCTTGCATTGAGCCAACTTTCCAGAATTTATTTGTTAAATCCAATCTTTCGGGTGAATTTACGGTTGTGAACGACTATCTGGTACGGGATCTAAAAGATCGTGGGCTTTGGGACGAGGTGATGATTGCTGATCTTAAGTATTTTGATGGCACTTTATCAAAGATCGACCGCGTCCCACAGGATTTAAGGGATTTGTATGCGACAGCCTTTGAGCTTGAGCCCAGTTGGCTGGTTGAAGCCGCTTCTCGCCGTCAAAAGTGGATCGACCAGGCGCAATCCTTAAATATTTATATGGCCGGTGCTTCAGGTAAGAAGCTAGACGATACCTATAAGCTGGCTTGGTTGCGTGGCTTAAAGACCACCTACTATCTGCGGACTATGGCTGCTACGCACGTAGAGAAGTCAACGGTTGCAACGGGTCAGCTGAACTCTGTTTCAAACGGCACAGAAACAGCATCTGCATTGGCGGCCGATGGGCCTGTATGCACCATGCGTCCAGGCGACCCTGGATTTGAAGAATGTGAAGCGTGTCAGTAACCCTTACTGAGATTGAAGTAAATAGAAAGAATTAGGAGAAGATTATGTTGAACTGGGACGAAGAAGTAGCACCTGCATTAGCAAAGACTGGCTTTGCTCCGCCCCCATCGATGCCTGTACCTACAGCGCAACCGCAGTTAGCACCTGTTCAAGCGGATAGTATTGCCGTGGCACCGCCTGCACAAACCATTAAGCCGGTTACAGATGCAATCGAGCGGCGTGTAAACGTAGCGGATAAGCGTGTAATTAATGGCACCACCGATGTAAACCAATTGGTGCCATTTAAGTACAAGTGGGCTTGGGAAAAGTATCTGGCGGGTTGTGCGAACCACTGGATGCCACAGGAAATCAATATGAATCGTGATATCGCCCTCTGGAAAGACCCGAATGGTCTTACAGAGGATGAGCGCCGAATCATTATGCGTAACCTAGGGTTTTTTGTAACAGCTGACTCCTTGGCAGCCAACAATATCGTGCTTGGTACTTATCGACAGATCACTGCCCCAGAGTGCCGTCAGTACTTACTTCGTCAGGCTTTTGAGGAGGCGATTCATACGCATGCTTATCAATATATTGTTGAGTCTTTGGGCCTTGATCAAGCCGAAATCTTTAATGCATACCATGAAGTTCCTTCGATTCGGGCGAAGGATGAGTTCCTCATTCCCTATATTGATGTACTAACGGACCCTGCTTTTAAGACTGGAACTTTGGAAAATGATCAAAAACTGTTACGTTCCTTGATTGTTTTTGCCTGTGTGATGGAAGGTTTGTTCTTTTATGTTGGTTTTACGCAAATCCTTGCAATGGGTCGCCAAAACAAGATGACTGGTGCAGCAGAGCAGTATCAATACATCCTGCGTGATGAGTCAATGCACTGTAATTTTGGGATCGATTTGATTAACCAAATCAAGCTGGAGAACCCACAGCTATGGACTTCTGCGTTCAAAGACGAGATTCGTAGCATCTTCGAAAAAGCAGTTGAATTGGAGTATCGCTATGCCGAGGATACGATGCCAAGAGGGGTGCTTGGATTGAACGCCCCGATGTTCAAAAGCTACCTCAGATTCATTTGTAATCGTCGATGTATGCAAATAGGACTTGACTCCATGTATCCAAATGAAGAGAATCCTTTTCCATGGATGTCAGAAATGATAGATCTGAAAAAAGAGAGAAACTTTTTTGAGACCAGAGTAATTGAGTATCAAACCGGTGGCGCGTTAAATTGGGAGTAAGCAAAACCTAAATTAGCGCCCCGTCCGGTAACCAAGGAGATTGGACGGTTGATTAGTATTCGAAGTCGATTAAAAAAGGCAGAAATGCGAAAACCCTGCATGCAGGGCGATTGGATCTCTTTCCCCGTTTTTTCCACCCCATTTAAAAAGCCGCTTCCTGCAAAGGTTGCGGCTTTTTTTCCAAGATTCATTAGCGTGCAGCACCTAGTTATAAGCCGCGCGCCGATGAATAGCTCGCTCGTTTCCTGGATGGCGCCGCAAGGAGCACTTCAGAGTAATGGTCGGGTTTTCTTAAACAGTAGTTTGTTCTAATCCTCACGTGAAGGAGAATCACTATGGCAATCGCCAAAAAGAAGTCTGCTGCAAAGAAACCAGCTGCTAAGAAAAAAGTAGCTGCTAAGAAACCTGCTGCCAAAAAAGCAGCGAAGAAGCGCCCAGCTGCCAAAAAAGCAGCAAAGAAGCCAGCCGCTAAAAAAGCAGCAAAGAAGCCTGCTGCTAAAAAAGCTGCTAAGAAAAAAGTAGCTAAAAAGCGTCCTGCTGCTAAAAAGAAAAAAGCTGCCAAGAAAAAGCCTGCTAAAAAAGCAGCTAAGAAAAGGCCTGCTGCCAAAAAGAAAGGGGCTTCTGTAAAAAAGCCCGCGGCTAAGCCCGCCGTTGCTGTTCCAGCGCAAACCACGCTGAATCCGGCTGCGGCTTGGCCTTTCCCTACAGGCAGCCGTCCCTAAGCGCAAGCTGAACGGATAGTTGAGGTAGTTCGAATGGGGTCCTTCGGGACCCCATTTTTATGGCTTAAATGGAATAGCCAAAAGCGTCTTGAAAATGCATCATGATCTCTGAGCGAGAAAGCTGGTGATTTTGGGGGCCTTGGTGAGCAATTTTGATTGAACCCATTAGGCTGGCAAGTCTGCCCGTTGTTTCCCAATCCAATTTATTTTCTAGGCCATAGAGAAGTCCACCACGGAAGGCATCACCACAACCCGTTGGATCAATCAACTTTTCTGGCTTTACAGCTGGGATGGCAATATTCTTACCATCCGCATAGATTTGCGCCCCTTGTGCCCCTTTAGTCACAATAAGCGCCCTCACTTGCTTGGAAATTTGCTCTAGCGACAAACCAGTTCGCTGGCAAAGCATCTCACCTTCATAGTCATTCACAGCGACATAGCTAGCGAGTTTCACTAGGTCGAGAAGCTCTTGTCCATTAAACATGGGTAAACCTTGGCCTGGATCAAAGATAAACGGCACACCAGCTTCCGCAAATTGGTGACAGTGCTCCCACATGCCAATACGTCCATCCGGCGCTACGATGCCAAAGTGCGCACGAGAGCGATCAAGCGTACTAAGACAGTCTGCTACGCGGTTGAGGTGGGATTGATTCATGGCACCGGGATGAAAGGCAGTTATTTGGTTATTGGCCATATCGGTCGTGATCATGGCTTGTGCAGTAAAGGCCTCATCAAGTTTCTTGACATGCGAGCGGTTCATGCCAAGATTATCTAAGCGCTGTAGGTAAGGGTCGGCATCTGCCCCTACCGTTGCCATTACTAAAGGCTCACCCCCGAGTAATTTGAGGTTGTAGCCAATATTGCCTGCACAGCCACCAAATTCTCGACGCATACTGGGGACCAAAAAGGCTACGTTCAGAATATGAATTTGATCGGGCAAGATCTGATCTTGAAAACGACCTTCAAAGGTCATGATGGTGTCGTAGGCAATGGAGCCACAAATGATGCTAGCCATAAATACTTTCTGTCATGGATTGGTGGGAGATTGAGTGGGATATGCTACACGCAGGCGATAGCCTGCGGCATTCGGGGGAATTTGAAGCGGGATTGATAGGTTAAATGCCTCCCCCGCTGATGCGCCGGTCAATAAAAAATCAGGATGTGAGCTCTGCCAGGTCTTCGGAAGCCACTCATCGGGAGAAAGAAGTATGCGGGCAATGGTTTTCTCATCCGCATCGGTAAGGATCAGCTCGAGGCCGGGTATGGCAACAGGCACAGCTAAACGGTTTTGCAGTTCGAATTGAAGTAGGGACTGACCGCTAGGAAAACTAGAATCCAGTTTTTTTGCATCCTCAATTCCCAAGTTTGCCGATAGAAAGCGCCACGCCTTGAAATCAGCAACTGCCTTGCGATCGCACGGAATCCATTCACACAAGAAGTTATTGATCGTTTGAGCAGTTTTAAATGCGCTCCATCTGATCGAATGAGCATCACTATCCATGCTTGGGGCAAGAGCGTGAAGTATTGGCATACGCCAAAGTGCGGTGACAAATGGATAAGCAATCAAAAGTGCAATAAATCCAATTAATAATTGTTTTTTGATATCCCACGGCTTCTTTGATACAGCATCCATTGAAGGCAATGTGCTCAGTACCGCATTTTGGGCTTGAGAGGTCAATTTACCGCTTAGACATACCCAACCCTCATGACTGCCCCAGATAGAGAGTTGTAGGCTGTTTTGATAGCTTGCAATCACCTCATCTGCTTGACGCTCTAGTATTCCGGATAAAACAAGTTGACCACCAGGTTTAAGTCTGGCAATCAGGGCGGGTGCAAGAATTTGTAATGGATTAGCCAAAATATTTGCAATCACCACATCAAATACTTGGCCACCAATCGAACTCTGGATATTGTCTGGTAACTCAAACCGAATCCGCGTTTGGTTTTGTTGCGCATTGGCTCTCGCCGATTCAATTGCTTGCGGATCAATATCTGTTCCAAACACCTCTTTAAATCCAAGTTTGTGCGCTGCAATCGCTAGAATTCCGGAGCCACAGCCATAGTCTAAGAGACTCTCACTATTAAATGCGGATTCTTGACTATATTGCTCTAGCCACTCTAAACAGAGTCGAGTAGTGGGATGGCTACCAGTTCCAAATGCAAGACCAGGATCAACGGCTAAGCAAATAGCGTTTGGAACAGTGGGCTCTTGGTGCCAAGAGGGCACGATCCAGATGCTCTGTCCTACTTGGATTGGCTCAAACTGGCTTTGGGTAAGACGAACCCAATCCTGATCCTCTATAAGAACTTCTTGAGGCGCATTTACCTCAAAGCCTGCTTCTTTGAGTTCTGCGATCAGATCATGTAAGGGCAGATCTAAATCTTTGTTAAAGAGTGCTTTGACGGACGAAAGATCCCATGCTTGTACTTCTGGAGATAGACCTGGCTCTCCGTAGAGAGGGTTTTCATCATACCCACCGGCAGCCGCATCCTCAACCGATATCGAAAGAGCGCCAAGCTCCATTAAGGCGTCACCCAAAGGCTCCGCAATTTCAGCACCTACCGTAAATTGAAGTTCGCGATACGGCATCTAAATTAGAGACTCAAAACAGCATCATTACTTCTTGCCACGAGTAGCAGATTGCTCCTCTAGACGTTGTTCAAGATAATGAATGCTCGTGCCACCCTCAACAAATTTAGAGTCGAGCATAAGCTCTCGATGCAGCGGTACGTTGGTCTGGATACCATCAATCACCATTTCCGAGAGGGCAATCCGCATTCGACGGATTGCTTGCTCACGAGTCGCCCCATAGGCAATTAGTTTCCCGATCATCGAATCGTAGTTAGGTGGCACCATATAGCCGCTGTAGGCATGCGAGTCTACTCGTATGCCAGGGCCACCCGGCATGTGCCAGGACTGAATCCGTCCTGGGCTCGGTGTGAATTTAAAAGGGTCTTCAGCGTTTAAACGACACTCAATTGCATGTCCTCTAAAGACGATATCGCGTTGACGAAAACTAAGTTTTTGCCCAGCCGCAATCTTAATTTGCTCCTGCACAATATCAATCCCAGTAATCATTTCCGTGACTGGGTGCTCAACCTGCACACGCGTATTCATTTCAATAAAGAAGAACTCACCATTTTCGTAGAGAAACTCAAAGGTGCCAGCACCCCGATAGGTAATTTTTTTACACGCATCAGCACAACGCTCACCAATCTTAGCAATGAGTTTTCGATCAATGCCAGGGGCAGGCGCTTCTTCAATGACCTTTTGATGGCGACGCTGCATGGAGCAATCACGCTCACCAAGCCAAAGGGCATTTCCATGGGTGTCGGCTAATATCTGAATCTCCACATGGCGTGGTTTCTCTAAAAACTTTTCCATGTAGACCTCGGGATTACCAAAGGCTCGTCCCGCCTCTTCACGAGTCATGTTCACAGCACTTAAGAGAGCTGCCTCAGTATGAACCACGCGCATGCCGCGACCACCTCCGCCACCGGCTGCCTTAATGATCACGGGGTAGCCAACCCGTTTTGCGCTTGCAATAATTTCTTTTGGATTATCGGTTGGCAATGCACCAGCTGAGCCTGGCACGCAGGGAACTCCTGCTTTAATCATGGCATTTTTAGCCGAGACCTTATCACCCATTAAACGAATGGACTCAGGACGAGGCCCGATAAATGCAAAACCTGATTTTTCTACGCGTTCAGCAAAGTCTGCATTCTCGGATAAGAAGCCATATCCTGGGTGGATCGCTTCAGCATCGGTGACCTCTGCAGCAGAAATAATCGCTGGCATATTGAGATAGCTTTGACCTGAGGGCGCGGGCCCGATACAAACGGCTTCATCGGCAAGCTTCACGTATTTAGCCTCTTTATCGGCCGTGGAGTAAACCACTACGGTCTTGATCCCAAGCTCACGACAGGCTCGTTGGATTCGTAGGGCAATTTCGCCACGATTGGCGATCAGGATTTTGTCGAACATGAATTAGGCTTTACGGTGGATTAGGCGATGATGAATAGAGGTTGATCAAACTCAACCCCTTGACCGTTTTCGCACAGAACCTGTTTCACGATACCTGCTTTCTCAGATTCAATCTCATTGAGGAGCTTCATCGCTTCAATAATGCATAAGGTTTGTCCAACAGTTACGGTGTCACCTACATTGACAAAAGCGGGCGCATCGGGATTAGGTGAGCGATAGAAGGTGCCAACCATCGGCGATTTTTGTGTAAAACCTTGAGTTGCCACGCTTCCTTCAGACGCCACAATAGGTGCAGGGGAGTATGACTCCAATGCTACAGGGGCTGATAACACGATAGGATTTGGGGCTGAGCTAGGCTGGGAATGTGAGCTTGAGCCGGCACGTGTATTGACAATGCGAACCTTGTCTTCGCCCTCGCTTACCTCTAACTCTGAAATTCCTGAGTCCGAGACTAAATCAATTAATGTCTTTAGTTTTCTTAAGTCCATGTTAAACCTCGCGTTGAAGGGAGTTTATCTAGTAGATAGTTGGTGTTGAATCGTATTGAGGGCGAGTTCATATCCGTGAGCACCCAAGCCACAAATAACCCCTATCGCTAAATCAGAAAAGTAGGAATGCTTGCGAAACTCTTCGCGTTGATGAATATTAGATAAATGAACCTCAATAAACGGGATTGCTACACCAGCTAAAGCGTCTCTTAAGGCAACACTGGTATGAGTAAAGCCACCTGGATTAATGATGATGTAAGCAACCCCATCTTTTTTTGCCTTTTGAACGCGGTCAATAAGTTCGCCTTCGTGGTTACTCTGATAGGCCTCTAAGGAAATATCAGCTTCCTGCGCTAATGTGGCTAATTTTTGATGGATATCATCTAAAGTAGCCTTGCCATAAACTTCAGGCTCCCTACTTCCTAAAAGATTTAAATTAGGGCCTTGGATAACAAGAACCGATCGGTTAACAGAATTTTTTTGCATAGATCGCTACAGTTATTGAAAAATACCACCAAATATAGGTAGGAACTAGGGTAAATCGTGTGAGATGAAGTATACCCCTTGGACCATTTGTTTCCCAGAAAAAACCAGTTTTGAGGGTAAATAAGGCCCTAAAGACTAATTAATATTGAATGAGTTCCATGCTAAAAAACACGATCTTTTATTAAATAGCCTCTTTAATCATCTTTCTTAGCTCATCTTCGGATATCTTGCCTAATTTACTGCCTTTTATATCACCTTTGGGGTTGATGACCACAGTAAATGGCAAGGCACCAGAGGGGTTGCCAAGCATTTTATTGATCTCATTCCCGCCAAGCCCTCCTAAAACAATAGGATAGGAAATAATCGTTGTTTCTATAAATTGACGAATATTAGAGGGTGAATCGATGCCGATGCCAACAATTAACATCTTTTTGGGGTCATATTCACTTTGAACTTTGTCTAGTGCAGGCATTTCTTCAATGCAGGGTGGGCACCAAGAAGCCCAAAAATTGACGACTAGAACCTTATTTTTCCAATCCGCTGTTGAAATTGGCTTTTGGTCTGGCGAAAACCATTCCCTTTCAAAAAGTGCCTTGACAGCCTCTGCGGAGGCGGAGCTAATCCGGGTTTGCCAGTTTGCAAGCAGAGCGCCAGCAGTGGCTGCAATGATGGCGATATTGCCACCGAAAAAAAATTGACGACGGTTCATGGGGCTCCTTGGCTAAAATCCTCGCATGCATATTCATATCTTGGGCATTTGCGGAACCTTCATGGGTGGGATAGCGGCAATTGCTCGGCAAGCCGGTCATGAGGTGACCGGCTGCGACGCTAACGTTTATCCACCCATGAGCACTCAGCTTGAGGCCCAAGGGATAAAACTGATCGAAGGATACTCTCCCGATCAATTACGACAATTTAAATCTAAACCAGATTTATTTCTGATTGGCAATGTGGTGTCGCGTGGTAACCCTCTGTTAGAAGAGATCCTGAATCAAGGCTTGGCATACACATCTGGGCCTCAGTGGCTGGGGGAGCATGTGCTGAGTGGTCAACACGTTATGGCGGTTGCAGGGACCCACGGTAAGACCACTACAACCGCGATGCTAACGTGGATACTAGAATTTAATCAACAAAGCCCAGGCTATTTAATTGGCGGGGTACCTTTAAATTTCACGGTATCAGCTCGTCTTGGAAAGGGCTCCTACTTTGTGATTGAGGCAGATGAGTATGACACAGCCTTTTTTGATAAGCGTAGTAAGTTTGTCCACTATCGACCACATACTGCAATTCTGAACAATCTCGAGTTTGATCACGCTGATATTTTTCCAGATCTTGCAGCGATTGAGACTCAGTTCCATCATCTGGTTCGAACGATTCCCCAAAAAGGTTTGGTGATTACAAATGCCATGGAGCAATCGCTAGAGCGAGTGATTGAGCGTGGTTGTTGGAGCCCTTTAGAGCGTTTTGGAGAAAAGATAGGCGATTGGTCACTGGAAGACCTGCCGAATGCAGATGGTAAATCGGGCGCTGATTTTGCAGTACTGCAAAGAGGGCAAAAATGTGCTGAGGTGCATTGGGCAATTAACGCTGGGGTGATGGGCAAGCACAATCAAATGAACGCACTAGCTGCTATTGCAGCGGCAAATCATATTGGCATTCATCCAGAAAATGCTGCGAAGGCGCTGGCTGAGTTTAAGAATGTGAAACGTCGTCTTGAGTTAATTGGTATTAAGAATCATATTCATGTTTATGATGACTTTGCACACCATCCTACGGCGATTGCTACGACATTGGATGGTTTGCGCAAACAAGTCGGCAAGGCGCGCATTTTGGCGGTATTAGAGCCTCGCTCAAATACGATGAAGTTAGGAGTCATGAAATCACAGCTACCTGATAGTCTTCGCTCTGCAGATTTAGTCTTTGCATATGGTGCTGTTAGTGGGAAGGATGCCTTAGGTTGGGATTTGCAGGAGGCCATAACACCATTAGGTGTACGCGGTAAAAGTTTTCAGGATCTTAGTAGGCTGGTAGAAAGTATTGGGACAGCGGCAAAGCCTGGCGATCATATATTAGTGATGAGTAACGGTGGTTTTGGGGGCGTGCATCAAAAAATATTGCAGCGTTTGTCAGAATCAGAAATCAAATAATAAAAAGGAGTGGTAATGCGTTTGCGCAATAAAGTAGCTTTAATTACGGGCGGTGCTAATGGGATTGGATTTGCTACTGCTAAGCGTTTTGAAGAAGAGGGGGCGAAAATAATGTTAGCAGACCTCAATCAGAATGCTGTTAAAGAGGCGGCCTCTCAACTAAGACATGCTGAGCCTTATGTCTTGAACGTTACTGATCGCGCTAGCATTCAGACTGCAGTCGATACGATCATTGCGAAGCATCATCATATCGATATATTGATTAATAATGCTGGGATTACTCAAGATGCCCGTCTGGTGAAGATGACCGAGCAACAATTTGATGCGGTCATTGACGTTAATTTAAAGGGCGTATTTAACTGTACGCAAATTGTTATTCCTCACATGCTTGAAGCTCAGAGAGGGTCAATTGTTAATGCTTCCAGTGTGGTGGGTTTGTATGGTAATTTTGGGCAAACAAATTACTCAGCCTCTAAATTTGGAGTGATTGGGTTTACTAAAACATGGGCAAGAGAGTTTGGCCAGAAGGGCATTCGCGTCAATGCAGTGTGCCCAGGTTTTATTGCCACGGAGATGGTGAAGGCAATGCCAGCGAATATTTTGCAAGGGATTGAGCAGCGATCCTGGATGGCGCGTTTGGGAACTCCCGAAGAAATTGCCAATGTTTATCTCTTTTTGGCGAGTGATGAGTCAAGCTATATCAATGGTGTGACCATTGAAGCTAGTGGCGGGATTTCTCTTTAATGCATTTACTGTACGAGGAAGGTGGCGATATTCGTGTGGCTACCGTTTTATCTTCCTCCGGCTCTGGTGAGACCCGGTCGTGGCAAGTAAGCGCTCTATCAGGCAAACATCTTAAGCTCAAAGCAAAAGAGGTATGGCTGGAGTTTGATAATCCTGATGCACCAACCCTCATCACTAATGCAAATGAGCTTGCCAAAACAATTGATTTGCAACTCCTGTGGGATTGCGCTCCTGATCAGGATTTTTTGTTTTCAACGATTGCCAAAGAGTATTTTGGGGATGCGGTATCCACTGAACAGTTTGTAGCTTTAGCGATCGCCTTACAAGGTGCGCCGGTTTATTTTCGGCGAAAGGGGCGCGGTAATTTTATGCGAGCACCACTAGCGCAACTTCAGGCTGGCTTGGCTGCCTTAGAGCGTAAGCAAAAGGAGTTAGAACAACAAGAGGCGTGGCAATCAGACTTTGTAGCAGGCCAAATGCCTGAGCTGCTTCGACCACAGACAAATGCTTTACTCTTTTCGCCTGATAAAAATAGCCTGGCTTTCAAAGCCTTTAGTGGGGCCTGTGAACAAACCAAGGAGCACCCAGCTCAATTAATGATGCGTTGTGGCGCCTTAGATTCGCCCTTGGCCTATCACCATGGAAAGTTTCTAAGACAACATTTTGAGAGAGGGGTAGGATTTTCAGAGGACTTCAATATCGACCCAGCTGCATGGAAAGCTTGCATCGATGGTTTATCGACTGCTCCAGTGCGAGCATTTTCGATTGATGATGCTGGCACCACCGAGATTGACGATGCGTTATCGCTAACCCCGATTGAGGATGGTCACTATCGATTGGGTATTCATATTGCGGCCCCAGGTTTATTGATTCAGAAGGATGATCCCTTTGATCAAGTTGCCCGTCAGCGAATGTCAACCGTGTATTTTCCGGGAGACAAGATCACGATGCTTCCAGACAGCTTTGTCCATTTTTTTTCTTTGGACCAAGGCAAAGTTTGTCCAGCAGTCTCGCTTTATGTGGATATCAATGCGGCAGGCGAGTTATTAGATACAACATCGCAAACCAAAATAGAGTTGGTTCCCATCGAAGCTAATTTACGTTTGGATGACTTAGAAAGCAGGGTTAGTGAGGAGTCTTTAATCAATCCTGGCACCAGCCTACCCTATCAAAAAGAGCTTTGCATCCTTTGGAGTTTGGCTAAGTTTTTACATGGCAGACGACAGGAGCAGCGGGCCAAAACTGGTTTGCGGGTTGAGCAACTTGGCGTAAGCGATCCCAATGCCTTAGTACGAGACTTTAATTTTCAGATCAGCCCCGATCAAAGCACTGTAGAAATAGTGCCACGACTACGCGGCTCTATTTTGGATTCGATCGTTGCTGAATGCATGATTTTGTGCAATCGTATTTGGGGACAACAATTAGCAGAACATGGGTTGCCTGCTTTATTTCGTACTCAAAAGGGTTGGGGCCCTCAGCGTACGCGGATGCAAACAACCCCGGGACCTCATGAGGGTTTGGGCCTTGATTTCTATGCATGGTGCACATCTCCACTAAGGCGCTATTCTGATTTAGTCAATCAATGGCAATTGATAGCACTTGCTAGAAATGGGGTGACTGCAAAAATAGTAGCGCCATTCTCTCCCAAAGATGCGACCTTGATGGGGATTGCGGCTGATTTTGAGAACGTTTATCAACACTATGCTGAGCACCAAGATCGTATTGAGAAATACTGGTGTTTACGATGGCTTTCCCAGCAAGGCTTGCCCAAGTTAATACATGCACGTCATCTTAAAGAAGGAATGTCGCGTCTTGAGCCTATCCCCTTGCATTTACCGATTCCTGAACTGGCCAATCAAGCGAGGATGGCTAGGGCTAAGATTGAGGTTATGGATATTGATCTATTGCAATTGACGGCTGCCGCTCGTTTGGTCGAGATTGAAAGCCCTCCAGACCTAGCCGAGTCCGCAGCCTCTAATGAAATTACAATGGGCTCTTCAGAGTGACTCTCACCATGATGCCTAATTCGCCAGTGCATATTCGCCCCCTATGGGTTGCCTTGGCTGTGTCATTGCTTCTACATGGCTTATTTTTAAGTCACCGTTGGTTTGAGGCGAACGAACAAGAGCGTCGTTTAAATACCCCCTTAAGCGTTGTCTTGGTCAATGCTAGCAGTAAAGCGCCACCCCAGAAGGCACAGAAGCTTGCCCAAGCAGATCTTGATGGGGGTAGTTTGACCATTAATCAAGAGGCTAGTGCGATGCATCGCGCGCGATTGGGCGCAGATGCAAAATTAGAGGCACTTGAGAAACGTCAAAAGCAGTTACTGTCTAAATTAGAGGCTGATAAAAAACAGGCTTTCGGCAAACGAAGTGGGGAAGAGGCCAAACAGATTACAGAAATGAATGCTCTAGAGGCTGAGTTAGCAAAACGTCTTAGCCCCGAGGGACGATTACCACGACGGACGGTGTTAAGCGCTAGTAGCACAAAGACGGTAGCATTTGCGTATTACTACGATGCGATGCGCCAAAAAATAGAGGCCTATGGCAATACATTTTTTCCGCGAGTGCAAGGACGACCCATCTATGGCAGTTTGGTTTTAACGGTGAGCGTTGATGCTGAAGGCCGCATTGCTAGTAATAGCAAAGGACGTGAGGGGATTGAGGTTAGTCGCTCCTCAGGAGTTCCGGAGTTAGATCGTCAAGCCCTTGCGATTGTGCGAGCTGCTGCGCCGTATGGCCCATTTCCCCCGGAGATGCGTAGACAGCTCGATATTTTGGATTGGGTTTCTACCTTTGAGTTCACACGCGATGCAAAAGAGCAATCCGGAAATCGTTTTGAATTAAAGAATGGTGTGAATCGATGAGCTCTTTATCATTTTTGACCCACTTAGAGCCTGATCTTTTCAAGGGTAGGGATATTTACGCTGTTTTTGGTAATCCGATTGCTCACAGTCAATCCCCGCAGATTCATGAACAATTTGCGCGACGTAGCAATCAAGATCTTACCTATGTACGCATTCAGCCTGAGCCCGATCAATTTTCTACGATGCTGTCTGCATTTTTCCAGATGGGGGGTAAAGGAGCCAATATTACGGTCCCCTTTAAGCTCGAAGCCTACGCACAGTGTCAGCAATTAACTCCGCGGGCCAAATTAGCGGGCGCTGTTAACACCATCTGGCAAGAGAATGGTCACTTAGTTGGTGACAATACCGATGGCGTTGGTTTAGTTCGTGACTTGCGTTCTCAAGGTATTGAACTAAAGAATAAGCGCATTTTAATAGTGGGCGCTGGTGGCGCAAGTCGTGGCATCATTGGCCCCATCGCACAAGAGTTACCGAGTAGTTTAATCATTACCAATCGAACTGTTGGTAAGGCCGAAGAACTAGTTGTCGCATTTAAAGAGCTTACCAATTCCATAGCTGTCGATATAAGGGCATGGCCACTCTCCCAACTCGAACAAGAAAATTTATTACCGTTTGATCTTGTTATGAACGCTAGCGCAGCTGGTTTAGATCGCCAAAGTCCACTCAGTGAGTTGGCCGCTAAGTCTGTCTTTCGGCCAAATTGTTTTGCCTATGATTTACTTTATGGCAAGACCACGCCTTTTATACAGCAGGCTCTAGAGCGCGGTTGTCGAGTTAGCGATGGCTTGGGAATGCTGGTTGAACAGGCGGCAGAGGCATTTGTTCTTTGGCGCAAGTTGAATATAGAGTTACTCGATACCCGTATTATTCTTGCGAGCTTACGACAGGTTTAAGCCCCATGCGGTGGCTACTCTATTTCTTAAAATGCATCGTTTGGGGCGTAGTTGCGATTCAGCTTTATTTTGTAGTGCAAATTGCCGCCTGGATCTTTATTAATCCAAGTAGCACTGCTTTTCAGAGGGCAGAGCATTGGCGACTATGCCACCTCAGTCTTCATTGTCCGATTCAGCATCGTTGGGTCCCATACTCACAGATAAGCAATGATCTCAAGCGCGCCATCTTAGTCAGTGAGGATGATATTTTTTTTACACACTCAGGAGTACGTATTGAGGATATGCAAAAAGCATGGGAGAGAAATCAAAAAGCAGGTGCTAGGGTGATAAGGGGTGGTTCTACGATAAGTCAACAACTAGCTAAGAATTTATTTCTCTCCTCAGAGAAGAATTACTTCCGCAAGACTCAAGAGCTAATCGTTACGGGATTATTGGAACTTATTTTATCAAAACAACGAATCTTAGAAATCTATATGAACTCGGTCGAGTGGGGCGAGGGTATTTTTGGAGTTGGTGCTGCTACCCAACATTACTTTGTGAGCACTCCAAAAAATATTTCCCGTGATCAAGCTGTCTCTTTGGCATCGGCCTTGCCGGCACCAAAATGCTTTGATAAGAGTAAATATTGCAAACGAGGCAGCATTGACTTTAGTGCTCGTCAACAATTTATCTTGGAGAGTATGGACCGAATTGCTCTTCCCAAGCCAAAATAGGAAAAATCAGTAGTTTCGTTGCCGAGTGGATTTTTACTTTAGTTTTTCTTGGGCAGTACGCAGCGCATTGCGGGTCTCTAGCGCAACCCCTCTCGCAGCGCTCACATAATCGTCACCTGAGCTGGCATACAAAATTGCACGAGAAGAATTAATCATCATCCCGATACCTGGACGCTTAGTAATGGCACCAGCCTGGACCGTCGCCTCAATATCGCCACCCTGTACCCCAATTCCTGGGATTAATAAAGGCATATCGCCCACAATCGATCTAACTTTCGCGATTTCTTGGGGATAGGTTGCACCAACTACTAGAGCAATCTGACCAGATTGATCCCATTCTTTCGCGAGCTGTGCCACTTTTTCAAAGAGAGCCTCATGATTTGCAAGATTAAGGTTTTGCAGATCAGAGCCGCCGGGGTTGGAGGTTCTGCAGAGAATGATCACTCCCTTGCCCTTATGTTGCAAATAAGGCTCAACCGAATCCTTGCCCATATAGGGATTGACCGTTACTGCATCGGCCCCATATCGTTCAAAGGCTTCCATCGCGTAGTGCTCCGCAGTGCTGCCAATATCCCCACGTTTAGCATCCAAAATAACCGGGATATTGGGGTACTGGGTCTTCAAGTAGGCAATTAACTCCTCCAACTGGGTCTCGGCACCCTGAGAAGCGAAGTAGGCAAACTGTGGCTTAAACGCACAAACTAAATCGGCCGTTGCATCTGCAATTTTTTGACAGAACTCTAGGGTGGCATGGGGCTTACCGGCTAGAGAAGAGGGGAATCGCTTGGGGTCAGGGTCAAGCCCCAGACAGAGCATGCTGCCCTGTGAAACCCAAGCAGCCTCAATCTGATCCCGAAAGGACCCCCCCTTTTTTGTCAAATGTAATGAACTGTTCATAGTGCATAGGATAAACTAGCGCATTCGTCGGGAGTTCACCATGATCAACTTGTTCGTCCTACAAAATGGCCGTCTATCGCAAGAGCAAGTCGAAGATCGCAATGAACTACTTCAGCACCATAATCCTATTTGGATTGATGTCATCGACCCAGAAGAAGAAGAACTTCTGTGGATCAAAGAGGCTTTTGCAGTTCAACTGCCAGAACTAGATGATTTAGGTGACTTAGAAGCGTCTGCTCGTTATTTTGAGGCAGATGATGGGCATCTGCATATTCGTACCGATTTTTTGTTAGACGAAGAAGATAAATCACGCAACGTGAGGGTGGCTTTCGTCTTAACCAACCAAGTTCTTTTCTCCATTCATGATGAAGACTTACCAGTATTTAGGCTCGTTCGTCTTCGTGCGCGGTTGCGGCCAGGCTCTGTTAGTAATGCCAAAGATGTTCTCCTGGATTTGTACTCAACCGATGCTGAATATTCGGCAGACGCGCTCGAGGAGGTTTATGAAAATCTTGAGCAAGCGGGTAAGCGCGTTTTGTCAGAGACCATTACCGATGCCGATGCCGCAGGTGTTCTAGAAACGATTGCGACCGAGGAAGATACCAATGGCCGTATTCGTCGCAATGTGATGGATACGCGTCGTGCACTGTCCTTTCTAATGCGGAGCAAATTACTCTCGGATGAGCAACAAGAAGAAGCACGCCAGATTCTGCGTGATATTGATTCTTTAGAGAATCACACGGCATTTTTATTTGACAAGATTAACTTCCTGATGGATGCAACCGTGGGCTTTATTAGTTTGAACCAGAGCAAAATTATTAAGATCTTCTCTGTGGTCTCGGTTGCTTTGATGCCACCAACTTTACTAGCGAGTATTTGGGGGATGAATTTTGAGTTTATGCCCGAGGTAAAAGAGACTTGGGGTTATCCGGCCGCCATCATCACCATGATTATTTCTGCAATGATCCCATTAGGGTACTTCCGCCATAAAGGTTGGCTGAAGTCTAATTAAGCTTTACTCACACAGCGTTATTTTCTAAGTATTTGTATTAATTCATTTAGAGCATATGCACAGGCATGCTCACGAATTGCTTGACGACCGCCATCGAAGATTTGAGTACTTGCAATCAAGAGGGCGGGACTTCCTGGAAATTGAACCGCCCATGCAAAGCAAACCATACCAACTGGTTTATTTTCCGTAGAGCCACCTGGTCCGGCAATGCCAGTGATGGCGATACTGGTTTTTGCCGCACTATGGTTCAACGCCCCTTGAGCCATGGCTTTGGCAACCTCTTCACTGACTGCACCATATTGCTCGATGATGGAGGACGATACTCCAATACTTTCTGTCTTAGATGCATTGCTGTAGGTTACAAAGCCGCGATCAAACCACAGGCTTGATCCTGCTTGGGCAGTGAGGTGTGCTGCAAGTAGGCCACCTGTACAGGATTCTGCTAAGGCAATCTTGATGGATGATTTCTCCAAAAGCCCGGAGAGAGTTTGTACAAGTGAAGCAATAGATTGATTCATCAGAAGAGTCGCATCCCCAACAGAATAAGAGCGATTGTAAAAAAAGCTGCCAAGAGATCGTCTGCGATGATCCCAAAACCCTGCCAAATGATTTCTCGCAGTGTATTTACATGAGCATTTCTTTTGAAATACCGGTCAACGCGATTGATGGGCCAGGGCTTGATGGCATCCAAGAAACGAAATAATGCAAAAGCAAGAGCTTGAATTACAAATGACTCAGACCCAATACAAAAAAGAACCAGCCAAAAGGCAATAATCTCATCCCACACAATACTGCCATGATCAGGATAGCCAAGATCTTTGCTGCAAATACCGCAAGCCCAGCAACCATAGACTAAGCCAAAAATAATTACGACCACTATCACTGACTCTGAAAAAAATACTTGCATCACTAAATAAAGAATCCAAGCAAGGAGAGTCCCAGCGGTGCCAGGAGCAAAGCGACTCAGCCCACTTCCCAAGCCGAGCGCGATGGTGCGATTGATGGATCCCAGCATCCAGGCAAATGTGATGGGGGAAGGAGCGGTCATGATTACTAAAAATAGTTACTTAAAATGATCAAAGGATTGCAAAAGAGCATTTGTTAGCCCTGCCCCTAAAAGCTTGCCGTCATGATCAAGTAGAGTAATACTTTGTATATCCTCCTTACTCTCGACCAGTTGGCCAATGCGGGTAAGTGGAATATCGAGATCTTGAGAAATTTCTTGAATCTGAGAGCGATGGCACTGAGGAGCTGTAAAGCAGAGCTCATAGTCATCACCACCTGCCGCTGCACATTGCCGACGAATCTGCGCTTCTTGTTCGTGTAAAACATTCGATATTGGTAAGGAATCAATCCAAACCTCAGCATGAAGGTGAGATGCTTTCAGAATATGCTTGAGATCGCCTAGCAAGCCATCAGAGATATCAATCCCTGCACTTGCAATACCTCGCAATGCAATACCAAGCTCAATGCGTGGTATTGGTTCATGTAGTCGTTGATTAATCGACCTTAGCTGGTCGACATTTAAATGAAGGCCCCATTCATTGCGAGCATGAGAAAGCGCTAAGTGCGCATCGCCTACAGTACCCGATACCCAAATATCATCATGGTTCTGTGCGCCACTTCGTCGCATACCGTGATTGGAAGGAACGCTACCTAGTGCCGTAATGTTAATGGTCAGTGGTCCTGCACAAGTGTCGCCACCAATTAAGGGGCAATTAAATCGCTCTGCCTCTGCAAATAAGCCCCGTGCAAATGCTTTTATCCAAGCATCATCCATATTGGGTAATGCAAGGGAGAGTGTGAATCCAAGTGGGCTTGCACCCATGGCGGCTAAATCAGAAAGATTGACCACTAGGGATTTCTTTCCTAAGCGGAATGGGTCAGCATCTGCAAAGAAGTGTCTTCCCGATACCAGCATATCGCTAGTGATTGCAATGAGCTCCCCCTCTTTGGGTTTGAGTAAGGCGCAATCATCACCAATACCTAGTGCAGGGGAATTTTTTGGATTTATTTGGGCCATCGCAATTGCCCCCGCCTTAAAAACCGACTCAATGAGGGCGAACTCCCCCATATGCTCTAAGGGGTTTTTTGTAGGGTTTGCTATTCGATCAGACATGGGAACATTTTAGGCGGGGTTTGGTAGATCTCGTTCCAAGCGTGCACGGCCTTAGCTGGGCTGCGCTCAATACCCCTTTCGGAGTAATCCTTTGGGAGGAATAGAATAGAAACTTGAGCAAATATTTAACAAAAATGATTATTGTTAATTGCAACATTTAGAGCCTCCTAGGCCTTAAAAGTAACTTCACACCCATAAAACCCCTCTACCTCTTGCCCGCGGATCACTATGAGTCAGTCTGGAAATAATCCTAATCAAAATAAAGAAGAGCAAATCAAGGCCTTGCGAGAGGCCGCTCTGCAGTATCACGAGTTTCCTGTCCCCGGAAAGATCGCGGTTACGCCAACCAAACAATTAACCAATCAGCGGGATTTGGCCTTAGCCTACACCCCAGGAGTTGCTGCTGCGTGTGAAGAGATTAAAAAAGATCCGGCTAACGCCTTTCGGTATACCGCCCGCGGCAATTTAGTGGGTGTAGTTACGAATGGAACCGCCGTGCTCGGTTTGGGTGATATTGGCCCGCTGGCTAGTAAGCCGGTGATGGAAGGCAAGGCTGTCTTATTTAAGAAGTTTGCCGGAATCGATGTGTTTGATATAGAGATCAATGAAAGTGATCCCGAGAAGTTAGTTGAGGTGATTGCTGCTCTAGAACCTACTTTTGGCGGCATTAATTTAGAGGACATCAAGGCGCCAGATTGTTTCTTGGTGGAGCGTAAATTACGTGAGCGCATGAAGATCCCTGTCTTTCATGACGATCAGCACGGCACGGCGATTGTGGTCGCTGCTGCCATTCTCAATGGGTTAAAGGTAGTTGATAAAGACATTAGTAAGATCAAGCTGGTGACCTCGGGCGCTGGTGCAGCAGCGCTAGCGTGTTTGGAGTTGTTGGTTGATTTGGGTTTGCCCAAAAGCCATATTTGGGTAACCGATATTGTGGGCGTGGTTTATGAGGGCCGAACGGAATTAATGGATCCGAAGAAAGCACCTTTTGCCCAAAAGACAGAAAAACGTACTTTAGGGGAAGCCATTGAAGATGCAGATGTTTTCTTGGGACTATCTGCTGGCGGGGTTCTAAAGCCAGAGATGGTAAAGCGGATGGCTGATCAGCCGCTCGTGTTTGCCTTAGCAAATCCCACCCCAGAGATTCTCCCTGAGGAAGTGAAAGTAGTTCGTCCAGATGCAGTTATGGCTACCGGGCGGACCGATTACCCCAATCAAGTGAACAATGTTTTGTGTTTCCCGTTTATATTCCGTGGCGCCTTGGATGTGGGTGCCACCACCATTACGCGTGAGATGGAAATCGCAGCCGTTAAAGCTATTGCTGAATTAGCACGCGCTGAGCAAAGCGATGTAGTCGCTGCAGTCTATAGCTCTGAGAACTTAGCGTTTGGGCCGGATTATTTAATTCCTAAGCCATTTGATCCCCGCCTGATTACCGTGATAGCTCCAGCAGTAGCTAAGGCGGCGATGGATTGTGGGGTAGCAACTCGACCGATTAAAGATTTTGCAGTTTACAAAGATCAATTACAGCAATTTGTATATCACTCAGGCACCATCATGAAACCTCTTTTTGGCATTGCTAAGAAGATTCTGGCGGAGCAAAAACGGATTGTCTTCTGCGAGGGTGAAAATGAGAGGGTGATGCGCGCGGTTCAAGTTATCTTGGATGAAAATATAGCAAATCCGATTTTGATCGGCCGTCCCTCAGTGATTGAACATCGGATTGAGAAATATGGCCTGCGTATGAAGGTAGGGGTTGATATTGAGATTGTTAACCCTGAAAGCGACGCTCGTTTTAGAGACTTTTGGCAAACCTACTTACAGTTGACAGAGCGTAAAGGTGTAACAGAGTCTTTTGCTAAATTAGAAATGCGTCGTCGTAATACCTTGATTGGCTCTATCTTGCTGAAGAAAGGTCAGGCTGATGGCATGATTTGCGGGACGCTTAGTAACGTCAGTGCTCATCTTAAATACATCGACGAGGTGATCGGACATGAACCTGGTGCGAGTGTTTATGGTGGAATGTCTGGGCTTATATTGCCTAATCGCCAAGTCTTTTTGGTGGATACACATGTCAATATTGATCCTACCGCTGAGCAATTAGCGGCGATTACTTTGTTAGCGGCTAGTGAGATGCGTAAACTGGGTATGACCCCCAAGGTTGCTCTTCTGTCTCACTCCAACTTTGGTTCAAGTGATGCCCCCTCAGCAGTCAAAATGCGTGAGGTTTTAGCCATCTTACAAAGTACTGCTCCCGATCTAGAGGTCGACGGTGAAATGCACGGTGATTGTGCCCTAGACCCTGAAATCCGCGCAGGGGCGATTACGCAGTCAAGCTTAAAAGGGGAGGCTAATTTATTAGTTTTACCTAATATTGATGCAGCCAATATCTCGTATAACCTCTTAAAAACAGCTGCCGGTAACGGCGTGGCGATTGGCCCACTCCTCCTTGGGGTGGCAAAACCGATTCATATTCTTACCCCTGCTGCAACGGTACGCCGGATTGTGAATGTGACCACTTTAGCCGTAGTGGAGGCTGCCAGCCAATCTAGAGGGTTATTCTAAAGAATACTAAGGTTTAGTAAGTGGTTACTTACTTTTAATTTTATGTTATAAATCAGTAACTTATAAAATAAGTACCTGAATTGGGCTTGATTTGAGGGCGGGATAAGGGTAATCTATTACCCATCATGAATATTCTTCCTGAAAACATATCTTCAGCAAGCGTCGAAGACCACAGTCGTGCAGAAAATTGGGACAGAAATGATCAAGCTGACCGGGAATCCTCGGCTGCTAGCATTTATGCCCAAGGTGGTTTGTCTCGTCTTCAGACCTATGCTGCCAATCAAGACCTAGGAAAAAAAGTGACAGCTTCTTGGCGCGCCGCTTTGGCAATGAGAGATGCTGGACCTCCAGCAATGTTGCGCAGTGTGCGCCCCAATATCGTGCAATCAATACGTGCGTTCAGAACAAGCGATTTGGCCGAAGCTGCTAATGAGCTCGGCCAGCATTTTGTCTACGCAGCGTGTACGAATGCCAATACGAAGGGTGAGGTCTTGGAGGCTATTGCCAATGCGTATATGTTCACGAAGCAACAGGCCAAAAATTTTGATCCCTTGTTGGATGCTTTGACTACTTTGGTCGATAAAGCAGGACCTCAGCCCGGCTTTGTGGTGGTCTTGGAAGGACTTCCATGCACACAAAAATTTGATAAGGAAGCCCGCGAGACCTTGCTCGATGTGTTTCGTGATGCAGTTGAGTTCTGGTCCGAACGGCGCGTGCCCTATCGCGTGTTCTATTCCTTCGCTTAAATTTTTCTAAGCTCTTTTTAGATTCCAAACAGTATGAACGGCTGTGATCGCCACGATCCCGGCCGTTTCTGTTCTTAGGGTTCGGGGTCCTAGAGAGAGTATTTGAAAGCCAGCCTGTTGGGCTAAGGCTTCTTCATTGGGAGAGTGTCCACCCTCTGGGCCAATCGCTATGCATATGTCCTCTGGCGCTTGTTGGTGCAAAAATCGCTCAAAGGAGTCATTGGTATTTGGGCTCAGGAGGACTTTGATCTTGGCATTTGTAGCGCCGATGGCATTTTTGTAGTCCTGTACCCCTCCAATTTGAGGAATGATCGTTCGATCGCATTGTTCACAGGCTGCTTCAGCAATAGCGCACCAGTGGGCCAAGCGTTTTTCTGAGCGCTTGTGGTCGCTGTGTAGTCGTAAGACAGAGCGCTCACATTCAACCGGAATGATTTTGGCAACACCGGTTTCAACCGCTTTTTCAATAATCCAATCCATTTTGTCGCCACCCGCCAAGCCTTGAATCAGCTCGATACGATAGGGTGACTCTCGGTGCAAATCCGTCTCAATATGAGTGATTTCAATTTTTCCAGATTGCTTGGAAAGACTTAGTAAGCGTGCTTTTGCGGTATGGCCTTTACCATCAAAGATAGAAAATGAGTCAGAGTCGTTGATCCGCCGCACACGAAGATGATGCGCAAGATAAGTATTAATGTCGCAAATCAATGGTGCTTGATCGGATTGGGCCCAATCACCAGCAAGATAGAACTGTGGCATCCGAAATTAACCCAATCTCTTTTGGTCTACTTCTTCTTGCTACGGCAATTTTTTTTCTGACAATGCCCATACATCGCTAAAGAATGCTCTTGTAATTTAAAGCCAAGAGATTTGGCGATCTCATTTTGACGCTTTTCAATAGCGGGATCGACAAACTCCTCCACATGCCCGCAATCGAGGCAAACCAGGTGGTCATGGTGTTTTCCTTCATTGAGCTCATAGATGGCTCGGCTATCCCCTTTACTGGACTCAAAATGACTTCGTAAGAGGATGCCGGCTTGCTCAAATTGAGTAAGAACCCGGTAGACAGTGGCAATACCAATATCAGAGTCATCCTTAGAGAGCGCCATATAGACTTCCTCGGCACTGTAATGGGAGCTCGGGTTTTGCTGAAAAAACTCTAGAACCTTAATACGGGGTGCAGTCACTTTTAGGCCGATTTCTCGAAGTTCGGCGGGTGAGGAGTTTTGGCTCATAAGGTTTTACGGTCTCACTTGGGCATTGGGCGCTAAAATCAAGTACTTAATGATACGTTGAAGCTTTAGTCCATGCAGATTAGCATCTTTACCCGCCCTGTTAACCATTGTTTGGCTAGAAGCCAAAGGACCCTCTTGGCATGCTTCTTTTGCCTTGTTTTGGGTGCCTGCTCATCGGCTATCGATAATACCCAACGGGCGTGGATGAATAGTATTTTCAAGCCTTATGTGCCTGATGTCGTTCAGGGTAATTTTATTTCTAGTGAGCAATATGCCAGCTTAAAGCTTGGTATGACCCGCGAGCAGGTTCGTCAAATTATGGGAACCCCTCTCATGGCTAGTTACTTTCACGCCAATCGTTGGGATTATGTCTTTGAGTTTAAGCGCGAGGGCGAGACCATTGGAAAGGAGCGCCGCGTCACTTTATTTTTTCAGGGGGATCAGCTAATTAAGTTTGGCGGTGATACCTTGCCTACAGAAGTCGAGTTGGTTGCAGAAATTGATAATTATGCGCGGGAGAGGCGCAGTTTTTGGGATGTTCTGACCGGTAAAAATAAACCTCCGAAGAGGGTGAAAAAAGCAACCCCCGAAACGATGTTCATTAATCAGCCAAGTAACTTACCTCTTCCATCCCCACAGCCAGATGCAATCGTTACACCCGTTAAAAACTAGTGGATAGAGACTAAACTATGCCAATGAAATTTGCGGTTGCCGGTGCTACTGGAAAGATGGGCAAGATGCTCATTGAAACCATTCTGAATGATCCAAATGCGGAGCTAACTGGCGCGCTCGAGCATAGCGCATGCCCACAATTAGGGAGCGATGCCGGAGCATTTCTAGGTAGAGAAACAAAGGTTCAAATTACTGCTGATCTCGTGAAAGGCTTAGCCGGTGCTGAATACTTAATTGATTTCACGAGACCTGATGGCACATTACTTCATGCTGCTGCTGCCCAAAAGGTGGGGGTCAAAATGATTATCGGTACTACAGGTTTTACACCAGAGCAATTAAAGCAGTTACAGAGTACCGCACAATCAATTGCAATAGTCTTTGCCCCGAATATGAGTGTTGGCGTGAATGCGACCTTTAAGATTGTCCAAGTCGCTGCACAGCTGCTTAATCAGGGCTATGACATTGAGATCGTAGAAGCCCATCATCGCCATAAAGTCGATGCGCCCTCTGGTACTGCTCTAAAAATCGGTGAGGTGATTGCGGCGGCTCAAGGCAAAGGCTTGAATGAGGTAGCTGTGTATGCCCGTGAGGGCCATACAGGCCCAAGAAAGAGCGGCAGCATCGGCTTTGCCACCATTCGTGGTGGCGATATTGTTGGCGATCACTCCGTGATTTTTGCGGGTGAAGGTGAGCGGATTGAAATTAGTCACAAATCAAGCAGTCGTCAGTCTTATGCCCAAGGTGCTTTGCGGGCAGCCGCCTTTTTACAAAATCAAACTAAGGGCTGGTTTGATATGCAGGATGTTCTTGGCCTCAAAAAATAACTACATCATTTATAAAACAAATAAAAATTTAGAGTAAGACGCGATGGCAATGAATTATGATTTTCGTAGTATTGAGGCCAGTGCGTATAACGACTGGATCAAGGACGATGTATACCGCGTAACGGAGAATACAAAAAGTTCGAATGGTCACGTAAAGCCCAAGTTTTATGCATGTTCAATGCTACCTTACCCGTCGGGTAAGTTGCATATGGGCCATGTCCGCAACTACACCATCAATGATGTGATGGCGCGTCAGTTGCGCATGCAGGGCTATAACGTTTTAATGCCAATGGGTTGGGATGCCTTTGGTATGCCAGCAGAGAATGCTGCTATCCAAAATAATGTCCCTCCTGCGCAATGGACTTATCAAAATATTGATTACATGCGCAAGCAAATGGCAGCGATGGGCTTAGCAATTGATTGGTCGCGCGAGATTGCAACCTGCAAGCCGGATTACTATCGCTGGAACCAATGGTTATTTCTAAAGATGTTAGAGAAGGGTATTGCCTACCGCAAGACCCAAACCGTGAACTGGGATCCTATTGATCAAACGGTGCTGGCAAATGAGCAGGTGATTGATGGACGTGGATGGCGTTCTGGCGCTTTAGTTGAAAAGCGTGAGATCCCTGGTTATTACCTCAACATTACTGCCTACGCAGAAGAACTGCTGACTGGTTTAGATAAGCTAGATTGGCCTGAACGCGTCAAGATCATGCAGCAAAACTGGATTGGCAAAAGTCAGGGGGTCCGTTTTGCCTTTACCCACCAAATTAAAAATGATGCTGGTGATTTGATTGGGGACGGCAAAATGCATGTCTTCACCACGCGCGCTGACACCATTATGGGTGTTACATTTTGTGCGGTTGCGGCAGAGCACCCCTTGGCCAGTCAAGCAGCTAAGGCGAATCCGGTTTTAGCGGGTTTTATTGAGAAGTGTAAAACCGGGAGTGTGATCGAGGCAGATATTGCCACCCAAGATAAGGAGGGCATGCCTACGGGTTTCTATGTAACCCATCCGATTACGCAAGAGCCAATTCCGCTCTGGGTTGGTAATTATGTGTTGATGTCCTACGGCGATGGTGCGGTAATGGGCGTGCCAGCTCACGATGAACGTGACTTTGCATTCGCCAATAAATACAGGCTTCCAATTAAGCAAGTCATTGCAGTAAAGAGCGACACCACTTTATTTAACCCAAGCCATTGGCAAGATTGGTATGCCCAAAAAGATAATGTCGAGTGCATAGATAGCAATCGCTACGATGGCCTATCCCATTTAGAAGCAGTTCATGCGGTAGCCAAGGATCTTAACGAGATTGGATTGGGCGAACTCAAAACCACTTACCGCTTGCGTGACTGGGGCATCTCGCGCCAGCGCTATTGGGGAACGCCAATCCCAATCATTCATTGTGATAGCTGTGGTGAAGTTCCTGTGCCAGAAGCTGATTTGCCAGTCATACTTCCAGAGGACTGTGTGCCAGATGGCTCCGGCAATCCCCTAAATAAACGAAACGATTTTTTGCAGGTCGATTGTCCTAAATGTGGAAAGCCTGCTCGCCGCGAGACCGATACGATGGATACCTTTGTTGATTCGTCTTGGTATTTCATGCGCTATACCGGACCTGATGCAAAGACGATGGTCGATGATCGTAATGCGTATTGGATGCCAATGGATCAATACATTGGCGGTATTGAGCATGCAATTTTGCATCTGCTGTATGCGCGTTTTTGGACCAAGGTCATGCGTGACCTAAAGCTCATTAATTTTGATGAGCCTTTTCAGAATCTGTTAACCCAAGGTATGGTCTTAAACGAAACTTTTTACAAAGAGAATGATGGCAAGAAGCAATGGATTAATCCCTCGGAGGTTGAGCTTGATTTAGATGAAAAAGGCCGACCCATTGCCGCTAAATTAATCAAGGACGGTTCGCCTGTGCAGATTGGTGGCGTTGAGAAAATGGCCAAGAGTAAGAACAACGGGGTCGATCCTCAAGCACTCATTGATCAATATGGCGCAGATACGGCGCGTTTATTTACGATGTTTGCCGCTCCCCCTGAGCAACAGCTCGAGTGGTCCGGCGCTGGGGTTGAGGGCGCCTCACGGTTTTTAAGACGACTCTGGATTTATGCCAGTTCTCAGGCGCAGGTTCTTCATAATATCCAAGCAGTAATTACTGGTGAACTAAATACAGCTGAGAAGGATCTTCGCTTTGAGGTGCATACCATTCTCAAGCAGGCTAATTTTGACTATCAACGTCGTCAATACAATACGGTCGTATCCGCGGCGATGAAGATGTTAAATGTTTTAGAGCCCATTAAGCTAGATGGCGCATCACAACAAATAAGTCCAGCAGTTCTATCGGAGTCTCTGAGTATTTTGTTACGTATTCTCTATCCCGTAGTGCCCCATTGCACGTATGTGCTTTGGCAGGAATTGGGTTTTACAAAACAGTATGGATCGATTCTGGATGCCCCATGGCCTGAGGTTGATGAGTCTTCTCTGATACAAAGTGAGATAGAGTTGGTATTGCAAGTCAACGGCAAGCATCGTGGGCAGATTAAGGTGCCTGCTGATGCCTCCAAGGAAGCAATCGAGACTATTGCCCTTCAGGCTGAATCAGTTCAGAGGATTTTGAATGGCGCCAATCCTAAGAAGGTCATTGTGGTACCGGGTAGACTCGTGAATGTCGTAGCATAGTGATATGAGCCATTTCTTGACCCACAATCGCCGAACATTTTTAAAGACCCTGGGAGGTGTTAGCCTCCTCTCTTTTGGCGGACTCTCCGCGTGTGGATTTAGGCTTAGAGGCTCGGTCACCATTCCCTATAAAGCGATCCTAATTTCGGGTCGTCCTTCACCCCAGCTTCGTTACGATCTCGAGCGAATCATTGTCACTGGCTCAAATGCTAAAGTGGTTACCAATGGTAAAGATGCTGATCTAATTTTAGAGATTGTGAGTGAAGAAAGTACAAGGCAGATCTTGACCTACACTTCCACTGGGCAGATCTCCGCTTATCGTCTTAATAATCGCGTGATTTTTAGAGCCTTTGATAATGTTGGTGCCGAGATTATTCCAGAGTCTGATATTTATGTCACTCGCGATTTAGATTTCACGACCGCAACTGTTTTAGCATCGGATGTTCAGCAACAGCAGTTTTTAGAGAGTATGCGCGCTGATCTTGCTTTACAAATATTACGACGGGTAGCAACTCTTGGTCGTGTGACCCGATAGTGGTCTGATCAGGGCAGGAAGACGCTATGATTAAAAGCGACGCATTCCATCTTCATTTGAATGCCCTTGTAAAAGATCAGCAAAGTTTTAAGCCCCTTTATATCTTTAGCGGTGATGAGCCCTTATTGATGATGGAGGCAATCGATGCCTTGCGCGCGCTTGCTAGAACGGGTGGCTTTAATGAGCGCGAGGTGCTGGTGCAGGATCGCTATTTTGACTGGGCCGCCCTAATGAATGCCGGACAAACCATGTCTTTATTTGGGGATAGGCGTTTTATTGAATTACGCATACCTACTGGTAAGCCTGGTCGAGAAGGCGCTGAATCTCTAAAACAGTTTGCAGAGAAAATTGATTTATCAAGTAAGCACGTTGATACGATTGTTTGTATTATCTTGCCGCGTTTAGATGCGAAGACCAAGAGTTCAGCTTGGTTCACTACATTAGACGATGTCGGTATGGCTGTGCAAATCGACTCAATTGATCGTATTACTCTTCCGAGTTGGATTGCAGCTCGTCTGAAAAAACAATCTCAGGAAGTCGAGACAGGCGAAAGCGGGCAACGTGCACTCCAATTTATGGCTGATCAAGTTGAAGGTAATTTAATTGCAGCGCATCAAGAAATCCAGAAATTAGCCCTGCTTTATCCCGCTGGTCAATTAAGTGAAGAGCAGATTCGTTCTGCTGTGCTTAAGGTAGCGCGTTATGACATTTTTGAGTTAACCGAGTCAATGCTTTCAGGGGATGCGGCACGCTTAAACCGAATGCTTGATGGGCTTCAGGGCGAGGGCGAGCCTCTGCCATTAATTTTGTGGAGTGTCAGCGATGAGTTGCGAACCCTCAATAGAGTGCAGTCCGCATTAATCGCTGGCGAGGCATTACCGAATTTATTGCGTAACTATCGCGTTTGGGGAAGGCGCGAGAAGTTATACCCAGTCGCATTAAAACGGATTGCCCCTAGAAAACTCAAGCAAGCGATGATTCTGGCCGCAAACCTTGATAAGCAAGCAAAAGGCCTGATGGTTCGCGAGATGCCTACTAATCCCTGGGATGGCCTTCGCGTAATTGGTGGTCTATTGCGTTAGAGTATGGTCTATGGAAGCACAAAACCAATCCTCGATTGAGCAAATGATGCTGGCTATTGGCCAGCAAGCGAGAGCCGCATCGCGGGCGATAGCTAAGGCTAGTAGTGAGCAAAAGAATCGGGCATTACTGAATATTGCAACAGCTGTTCGTAGAGATGTTGCCAAAATATTGGCGGCTAATGCGCTAGATGTAAAGCGTGCCAAAACCAATGGTAATGATGTGGCCTTTATTGATCGGTTGACCATGACCGAGAAATCGATCGAGACCATGGCTCTGGGTTTGGAGCAGATCGTGAGTCTTGCAGACCCTGTCGGGCATATTGGTTCTTTTAAGAAACAAGCCTCAGGTATTTTGATCGCGCAGATGCGCGTGCCTTTAGGGGTCATTGGTATTATTTACGAGTCAAGACCTAATGTGACTATTGATGCCGCCGCACTTTGTTTAAAGTCAGGTAATGCGGTGATTTTGCGAGGCGGATCAGAAGCAATTGATTCAAATACCTACTTAGCGGGATTAATTCAGGAAGGATTGGCTGCGGCACAACTTCCCGCAGAAGCTGTTCAGGTGGTACAAACAACTGATCGAGCTGCTGTTGGCAAAATGATTACCATGACCGAATTCATTGATGTCATTGTTCCCCGTGGCGGTAAGAGTTTGATTGCGCGTTTAATTGCGGATGGTCGAGTACCCATGATCAAACACCTTGATGGTATTTGCCATACCTATATCGATGAAGGCGCTGATCTTGATTTGGCAATTCGGGTGTGTGATAACGCGAAGACGCAACGTTATGCGCCATGTAATGCGATGGAAACCCTATTGGTTAATACGAAGATCGCTCAGGATGTATTGCCACCTCTTTGCAAGATCTATCAAGATAAAGGCGTTGAGTTGCGGGTTGATTCTAAAACTCGCAAGATTCTAGAGAGTAGCGGTTTTGTTCATTTGGTTGACGCAAGCGAAGAGGATTGGCACACGGAGTATTTGGCACCCATCTTATCGATTAAGTTGGTGGAGGATTTAGATGAGGCGATGGAGCACATCGAGCGCTATGGGAGTAAGCATACGGACGCCATCATTACCCAAAATCAGTCCCATGCTGATCGATTCTTACGAGAGGTCGATAGTGCGAGTGTGATGGTTAATACCAGCACTCGTTTTGCTGATGGCTTTGAGTATGGCCTTGGTGCTGAGATTGGAATTTCGAATGACAAACTCCATGCGCGAGGTCCCGTTGGCCTTGAAGGTCTTACATCGTTGAAGTATGTCGTGATGGGTCACGGTGAAGTGCGTCAATAAAGTGCTGATATAAAGACAGATTATGTTTGATGGATACCTTTGGGCTAAGACCCTTCATATCGTTTTAATTGCCTCTTGGTTTGCCGGCTTATTTTATCTGCCGCGTATTTTTGTAAATCTTGCTCAAGAGACCAACACTGAGGTGTACTCACGTCTATTGGGCATGGCGCAGCGCCTATATCGCTTCATGACTATCTTGATGATGCCCGCCGTTGCTTTGGGCTTGATATTGTGGCTTTATTACGGCGTGGGTAGAGGCTCTATTTGGATGCATATCAAAGCCCTCTTGGTACTGATAATCATCGTCTATCATTTGCAATGCAAGAAATTACTAAAGAACTTTATAGAAAAAACCAATACGAAAACACATGTATGGTACCGCTGGTTTAATGAAGTGCCCGTGTTGTTAATGCTGATCATTACGGCCCTTGTGGTGATCAAGCCCAATTGACTTTATCCAACCACGAAGCTCATTGACGATGCAATTTTTTATTGTCTGCCCGGGTGGGCTAGAGGGTGTTTTAGCGAGGGAATTGGAAGGCCTTGTAAAACGACCTGAGGTAAAAGCTTTTGGGGTAACGCAAATTGATCCTGCCCCTGCCAATATGACAGGCGGTATTGGGGTCAATGGCCCCTTAGCAGTTGCGATGGCAATCAATCTGCATTCTCGTATTGCTAGCCGAGTTTTACTGAAAATGGCTGACGGCCCCTATAAGAGTGAGGATGATTTATTTCGTTTAGCCAAATCAATTGGCTGGGAGGATTGGTTTAGCTCTCATCAAACGCTTCGGGTAGATCTGACCGCACAGCGTTCACCCTTAAAGAGTTTGAACTTTGCTACCCTTCGTATTAAAGATGCCATCGTTGATCGTTTGCGGGAGCAAACGGGTGAGCGCCCTAATATCGATACAGCCAATCCCGATGTGCGTGTGCAAACCCATTTAACCAATAATCAAGCCACTATCTATTTGGATACCTCTGGTGAGCCGCTATTTAAAAGAGGTTGGCGCGAGGAGAAAGGAGAGGCGCCATTAAAGGAGAATCTAGCTGCAGGGATTTTGGCGCTTACCCCTTGGCAAAGTAATCAAGCTTTATATGATCCCATGTGCGGTAGTGGTACTTTTTTGATCGAGGCCGCACAAACGGCTTTGCATATTCCGCCAGGCGCTATACGTGCACATTTATTTAAGGAAAAGAATCTATCTGCCTCAACAAAGGCTAGCGCCTGGAAGCAGTCGGTAGAAATTTCTGGATTTGGCTTTACCCGGCTAAAGCCATTTAATACCTCTCTCGAGAAAAAGAACTGGGCTGGTCTTTGTGATATCTCAAAAAAAGAGATGGCAGACTTTGCAGATCTACCGATTGCAATTAGTGGTAGCGATATTAATGAAAAGATGATAACGATTTGTAAGGCTAATTGGCAACGCGCTTATTTGCCCAGCCTTCCAGTTGTTCGACAGGTCGATGCGATTGCAGTGAAACCTGCTTCGGACCAAGGTGGTGTGATGGTATTTAATCCTCCTTATGGAGAGCGCTTGGGTATTAAAGGCGGAGACCAAGACAAAATATATCCATTGGGGGATGAGGATAAATCCTATATGCAAAAGCGTCGAACTAGTCGTGAGCCCTTGGTGAAGGAGCCTATTGATCCACAATTTGCAGCATTTTTAGATCAATTTAGTAAGCAATTAAAAGATTATTTTGGTGGTTGGCAGATTTATGCTTTGACAGCCGATATGGGTTTACCAGGGCACTTGCGGATGAAAGAATCCAAGCGCACCCCATTGTTTAATGGCCCTTTAGAGTGCCGCCTATTTAAGTTTGATATTCGGAAAAGAGATTAGTTGGGCTTGGCTTTAGAATAGAAATCTTTAAAAGAAAGAAAAAAGTGTGATGGAATTCAAGACCTATATGTGTTTAATTTGCGGCTGGATCTATGACGAATCCAAGGGTTGTCCAGATGATGGAATTGCACCAGGCACCCTCTGGAAAGATGTGCCCATGAACTGGTCTTGCCCAGAATGCGGAGCCCGTAAAGATGATTTTGAGATGTCGGTAATTTAACGCATAGACCCCAAAAATTATTTCAATTAAATACCATGAGTCAAAACGAGCAATTATTTAATCGTGCCCAAAAGACAATCCCTGGAGGGGTGAACTCACCGGTTAGGGCTTTTCGTCAAGTCGGCGGTATTCCTCGATTTGTAGCGCGGGCTCTAGGCCCTCATTTTTGGGATGCCGATGGTAAACGCTATATCGATCTGATTATGTCGTGGGGACCCATGATTGTTGGTCACGCGAACCCTGAAGTTGTTGAGGCGGTTCAAAGGGCGGCAACCCAAAGTTTTAGTTATGGGGCACCCACCGCTGGAGAAATTGATTTAGCAGAACGCATTTGTGAGTTGATGCCAAATATTGAGCAGATCCGTATGGTCTCCAGTGGGACCGAGGCAACAATGAGCGCACTCCGCTTAGCTCGAGGCTATACCAATCGTGATCTGATTATCAAGTTTGAGGGCTGCTATCACGGCCATGCCGATAGCTTGTTGGTGAAGGCGGGCTCTGGACTTCTAACCTTTGCAGACTCCACTCAGAACGCCCCTTCATCTGGAGGTGTTCCCCAAGATTTAGTAAAACATACCTTAGTGCTGCCGTATAACGATGTGGGTGCATTGGAAGAGGCATTTAAGAGACACGGTGATCAAGTGGCTGCACTCATTGTGGAGCCGATTGCCGGTAATATGAACTTGATTCGTGCTACAGCAGAATTTGTCAAAGCACTTCGAGCGCTTACTGAAAAACATGGTGCGGTCTTAATCTACGATGAGGTAATGACCGGATTTAGAGTTGCCCTTGGCGGTACTCAATCATTACATGGCATCAAGCCAGATTTAACTTGCCTTGGTAAGGTGATGGGCGGCGGAATGCCGATGGCTGCGTTTGGTGGTAGGCGCGAGATTATGGGTAAGTTAGCACCATTGGGCAATGTCTATCAGGCTGGTACTCTTTCAGGCAATCCGGTAGCAGTTGCTGCAGGAGCAAAAACCCTTGAGATTATTTCTAGAGCAGGATTTTTTGAGTGCCTCAGTGAGCAAACCCAAAAACTGATGAGTGGTTTAAAGCGCGAAGCAGATTTAGCAAAGATACCGTTCTCGGTCGATAGTGTTGGCGGGATGTTTGGCTTTTACTTCTCTGACAAAGTGCCCGTCTCCTATGAGGAGGTTACCAAAACGGATATTGAGTCCTTCAAACGGTTTTTCCACGCCATGCTCGATGCTGGTGTGTATCTTGCACCATCAGCCTATGAGGCAGGTTTTACTTCAATAGCACACGACAATAAAATTGTTGATGAAATTATTACCGCTGCCAAGAAATCCTTCTCACAGCTAAGATAATCATTACGAAATCATTACATTCGCATTGGGTGATCGTAACCTGCAACACTTAGTGTTTTAATCTTTAGGCCTTGCTCAATGGGGGTTGATCTTATTTTCTCATTTGCGCTTGCTAAATGATCTAGATCAATCGCAGTTAATGTACCGCCCCAAACGCAACCCGTATCAATACCCACGGCACGATGACGATTTAATAAACCCAAGGTCGACCAGTGTCCAAACACAATGGGCATTTCCTGTGTTTTACGTCCTGGCGACTCAAACCAGGGAATATATCCAGCAGGACCGTTTTCTAAACCTTCTTTACTCTTGAACTCCATCTCACCTTCTGGCGTACAAAACCGAATTCGGGTGAGGGTATTCGTAATGAGACGTAATCGATCGATTCCTTTCAGTTTTGGATCCCAGTAATTTGGCGTGTTGCCATACATTTGTGCCAAGAACTGTTTGTATGTTTTTTGACGAAGTGCTTGCTCTACTTCAGAAGCAAGCTCTAGGGTGCGCTTTAAACCCCATTGGGGGAGCACTCCTGCATGTACAAGCAGCACCTTACCATTGCTCAAAGCCATGGGTCGGTGACGCAACCAATCAATTAACTCTCTACGGTCGGGGGCTTGCAAAATATCATCAATCGTATCGAGGGGCCTGGGTTCACGCAGACCAGCATCACAAGCTAGAAGGTTAAGATCATGGTTACCCAAAATACATTCAGCCACGCCAGTTTCTTGAAGATATTTAAGTCGTCGTAGGCTACCTAAAGAGTCTGGGCCACGATTAATGAGATCACCTAAGCAAATAATTTTGGCAGTACGCGGTAATTTTTTAATCAGCTGATTCAGGGAGCTCAGGCATCCTTGGATATCGCCAATTGCAAACACCCGGGACATATTCAGGCGACCTTTTTGACCACGTTATACCGAATTAATGTGGCTTTGCGAGCTTCATCATGATCAATAACCGGCAAAGGATAGTCTTTGCCGAGAACAATGCTAGCAGCTTGAAGTTCCAGTTGGCCTGCCATCCAAGGGGCATGGATTGATTTATTTGAGAGCTTCTCAAGAGCAGGAATATAGCGTCTGATGAACTTACCATCGCTATCAAAGCGTTCAGATTGGGTGGTGGGATTAAAGATCCGAAAGTAGGGCTGTGCATCGCAACCCGAGGAGGAGGCCCATTGCCAACCACCATTATTAGATGCGAACTCAAAATCATTGAGATGATCTGCGAAGTATTGTTCACCCCAGCGCCAATCGATTCCAAGATCTTTGCACAAAAAACTGGCCACTACCATGCGCAGGCGATTATGCATATAGCCACTTTGGTTGAGTTGATGCATCGCTGCGTCAACCAGTGGATAGCCGGTTTGACCATCGCACCATGCTTTAAAGAGCTTTTGGGCCTTAGCCCCTTTCTCCCATTCGATTTTGTCATAATCGGGTTTAAAGGACTCGCCACTTGCAATACGAGGATGGTTTGCCAGGATCATGAAATAGAAATCTCGCCAAATTAATTCGCTTAGCCAAATACTTGCTCCAAGACTGCCCGCTAGCATTCTGCGGTGAGCTTCGCGAACTAATCCTCGAATGGAAACATTTCCAAAGCGTAAATAGGTGGATAAGTAGCTCACACCTTTGATCGCAGGAAAGTCCCGACCGATATTGTATTGATCGATACGCTTTAAAAAATCGTTTAGAAATAACTCTGCCCCTTGAGAGCCTGGCGGTAGGTAGGACTCAATACCAGTAGGTTTAAATCCCATAGACTCTAGAGAGGGCAAAGCCTGATCAAGCGTTTTAGGAATCGGCGCAACGTTTCCAATCAAGCCTTTAGAGCCTGGTTCGCAAGAATAGGGCTCTAGATTAGCAGGAGTTAATCTTTTGAGCCATGCATTCTTATAGGGTGTAAATACTGAGAACACCGTTTGGGAGTTGGTTAATACCTCAGTCTTTTCAAAGATAACCTGATCCTTGAAGTGCTCAAATTGAATATTTTTCTTAGCTAGTGTGGTGGCAACAGATTGATCCCGTTGGATAGCAGATGGCTCGTAATCATGATTGGAGAGTACGCAATCTACTTGAAGTTGCTCGGCCAGTTTGGGGATGAGTTCTGTGGGGTCCCCATGACGGATCAGTAGGCCACCCCCTTGGGATCGAAGTGTTTGATCCAGTTCATGAGCGCATTGCCAAAGAAAATCAACGCGCCGGTCAAAGCCTAAACCTTTTTTTAAGAGGGGCTCCAAGATAGTCGTGTCAAAGATAAATACCAGCCAAACGTCTTGGTAAGAACGCAGGGCATGATGAAGCGCCGCATGATCATGCAGGCGTAAATCGCGACGTAACCATACCAGTGCTTTACTCATAGGCTCTATCTTAGCCTTTAATCTAAGTTTGATTATGATGTCAGCTTATGGAACAGATATTTTTCATTAGTTCAAAACTGGTTCAGTTTCTGATTGAACCCCTCAATCTATTGTTTCTGATCTCTGGATTAGCCTTATTCTTTTTGATCTTGAGAAAGCCAATCGCTACCAAGCGTTTCTTATGGCTTTCTGTGATTGGTTTCATATTGGTAGGCTATGCCCCCATCCCCGAATCTCTAGCCCGTATCCTGGAGAATTCTATTGAAAAAGTAGATCTTAAGACGATACCTAGTGAACAAATTGCGGGAATCATTATTTTGGGTGGAGCCATCAGTGGGGAGGATATTGCTATTGATCGGGGCGAGATCACAATTGGTTCTGCTGCTGAGAGGGTTACCAAGGGTCTGGAGCTAATTCGACGTTACCCCAATTTACCCTTCATCTTTTCTGGATTTTCCGGAAGAGTAACTCCGCGAGGGATGTCTGAGGCAGATGCATTTAAGCAGCTGATCGCCGAACAGGGCCTAGCGGAGATTACACAGAGCACTGCCTATTATGAGAATCAATCGCGCAATACGTATGAGAACGCGGTTTATTCCAAGAAAATGATTGATCAGTTGGAAGTCGGTAACCCATCGATTAAAACGGGGTCTTGGTTATTAGTGACTTCCGCCACGCATATGCCCCGCTCGGTCAAGATCTTTGAGAAACAAGGCATTCGGATTATTCCTATTCCTGTAGACTATCGAACTTCGTATACATTGCAGTGGCGTGAATTTAATATTGCTGGCGGGGCTGCACTTTGGAATAATTTACTTCATGAATACATTGGTATTGTTGCTTATAAGTTGACTAGAAAAATTTAGCTTTTAGAGAAAACTCTTGCTTGGTAGAATGGGTCATGAGCACACGGTCACATTTGCCATCCTCTTTATCATCCCATAGCAATTTTGCTAATCAATTACTGTTAGCAATGCCAGGGATGCTCGATGATAACTTTGCAGGATCAGTAATCTACTTACTCGAGCATACGGATAAGGGTGCAATGGGTTTAGTTGTTAATAGACCCACCGAGCTTGTTCTGTCTACCTTATTTGAAAAGATTGAACTCAAATTAGAAATTGCTCCTCTATTAGATCAACCGGTTTACTATGGCGGTCCAGTGCAGGTAGAGCGCGGTTTTGTATTGCATCAAACAAACTCTTTAGATAAATACTCTTCATCGCTTGTCATTGCGGATGGCTTAACGATGACCACATCAAAAGATGTGCTCGAGGCAGTTGCTAGCGGAAATGGTCCTCCAAAATTTATGATGACTTTGGGGTACTCTGGCTGGGGCGCAGGTCAGCTCGAAGAAGAGATGGCACTCAATGGTTGGATGAATGTTCCACTATCAAGTGCCGAGATGAGTAATATTATTTTTGATACCCCATACACCGAACGATATCAGCGAGCAATACAAAATCTTGGATTTGATCTATCAAGCCTTTCAGGAGAGGCGGGTCATGCATGAGTTATCCAATTTAAATAACCCAATCACAGCTTTGGCTTTTGATTATGGCACCCAACGAATTGGTGTTGCTATTGGAAACTCATTAACAAAGTCAGCAGAAGCGTTAAATAAAATCAATAACTCTAGCGAAGAGACACGCTTTAAGGCTGTTGAGCAATTAATTCTGCAATGGAATCCAAGCATTATTGTTGTAGGCTTACCTTTGTATCCCGATGGGGCTGAGCACAAAATGACTCAAAAGGCTAAGCGATTTGGTCAGCAAATTGAAGGACGGTATTCTAAGTCAGTTTATTTTGTCGACGAGCGTTACTCATCGGTAGTCTTAGAGGGCGAAGCTCAGTATCACGAATCGTTAGACTCTCATGCAGCTGCCCTGATTTTGGAGCAGTTCTTTAGGGAGCAAAAAATTTAGTGGTTAGCGTAACAAGGCATTAACCGCTTTTAGATCCTCGTCAGAAAGACTGGCTGCCTGGGCTTTTAGTTTGAGGGCATTCATGATTGTTTCATATCGTGTTTTATATAAAGATGCTCTAGTAGTAAAGAGGGTATCTAAAGCAATCAAAACATCAATATTGATAAGATTTCCTACTCGATATCCAAGCTTACTTGACTCGACCGCGGAAGCAGAAGACTTCTCGGCAGCTTCTAGAGCTTTCACTGTGGCTAAGCCACCATAAAATCCAGTAAATGCTTGACGAGTCGCCTGGGCAGCTGTTCTTCTAAGATTATCGTAGTCTGACTTTGCTTTATCTGCCAGCGCAGCATTTTGGCGTATTACAGACATGCTGTTCCCACCCGAAATAATCGGTATGGTCATTTGTAGGGCAATCGTATTGTTATAGATATTTTGAGTGGTCGTAGGGGTAAAATTTAGAGCTGATCCATTAGATTGATTAAAGCCAGTCGTTCCTACAAAATTAACGCTGGGGTAGTTTGTCGCTAATGAGGACTTATAGACACTCTCTGCAAGTTGTACGCTAAGTTGTCCGACAAGAACGTTATAGCTGGCATTCTCAGATTGCGTAATCCAATCCTCTAGGGCTTGGCCTGGCGGAAGTTTAGGATTAACGCTGTCGGCAATAGTCACACCTTTTTCATCCCGATTCTTGGATCTGGGATCTGCAACCACCCCAGCAATCGATATATCTTTTGCCATTGGTTTAATTTGTTTTACTGGATGACCAATCAGCTGTTCAAGAACACCGCGTTTTACAACAAGTTCTGCATGCGCAGCAATCTCTTGAGCGTTGGCAAGATCAAAGCGTGCTTGCGCTTCATTGGCGTCCACAATAGTCGCTGAACCAATCTCAAACTTAGCCTTTGCAGCGTCTAATTGCTCTTTAATGAGTCCTTTCTTATTTCTAAATATCTCAACATTATCTTGAGCGGTTAGAACATCAAAATATGCTTGAGATACCCGAATAACTAAATCTTGCTGGGCTTGTAAAAACTGTAAATTAGAAATTTTGCTATTCAGATCACCTTGTTTATAGATTTGCGCGCCTGCTAAATTAAACACAGGTTGAGTCAAGGTTACGGTATAGCTCCTTTGATCAAAAACACGGTTATTACCCTCGCCGTGTTGAAAAAAACGGGTTGCTGTTGGATTAGCAGATACTTGGGGTAGTAGTGCCGATAAGCCTTGCCAAAATAGTTCTTTGCGGGCTGTAAAATTAAAGCGAGCACTATTGATCACGGGGTCATTAAAAGCAGCTTCTTGATAAAGGCTAATTAGATCCATGACACGACCATCGTTGAGACGATCGTTTTTACCATCTACTAAATTAGAGCCACTAGGTAATGCGGGGATTGCAAATTGGGGAGGAAGCTCTAACTTAGTTAAATCCTGAGGAGTTAGTGTTTTTGGAAGAATAGTATTGTTAGCGGGTGTTACGGATACGGAGCCCTGTGAGCTCATTAAGTTAGTTGACCCTTGACTTTGGCCATAGCTAACTGAATAGGGGGTGAAGCCCAATGCAAGAAGCAAAAAAGCAGCTGATATAAAAGGCTTATTCATGAACATGATTTGAAGTTTAAGCCCAAAATGGTTTATTAATCGGTTTGGCTAACGAAGGCTTTAGTATTGATACTTATGGATCCATTACTTTTATTTAAAGCCCTCATTTTAGGGGTGGTTGAGGGACTCACTGAATTTTTGCCTATTTCGAGCACTGGGCATTTAATCTTGGTGGGGGACCTATTAAACTTTAATGACGAACGTGGCAAAGCCTTTGAAATTATTATTCAGTTCGGGGCTATTTTGGCGGTGTGTTGGGAGTATCGTCAGCGTCTTATAGGGGTGACGAGCACCTTATGGACTAGTAAACAATCTCAAAAATTTGTACTTCATGTGATCATTGCCTGTGTTCCAGCAATGGGCTTGGGGCTTCTCTTTGGTAAATACATTAAGGCATACTTATTTTCACCAGTTCCAGTAGCCAGCGCTTTTATCGTTGGGGCATTGATTATTTTTTGGGCTGAGTATCGTCAAACCCGATCTAGCAATATGAAGACGATCAATAGCGTTGATGAGCTAACCCCCTTAGATGCTCTCAAGATTGGATTGGCTCAATGCGCTGCATTGATACCTGGGACATCGCGCTCGGGCGCAACGATTATTGGTGGCATGCTATTTGGTCTGCCTCGGGCAGTAGCAACCGAGTTTTCATTCTTTCTAGCAATTCCCGTAATTGGTGGAGCAACCGCTTATGAGTTATTGAAAATCGCTAATTCAAGTCATTCGATAGGATTTGGAGACTTTGTGCCAGCATTGCTGGTGGGCTTTATCGCTGCCTTTATATCAGCCTTTATATGCGTTCGCTGGCTAATTCATTATGTCGCACATCATAACTTTATTCCATTTGCTTGGTACCGCATCATTTTTGGTGCCATTGTGTTATTCACTTCCTATACTGGCCTAGTCGCTTGGTCTAATTAGCCACAGCATTGAGAACAAATACGATGAACTTAACGATTGATGCAATCCAAGCCAATATTCAGCTAGCATTAGCACCAGTCTTTCTATTAACAGCAGTGGCTACCCTGATTACTGCAATTACTGCTCGTTTAGCTCGCAATGTGGATCGTATGCGTTTTATTCAGAATGAGTTATATGGCAACCATGAGATAGGCGATAAATTACGACTTCATTATGAAAAAGAAATCATAGAGTTCAAAACACGTGGGCGCTTATGTACCCTTGCGATATTTTTTGATGTCCTCGCTGGGGTCCTAATTTCCTTAACCGTATTAGAGCTATTTTTTCTACAAACCGGGGCAGGACGCTTGGTAGAGGTTGGTTACGTAGTGATTACCTTTGTTGCTGGCTTAGTCTCTTTTGTCATTTCGCTTGCATTGATTCTAGTAGAGGTCGTTTTCGCCTATCGCTCGACCAGTTGGGATTTGCCAGAGATTAATCAGGCAATTAAAGATCAAAAACATTAGTAATAGAATCTTATAAATTAAATAGTATTCATTTGTAGTTACTTGAGAGAGACAATCATGTCATTAAATCAGAACAAAATCCTCATTACTGGTGGGGCCGGATTTCTAGGATCACATCTTACCGAAAAGCTTCTTAATAGCGGTAATGAGGTTTTAGTGGTTGATAATTTTTTTACAGGAAATAAACAAAATCTTACTCACCTCTTGAGCAATCCCAATTTAGAAGTGATGCGTCATGATGTGACCTTTCCCCTATACGTAGAAGTCAACCAGATTTATAACCTTGCCTGCCCCGCTTCGCCAGTGCACTATCAATATGATCCAGTACAAACCACCAAAACAAGTGTGCATGGCGCAATCAATATGTTAGGTCTTGCTAAAAGAACTCGAGCCCGTATTTTGCAAGCCTCAACGAGTGAAGTCTACGGCGATCCAGAGGTGCATCCTCAGCCTGAATCGTATTGGGGCAGAGTCAACCCAATTGGTATTCGCTCTTGCTATGACGAGGGTAAGCGCTGCGCTGAAACTTTATTCTTTGATTACTATCGACAGCATCAAACCGATATTAAGGTAGTACGAATATTTAATACATACGGACCCCGCATGCATCCCAATGATGGGCGCGTAGTGAGTAATTTTATTGTGCAGGCCCTACAAGGTAAGGACATCACGATTTATGGAGATGGATCCCAAACGCGAAGTTTTTGCTATGTGGATGATCTGGTTGATGCCATGGTCAAAATGATGAACTCAGAAAAAGGGTTTACTGGCCCAGTCAATATTGGGAACCCTGGTGAGTTCACGATGTTGCAATTAGCTGAAATGGTGCTTACATTATCGAATAGTAAATCCAAAATTATTTATCAACCTCTGCCATCAGATGACCCAAAGCAGCGCCAACCAAATATTGATTTAGCTAAAGATAAACTTGCTTGGCAGCCCAAGGTGGAACTGAAGGATGGTTTGAGAGAGACAATTGCTTACTTTAAGAAAATGATCTAACGGTTTTAAATGGACAAAACCAATGGGGTCAATGGGCAGATTCGTAAAATCCGTTCATTTGTTCGTCGGGCTGGAAGAACCACCAATGCTCAATCAAGGGCAATAAATGAGCTAGCCCCAAAATTTTTAATTCCTTTCAAGCACGCCTCATTGGATTGGGGCGTTTTTGAGCAAACCCCCGATCAAGAAAGATCTCCTCAGAAAATTCTTGAAATTGGCTTTGGGATGGGTGAATCCACTGCCCATATTGCGCAGATTCGCCCACGGGACCTATTTTTAGGGATTGAGGTTCATCACCCAGGTGTGGGTGCATTGCTGAAAAAAATTGGTGAGTTGCAATTAAGCAATCTTCGGCTGATACAGCACGATGCGGTTGAGGTCTTGGAGCACATGATTACTAAAGAATCTTTAGATGGCGTGCATATATTCTTTCCGGATCCTTGGCATAAGACGCGTCATCACAAGCGTCGATTGATCCAAAAAGACTTTCTAACTCTTTTGGTGTCTCGTCTTAAAACAGGTGGATATATTCACCTAGCAACCGATTGGCAGCATTATGCTGAGCAAATGCTTCTCGTCTTGAACCAATGTCACGATCTTAAAAATTATTCTAAGCAATCTACGCTCCTTGAGGCAATTGAGCTAAGTAATACCGATCAAGAAATTGGTGGAATAGTATTTAGCTACGATCATTTAGCCAAGCCACATCCTGGCTATGTTGAGCGGCCTGCTTATCGCCCCACTACCAAGTTCGAGAACCGTGGTCTCAAATTAGGTCATGGGGTTTGGGATTTACTCTATCAAAAGAGATAATTCTTTACAGCCCAATACAAACGTATTTCATCTCTAGATATTCATCAATACCCCAAGAGCTACCCTCACGACCTAAGCCCGATTGTTTGACGCCGCCAAACGGGGCAACTTCGTTGGAGATTAGGCCGGTATTGACTCCCACCATACCAAATTCAAGGGCTTCAGCAATTTTCCAAATGCGACCAATATCTCTACTGTAAAAGTAAGATGCCAAACCAAATTGACTGCTATTCGCCAGTTTCACGACATCCTCGTCATTGTCAAACGGAATCACTGGCGCTACCGGTCCAAACGTTTCTTCAGTGGTAATGAGCATCGAGCTATTTACACCCGCAAGAACGGTGGGCTCATAGTAAGTCCCTCCGAGGCTGGAGCGCTTACCACCAATGACCAAGCGAGCTCCCTTGCTGATGGCATCCGCCACATGGCGTTCCACCTTTTCAATGGCTTGCTGATCAATTAAAGGACCTTGCGAAACACCCTGATCTAGCCCATTGCCAATCTTGATGGACTTCGTGGCGGCTGCTAGCTTCTCCACAAAAACATCATGAACTTTCTTATGTACGTAGAAACGGTTAGCACATACACAGGTTTGGCCTGCATTGCGATATTTGGAGACCATTGCACCGGCTACTGCCGCATCAATATCAGCATCATCAAACACGATAAAGGGCGCATGACCACCCAACTCCAGAGCAAGCTTTTTGATCGTGGGTGCAGATTGAGCCATTAGGATACGACCGACCTCGGTTGATCCAGTAAACGATAGGTGGCGCACAAGCGGGGACTCGCACAACACCTTACCAATTGCAATAGATTGCTCTGAGTCTGCGGTCACAATATTAATGACCCCATCCGGGACCCCTGCTTCTTGAGCTAAATAGGCAATTGCCAGGGCAGATAAGGGGGTTTGCTCAGCCGGTTTAATGACTATGGTGCAGCCGGCTGCCATGGCCGGAGCAATTTTGCGAGTGATCATGGCAATTGGAAAGTTCCAAGGGGTAATGGCAACACAAACTCCTATAGCTTGTTTCAGGACGAGGGTCCGTTTATCGCCCCAGGTGCTGGAAGGGATTGCTCCCATGACGCGTTTAGCTTCCTCGGCAAACCACTCCACAAAGGAGGCTCCGTACATCACTTCGCCTTTGGCCTCTGCCAAAGGCTTACCTTGCTCTAAGGTCATGAGGATTGCTAAATCATCGGCGTTAGCCAGAATGAGCTCAAACCATTTACGCATAATCCCTGCACGTTCTTTAGCGATTCTGCCCCGCCATGCAGATAGGGCAATCTCAGCCGCTTGAATAGCCTCATGAGCATCGGCGGTGTTTAGATTAGCTATTAAGGCTAAGTTCTGGCCCGTAGCGGGATTGCGAACTGGGAAGCGTTGATTGGCTGATGCTTTAATCCATTGACCATTAATTAGGGCATCCTCCCTAAATAGGGAAGGATTCTTGAGAAGTTTCGGGATATTGGCAAGGGATTCTGGGGCATTCATGGCTTCGTAGTCTCTTTGAGTAGTCAACAAATAAGCTTTCTAGTGTAATACCTAGTCTTTCTTAGGTAGCAAACACTTTTTTAGCTAATGTATTTGAATTCAGTGAACTCAATAGGCTTAATCGATCCGCAAATTTCTTAGTTAACTCTGGAGCCAATGAAAAATTTGTAGACCACTATTAGTAGTAGGTTAAATAGGATTTACATCCTACCGGTAGTTTTAAATAGACACTTTTTCTTTCAAATGATGAAAATAATCCCAACAATATGGTGTTTTTCATGATGAGGAATAAGTGCTGACTAACCATCGTAAGATATTGAAGTTAATCACTATTTTATTTAAAGCAGTGCATCATATTAGGGTTTTAACCGATTACTGCATAAAAAAGTAATTAAAGAAGATATCTTTATGCTTGACAGGTTATATAGGGCTACCTAAGATGCCTCATGTTTAATAAATGTTGCAACGCAATATAACGAAAGACCAGAATAAATCTTTTTTATAAAGTAGCGCAACTATCACTATGAACCTATCTTTGACTAAAAAGCTACACGCTCTAGAGTTGCATCGGATTGGGGCCCTCTCGGTATTGTCGCGTTGGGGGCACTCCTTGGTTGTTTTGCTGGTTGCTGCTATTTTGGCGGTCTGGCTAATAGGGCCAAAGACCGGCGCTGGATTGTTTGATCTAGCCCATTATCTGGTGCCAGCAGAGGCGCGAGCTTTAATTTTAGGAACCGATAGCGCTGAAATGCTGACCGCGGATGAGACCGCTGGCCAACTAAAACTTTGGAGCTCAACGGGGCGTGATATTCCTTCGATTGCTCGTCAAGCAGCTTTAATACCGTCTCACTTAATCGATCATTCGGCTATCGATCGCGGTATTTTACGAACCGACGCCGAGCGTAAGGCAGTTACATCTCATTTGACCAAGAAGTTTGGTTTATCACCAGAAGACACCGCGCATTATGTTGCCCAAGCGATTGCAGTAGGTAAAGAGGTTAATCTGGACCCCACTTTGATCTTGGCAGTGATGGCTATCGAATCTAGCTTTAATCCACGCGCAGAAAGTCGGGCTGGAGCTCAAGGGCTTATGCAAGTTCGTACTCATGTCCATCAAGAGAAATTTGAGCCCTATGGGGGCCCATTAGCAGCATTCATACCCGAGGCAAATATTCGGGTGGGTGCGCTGATTCTAAAAGCGTGTATTGCAAAGGCCGGATCATTAGAGGCGGGTCTTAAGAACTATCTTGGGGCACCCAATGCAGCTAGTGGGATCAATACGTATACCGGTAAGGTATTTTCTGAGCGCGAAGAGTTGCGTAGTATCGCCCGCCGTTTTGGTAATAACGTTTAAATCAGCTGTTCGTTTCAGCGTAACGTAGTTTTTGGGCCAGTTGGTCAAGTACGCCATTGACGTATTTGTGACCATCTGTTCCCCCAAAAGTTTTGGTTAGCTCTACTGCCTCGTTGATGGCAACTTTATAAGGGACTGATAAGTCAGCCGCAAGCTCATAGGCACCAATTAAGAGGGCGGCATGCTCTACGGGTGAGAGTTCAGCAATCGGTCGATCGAGCTCTGGGGTAATCAGGGCATCGAGTTCTTGATTGCGGTTAATGACCCCTTGAAAGATACTTGTAAATAGATCCTGTTGGCATTTCTGAAAAGCAGGATCCTCGCTTAATTGTTTAGTAATGGCACTAATAGCCAATGGTAGGTCAGTTAGCTCCCCGGCCGTTTTAAGAACCAAGCATTGATAGACGCCCTGGAGTGCATATTCACGAGCACGACGACGCGGCGTGAGCGAGCGCTTATGAGCTCCAGCAGAGATTGTTTTATGACTCAAGCCATCACTCCGACTGAATCTCAATATCGGGAGTGAGCGCTAGTGCAAGGTTTGCCATTTCAACGGCAGCTCTCGCACAATCCCGGCCTTTTTCGTCTACCCGAGCAGTCGCTTGAGCATCGGTGTCGCAGGTAAGAATGCCATTGGCAATCGGCACACCAGCATCAAGGCTAACACGTGTAATACCACTGGCAGACTCGTTCGAAACTAACTCAAAATGATAGGTTTCCCCACGAATCACAGCACCCAAAGCAATCAAAGCATCAAACTCTTCGGTTTTGGCAAGTTGTGCAAGTGCAAAGGGGATTTCAAGTGCGCCAGGAACGGTTACCAGTTGTATATCCGCATGAGAAACGCCTAAGGCAAGCAATTCTTGAATACAGGACTCTGATAGGGCCTGACAATATTCTAGATTAAAGCGAGCTTGCACGATTGCAATCTGCAGATCTTGCCCATTGAGGTCCGCCTCAAACACATCAATGTCATTCATAGAGGCTCCTCACGATCGATTGGTAGAGTAGGGAACATTCCCGATAATTTCGAGTTTATAGCCGGACAAGCTAGGAACTCGTGCAGAATTAGCTAATAGCCGCATCTTTTGAACCTTTAAATCCTTTAGAATTTGCGCACCGATACCGTAACTACGAAAATCAGTCTTACGTTCAATGCTCGATTTAGAGCTGGTGCTAGACATTTGATTATTAAGCCCCTGAGTTTGTTGGCATAGTTTTTCAAATTGTGTCAGCCACTTTAGCTCAGAGGGAGCAGCAATCCCAGCAGCATTAAGGAGTACAGCAACCCCACTACGCGATTGAGCAATTGCCTCTAGCGCTTTATGAAGAGGCCACGAGTGAGTGGAGCTTTCCGTATCAAGGAAATCTAAAATCGTGACTGGTTCATGCACTCGAACTAAAACCTCTTCATGCGGTTGAGGCTGTCCTTTCACTAGAGCAAGGTGCAAGCAATTACTGGGTTTATCGCGATAGACTATTCCCTGAAAACGACCCCATGGAGTTATGAATTCGCGTTCTGCTTCACGCACAACAATACTTTCTGTTTGACTACGATACTGAATTAAGTCAGCAATCGTCCCAATCTTCAGTTGATGCATTTCTGCAAACTCAAGAAGATCAGGTAGACGAGCCATATTGCCGTCATCCTTCATGATTTCACAAATAACTGCAGAGGGAGAGCAGCCCGCCAAACTGGCTAAATCACATCCTGCCTCAGTGTGACCTGATCGGATCAACACACCACCTGGTTGCGCCATTAATGGAAATACATGACCTGGCTGGACGAGATCATTTGGTTTGGCATTGACAGCGACTGCTGCTTGAATGGTACGAGCACGATCTGCAGCAGAGATGCCAGTGGTTACTCCAGAGGCGGCCTCAATCGAGACAGTAAAGTTTGTGCCCAGCGCAGTACCGTTTTCACGAACCATTAAGGGAAGATTGAGCTGTTGACAGCGCTCTTTAGTAAGGGTTAAGCAAATTAAGCCACGGCCATGCTTTGCCATGAAATTAATTGCCTCGGCACTAACGTGGTCAGCTGCTAAGACCAAATCACCTTCGTTTTCACGATCCTCTTCATCGACCAAAATAATCATCCTACCCGCGCGGAGTTCGGCAATGATTTCTTGAACAGGACTAATTGCAATCGATGGAGACTTTGGCATATCTTCTTGAATTCTAAATAGACCGCCATTTTAAGCCCTTAGGCTAATTTGTAGGGTAATACAACAGAAGTATCTGTAAAGCCTGATTTTGGGGTGTACCTAGATAGAGCTGGATGCGTGGCAATATCTGGGCCCACTCAATACGATAAAACACTAAAGCAATCATGCCAACGTCAAGAATCCTTAATGCAAAGGGCTTTGTTCTCTTTGAGTTATTAATTGCAATGACGATATTGGCAGGCAGTATCACAATCTTGCATACCATTTTCGCGAATCTGGTGGCCAAGCAAATAAAACTACAAAAGGTACACGCTGATTTAATCGAAAACGCTAATCAAGCAGAAATTCAGATTGCACAAGATCGTTTACAGAAAGTATTGCAATGACCCTGCTATCTTGCATCACTGCGCTCACTCTCGGCGCAGTGATGATCTACCCACCGTTGAAGTTATTGAACGATGTAATGCTCAAACACCTTGAGATTGAGCAAGATATTCTCTTGGCACAAAACATCAACCGTGCTATGGAGTTGCTGGCAAGGGCTATTCGTGAGGCGGGCTATCGTGTAAGTCAGAACTCTATCAATGAGCATGATATTCAGATCAAGCAAGATGGTTTATTTAAAGGATCAGCTGCGATTGCGTTGATGCAGGATCTACCCAAGCATTTAGCCTACGACTGCATGGGCAATGTGTTATCGAAGGAACGAACCCGCCAGCAAAAAACCTATCAACACTTTTACCTCGAGCGCAGTCGCAATGATCCACAAAGTGCCAGTTTGATTTGTCAGAGCTTAGACCGCAAAGGTCAGTTGCACCAAGCAGAACTTCTTAATCAGGTGCAATATCTGCGTATTCATTGGGTTAATCCTCAGGCAATCAATGCCACTATTTTGACCTCCAAAGGCCCTACTGGATTAATCAGGATTAGTCTCGGGGTGAGACGTACATCCAAAACCACCAAGGTAAATAAGCTCATTGAGCAGGTCCGCTGGGTTGCCCCAAGGCATATTTAGTCAAGCCTCGATGATATTGCTATGGGTGATGAGTATATTGATGTATCTGACATGGGCTATTGCTCAGCTTGAGGGCTATTTGGCATTAGAGATGAAAACTAACGCTATCTATCAAGCTTATTTACATGATTTTCAGAAGACTGAGCGCACATTACTAGCGTGTGAGCAAGGCCTCCTCGAGCCTGCCCTCGTAGAATCGTCTAAACCTTTAGCCGAAGGGTTCTCTGACAGGTGTCGGATCGAGGCTCTTGGCCCAGTTGTACCAAGTAGCAGGACTCAGGAAATTCCGCAGCAAAAGTACTTGTATCAAATTAGGGCAGGGAATCGAATTCGTATCGAGAGTACAGTGATTGTGGATCATTTTGCCGGAACAATGACACGACTAAATTGGCAACAGCTCTATGATTAGTATGAGTCACGAGAAAGTATCTTCTCAGCTACTCTTCGCGCAAAGAGGCTTTACTCTGGTGGAGTTACTCGCAGTAATTACCCTATTGAGTTTGATGCTCTTCATGGTGTTACCACTCGTGCAATCGCAGTTCCAGGAGCGTGAGCTAGAACAAACTGCGAGGCAGTTTATTCGGCATGCTCAATTTGCGCGACAATATGCCCTCTATAGTGGAGAACATACGGCAATCCGACCACGAGCAGGAGAGACTTGGGATCTAGGTTGGCAAACTGAAGTCTTAGAGGCGAGCTCAGTAAATAGAGTAGTCAATTCCGTATTGGCCCAGTATGAGTTGCCCACTGATGTACAGATTGATGCCCATCGTTTTCGTGATCCTCATTCGAATACCATACAGATCATTTTTAATCCTGCAGGCGCAGCTAAGACCAAGCATGGAGGTTTTGTGGCTAATCGTTTAATCCTATCCCATACAAAGGCTCGTCACTTACAGCGCCACATTATTTTGGCTGCTAGTGGACGTTGGCGTATCTGTGATCCAAATACCTCAGCTTCTAAAAAAGATGCCTCATGTTGAGTATGTAAGTCGATTGTCTAAATCGGGTTTAATAGAGGGATGGCTCAATTTAGTCCCTTTGATCAACAAATGATGTCCCTTGCTTTACAAGAGGCCAGGAAGGCTTTGTATCTCTCTAATCCTAATCCGCGCGTAGGTTGTGTGATTAGCAAAGGAGACAAAATCTTAGGGCAGGGCTATACACAAAGCGTTGGTAGTAATCATGCTGAAATTGAGGCGATTGCCAATGCTCGTCATCAGGGCGCTAGTGATTCTGACTTACACGGAAGTACGGTATATGTCAGTCTTGAGCCATGCTCGCATATAGGTAGAACACCACCATGCTGCGATGCGCTTGAGCAGATTAGGCCAGCCCGAGTGGTGATTGCAATGCAAGACCCTAACCCAAAGGTTGCAGGGCAAGGAATTGCTCGACTACAAAAATTAGGTATTGATGTAAAAGTTGGTTTATTAGCCAAGGAGTCCGCTGAGCTCAATCCTGGGTTTATAAAGCGCATGACCCAAGGATTGCCCTTTGTGCGTATGAAAATAGCAGCTAGTTTTGATGGTAGGACTGCATTAGCAAATGGCCAAAGTCAGTGGATTACAGGCGTTGCTGCTCGTGCAGATGGCCATCATTGGCGTGCTCAAGCATGCGCTATCTTGTCAGGTGGTGGAACCGTTCGAGAGGATGATCCGCAGCTAACGGTTCGTGATGTGATGACCGAACGTCAACCTCTGCGAGTGATCGTTGATTCTCATTTAGAAACACCACTCAATGCAAAAGTGTTAAAAGATGCAAATGTATTACTGGTGTGCGCCAACCCCGAGCCTAAGCACTTGATTACGATGCGGGATGCCCTTAAAGAGAAGGGGATCTCAGTCTTGGAGCTTCCTAACCCCAAGGGTAAGGTAGATTTACCAACATTATTTTCTTATTTAGCAGAAAAGCGTGAGATTAACGAAGTTCACGTTGAGGCGGGTTTTAAATTAAATGGCTCATTAGTTCGTGAGAATTGCGTCGATGAGCTATTAATTTATCAAGCCCCTTGTTTTTTGGGGGACGGCCTTGGTATGGCTAATATTGCCAGCCTTGATCAATTGGCTAATCGAAAGAATTGGATGATCATTGAGCACTGCTTAATTGGTGGTGATCTGCGTATACGCGCCGTACGAAGTAAAGAAACTAAATAAACACTGCTATAGTTTCTCCATGTTTACCGGAATCATTACAGCAATTGGTGAGATCACTAAGGTTGCCCCTAAAGGGGATGGCTTTCATCTCGAAATCACGACACCCGCCGCTTATCTCGATGATGTGGTGATTGGAGATAGCATTGCGATTCAGGGTGCTTGCATGACTGTTACCGGATTAAAAGATACTCTGTTTGAGTGCGATGTTTCAAGAGAGTCGATTAGCAAAACGACTGGCCTGGATAAGCCTTCGAAGGTCAACTTAGAAAAAGCTCTGCGCTTTAATGACCGCTTAGGAGGTCATTTGGTTAGTGGCCATGTCGATGGAGTTGGTAAAGTTACATCCTTTGAAGCGGTGCAAGCGGATCCATACGGTTCATGGAAGTTAATAATTGCGGCCCCACAATCCCTTGCATCCTATCTGGCTTACAAGGGCTCTGTGGTAGTGAATGGCGTGTCTTTAACTATCAATCAGGCTGGATCCAAAGATCTATTGGAGTGCCCTATTGAGATCAATATCATTCCCCATACGCTTGCACAAACCACTCTGGGGCAACTAAAAGCAGGCGACTCTGTGAACCTAGAGGTTGATCTCATCGCGCGCTATGTGGCACGAATGTTGGGTAAAGACTAAAGATAGTCTAAATATTGATTTGATAGCGAGTTGGATCAGAGATCCCCGCTTGACTAAATCCTGTCTTACGCAATTGACAGGACTCACAGATACCGCATGCCTCACCATTCGTATTGGCTTGATAGCATGAGACAGTTTGGCTGTAATTAATGCCCATCTCAGCACCCAGCCGTATGATTTCTGCCTTACTCATTTGAATAATCGGAGCATGAATACGAAAGCTATTTTCTGGGTCGAGCGATTCAACGCCGGCCTTGGTAGCAAGATTGGCCATCACTTCAAATGAGCGAACATATTCAGGACGACAGTCTGGGTAGCCCGAGTAATCGACAGCATTGGCACCGTAGAAGATATCTAGGCTAGAAATAGATTCGGCCCATGCCAGTGCAAGCGAGAGCATGATCGTATTGCGTGCAGGTACATAGGTAATTGGAATGACTGGTCCATTGGTGTTTAAATTAGCTTGATCATTGCTGGTTGGGATATGCAAGGAATGATCCGTAAGCGCTGAGCCACCAAAGCGGGGAAGATCCAAGTGAATGATTTCGTGCTGCTCGACTGAAAGTAAGCGGGCAATTTGTTTGGCAGCCTCTAGTTCTGAAGAATGCTTTTGTCCGTAATTGATCGAGAGGGCATAACAGCGATATCCCAAGTGTTTTGCGAGGGCGAGGATTGTGGTGGAATCGAGCCCACCAGAAAATAAGATAACCGCAGGTGCGTTTGGAGTGCGTGGTTTGCTTAGCTGAAAAGCAGAGATGGGAGATTGATTCACGTATAAAACTACAATCGATTACAACTCTAGTTTATTTAATGCCTGCCAAGATAGGCTTCGCTTCTTTTGCCGCATCTGAATCTGGATACTTCGAAATGAGATCAGTTAATAACTTCTTGGCTACAGCCTTTTTGCCAGACTCGAGATTGGCATTCGCCATGGTCAAGGTTGCCGCAGGTACGCGCTGATGTCCTGGGTAGCGGCTAATTAGACCCTGTAGTTGAGTAATAGCGGCTTTGTAATCTTTTAGAGCGTATTTTGTATTACCCGACCAATAGAGCGCTAAGGGCAGATAGGGGCTTGAGGGATATTTACGAATAAAAGTTGTGAACTCACTATCAGCATTTTTGATCTGCCCTGCCTGAAAGGATTTAAGGGCTTCGTCATAGGATGATTTTTCTCCGGCCTGAACAATACCTGTAACGCCTTCAACTTCAACAGTTTGAGGCTCCAGCCGAGAAATTCGCGCATCAAGATCTTGATAAAAAGATTTTTGGTTATTACTTAGATCATCACTTTGTTTTTGCAGACTTTCAATTTGACCGCGTAATTGGGCATTCTCCGATTTGTGTTTATCCAATTGGTTTTGGAGATCTAAGATAGCAGCCTGTGATGCACTCACCGACTTGCGTAATTCAAGAATTGCCCTGCGAGCTTCGTCATCTGAGAGAATCGCCCAAGTATTTTGTGACAGCAGTGAGGCTGCAACAGATAAAAAAAGAGCGAGTGCTGATTTAGATATCACGACGAGTACTTAGTTAAATTACTTGGTGAGGTAGATAATATCGGCGCGACGGTTTTCTGCCCAAGCTGCCTCATTATTACCTTCCGATTTTGGCTTTTCTTTTCCAAGACTAACGGCTTCCATTTGACCATCAGGCACACCGAGTGCAGCGAATGCGCGACGCACCGCATCGGAGCGCCGTTGACCTAAGGCGAGGTTATATTCAGCCGTACCTCGGTCATCGGTATTGCCCTGGATCATGATCTTTTGTTGCGGATTTTGTTTAAGGAATGCGGCGCCCGCTTGCAACATATTTTGATACTGAGGTTTGATCGTAAACTCATCAAAGTCAAAATAGATGCTGCGTTGGAAGAGGGGGCTCTTCGGGTCATTCCAAGGCTGAGAGGCAAAATTACTACTGTCGCTGCCACCCGCTTTAACAGTGCTTAGATCATCTAACTTGACACCCGATGAGCAGGCACCCAAGAAACTGACTGCACCAAGAATGCTGGCAAGCGCAAGACGACGCTGGGGTGATGTGGTTTTCATATTCTCTCCCTCAAGTAAATGAAACTTTATTTTTATTCGATAAATATAAATTTAGGAAGCTCTATTATGCCCTCTCATTAATGACAGGCTTATTTAGAAATTATTGATCCATAAATGGGCCCCAAGAGGGCTGACGCACATCCGATCCCGGAATGCTTAATATTTGCTTGACATAACCATCTACTGAGACTGCAGCCAAGACCTTTTTACCGCCCACCTGAGTGGCGTAGAGAATATATCGGCCATTGGCGGCAAAGCTAGGGGACTCATCGAAGCTTGTATCGGTCATGGCAGTGGTATCGCCGGTCAGTAGGTTCATTAAATAGAGCTTAAATCCACCTCCCACGCCAGCAATATATGCCAAATATTTACCATCGGGTGAGATGCGAGCGGAGGTAGCATAAGGTTGTTTAAAACTAATCCGTCTTGCTGGTTCTCCGCGTTCACCCTCAGCGCTCATTCGATAGATTTGAGGATTGCCACCGCGATCGCTGGTGAAGTAAATAAACTTGCCGTCTGGAGAAAACTGCGGCTCGGTATCGATGGTGCCACCTTGCGTCAGACGCCGTAAATTACTTCCATCTGCATTGACCCGATAAATTTGGGTATTACCGTCTTTTGACAAGGAGATGGCTAATGATTTGCCATCTGGTGCCCAGGATGGAGCGCTGTTATTGCCCTTAGCATTCGATAAAACAATCCGACGCCCAGAAGCTAATTCATGAACATAGACTATGGGTTTGCGATCTTCAAAGGACACGTAAGCAATCTTTTGCCCATCGGGTGACCACGCTGCTGAAATTATTGGCTCACTGCTATTTAGTGCATTACGGATATTTTGGCCATCGGCATCGGAGATGACTAAGCGAAAGCGCTTACCTTCTTTAATCACATAGGAGAGGCGAGTGGAGAACACGCCCTTCTCACCTAGAAGCTTAAATATAATGTCATCGGAGATACGGTGGGCTGCTAAACGAAGATTATCTGCGCTGGCAGAAACAATTAATCCATTGAGACTTTCGCCCTTACGAATGTCATACAAGCGATATCGAACCTCATATTGACCTGGTGATTTCTCAGTGACGGATCCGACAGCGAGCGCATCAGCTCCGCGGGATCCCCAGATCTTGAAATTCGGCATGACCTGATCATCTTCTATGCCGTTACCAACCTCGGTATTTTTAAAATAGCCACTGCGCGCAAGATTTTGCCTCACCACGTCGGTAATGCTCACAGGAAGTTTGTTCTCATCCTTAAAACGAGAGACTGCGACTGGGTAAAGAGATTGACCAACCCCCTTAATCTCAATATTCATTTGAGCCTGAACGCTGGGTATGCAAATTACTAAGGCAATAAGCCCAATATAAAGCGAGCGGATTCGATTTTGTGCCATGGTGCTATTTTATGTCCTTCGCACCGTGAGGGGTTTAATCCTTGGGTTTGAAGGTTAATTTAATTTGGCGCATGGGGATTTTGCCATTTTCATCGCGCGGTAGGCTCTCAGCCCGCTCAATCGCTAAAAGGATCGCTCGGTCCCAGGCAGGATCAGAGCTCGCAGTAACAACAGTTCGTTTTAGGATCGTGCCATCGGGTGCTAGGTCAAGCAAGACAACGACCGCGGGGTTCCCAGAAACAGCCTCTGCATTAAAGATAATGAGCGGTTTGATCTTCTTGCGCACCCTATCGGCATAGCCTGGGGGAGCATTGCCACCTGCACCAACACCATCACCCACTTTACCGCCACTGCCCCCTTCGGCACCAGCGGCTGCTTTTAGACGAGCAAGTTGGTCAGCACGGGCTTTTTCAGCAGCAGCCGTTGCTTTTTTAGCAGTAGCCTCATCTTTCGAGTCCACTTTCTTCTCGGGTAGCTTTACTTCAGCCTTCTTCTCCGGCTTGGGCTCTACTTTTTTGATCACTTCTTTGGGGGGATCAGGATTTACCTTTGTCTTCTTAATTGCAATATCTGCTGCTTCTTGTTTGACCTCAATCGTTGGCGCAGGAGTGATGGTTTGAGTGGGAACGCTCGCATCCCACAGCTCCACCTCTAAACCGGCGGGGCTACTGGTTTTCCAACTAATGCCCATGGTTAATAGGGCAAGTAAGAGTAGATGGGCAACTAAGGAGAGCGTGAATGCCTTTTTAGTACCCGGCTCGCGATCAGCATGAAACTGCCAAGAGGAGTTAAGAGTGGCGCTACCCATGATCCCTTATTGACTACGAACGGCCAAACCAACTCGCTTGACACCATTTTCTTTTAGGCGGGACATAACATCCATGACCACTTCATATTTGATGGATTTATCAGCGGCTAGAACAACAGGCTGCTCAGCAGATTTTTCTGCTTGGGAGCGAGCAAAAGCACCAAGCTCTAATTTAGAGATAGTTTGTGCTGACTGACCCTCTTTGCGCACTGTAATGACTTCATCCGCGCCAATCGTTAAAAAGATAGGTGGGAGGGCTTGCACTGTTGCACCACCAACCGTGGGGAGATTAACCACTCCCGGGTTGACTAAGGGTGCGGTGACCATAAAGATCACCAATAGAACCAACATCACGTCGATATAGGGCACCACATTGATATCCGATATCGCTCGGCGTCGTGAGGTTCTTAAGGAGGAACGGCTTACCATAAGATTAGAGACGACCGCCTTGGCGCTGAAGAATATTGGTGAACTCTTCAACAAAGGTCTCAAAATGAATGGAGAGACGATCAATATCCGTCGCGTTGCGGTTGTAGGCAACCACTGCTGGAATGGCTGCAAATAAACCGATGGCCGTTGCAACGAGAGCCTCTGCGATTCCGGGCGCGACCGATGCCAAGGTTGCTTGTTGCACATTAGCCAAGCCCCGAAAGGCGTGCATGATTCCCCAAACAGTACCAAACAGACCAATGTAGGGGGACACAGAACCTACTGATGCCAAAAATGGAAGATTAGCTTCGAGACGGTCCATCTCTCGCTGGTAACTAGCTTTCATAGCCCGACGTGCCGCATCAATCTCTTTAGCCTTTAGAAATTCCAGCATACCAGCCGCAAAAATACGCTCTAAGACAGCGGCGTTCGCTGCACTGCCAGAACCATTCATTTTGCGCTGGGCAGAGGCTAGAAGGGAGTTCAAATCGCCACCTGCCCAAAAATCCCGCTCAAAGCGCTCGGTCTCCCGCCGAACTGCTCCAAGGGTTGATCCTTTTCGAAAGATGATTGTCCAGGAGGCAACGGAAAGGCCCAAGAGCAGCACCATCACCGCTTGCACAAGCAAGCTGGCATTGAGTATCAGGGACAAAATAGAAAGGTCTTGTGTAGGGTTCATAGGGACTTTGTATTATGGAGGGTAATTTTAGCCATTCCCCAACTGAAATTCAGTAATTTATTGTCTTTAATTGATACCACTTAGGAAGCCATTATGTTTGATCGTCAGCACACTTTAGCGCAAATTGATCCCGAGTTATGGACTGGGATCCAAAATGAGAACCGTCGTCAAGAAGAACATATTGAATTAATTGCCTCTGAGAACTACACCTCACCTGCAGTGATGGCTGCACAGGGTTCACAGTTAACCAATAAGTATGCCGAGGGTTACCCAGGTAAGCGGTATTACGGTGGTTGTGAGTTTGTTGATGTCGCTGAACAATTAGCAATTGATCGAGTTAAGAAATTGTTTGGCGCAGAAGCCGCTAACGTGCAGCCTCACTCTGGTGCATCGGCTAACCAAGCTGTCTTTCTAGCCTTTCTAAAACCTGGTGATACTTTTATGGGGATGAGCTTAGCGGAAGGCGGTCACCTCTCGCATGGCATGGCGCTCAATATGAGTGGTAAGTGGTTCAATGCAATCTCATATGGCTTGGATAAAAATGAAGTGATTGACTACGAACAGATGGAGCGTTTAGCCCGTGAGCAAAAACCTAAACTCATTATTGCCGGCGCATCAGCCTATTCTCTGAAAATTGATTTTGAGCGTTTTGCAAAAGTAGCCAAAGAGATTGGTGCGATCTTCATGGTCGATATGGCCCACTATGCTGGCTTAATTGCTGCAGGTGTCTATCCCAACCCTGTTCCGCATGCTGATATTGTGACCTCTACTACCCACAAGGGCTTACGTGGCCCTCGAGGCGGTATCATTTTGATGAAAGCAGAGCATGAGAAGGCGATTAACTCAGCGATGTTCCCAGGATTGCAGGGCGGCCCCTTGATGCACGTCATTGCTGCAAAGGCAGTTGCATTTAAAGAGGCACTTGAGCCGGGATTTAAGGATTACCAAAAACAGGTGATTAGTAATGCACAAGCCTTAGCGAATGCACTGATTGAGAGAGGTTTGCGGATTGTCTCTGGCAAAACGGAGTCTCATGTGATGTTAGTGGATTTGCGTGCTAAGAAGATTACTGGCAAAGAAGCAGAAGTTGCATTGGGTGCGGCACATATTACTGTGAACAAAAATGCGATTCCCAATGATCCAGAAAAACCATTTGTAACCAGCGGTGTTCGCTTGGGCTCACCAGCGATGACCACACGTGGCTTTAAAGAGGCTGAGGCTAAAGAGGTGGGCCGACTGATTGCTGATGTTTTGGACAAGCCTCAAGATCCTGCTAATCTCACTAAAGTGAAAGAACAGGTTAATGCTCTTACAAAACGTTTCCCCGTATATCAATAACTATCCAAAATAATCATGCGCTGCCCCTTTTGCCATAGCGACGATACCCAGGTGATGGACACACGGGTATCCGATGAGGGCGATTCAGTTCGCAGGCGCAGACGTTGCGCTTCGTGCGACAAACGCTTTACAACCTATGAGCGAGCAGAACTTAGTTTGCCAGCGATTGTTAAAAAGAATGGTAGCCGTGTGGAATACAGCCATGACAAGTTAGTAAGCTCAATTAGGCTGGCATTACGCAAGCGCCCAGTATCGTCTGATGCGGTTGATGAAGCGATTGGTCGAATTGAAGAGAAGCTGATGTCTTTTGGTGAAAAGGAGATCCCCAGCGAGCGCGTAGGCGAGCTTGTGATGCGTGAGCTCAAGCGCTTAGATAAAGTTGCTTACATTCGCTTTGCATCGGTCTATCGGAGCTTCGCCGATATCGAATCGTTTGAGAGCGCTCTAAAAGAGTTGAAGTAAGCTCAAAATCTATCGTAGATTAGCCGTAGGCAATAGGACAGTATCGATGCCCTAAAAATCGGTTCGGAGGGTGCATGAAAGAATTAAAACCAATTCGTAATAGAGCTGAATATCAAGCCGCTTTGCTTGAAGCTTCGATTTATTTTGACAAACCTCCTGAGCTTGGTACTAAAAAAGCTGATCGTTTTGAGATTCTTTTAATGCTAATTGAATTCTATGAGGCAAAGGAGTATCCGATTAGTCCACCTGATCCAATCGAGGCTATTAAATTTCGTATGGAACAGGCTAACTTGAAACCAAAAGATTTAAAACCAATGATTGGAGAGCTAAATCGTGTTTATGAAGTACTCTCGAAAAAAAGACGACTTACGTTGTCAATGATTAGAAAACTGCATACTAGTTTGGGAATTCCGGCAGAAAGTTTAATTGCCTGATTATTTAAGTTCAGAAAAAATAGCCTTCGTAATATCTTCAACAGATCCTGATCCAGATACTTTTCGGTAAGCAGGCGCTTTGACCCCTTGACTTGCTGGTTCATTAGCCCACTTAGAGTAATAGTCAACCAGCGGGCGCGTTTGATCGGTATAAATCTGTAAGCGCTTGCGAACCGTTTCTTCTTGATCGTCATCACGCTGAATCAGAGGGTCACCAGTCGGATCATCTTTGCCCTCCACCTTTGGAGGATTAAATTTGATGTGATATGAACGACCTGAGGCAGGATGAACACGACGACCGCTCATCCGCTCAATAATGGAATCAAAGGGAACGTCGATTTCTAAAACATAATCAATGGGTACTGTCGCATCACGCATCGCCTGAGCCTGAGGGATGGTTCGTGGAAAGCCATCAAATAAGTAACCCTTATTGCAATCAGGCTGTGTGAGGCGATCTTTTACAAGGCCAATAATGATGTCATCGGACACCAGACCGCCCGCATCCATGATCTTTTTAGCAGCAACACCAAGAGGTGTGCCCGCTTTTACAGCTGCGCGCAACATATCTCCCGTGGAGATTTGTGGAATACCAAATTGCTGACAAATAAACTGAGCTTGCGTACCTTTGCCAGCACCTGGAGCACCCAGAAGAATTAAGCGCATATTGTGTCTCCTATTTATTTTATTAATTACCGTTAGTCTAATAGATTGCCTGGTTATTAGGCAAAGTTTATTGCTATGCCCATCCTAGCTAAATCCTAAAAGAACTGACGAACTCGATCTAAGTCCGCCTGGGTATCCACACCTGGCGGTGGCGACTCAGAGGCAATATAGACGGCAATAGCGTAGCCGTGCCACAGTGCTCGCAGTTGCTCTAAAGACTCTGCCTGTTCTAGGGGCGAAGTAGCCAACTTAGAGAACTCACGAAGAAAGCGGGCTCGGTAAGCATAGATCCCTAGGTGCCGATAATAGGTCGGCGAGCTTTGGGAACGATCAAAGGGGATGATCGATCTGGAAAAATATAGAGCCTCATTATTTTTACTAAGAACCACTTTTACCGCATTGGGATTAACAATTTCTGCTTGATCCTCAATCGCCACTGCAGCAGTAGCAATCGCACAATGAGGCTTGGATTGCAAAGTATTGGCAACTTGATTAATAAGATCGACCGGAATGAGTGGCTCATCACCTTGCACATTCACAACGATGGCTTCATCGTTTAGGTCTAATCGTTGGATAACCTCAGCTAGTCGATCAGAACCACTTGGGTGATCCGCACGGGTCATCATGACCTCTAGATTAGCGGCTTTGCAAACGGACTCGATTTCTTGGGCGTCGGTTGCAACAATAATTCGGTTTGCGGCTGATTGTGCTGCTCGTTCAGCAACCCGAACCACCATGGGCTTGCCCCCTAAGTCTGCAAGTGCTTTGCGCTCGAGTCGAGACGAAGCAAGTCGGGCTGGGATAACAACAGTAAATGAGCCCATCTTCTGTTCCCCTATTTAAGAGGAGAGTGCAATCGCTTCTTCGGGACTTAGACTTCTGGCTTCATCGACCAACATCACTGGTATGTCATCACGAATGGGATAGGCTAATTTATCCACCTTGCAAATGAGTTCATCTTTTACTTCATCCAACCGTAAGTGACTTTTGCAGATGGGGCAAACCACAATATCAAGGAGGTTTTTGTTCATAGGCATGGCTAAAGAGTTTGGCTAAGCGTAAGCACCATCATAGACCATCCACTTGCAAATGACTATCGCTGATAAGGATCAGGACGTTGAATGACTTCTTGCACCCAATGGATTAGTTCATTGGGTAGGGGTAAGTGCATGGGTACTACCCAGATACGCTGATCCTCGATCGTAGCGCATTTAACCGCATCCTTTTCTGTAATAAAGATGCATTCAGCCTCAATATTGGCAATATCAGTATTTTTAATAGTCGCATGATCGGGAAGTGATAAGGTATGTTCCAAATGCATGCCAAGACCACTGAGTGCCTCAAAGAATTTATTGGGATTGCCAATCGCAGCGATCGCCGCAAGCTTTAGACCCGCTAGCTTTGTGAGGAGTTCAGGAATTGATTGAGACTCATTAGGTCGATGGAGTGGATAAACACTATCTATTTCAGGCGTTAATTGAAAAGACTTTTCTGTAGCAAGGGAATTTACTATTAGCGGATGAGTGCCAATAGAGATTGTGGCATCACGCTCACGGTGTGGTGATTCGCGTAATGGTCCAGCAGGTAACAGTCGGCCATTACCATTGCCACGCTCATCTTCAACTACTAACTCAAGGTCGCGACCACCTTCTCGAGCAGGCCAACGTACCAATCCAGCATGTTGTAAGCCATCATCGCTAATAATGACGTTGACCTCAGGGTGGGCTTTGAGTAAAGCATTAATGCACAGCGCACGTTTAGGAAAGACCCAAATCGGTATTTGCTGATGGATGCGCTGTGCCATGAGAACGGGTTCATCACCGACGGTATTTGGATTGCTAGATTGCGTAACCTCTTGGGGGACTTCTAAGATACTTTGTCCATTCGGTTGATAGCCACGGCTAATAATCCCAGGTCTGAAACCCTCTTCGAACAAGGCATTTGCAAGAGCGATGACGAGAGGAGTTTTGCCTGTCCCCCCCACCCGAATATTCCCCACAATAATGAGGGGTACCGGCGCGGCACGATGCATTCTAAGAGTCTGAGTAATGCCTGTATCAGTCAAAATTTGTTTGAGCCAAACCAGCAAACCATAGACCCATGCCAATGGCAAAAGGATTGCGCTGATGAGACGATCAATCAGGGAGCGAATGGGCTCTTTGGCAAAGGATGATTTTTCCCAAAAGCGTGGAGCGGATTTGAAGAGCATTATTTCTTGGCTTGACTGCTAAAGGCAATATTGGGAAGCCCCGCGTCACGGGCAAGCTCGAGCACTGTCATGACGGCTTGGTGAGGAGCCCGTGCATCAGCATCAATACTGACCCGCAGATTTTGCTCACCAGAACTAGAGCTCATTTGCTTGAGCGCACCAGCCAATTGCGAGCGATTCATCACACGACCGTTTAGCGCAAAGCGCCCATCGCTGCTAACGGCTACATTAATTTCACGCGCAGATTCGACAGTATCGGCACCCGATGCGCTAGGCAGTGTGATCGCAATTTCCTGGAACTTGGTAAAAGTGGTGGATATCATCAAAAAGATCAAGATCACTAACAGCACATCAATAAAGGGAATAAGATTGATTTCGGGTTCAGCATAGGAGAAGGAGCGGGTCGAGCGATTTAGCCGACCGCCGAAAGCGCGAGCATTTTCTGAAGAACGGTTCTGTAGCCAGGACACAGGATTAATGATTATTTGGATACAACTTTTTAAAGAGCTGTCGCGTGCACTCTTCGCATTCGCGCTGGCGCTGATCTGCGATAGCCCGCAATATTCTCCAGCCAGCTAGTGCAGGAATGGCAATCAATAAACCAAATGCGGTGTTGTAAAGCGCAATCGAGATGCCATGAGCTAATTGCTGCGGATTGGTTGCGCCAACACTCGCTGCATTGACTGCGCTTCCCAGTGACCCTCCCTGACTACCAAAGATCTCAATCATGCCAACCACCGTGCCAAAGAGACCTAGGAGGGGTGCTACCGTTGCAATAGTGGCCAACCCCCCTAAATAACGATCTAACTTAGCCCATAGATTTTGGGCTAGGATCTGAAGTTCCTCCATTGCGGTATCGGCAGAGTGACCCATAGCATGCTCGCGGAGTGCGCCAGCAAGGAGGGTGCCGATTGGCGAGGAGGTGCTGAGCGCTCCTAAAAACTCGCTATTTGCCCCGTCTTGAACAGTCGCACTAAAAGCCTGATCGATCGTTTCTTTACGGATAATGTGCTTCTTACGTAAATACCAAGCACGCTCAATTAGGATGGCCAAACCCACTATAGAGATTGCAAGTAAGGGCCAAATGGGCCAGCCGGCAGCAAGTAAGATGGAGTACATAGTGGGCTATTTTCAATGAAAACGATTTATAAGGGCAAAATGATGATGAAGTCAGGCTTTGGAGCCGAAAGTGCCTCTTAACAAATCAACCGTAACATCCCTAGCCTGTGGATAAGTCTGTGCAAAACTTTTTATTTGGGCTTTGCTAAGTCCTTGATGAATGGTGTAAGTATTTGATTTTGAGAACATATACCCAAAAGCAGTAATATTAATTATTTATATAAATCAAATAGTTAGGATATTAATTGCGGATGAGTTTGACACTAACCAAAAGCGAGTATTTACTAACATTTAGTGACATTTTTTAATACATGGCTTGTGGATATGTAATGGCCCGCAAGCCCATATAGAAACAGAAATGAACGATACAAACCATGGATACATCTAGCCCCATTCTGAGTGTTGGCGCTCTAAACCGCGCCATTGCACAGTCTTTAACCGAAGGTTTCGATACCGTCTTGGTTAGCGGGGAGATCTCCAACTTCAAGGCTTATGACAGCGGGCATTGGTATTTCTCGCTCAAGGATGAGGAGGGGCAAATACGCTGTGTGATGTTTCGGGGCAAGAACGCCCAGCTTGGATTTATGCCCCAATCTGGTGATCAGGTGGAGGTTAGTGCGTCGGTCAGCATGTATGTCCCAAGGGGGGATGTACAGCTCACCATTCATTCTTTACGCAAGGCTGGCCTAGGGGGGCTCTATGAAGCCTTCCTTAAGCTGAAAGATAAATTAGCCAAGGCGGGGTTATTTGATGAAAGTCGTAAGCGACCCATACCAAGTCATCCTAAATCGCTTGCAATCATTACATCTGCCCAAGCAGCGGCATTAAAGGACGTACTAACGACGCTGGCAAGACGAGCACCCCACATCCCCATCTTTATTTATCCAACCCTGGTGCAAGGCTCTGATGCTCCTAGAGGGATCATTAATGCACTCAAGCAAGCCAACCAAGATCAATTGGGCGAGGTCCTATTGCTTGTTCGAGGTGGCGGCTCTATTGAGGATCTCTGGGCCTTCAATGATGAAGCGCTAGCCCATGCGATTGCGGACTCAGAAATTCCCGTGATTTGCGGGGTTGGACATGAAACCGATTTCACTATTGCCGATTTTGTTGCCGATCTGAGAGCCCCAACACCCACCGGTGCCGCAGAATTAGCAACCCCCAAGCGTGAGCAACTATTGCAAGAGTTAGATACCTATCAAGAGCAGCTGAGGCAAAAGATCGAGCAACGTATCGAGCGAGAGGCGCAAACCTTGGATCAAATTAGCCTGCGCTTAGGGCATGCCCTACCAAACCCTGAACGAATGCGTGAGCAAATTGGGCAGTGGCAGCAACGCCTCATGCAAAGTGCCCATGTTTACTTCAATAATCTCAAACGCAATCAAGCGCATTGGCTGACACAGCTAGAAACTCTTAATCCACAGCGTACGTTGGAGAGAGGCTATGCGGTGATTTTGGATAAAGAGAAGAAGGCTGCCAGAAATCCAAATGACATTAAAGCCAATGAGGATTATCTTGTGCGCTTAGCTGACGGAGAAGTCAGTATTCAATTTTCAGTAGTTAAGTCTTGAGTAAATTTATACTTTTTTAACTCTTGAAATTTTAGTAGAGCATTTTTTGACTGGTTTAACTGCCGTTCTCTTTTGATAGCTCGCCTTATGGTCAGCAGCCCAAAGCTCCGTCCTTCTTACTTGGGATAAGGTTTGGGTATAAGTAGACTTTTGAGAGTCGCTAGAACTTTTTTCAATAAAAATATTGGCTGAGAGCTCAAAGCGTTTTGCGATGGCCTTGATTTGTCGAAGATTTAAAACCCGAGTCCCAGACAATATCTGCGACACCACACTCTGGTTACCGATTTCTGGTAAGTCCGACTGTCGCAATTGATGCTGATGCATTAAAAACTCTAAGATATCTCTTGGGTTTGGGTTGTCAATTGGTAAGTGGTCTTTTTCGTAAGAGCGAATAAGCTCGCAAACGATTTCAAAAAGATTTAGTAGGGCATGACGTTTTGCATCCCCAATAGCATCAGAGAGGTGGTCGGCAAGAAGCACCATTCGGTCATATTCCTTGCGGTTGTGAATGGGGCTGAGATTTAGAGATTTATTTAGTGTTCGCCAAGCTTTTTGAAGTTCTAGCATATTCATTGCTTCCATCCTCCTTTGTCATATAAGGCGTGAGTCAGAATTTGCTTGATGAAGCAAATCTGTTTCTGAAAGCTAATAAAGGTGATGAGTCGGTATCGATTACCGCAGACATCAAATACGATCAAATCCCCCACTTTATCAATCGATCCGAAAATACTTTTCAATTGAGAAAAATTTTCATAGGACCTGCACTCAATTAATCTGCGCCAGCTTTGGAGTGGTCTTAAGGAATCAGGATATAGCATAGAAAAATCAATAATTTTTTTGTTTGAAATCACGCGCATGCAACATTTTATTGCAATTTGCAATAAATGTAAATATCTAAGTAATAGATGCCTTTGTTTAACTTAAGAAAAAATAATTGGCTCAATCACGAGATCAACACCAAAGCGATCACGAATCGTTTCCTGAATTTGGTGAGCCAGAGCCAGCAACTCCCTTGCATTGCCCTTGCCTAGATTGATGAGAACGAGAGCTTGTTTATCATGCACCCCCACATTGCCAGCGCGCAATCCTTTAAAGCCACATTGGTCAATGAGCCAACCTGCTGCTAATTTGCTGTGATTGGCATTTTCAGGATAGGCGACGATTGCAGGATACCTTTGCTTGAGCTCGGTTAGTTTGGAGTTTTCCACAATCGGATTTTGAAAGAAACTACCCACATTACCAATCTGTTTGGGGTCTGGTAGTTTTTGAGTACGAATGGCATAAACCGCATTAAAGATTGCTTGTGGAGTAATGAAAGAATGCTCTTTTCCAGAAAAATAGCCTTGCAAGTCGGCATAGCTGATTCGGGGTTGCCATTGTTTGGGTAAAAAGAAGTTCACTGCTGCAATGATGTAACGCTGTGGCTTCGCTTTAAAGAGACTATGACGATAGGAGAACTGACAGTGGGCGCGATCGAGTGTGACCCACTGCATAGTCTGGCAATCGAATGCTTCTACCGAGTCGATGTAGTCTTTCACCTCAACCCCGTAAGCCCCAATATTTTGGATGGGGGCTGCCCCCACTGTGCCGGGAATGAGGGCTAAGTTCTCAAGACCGGGGTAAGAGTGCTCAAGAGTCCAAATGACCAGCTCATGCCATGACACACCTGCGCCCACCTTTAAGTTAACTCCATTGCTATCTTGAGAGACTATTTCAATACCAGCGATATCCATGAGCAGGGTGAGCCCAGAAAGGGTATCAGGTAAGACAACATTACTACCGCTGCCCAAGACTTGATAGGGCATATCATGGTCTTTAGCGTATGCAATCGCACCAGCAATTTGCTTGGCCTCGGTAATGGGGATGGCGCACCCAGCCTTTACCTCAAAGCCCAAGGTATTGCGCTGACGTAAGGAATAAGCAGGGAGTGGATTGCCAGGCAAGTTCATGCCACAATCTTATTCGGGTTTTGCAAAGCATGGATAAACAAGGCCAAATTACCTAAAATTAATAGTAAATTCTTGGAAAGCAGGAGACCGAAATGCCCTCATTTGATACCGTATGCGAACCTAATTTAGTCGAGCTCAAAAATGCAATTGAGCAAGCCAATAAAGAAATCACCAATCGTTTTGATTTCAAGGGCTCCGATGCGAGAGTCGAGCAAAAAGAGAATGAACTCATCTTGTTTGCCGATGATGATTTCAAATTAGGTCAGGTGCGCGATGTGCTCTATGGCAAGATGGCCAAGCGCAATGTCGATGTACGTTACTTAAAAGACGACAAAACCGAGACCATGTCGGGCGACAAGAAAAAGCAAACCATGAAACTGCAAAAGGGCATCGAGCAAGAGCTCTCCAAAAAAATTGTGCGCATCATCAAAGATAGCAAGATTAAAGTGCAAGCGAGCATTCAAGGGGATGCGGTAAGGGTCACCGGTACGAAGCGCGATGATCTGCAAATGGCGATGGCGCTTCTGCGCAAAGAAGTGAGTGAAGCACCATTAGCATTCAATAATTTTAGGGACTAAGAGGATTAGCTTGATATTGAATCAATTGAAACTCATACCAATTTTTGAAAACGAAGCAGCCGAACGCAAGTTTTGGTTACACCATTGTCTTACGGAGTACATCGATCTAACGAAACCGATTAAGGTGAATATGCCAAATTTAAAAAGCTCAAGCTCATCCGAGCATCAACAATAAACTAAGCAGTTGACAAGCCCTATTAACCAAGCAGCCATTGATCAGTTTTGTGATACCTGTTGGCTAGAAGACGGCTTATCCAAAAATACCTTGAGTGCCTATCGGCGTGATCTCACCTTATTAGCTCAGTGGCTAGAGAGTCAGGACAATCAGACAAAAAGATGGGATCTGTATCAGGTTCAGGAAGCAGATCTCACTGCTTATATGGCAGTCAAGCGCGACGATAAAGCAACTACAGCAAATCGGCGTCTCACGGTCTTTAAGCGCTTTTATCGCCATGCTCTACGCCACGGTTTGGTTGAACAAGATCCTTGTTTAAAACTACGGGCTGCCAAGCAAGCGCAACGTTTTCCGAAGGTCTTAAGTGAAGATCAAATTACAGCGTTATTGCAC